>Ga0210408_10004503_pt1 | contig 12416 bp, 9 predicted proteins | sample IncBWH4MmetaG_FD_155471 | JGI IMG/M metagenome (GOLD analysis project Ga0210408, IMG submission 155471) | Forest soil microbial communities from Barre Woods Harvard Forest LTER site, Petersham, Massachusetts, United States - Inc-BW-H-4-M | ecosystem: Environmental > Terrestrial > Soil >...
TACTCCGTTCAGCCTAAACGCGTTTAACACACCAAGATTGCGACCCCGGGTTGAACGGGCGCTGCCTAAATTCCGGCGGTTCCCGATTGGCAAATGCAGAAAGAGAAGGTGTCTATGCCGAGATTTATTCCAGCTGCATCCGTGTTGGGACTCTTAAGTCTGTGTTTGGCCGGATCTTATTGGTTGGCAGGCGATTCTGCGCGGGCTGCGGGACAGCAGGCGCCCACGCCACAAAGGCTCCAATATCCTCCCTTGTTTTTCCGGGAAGACTGGACGCTGGCCAGTGGCTCGCCTAATACCAATACTCCGCAGGAACCGGAGCATACGATCGTTCCAGGGGACGTCGCGAACCCAAATCTGGAAGTGCACCTGTACGGCGACAAGGTTGGCCCTGTGACCGTCAAACAGACCTACAACGATGACATCACCTACGTGATGACGTTGCTTTGCACGTCAAGCTGCGCGATCACGCTCAGGGACAAAAAAAACGATGTAGATTTGACCGGACTGGCCACCATCCGCTGGCGCACCAAGATAAGCGGGTTTCATCAACTCCATCCCATTTTGAAGCTCGCCGATGGAACCTGGCTCGTAGGAGACCACGCGACCGGCTACTCCACCGACTGGGTGGAGGCACAAATCCAACTGGTTGACGTCCGCTGGCGGAATCTCAATATCGAAAATGTTATCGAAGGCCGGGGCGATAACTGGGTGGAGCGTCCGAACCTGAGCAGGGTGGAGGAGGTTGGTTTCACGGACCTGATGAGGGGAGGCGGTCACGGAGCTCCAGGTTCGCGCATCGACTGGATTGAAGTTTACGGTAAGCCAGTTCCGCGAGCTGCATCCGGCAATACGAGCAGCATCCGGTAGGAAAGAAAGTGCTCCAAGAGTCGAACGGAGCATTCTTGTTAGGAGGACTCTGATGTGGAAAACGATGCTGCTCTTATTGATTCTGGTCCTTTCCGCCTCGCTTGCTGTTGCACAGACCAAGACTCCGAAGACGTTGGACATTTACGTGATCGATGTGGAGGGCGGCAATGCCGTCCTTTTTGTCGCGCCTTCCGGAGAATCGATGCTTGTCGATACTGGAAACGGTGGAGACGGTGCCGTTCGTGATGCGGGACGTGTTATGGAGGCCGTCAAGGACGCCGGCGTCAAGCAGATCGATCACCTGATTATCACTCACTACCACAACGATCATATCGGTGCTCTTTCCGAACTCGCGACCCATATCTCCATCAAGCAGTTCATTGACCATGGGGCGAATACTCAGCCCGGCCCCAATATAGATCCAGTTCTACAGCGTTATTCCGAACTCTATAGCCACGCGAAACACACGGTTGCAAGACCCGGCGACAAAATAGCAATTGCAGGTTTGGACTGGCGCATCGTGGCCTCAGATGGAGAAGTGCTGAAGACCCCATTACCGGGCGCTGGTGCCCCAAATCCTTATTGCGCCAGCTTCAAGGCAGCGGATGTGCCCCAGACCGAAGACGACCACTCTGTCGGCAGCTTCATTACATTCGGAAAGTTTCGCACGGTTATCCTGGGCGACCTGACGTTGAACAGGCAATTCGACCTGATGTGTCCGAACAATCGCCTCGGTTCTGTGGATTTGGATCTCCTTGCTCGTCATGGAAACGTCAATTCCGACCTGCTCGTATACCCTCTTCATCCGCGAGTTGCGATCATGAACAACGGAACTCGCAAAGGGGGACAACCCGAAGCGATGAGGGTGCTTTTCAATTCTCCTGGCCTCCTCGATCTCTGGCAGATGCACTTCTCGTTACTGAGTGGCCAGGAATATACCGTACCTGGGATGTTCATCGCGAACTTGGTCGACGAACCCCTGGCCGCCATGCCGGTGGCTCCGGTCGAGCCTACGCCACAGGGACAGCAAGCTCCTGCAGCGCCCCAACACAACGGAACTGCTTACTATTTCAAGGTCTCGGCACTGCAGGACGGCACTTTCACTGTGACGAATACCCGCAATAGTTTCAGCAAGACATACAAAACTGAAACTACACGAACCGACTAGATTTTTGGAAGATCAGCAGCTAGCTGTCTCAGCCGAGTCCGACGTTCCTCTGCATGCAGGTGTTAGCAGGCTTCTACTACTTACCCACCATAAGAAGTGTAAACGAGCCCGGCAGTGGGGGACCGAGCGCCATGCGACCTGGCACTGGTGCCGGCGCATCAGCCGGAAGCGGCCCGTACTCGAACGCCATGCTGACCACGTGATTCGTCTTTGTGTCGAGCACCATGTTCCTGGCGCCTACCATCGTCTTCAGCCTCTGCTCCACCTCGAAGCTGGTGGGACTATTTTCCTTGATGAATATCATAGAGCCGCCGCCCGCCGTGCTGATGGCTTCCATGGTGGCGGGATTGAACCCGACGGTATCCACGTTCACGTCGGTCGGGAAGCTGTTAAGGATGTTGCCGTTTTCGGCGTTCACAATCAGGACCACAGGTGTGGGCAGGCGCCAATACGAAAAGAGAACGTGATTTTTGGCATCAAGCGACAGGCCGCTACCGGCGTCCACGCCCTTTGAGCTGAGGTCAAGGTGCTTCGTCACGGTCAAATTTTTCGCGTCCACCACGGCAATGTTGGACTTGTCCATGACGGTCACGTAGACGGTGCCTTTGCCGTCGCTCACCGCCTGCTCGGGCTGTCCGCCGACGTCAACCGTGCCCGCGACAGTGCCTTCCTTTCCATCGATCACGGTGGCGTACGGTGGCATGTGGCTCAGCACCCAAACACGCTCGTTGTAGGGATCAAACATGATCCCGTCGGGGCGCCCGTCCACGTCAATGGTCTTGATCACTTTCAAAGTGCCCGCGTCCCACATGGTGATGGGCTTGGTGGTGGAGAAGCCGTGATGGGATTTGGGATCGACGGCAGCACCGCCGGACTTGATGCCGGCAATCGAGCCCGCTGGTTCCAGCGTATCCAGATTGAAGGCCGTCAGTTGCCCCATCGGACCATTCCGCGGGACATACACGCGACGGCCCTCGACGTCCGCGGAAATATAGTCAAAGCCGCCTTCACCGCCAACTTTGGCGGTCTTTAGCACCTTATACGGACCTGCGGTTGAGTCATGCTGAGCCAATCCTGCGGACGCCAGCATCGCGATCCCTGCTGCAAGTACAACTGCGAGGCACAATCGTCGCATGTGATATTTCCTCCAACGGCTTTACAGTTTGGGCCTGAGCTGCCACCGACTATACACCACATTCTGGGCGTATCGTCACCACTCGGAAGCAATTTTCGGAGCGGCCCTCCGCATCCTCCAAATAATCGCCTTAGTGGCTGCCGCCGAAGGTTCGGCCGAAGAATTCACCCGTATTCCACTGAGGCCTAGCGTCGTGGAACAAACTGAAGATAGGCAATTCGTTGTGGTAATCAACGAGCTTTCTAGCGGCGGAGAATGGCTTTAGCCTGGGCAGGAGCGTAGCGGGCCGTTACTGGGAATCCAGAGTGGTCAACTGCGGAGCGGGTGGCGTCCAATCACTGGGTGGAAACGCAATGTGCCAAAAGTTTGGTGCAGGCTGCCGGAACTCGATTCCCACTTCTGTCGGACCCATCAGCTTCTTCTCAGTGAATACAACACGGCATTCCTGCTCTTCCCCACTGAGCGCGTGCTTCAAAACAAGCCTTTGATCAGCGACTACTTTGGCGTCCAGACTGATCAATGCACCATGGGCGCTAACCATCAAGGTACGGGTCCCTTCGGAAAAGGGCAGGCCCAGTTTCTGTGATCTGTAAGCAACGACGGGAACACTCAAAGCGAGCCGTTGGCTTCGTCGTTTCTCTTTCCAGATCATCTTCTTCTCCTGCGGGCGAGCGTCGATCAGCCTTCGGGGCTGACTGGTGCACTCGTTGGCTACGGCCGACATTAATGGAGCAATTCCGTCTCCAAGAAGCAAGAGTCTTGTTATTAGTAGGTTACGCAGACATCTCGGGCCGGCGCCAGATAAGTCACGTAACAATTAGTAACGACACGCGCGCGAATACCAGGACGCGAAATCCACCCTCCTGTCGAGTTAATCCGAGGTAATCTTCGAAGGACAACCCCTGATCCCATCCAGCGTTGGCAAACAAACTCCTTTCGCTGCCTCGACAGATAAGTTGTTAGCTGAATTACGATTTCCGTCCGTAGTGTCCCTGCCCTCTAGTCCGGATTCATCGCTGCACCGACGATTTTCTCTCCTACATGAGAGCTTCTCGAAGCCGGCTCGTGCTCAGCTTCCGGGCGTCAGTGCGGTCGTTTGTTCCTAATCTCTAAATACTCGTTTGGTGAATAGCGGCGTGACTGCAACTTGTGGCATGAAACCGGGGCTTGCTACGGTGCTCGCAGAAGAAGGCGCGTGGCATCAGAAATTCCCACTAGTTAAACGCTCGACGAGATAACGGGGGAGCCAAAACATGCTTGTGAAGCCCTGGATAAAACCTCTCTTTTTTATTGCACTCATAATGGCTTCGGCCGTTCTCGTGGGATGCGGCGGGAAAGGCTGCAATCCATCCCTTTCCAGCGTCTGCGCGAACGCGAGTTCCAGCTCTGGCTCTGGCTCTGGTTCCGGCACCGGTGCTGGCCCTGGTGCCGTCAGCTCCGGCCCTTTCACGATAGGCGGGAGCGTGATAGGTCTGACGGGCACCGGGCTTGTGCTCGAAGATAACGGCGGCGACGACCTGACAACTTCGCAGAATGGCGCGTTTACCTTCAAGGTACCGATTACCGGCGGCGGCGGTTATAAGGTCACGGTGAAAACGCAGCCCTCTAATCAGCCGCTGCCGTGCAGCGTCACGAACGGCAGTGGCACGGCCACGGCTAATGTCACGAACGTTCAGGTCACTTGCGGCAATACCTTCACCGTTGGTGGATCAGTTTCCGGATTGCAGGGATCGGGACTCGTGTTGCAGGACAACGGCGGCGACAATCTTGCGGTCGGTGGCAAAGGCGCCGTTAATTTTACCTTCGCAACTCCCCTCGCCGGCGGCGCTTCCTATGCCGTGACGATTCTTACGCAACCTTCCAACCCGGCACAAGCGTGCGCGGTGTCGAATGGCTCCGGAACAGCCACGGGTAATGTCACCACAGTTCAAATCGCCTGTCCTCAGTCGGGTTTCACAGTCGGTGGCACCCTCGTAGGGCTGGTAAACGGCCCCGGCGATACTGTGGAGCTGCTGAATAACGGCGGCGACAACATATTGGTCACAGGCAACAACACGAATTTTACATTCCCCACTCTGGTCACGAATGGTGGCGGCTTTGATGTGAACGTTTTTGTGGAGCCGACGAGTCAGCCACAGGGATGTTGGATCTTCAATTACCAAGGCGTTGTCACAGCTAACCTTTCAAACGTGATCGTGGACTGCCAGCACAATGACTGGACATGGGTTGATGGGCCCAATAGTGCAGGCCAATTTGGCGTTGCTTCACTTCCTCCTCCCACGCCGCCATCGCAGGATACGAACGTACCTGGAGGGAGACAATTTTCCGCCAGTTGGACCGATAGTTCGGGCAGAAAGTGGCTCTTCGGGGGCTGGGGTCTGGAAGTGACAGGTAGAACTCCGCCTGATCTTCCCAACCTGTTGAATGATCTGTGGCTTTGGTCGCCTGGACTGGATGGCTGGATTCCCGCTGCACTCCCTCTTACCTCCACTACTTCTGGCACCGTCACAACGTCCACAGCAAGCATTATTCCTGATCAGACTACGGATAATATCGGTGGGGCCACTCCCGGCGCACGATGGGGCGGCGTTACCTGGAGCGATGGTTCCGGAAATCTGTGGTTGTTTGGCGGCCAAGGCTATTCCACCACCGGACTGGGATTACTGAATGACATTTGGAAATTCGCCCCTGGCGCTTATGATGTTTCGGTTCCGCCCAACTACGTCGGATCGTACACGGAAAAAGGTACTTGGACGCCTGTGAGCGGAACTGCAACACAAGATCAACCCGGCACTTACCCCGCAACACCCGGTACCAGCGGCGGCGGGCCCGGCGGACGCTGGGGAGCGGCATTCGCAACGGATCCGACTGACACCACCGTCTGGCTTTTCGGGGGACAAGGACTCGATTCCGCCGGCAACCTGGGCCTGCTGAATGATTTATGGAAGTACGATATTGCCGGCGGCACATGGACCTGGATGGGCCCGACAAACTCGAAGGTGGGCCAGAACAACGGTGTTTACGGCACTCAGGGGACGCCATTAGCGGCCAATGCGCCTGGGCCTGGTGGGCGCCAGGCAGCCATGCTGTGGGTTGACAATTCGGGCAACGTGTGGCTTTTCGGTGGCCTCGGTCTCGATTCCGCAGGTACGCGAAATCCCGGTTCACTCAGCGGCCTTGCCAACGGCACCACAAATCCTGACGGTGCGCTGCTGAACGATCTCTGGAAATACAACATTGGCACCGGCCAGTGGACATGGGTTTCTGGGGGCGGCGCTACCGGGCTTGCCGATCAGACCGGTGTCTACGGAACGCAGCAGACTCCCGCAGCCGGCAATGTCCCCGGCTCGCGCTGGGGCTCCGTAGGCTTTGTTGACGTCTCCGGCAATGTTTGGCTCTCTGCGGGGTGGGGATATGCTTCCGTGCTTGCCAGCAGCACTGGGTATCTGAACGACGTCTGGGAATACCAGCGAAGCTCCGGCCAGTGGATTTGGTGGAAAGGATCGACCGACGTCAATCATGCCGGCTCTTTCCCGACGCAATACCCTCCCTCGTGGCTCGTGCCTTACCCGACCAACACTCCGGGCGGGCGCTTCGGCGCAGCTTCTTGGAAGCAAGACTCACTCGACTACTTCTCGATTTTTGGCGGAGAAGGCTTCGATGTCAGTTCGACGCCTGGCTACCTGGACGACTTTTTGAGATATTTGCCCTTCCCGTGATCGAGGGCGAGGCACGGCGAGAGCAAGAGAAATATTTCGCCGAGCCGTGCACCGGTTTTGTGACAGTGTTCCGCGAATAATTCCGGGAACTCTGTTTATCTGATCAGCGTGGTGGTCAATCACCACGGCGAGAATGATGCCGGGAGTGGCGGCACCCTTGGTGGAAAATATAGACCAGGTGCCGATAAACTCTCGTGGCCCCGCCACCACAACGTTTCTTCGATTCCAATGCTTCGCATTGCGGCCTGTAGCAGGTCGACACTGCTAGCCTCGCCCGTCGCTCTTAAGCACGCGATTCACACATTGTTCGCAGTGCGTCCACCAACCACTGTTGATCGCTCGATCTCAGCGTCACGCCCAAATTTCGCCGCCCTTCTTTTTGCAGGATGGCGACGGAGACTTGCCAATTCCCGATGGACGGAACGATCTCACGCATGGCCCGCTGCACACGGGCGGAGTCGCCTTCTGCTGATTGCGCTGGGCTCATCGCAATATCTATCACGGCATACTTGGCAACCGCAGCCTTACCGAAGGCAACTCCCAATATCCGCTTTCCGAGAACCAGGGTGTCGCCTTCATCACGCACGTATTCCCTTGCAATCATCAAAGCGATCCCATGCGTTACGCCGCACATCCCGGTCAGAAGCAATAAGCTGCCAATTACCCATCCTAGCCAGTAATGCTCGGTGCCCGTGCGAATCGCAACGACCATGCCGAGCAACGTCCGGGATCCGAGCCAAACAAAAATAGAGGCAAAGGCAACCAGCAGCAAAGCGCCGGCGCGGAATCCTGCACGCGGAAGAGTGATCATCGGGTGATCGCCGACGTGGGCGAGCTCAATGCCGCTCATCGGAGGTGGAGTGGGGATCGCCCTTGGGGATGAGATGTTCCCGCGATGCGCCCTTGAGGTTCGATCGACGAATGATCTCCCGACGTCGTTCCAGTCGAGCTGCCTGGTCGACTCGACAGTTCGATCGATGAAAGGCACATGAAGTACACGCGTCAGCAAGACGATCAATTCGCGTGCGTCACCTTCCGTCCTGAATCCTTCGACGCTAATGGCTGCGAGCGGCTCACGGAATCGCAGCCCCACAGCCAACACCGTATACGTCCCGCCGCGCCCACCTCCCCGTATTTCCGTCGACAGCGTGACAGCTTCTATCTCATCGAACGATCCCGTTTGGGTGCTGATATGCCAGACGTAGCCCCTGGGCCTTCGCCACTGGCGATCAGGCAAACTCAGCACCAACTGTTCTCTCCACAAAGCCGCGCAGACGCCCGCCAAAGTAAGCACCGCGCCTACGGCGAACACTCCAAGTCGCGCAGCCAGCTTACCGGACCCGTGTCCAGCAAGGGCAACTGCAACCATCAAGCCACCCAAGCCGGCGAAGATCCAATTCCCGTTCGCGCGGCTCTTAAAAACAATTTCGCCATCGTCCGCGCGAATGAGTTTCAGTGGGACATTCATTCCCAATTCAGAAAGTCCTTTCCCTGGTTACTTATTTTCGCGTGTTCTTGCGTTCGTTCCGGAGTCACTTCCGCGCTTGCTCCCAGATTGCTAATGGTGCATGCGGGAAAGGAACTAGGAGACGGTTCGGAGGTATATGACGGTTTGTTGTGGGTTCGAACGCGCCTGCGGCTCGGGCCGCATCAGCCGCGCCAGTCAGACGCCGACACCTGCACTCGCAGACCGTCTGGGTCGCTCACGGAGAAATTGTCGCTGGCGTTGCCCTGCACGCCCTTCGATGCCCGCGTTCTTGACCCTGGTCCGCAGCCGTTCGGCGTCGAAATCGTCAACGCCGATGCAGAAGTGATCGATGTGGCCGGGCTGGTCGCTTTTCTGCAGGATGATCAATCCTGCGCCTGGCAGATCAAATCCATGATTGTCCGGTCCTTGGACGCGCCGGGTTGGGGAGAAGCCAAACAGGTTTCGATAGAACGCCTCCGAGCGCGCAATATCGGATACCCGCACATTCACATGATGCAGGTTCCGACCTTTCACCAGGCCGCCAGATGCCGTTTGCGCCATGTCTGCCACCGGTGCCGCCATGATGGCAAGCGCGTACAACAATTGCCGTCTGGTCAAGGTTCCGTGCTCGTAGGAACTTACAAGCGCATCAATATCTTTCATCATGTCGCTGCTCCGGTTGGCTGAATTCGCCAGGGGAAAATACCGTCACGTACTGATGTTACCGAAAATGGCTTCGCTATAGCGTAGCCTCATCGGTCGTGGCGACATTCCTTCCAGATTATTCAGATTGCGGGCTGCGCCTCGATCATCTCAGCGCAAGACCCATAGGTTCGTGAAAAGCGGCAGGTTCGGTTCGGCAACCTGCCAAGTGCGTGGAGAGGCACCAAGTCACGGGAGTCTCGATATTTCGGGGCGGATAAAAGAAAGGAGAGAGGCGCTCGGTAAAAATTCACAAGCGCCTCCTCTACTGCGTCAACTTAAACCGTACCTCACTGGATCACCTCCTTCTCGGCAAGTGCGCCGATGTCGACAGAACCTGTCGCATAAACCGATTATAACGTCGCCATAATTTCCCGCAATATGAGGAATGCATCTGCGTACCTAATTTGACGGTTTCGGTTTTGGGTGGTTCGTTGCCGCGTACGAGGGTGTCGGAACCAGGTTGCCGGCCACAATCTCAGTGTCCGAGATTCAGTTTCTTGGGAGCAATATATTGCAAAATCGACCACTTTTGGTCTGCCCCCTAGTAATCAATAAGCATCCAAGTTAGAAGAACGGCTGCCTCTCCCTAGTGGGGGACGCTACTGTTGAGACCCTAGGCGGAATTGAACGCGGGCAGGGTTGTCTTATGGTTATTTTGCTTGTGGCGATCACAGTAGCGACAGGGTTGGTGGTCCTCCTTCGTCCGTGGCCCTTTTTCCTCACACGCGAGCAATCTCACGAGCTGAACCAGCGGAACGCAGCAGCAGAGTTCGGCAAGTGGGTTCAGATGCGAGCCAGTCCACATGGTTTGAACGTTCGCGGAGTGGCGCGGCCTGTGCCGCTCGAATGTCCCAAATGCGGCAAATCTTCGAATTACTTCGTGTACCCGGACGAAGTCTGTGATCGTTGCTGGCGCGCGAGCCTCCGTCGGCATCCCGTCGCCGCACAGCAGCAACGTCCTGCCCAGTAGCATCGGCTCTAGCGCACGCATCGGGAAGTTCCACTTCCACATCGGTCCCTCTAGCCGTCTTCCCTTCACCCTTGCTAAACAGCCGGAGGCTCGCTGAAAATGGCCGCAGGAATCGCTGCGACGCTGAAACCAATCCTCAAGAACTTAAGTACCGAAAGGACCAGCGCCGCAAAGTGAGTTGAAGTGAATTCGTCGTCGTCGGAATTCTGAAAGCAAAGGAGGCGGCTGTGACCTGCAATCTGCTTCGCACATTTTCTATAGCTTTGGTTTTGACCGTTTGCTTCGCCACCGTTGCGAATGCCAACGACGCTGCGGCCCAGACACATGTCGCCGCGGCTCAGGCCGCTGTCGCTCCGGCGATCCCCGATCCAGATCAGCCATTTCAAGTGTTCGAGGGATTTTTCAAGCAATGGTGCGCTCCGCCCAAGCAGTTGCCGGACGTTGTGCGGCAGGAAAATCGCCGCGTTCCGACGTCGCGCGAAGAGTGGTATCAGCCGCCTGTACGAATTTTCGACCAACTGTACTTCATCGGCACCAAGGGCACCGGCGTGTACGCCATAAATTCCCCCGATGGCATTGCGATCATCGACACGAACTTCGACTGGGACTCCAAAGAGTTGGTGCTGGAGTTAAAGGATTTCGGTCTCGATCCGCAGCAGAATCTGAAGTACATCATCGTCACGCATGGACATGACGACCGCTACTGGGGAGCGAAGAGTCTGCAAGAGACATACCCGAAGGCTCACGTCATCATGTCCGCAGCGGATTGGGACGTGGTGGCGAAGGATAATTCTCCTGAAAACGTTAAGCCCAGGAAAGACATGTCTGCGACCGACGGCCAGAAACTAACGCTGGGCGATGTGACCGTCACGATGTACATCACACCCGGCCATACGCCGGGCACCATTTCGCTAATCATCGCGGGGCTTACGAACAAGCAGAGCAAGCGCCCCGATAACGAGCGACACGTCGCCAGCATCTGGGGCGGCGTGGACATCAATCTCGGCCGGGCGGGCGTTCAGTATTATCCCGATGGGCAGACCATGATGAAAACGTACATCGCGTCGACCAAGCGTTTTAAGGAAATCAACGAGAAGGCCGGCGTCGACACCATTCTTTCCACCACGCTGGGGCACATCAATATGAGCGAGAGGCTGCACACATGGCAGATGATGAACGGGGCGCCGGGCCTGACTCCGGAAATGAGGGCCAAGCTGGCGAAGGAGCCAAACCCGTTTGTCAGCAAGGACGCGGTCGAACGCTATTACACCATCCTCGAAAATTGCTATGAGGCCCAGTTGGCCTGGCGGACGGATCAGTAGCCGAATTGCCGCGCACGTCGGATACTTGGCAATGTGGGCTCTAAGATTGTAGTTTCGGATAATCCCGTTTCTTTGGTGGAATCTCGCTGAGCAAGCTCGTCGGCCGATCAGACACGAGTTAAAGTCGGCTTGGTGACCCAACCCCTACTCTGATGGCATGTCCCCACGCAAAACCCTCACATTCGAAGTTCCCTTCCGGCGTTGCAGCGGAACAGGTATTTGCGATCTGTCGCTCAATTGGGATATTGTACGCGGCAATCAGTCCGCAAATGGTTTTGGGGAGGCGCGATTGCAAAGGGCCCTGGAGTCAAAATTCGTCCCGTGTGTCCTTAATTACCTTTCTTCATCGCATGATCCCTGGAAAATAAGACGGCTCGGCTTTTTTCTGTACGAGAGCCTTTTGATCGTCGCCTTCGCGGGCCTGTCTTCTCCCTTGTGGGCGCAATCCTCAACCACCGGTGGACTGGGAGGCACTGTCACGGATCCGAGCGGTCAACCTGTTCCGGGTGTGGTCGTCACGCTCGTCAACGGAACGACCGGACAGGCGCAAATCGCAGTCACGAACGAAAACGGCCTCTACGGCTTTTCGTTGCTTCCTCCGGGAACTTATGACGTGATTTTTGCTGCAAAGGGATTCAAGACTGCCGCGGCCATGTCCGTAGTTGTAAATGTCTCGGAAGCCCCCGAGCTGGATGCCCAACTCGAAGCGGGAGCGGCGGACGAACGCATTACCTGCCAGTGCCGGCTCAGCCAAGCGACGACGGCCTCCAGCGGCACGCTAGTGGACAGCAAGACCCTGACAGCAGTGCCGCTGACGACGCGTAACTTTACGCAAGTGCTCTCGATGTCGTCCGGTTCCGCGGCCAATGTGAATAATGCCGGCTTGCTCGGAAACGGCTCGCAGGATGTAAATGTGAATGGGAGTATTGCCGTCGGCCTCTACACCCTAGACGGCGCCGCGTCCGCCAGTACCGTCCCTAACCCAGATACGATTTCCGAATTCAAGATTCAAACCTCTCAATACGATGCCGGCTACGGCACCAGAGTCCCCAACACCAA
>Ga0210408_10004508_pt1 | contig 12411 bp, 11 predicted proteins | sample IncBWH4MmetaG_FD_155471 | JGI IMG/M metagenome (GOLD analysis project Ga0210408, IMG submission 155471) | Forest soil microbial communities from Barre Woods Harvard Forest LTER site, Petersham, Massachusetts, United States - Inc-BW-H-4-M | ecosystem: Environmental > Terrestrial > Soil >...
CGTGACAGCTTTGTCCGCGAGGAATTGGCGCGCCTCCCTTTTGGAACTTGCGAGTTGTGCACCCACAAGTACGTCAACGATAGCAGTACCTTCCTGTACTTCGTGTGAAGGCGCGGAGGCGCGGAGTGCCGTGACTGCATCCTGGTCGAGCGTCGTGAGTGCAGCATCGCCGAAGAGCACTTGTGAGACTGCTTCTGCTTTCATTGCTTCCTCCTCGCCATGCACCAGCGTTGTCACCTCGCGCGCGAGTGTGTGCTGTGCGTGACGCTCTTTTTTGTCGCGTTTATGCAATTCCATTGCCGCTTCTATTTCCATGTCGGAGAGCAGCGTGAAAAGTTTGAGGTAGTCGGCCACGCTCTCATCGCTCGCGTTGAGCCAGAATTGGTAGAACGCATACGGCGAGGTTTTCTCTGGGTCGAGCCATACTGCATTGCCTTCGCTTTTGCCAAATTTTTTGCCGGTCGCCTTGTCAACAATGATCGGAATCGTAAGCGCGTAGGCCGTTTTATTTTCTTTGCGACGGATAAGGTCGACGCCTGCAACGATGTTGCCCCATTGATCTGAGCCACCGATCTGTACATCGCATTTGTATTTTTTGAAAAGGTGCCAAAAATCGTATGCCTGTAGCAGCGGGTACGAGAACTCGGTAAACGAAATCCCCTCTTCGCTGTCCATGCGTGCGCTGATCGCATCTTTTTTCACGAGATTGTTGACCGTGAAATATTTACCCGTGTCGCGGAGAAATTCGATAAGCTTAAGCTTGGCAAGCCAGTCGGCGTTGTTGACGATCGTGAGCTCGATGCCACCGAGAATTTTCTCCGCCTGCTTTTTGAGTTTCGCCGCACGCGCTTCGATTTCTTCAAGAGTCAACAGTGGCCGCTCCACATCAGGCTTGGGATCGCCGATCATTCCCGTGCCACCGCCGACGATCAGGATCACGTTGTGCCCCGCATCGGCGAATCGACGTAAAAGCATGTACGCGGCGAGGTTACCGACGTGAATTGAATCGGCAGTAGGATCGACGCCGAGATACACGGTGCGCTTTGCTCCATCGGTGATTTCTTCGAGTTTTTCTGATGAATGCTGATACACGTAGCCACGTTCACGCAGAAGTTCCGATAGTTTTTCCATGGGGAAAATATAGCATAAAGAAGCGGACCCGTTGCCGGGCCCTTGGAGGTGGCCGGTGTCCAAAGCCGGCTGGGAGGAACGGGGTGCGGCAGAGCACCGCTGCTAACATAGTCTGCTTTTGGGGGTCACTATGCAATATTAGGAATGGGGAAAGCGTTTTTGCTCTTCAATACGCACCTCATGCTCATCCATCCCAAAATGGTGGGCGAATTCGTGCCAAATGGTTTCGGCGACTACATCGCGCACGTCTTTGCCATCTTCGTGCGCGGCTTCTTCGATCGATAATTGGTAGAGCGTGATGGTATCAGGTAGTGTCATGCCAACGCCGTAATTCTCTCCGCGGGCGGAAAGCGGAATACCCTTGTAAAGACCAAGTAACGTTTCATCGTCGGCCAGTCCTTCCGCTTCCCTGTCTTCTTGTGACGGTTCGTCCTCAACAAGCAGGGCGACGTTCTTTATTTTCTCGCGCACCCACTCGGGCAGGCGCTCGTATCCTTCGGCGACGAGTTGCTCGAACTCTACCCTTTTCATTGTCTTACAAGCTCCGCGAATCGCTTTTTCACTTTCTCGATCTTGGGTTCGATGATGAGCTGGCAGTACGGCGCACTCGTATTACTCTTGAAATAATTCTGATGGTATGACTCAGCGGGAAAAAACTTTTCAAGCGGGAGAATTTGCGTGACGACACGACTGCCGTCTTTCAGCGATTCCTGAATTTCTTTGGCGACTTTTTCTGCAGTCGCTTTATCTTCTTCCGACTCATACAAAATGACCGAGCGATATTGTTCACCCACGTCGGCTCCCTGGCGATTGGGCGTCGTCGGATCGTGCGAACCGAAAAACACCGTCAGCAAATCCTCGTATGAGATGACGGCAGGATCATACGTGACGCGGATCACTTCTGCGTGTCCGGTGGAGCCGCTTGAAACCGCTTCGTACGACGGATTGTCCATTTTTCCACCCGCGTATCCGGATTCAACCTTCGAAACGCCTTTCAGCATTTGAAATACCGCCTCGGTGCACCAAAAACATCCGCCGCCAAATACCGCTGTTTTCATGCACTCATTCTAGCAAACTATGGAATAAAAGCAGTTTTATCGTTGTAGTATGAAGATAAAGGCAAGCTGATACTATGCACGCTCAATTTTCATCGATCACCTCGGCGGGTAAAGGCTACTTCAGTTCAATCAAGCGATACGCAGTCGCGCATAAAGTGATCAGCACGATCGTTGCGATCGTGGTTATCGGCGGGGGGTATTGGTTCTATCAGAAAAGCACCTCGACGACCGGAGAAACGCGCTACGTCATCGGCACCGTGCAAACCGGTACCGTCATTTCGGTAATTTCCGGAAGCGGACAGGTCTCGCCCTCGAATCAAGTGACTATCAATCCAAAAGCATCGGGACAAATTACGAGAGTGCTTGTAAAGAATGGACAACAGGTTGTGGCAGGCCAAGCACTCGCCTACATCGACGCCACGACCCAAATCAATGCCGTGAGCAGCGCAAAAGCAGACCTGCAAAGCGCGCAACTGAGTCTGCAAAAATTGCAGGAGCCGGCAACAACGCTGCAGGTAACGCAATCGCAAGATTCGATCGCAAAAGCGCAGGAATCGGCAGCGACCGCACAGACCGATCTCGCGAAAACATATCAGGGAAGTTACAACGACGTGGTCGCAAGTTTTCTCGATCTTCCGGGAATTATGTCAGGTCTGCAGGATATCGTTGTAGGCACCGAAGCAAGTCACGGCGCCCAATGGAATATCGATTACTACAAAAACGCAACCGAAAATTTCGATAACAATGCGTTTTCATACCGCAACAACACGTACAACTCATACACCAGCGCCCTTGCCGCATATAACGCCACTCTTGCGGACTATCAAAAAACAAGCCAATCGTCGGCAACTTCATCGGTAAACACCATCTCCAACGAAACGTATACGATGATGCAATCGGTCTCGACCGCACTCAATACTGCCAATTCGTTCCTACAATTTTATGAAAATACATTAAAGACTCAGAATCAAAGTTCGAATTCGACGGCGGACAGTGGGCTCACAAATCTCAATAGTTACATCACAAAACTCAACGCTCACCTTGCGGCACTTCTCTCCGATACGAATCAACTACAAAGCGATCAACAGGCCATTTCAGATTCGGCGCGCACGATCACCGAAGATCAACTCTCGCTTCAGCAACTGCAGGCCGGTCCGGATACCCTCGATATACAATCCTCGCAATTGGGGGTCCAGCAAAAACAAAACGCCCTGCAACAAGCGCAAGATGATCTCGCCAACTATACGATCACTGCGCCGTTCGCAGGCACACTCGCGAATCTCACTATTCACACCGGCGACACCGTGGGCAGCGGCACCGCGGTGGCGACGCTTGTCACTTCATCCGATTTTGCAGACCTTTCGCTCAACGAAATCGATGCGGCAAAAATCGCGGTGGGCCAAAAAGCGACACTCACCTTTGATGCAATCCCCGACCTGAGCCTCACGGGGAGCGTCGCCTACGTGAGTCCGATTGGTACGGTGACGCAGGGCGTCGTCGCCTACGATGTGAAGATCGGCTTCGATACGCAAGATGCGCGCGTGAAAGCGGGGATGAGCGTGAATGCAGACATTCAGACTGCCGTGCATCAAAACGTGCTTGAAGTGCCGCAGAGCGCGATAAAAACGCAAGCTGGCCAAAGCTATGTGCAGGTCTTCAATCCCCCGCTTACACCAGGCGGCACTTTGGGTGTCGTCTCGAGCATCCCGCCGCAAAACGTCCCCGTCACAACAGGAATATCCGACGACACCAATACAGAGATCATTTCAGGCCTCACGCAAGGTGAACAAATCGTAACGCGAACGACGAGCGGCAGCACTGCCACCCCCGCTGCGACAGCCACAACGAGAGGAGGCGGATTTGGTGGCGGAGGCGGCGGAGCCGTCTTGCGAGGCCTATGACCCGCTCACCAACTTTCGGATTGCCTCTTATGAAGGGAGTTCGATTAAACGTGATGTCATCACTTCTCGGGAATTTTGCAACCGCACATCGAAATTGCTTCGGCCGGAATTATCCGAAAGTTGGTGAGCGGGTATGATCGAGGCCAGCGATATCACGAAAACGTATGGCTCCGGAGAGACCGCGTTCCAAGCCTTGAAAGGAATAACGTTTACAATCAACGACGGTGAATTCGTTGCTGTGATGGGGCCCAGTGGATCGGGAAAATCAACGCTCATGCATATTCTCGGATGTCTCGACACACCGAGCTCCGGGATGTATCTGCTCGATCACAAAGACGTCTCGCGCATGAGCGACGAGGAACTTGCCGATATACGCAAAGACAAGGTCGGATTCGTGTTTCAGGCATTCAATCTCCTTCCCCGCACGACCGTCTTGCGCAACGTCATGCTCCCGCTTATGTACGCGGGCGTGGGCGAAGAAGAGCGCGAAAGTCGTGCGACGAGCGCGCTCCATGCTTCGGGCCTTTCGGAGACGCATTTTCTGCATAAGAGCAATGAACTCTCCGGCGGCCAGATACAACGCGTCGCGATCGCGCGCGCGCTCGTGAACGACCCCACACTTATTCTTGCCGACGAGCCGACCGGTAACCTCGACTCGAAAACCGGCGAGATCGTGCTTGGTACGTTTCAAAAACTCAACGAAGATCATGGTCGCACCATCATTCTCATCACGCACGAGGCCGAAGTCGCTGAACACGCCGAGCGCATCATTACGATCCGCGACGGACTTATTACCTCGGATAGTACGGCTCACCCACGCAAGCGCGCACGACACCATGACGATTAAAGATACGCTGCAGGAAACGTACACGGCACTCTCCGCCAACAAAGTCCGCTCTGGGCTTACGATTCTCGGCATCGTGATCGGTATTTCATCGGTGATCGCGCTCGTCTCAATCGGACAAGGCGCGCAGGCTTCCATTTCATCGAGTATCCAATCGATCGGATCGAATCTTCTCGTGATAACACCGGGCGCCCAACGCGGACCTGGGTTCCAAGTTTCCATCGGCCGAGGGACCGCCAAATCTCTCACTCCCGACGACGCAGCTGCGATCGCAGTACAAGTGCAGAACGTGCAAGGAGTTGCAGAAGAAGTTTCCGGTCGCTACCAAGTCGTCGGCAATGGAACGAATACAAACACGAGCGTTGATGGCGTCTCGGCCTCGTATCCGGATATTCGCAACGTGCAGATCGCCGACGGATCGTTCGTGACGGATCAGCAAAGTGCGTCACTCTCAAAAGTCGCCGTCTTAGGTCCAACGGCAGTATCCGATCTGATCGCTACCGGTACGGAGCCGGTGGGACAAACGATTCGGATCAACGGACAGCAATTTAAGGTGATCGGGGTCACCGTCACCAAGGGTGGGAGCGGGTTCGGCAACCAAGACGACATGATTTATATTCCGGTGCAAACTGCGCAGCGATTTCTCGCGGGCAATACGTATCTCAGCACAATCGACGTGCAGGCATCGAGCGCCGACGTGATGACGCAGGTTCAAAATGACATTACGCAACTCCTGTTGGATCGCCATCACATTTCCGATCCCACGCAGGCGGATTTCAGTGTTCTCAATCAAGCCGACATCCTCGCGACCGCTTCGTCGGTCACGCAGACGTTTACGATTCTCCTTGGCGCTGTCGCGGGTATATCACTCCTCGTCGGTGGAATCGGGATAATGAATATGATGCTCACGACCGTAACGGAGCGCACGCGCGAGATCGGCTTGCGCAAAGCAATCGGGGCCAAACAAAACGACATCAGTTTTCAATTTCTCACGGAAGCGGTCGCGCTCACGTTGGTTGGCGGGACGATCGGTATCATTCTCGGCAGTGGAATTTCATTCCTTGTATCGTATTCGGGGCTGGTGAAGACGAGCGTCTCTCTGAGTGCTATACTCCTCGCTTTCGGGGTATCGGCGGCTATTGGGATCGGTTTTGGTTGGTATCCGGCGAGGCGGGCAGCGAAAATGAATCCGATTGAAGCATTACGGTATGAGTAGTTGTATTAGGTTTACAAGTGTTATTAACATAGTCGATGTATATGAATAAAAGCTTAGTATCGGGAATTATCGTTGCGGTAGTTTTTGCGGGAGCAGGATTTTGGGGTGGGATGACTTATGCGCAAAGTAAAACCACTTCGGCGCGAAGTGCGTTTACGGGAGGTGGAAATTTTGCAGGTCGCGGGGCAGGAGGTGCAGGCGGACGTTTCGCTGGCGGGGCAACCTTCGGCACGATCATAGCGATGGATCCGACTTCTATCACGATCCAGATGCCGACCTCGACCTCCACAACAGCTACGACCGGCACCAAGATCGTTCTGTACGACAGTTCGACCCAAGTCCAGGAATTGCAAACGGTTTCTGCTACGAATCTCAAAGTCGGACAAATGGTTATGGTAGCGGGCACGGCAAATTCGGATGGCTCAGTCACGGCATCGATGATACAGGTGCGCCCAGGAGGAGCAGGGCGACCGGGAGGCGCGCCGTCGGGACAATAAAATTCTCGCGACCTTTCAGTTCAGCGCGGACGTAACAGTGGAAATAGTTGCGCCTCGTGCGCTGGTTTGTTTTCGAGGAATGAAAAGAGCCGCTCGGAAACACCAAAACCGAAAGCCGGCGGCATGCCATATTCCATTGCGCGAATATATTCAGTATCGAGTCGCTGGGCTTCGTCGTCACCCTGATCGCGCATTTTTTGCTGTTCTTCGAAGCGAGCACGCTGATCCTGCGGATCATTGAGTTCACTGTAGCCCTTCCCCATTTCGCTGCCGGCAAGGATCACCTGCAAGCGTTCGACAATTTCAGGGTTTTCGGACCAACGCTTTGCAAGCGGCTCAAGGTACACCGGCACGCCGACGAGAAACGCCGGGCCCGCGATGGTCTTGCGGATGGATTTCCAGAGATGGTCGATCGCTCGCGCTTTGTTCAATTCTTCGCCGGCTTCAATGCGAGCATCGCGAACCGCCTGCAGTGCTTCCGCTTCGCTGCATGAAAGCGGGTCGATACCGAACTTTTCTTTAATGACCTCGCAGAAATTAATGGGAAGCCATTCCTCGGCGAGATCTACAGTGTGACCGTTGATCTCGAACGTATATTTTCCGTACACTTCTTTTGCAATGTGGCGGTAGAGGCCTTTTACAAAGTCGCCGCCCTTTTTGAGATCGCTGAACGCTTCGTAGGATTCCAGCTGTGTATAATCCTGCAGATGTTCGCGGGACTGGCCTTCATTGCGGAAAATGCGGCCGATCTCGAACACTTTCGGAAATCCAGCGATCAATAATTCTTTTTGCCACAGCTCGCCGCAGGAGATGCGCAGATACACATCGATATCGAGCGCATTGTGATGCGTGACGAACGGCCGCGCGTCGGCGCCGCCGGGAGTCGTTTCGAGCACGGGCGTTTCAACCTCAAGAAAACCGCGAGAGAGATAAAATTCTCGCGCGGCTTGCCAGAATTTCGCACGGCGCCCGAACATGGCTCGGACATTCTCGTCGAGCAAAATATCGAGGTACCGCTGACGCAATTTTAGTTCTTCGTCTTTGAGTCCGAAATGTTGATCGGGAATCGGGAGTAGTGATTTTGAAAGCATCCGCCAGGACGAAACTTGCAGCGATGCTTGTCCGCGTTTTGTCTTGAAGGCAGTCCCGCTGCACTCGACAAAATCTCCTTGATCCACGACGCTCGCAAAGAGTTCGATGTCGGCACCTTTGTCGGCCTGCACAACCGCCTGAATCCGGCCCGTGCCGTCGAAGATATCGGCGAACATGATGCCCCCCTGGCCGCGCACCGACATCACCCTGCCCGCAAGCGTGCTGGAATTGCCGTCGTTCTCGTGTGCGTCGAAATCAACAAGGAAATCAGCGATTGTGAAGTCTCTGGAGGAAGTCGCAGGATATGGGTCTATTCCAGCCGCTTTTAGTATCCCAAGTTTTCTGAGTCGTTCAGCGCGGATATCGGATTCGCTCATGGCGCAATAATAGCAAATATGAAGGCTCTCGGGGAGTGATCACTGTGCCGATCCGGAGGTATCGACTTGGGCGGCGTGTGCTGGTGCGATAAGCGTAGTCGAGAATATCCCAACCTCCAAAAGCGCCAATGCAAAAAGCACGATGAGCGCAATGATCAGAATATTGGTCGAAGATTTGGAGGCGAGTATGCGATCCAGTACACCAAAGAGGGCGCCTAAGGGGCCCGGTCGCGTATGCTCACTTGCTGACATTTCAAGATACTACCAGATAATTGGAACGTATCATCGCGGATCGCGGTGGATATCTTGGACGCGGCGTAATATGCGTACCAGATTTTGTATTTCGCGTGTCCCTAGCTTCATGAACACTTTCCGCATCGTTGCGGTTGAACGCACGCGATATCCGCGCAAGAGTCGCTCTCCTTTTTTGCTCAGAGAAATCCGCACGACGCGCCGGTCTTCGGACGAAGCGGCGCGGACGACGAACCCATCACGCAAAAGATACGAGATGAGCGAAGTCGCCGAGGGGGCCTTTACGTGAAGGTGTCGTGCAACGTCTTGCATCGTCGGATTTTTTGATTCCTGTATGTAGCGCAATGTTTCGAAACGAAGCCACGCATTCGGGTCGGGACGTTTGCCGGGAAGTTTTTCCCGAATAATCTGGCGCGTCGAGAAAAAAAGCGTCGTCAATTCTTGAAATGTTGCGTTGTTCATATCAGGCTTCTACATGGACATGCTCCATGGCGGCATTGCGCTGCGTTCTCATCCAGAGGACCGGGAACGCAGCCAAGAACATGCAGGCGGAACCGATTAAAAATACTTCGCCGTACGCGGCAACCTGCGCCTTGAGTTCGATGAGTGCAATCCCCTCCTGTATGACGGTCGGATCAATACTGCGGACCACGCTGTGCGCCGCGATCGAGAGAACGTTGGCATTTTCGGCATTCAAGAGAATCGTGCCAAAGATCGCAATGCCGAAGGCGCCGCCGATATTGCGTGCAAGGGCAAGGATTCCCGATGCAATCCCGATCTCCGCCTGTGGTACCGCGGTCGCAATGATGTTGGTGCGCTGTGCCATGCCCAATCCCATGAAGAACGCCATGCCGCCGAGCGGGATCATGATGTCCATTGCCGTCGATTTGGGATCAAGGTGCGACAGAAAATAGAATCCAATCGCCGCGCCGGCAGTGGAGAGAAAAATCACCAACCGCGGTTCTATTTTGTACGCGAATCTTCCACCAATCGCAGCTGCAATCGGAATCATAAGTCCCATGGGAATGAAGAGATAGCCACTTTGGGTTGCCGTAAACCCGAGAAAGGTCTGCGCAAAAACTGGTATCAAAAAGATGCTCCCCATCATGCACATGAAGATAAGGAAGTTGTTGGTAAGTGCGTTGACGAAGATGCTGTTTTTGAAAAATTTAAAGTCGATAATGGGTTCCTCGTGCGTGCGCTCGATATAGTAGAACAGCACGCTCGCAAATAGCGTGATCGCGTAACACGCGATCGAATCGAAGGAGAACCATCCCCACGTTGTTCCGCGATCAAGCACGAGGACGAGCGTCGAGAGCGCAGCCCCGAGTGTGAGTGCTCCCGTCCAGTCGAAATTGGTCGTTTTATGCTCAGAGACCGACTCATGAATAAAGGCAATCGCCATGGCGAGCCCGATGATGCCCACCGGGATATTGAGAAAAAATACGGAGCGCCAACCGAACGCGTCGATGAGCGGGCCACCGATCAGAGGTCCGAAAACCGCCGAGGCGGCAAACGCACTCGACCAAATGCCCAGCGCCATCGCACGCTCGCGGCCTGCTGCAAAGGTAACCGTGAGAATCGCCATCGCGGTGGGATAATCCGCGGAACTCGCGATTGCTTGAATAACGCGAAACACGATCATGCTGCTGAGATTCCAAGCAAATCCGGCGAGCACCGACCCAAAAATAAATATCGAAAATCCGAGGATGTAGATGCGTTTGCGGCCGGTTGTGTCGCCGAGCTTGCCCCACACAGGGACGAAGACCGCGTTGGCAATGATATATGCCGTCGCGATCCATGCCGCCGAAGTCACCGTGATATTAAAATCGGTGATGATTTTCGGGAGCGCGAGGTTGACGATGGTTTGATCAAGACGCCCGAGAAATGTCCCGACGATCACGGTTGCAAGGACGAGCCATTTGTTGGTGTCGTTCATACATAATTACTGCGTGTAAATCCACATACGCGCCGACATACCGTTTTTCAATTCCGGATAGACGCTCGGATCAAATCGCGCTTTCACGTCGAATTGTTTTACCTGCCGCTGGTCGGAAATATTGAAGACGATTTGCGATTGTTCGGAGGTAGGTGAAATCTCGTCGACAACCGCACTGTACTGTTTGTTTCCGAATGCATCGACGGTAAAGCTGACCGAATCACCGACCTGAATCCGGCTGAGTCCCTTGTCTTCGTCCACTTGCCCCACCACGCGAAGTGCGCCCGGATCGATCATCGCGACCACCGTTTCGTTGGTATTAACTTGTTCGCCTATTTTTTGGCTGGTGGAAATGACCAGACCCGCGACTTTCGCTTTTATGAGCTCGTCGCCCACGCGTGCGACAGTCGCATTTTGATTTACCTCGTCGCCCGCTTGTACGTAAATTTCTTCAAGAATTCCTGCCTGCGAAGGTGCCAGATCAATCTCCGGTGCTTCAATGGAGGCGTTATCGACGGCGACGCTCTGCGACGTGATCCTCCAATAAATAAATCCGCTCGCCGCTGCGACAATAATCACGGCAATGATACTGGTCCGAATCCACATCGCCCGCGCAGGATTGCTCTTCTTTTCTGTACTTTCTTTTTGTGATTCTTCTGCCATATGTTTATTGCTGAACACCGAAGCTCCGTACGCGATCTGATGCTGAGAGTCCGGACGTGATTTCCGTCATTCCTTGTGCGCTCACGATGCCCGTCGTGACTTTGACGAGTTCGTCGCTCTGTCCGGATGAACGCAAAACATATTGATCTGTCCCCTTCGTTACAATCGCGCTGGTCGGGACGCTCAGTGCATTGTCCTTTGTTTGCGTCGTGATCTTAATGTTGCCCGTCTCGCCGACAAGTATTTTCGGATCGTTGACGTCGAATGAAAGTTCAATTTTGTAGGACGAGATGCCGTTTTGTACCGTCGCAGCCGGATCGATTGACACCACATGTGCGGAAAGTGGTGGGTCGTTTTGATACGCACTGAGTTGGACCTGCGCTTGATCACCCACTTTCACCTTGGCGAGGTCGGCTTCGGACACAAACGTTTCGATTTGGAATTGCGCGTCTGAAATCATCGAGATCAACGGAGCACCAGGCGTCGCCGTTTGTCCCACATGCGCGTTGTCATTGGTGATGACGCCCGAAAACGGAGCAACGATCTCTGCATTTGCAAGTTGCGCTTCAGCAGCGTCGACATTTGCTTTTGCCTCGGCCACCTGCGCCTGCTGCGCCTCGACGTCTTGCGAGGTGGCTGGAGCTTGTTTGAGCGTGAGCTGTGACTGCGCTGATGCGAGTGCGGATTCGGCGCCTTTTTCTGCGCTCAAGGCTGTATTGAGCGCGGAGATAGCTGTTGAAATATTGCTGCGTCCCGTCGCAACGTTGCTCTGATAGCCCTGGATCGTCGCCGTAGTGTAGGTTGAATTGGGTACGACATGTGTGAGCCCTGCGGCGACTTCATCGAGATATGTGCCGATGCTCGCCAGATTCGCTTGCGTTTTTGCACTGACATCGGCGATGTTGGCCTGATCGGGATCGGTAGTAAGCGCAGCGAGATATGTTTGCCAATCATTCAGGAGGGTCTCCATCCGTACGCGATCGGATATGATGGTTGTCTGCAATTGCGAGTCACTGAGTGTAAAGACCAGGCTCGGCGAGGAGCTGCGCGGGCTGTTGAAAAATTGATCGACTTTATTGTGAATCGCGTCGTCGGATTTTACGTATGCATCGTGGGCAGCGTTGAGAATTGTTTCTTTTGATTGCGAAAGTGCCGATTGTGCTCCTGCCACAGCGGCTTGTGAGACAGCGACGTCTTCGGGGCGAGCACCTGCCTGCACGGCATCGAGCTTGGCCTGCTGCGCTTGCAGCGCGGCTTGCGCCTGTTCTACTTGCGCCTGAACGCTCGCACTATCTGTTCTCGAGAGAAGCGCACCGGCTGATACGTGAGCGCCTTCCTTTGCATTGAGGTATGAAATGCGTCCGGAGGTTTGGAATGAAAGATCAACGCTCTGTGCGGCTTTGACCGTGCCGGTAGTGTCGACTTGTTCGACGATCGCGCC
>Ga0210408_10004510_pt1 | contig 12407 bp, 6 predicted proteins | sample IncBWH4MmetaG_FD_155471 | JGI IMG/M metagenome (GOLD analysis project Ga0210408, IMG submission 155471) | Forest soil microbial communities from Barre Woods Harvard Forest LTER site, Petersham, Massachusetts, United States - Inc-BW-H-4-M | ecosystem: Environmental > Terrestrial > Soil >...
GCCGGGGCCGCTGTCGCCGCGTTGATGCAGGAGAACACGCGCGCCGTCTATCTGGAATCGCCGGGCTCGCTGAGCTTCGAAATGCAGGACGTCGCCGCCATCGCCGGCGCGGCTCACGCGCGGGGCGCGCTCGTGCTCATGGACAACACCTGGGCGAGCCCGATCTACTTCCGTCCGTTCGACCACGGCGTCGATCTCGCCATCCAGGCCGGCACCAAATATATCGGCGGCCATTCCGACGTAATGCTGGGCACGGTTTCGGCCAACGGCAGGACGGTCAAGGACCTCAAAAACATGGTGGGGCTGAACGGGTGGTGCGTCGGCCCCGACGACGTCTATCTCGGCATGCGCGGCTTGCGCACGCTCGCCGTGCGCCTCGACCGCCACTATGAGTCCGGACTCGCCGTTGCGCGCTGGCTGGAGCAGCGCCCCGAGGTCATGCGCCTGCTGCATCCGGCCATGGCCAGTCATCCCGGCCACGCGCTGTGGAAGCGCGATTTTACGGGGGCATCTGGATTGTTCAGCGTCGTGCTCAAGCCGGTGCGGCAGAAGGCGGTCTACGCCTTTCTCGATACGCTCGAACTGTTCGGCATCGGCCCCTCCTGGGGCGGCTATGAGAGCCTGGCGACGCCTTTCAACTGCGCGCCGGCGCGTACCGCAACGCGGTGGGAGCCGGGCGGCCCGACGGTGCGCTTCCACATCGGTCTCGAAGCGCTCGAGGACCTCATCGCCGACCTCGAACGCGGCTTTGCCGCGCTTGCTGCCAACGCCGACGAATAGACGCGCAGTGCCGCTACAAACCTTGTCGCGATCGCGCTACGCAGCCGTCGCCGCCGCCTTGCGGTCGCGCATGACGAAATGCAGGTTGCGCAGGTAGACGAACACCCCAAACGCCTGGCCGGCGATGAACACCGGATCCTTGCGGTAGAGCGCATAGACGAGCAGCAGCAGCCCGCCGGCGATCGAAAAAATCCAGAACCCCAGCGGGATGACGCTGTGGCCGGCGCGTTCGGTGGCAATCCACTGCACCAGAAAGCGCATCGTGAACATGCCTTGGGCGATGAAGCCGAGCAGCACCCACCAATCGAGCCGGGTGATAAAGACATCCTGCAGGTAGGCGCCGACTTCGCGCGACAGATCAACGAGCAAGGGTGACCTCCTCACATTCGGGAACACGCCTGCGGCGCCGGATCAGCCACCAGACCCCGGCAAGATCGAGAATGCCGACCCACAGACGATCCCACAAACCGTAGTTCGACGTACCGTGCCGCCTGGGCCGGTCAACGACGTCGACATAGCCGACGTCATATCCTTCGCGCCGGACCAGGGCCGGCAGAAAGCGGTGCAGCCCGTCGAAATAAGGCAGCGCCAGGAACAAATCACGGCGAAACGCCTTTAGGCCGCAGCCGGTGTCGCGCGTGCCGTCCTTGAGCACCGCGTCACGCACGGCGTTGGCGGTGCGTGATTGCCATCGCTTGAAGCCGGTTGCCTTGCGGCCGACGCGCTGGCCGGCGACGAGACCGATTTGCGGCGCGCCTTGCTCCAGCGCGGCGAGAAGGGCAGGAATGAAGGCCGGGTCGTTCTGGCCGTCACCGTCGAGGGTGACGACGACGGCCGCGCGCGCCGCGATAACCCCGCTGCGCACGGCGGCCGATTGGCCGCAGGACTGCGCATGGCGAAGCTGCCGCAGCCAGGGACGCAGCGTCATCAAGCCCCGCAATTCCTGTTCCGTCCCGTCCCGGGAACCGTCGTTGACATAGAGGATCTCGAAGACGCGGCCCGCGAGCGCAGCGGCGATCTCGGCGACGAGCGGCGCGACATTGCCGGCCTCGTTCCGCACCGGCACGACAACCGAAACGGCAGGACCAGAGTCGTTCCTCTGCAGCATGTCGCAAGCTTCTAGAGTGTGGCCAAGGCCGGTTCAATCGGCCGTCGGCGGTGCCGGCGCGCTTGCGCCGCGGCGGCGGGCGGCGGCCTTGAGGCGCCGCCACGAGGGCCACGGATACGGCCGCAGATCGCGCGGCGAAAACGCAAGCCGCCGCGCGGCAAAGACGCGGCGCAACAGCAGCACACCGACCGCACCGACCAGCGCGCCGGCGAGCACGTCGCTCGGGTGATGGGCCACGACGACGACGCGGCTGAACATGATCGTCAGCGCGTAGAGCCACATGAGCGGGCGCGCGCGCGGCCAGACGGCGCCGATCGCCACCGCGGCCGCCGCCGCGCTTGTCGCGTGCCCCGAGGGCATGCTGGCGTAGGCCGGCTGCCAGATGAACGGCTTGTACAAGAACGGATTGTCATAGCCGCCGACATAGGGGCGCGCGCGGCCGATCAGGCGTTTGACAATGGTCGTGAACAGGCCGGGGGCGGCAATCGCCACGAAGAGAAAGCCGAAGCGGGCGCCGAGTGCCGCGAACACCCCTTGCGCAAGGCGGGGCGAGGCGGGCGACGCGACCGCCGCGAGACCGAGAAGGATGACGCCGAGCGGATAGAGAAACCAGCCCGAAAGGCCGAAATCGGTGATCCGTTCGAACGCCTCGATGAACCAGCCCGGCAAATGCCGCGCCCAGTCGCTCGCGGTGCGGTCGAGCAGAAACATCGACGCGATGATCGCCATACAGGTGAGGAGAAGAACCGCGGCGACCGCGCGCCGCGGCGGCGCCGGCAGCTTTGCCCGCGGTGGGCGCGCAAGCGCGACGACCGCAAGGGCAAAATTCGCCACGATGCGCGATGGAAGCGCTGCTGCGCCCTGCTTCGTCCCTTCCGACTTTACCTGGGCAGAATTCACCCGCGTCACGGCACATCCTGGACCGACCGGAAGACGGCGATGGTGATCGGCTGGCCATGGGTGACATTGAAGGCATCGACACGCGGCCCGCGGTCATAGCGCAGCCCGATCGCTTCCGCGCGCAGCGCGAAAGCGCGCTCCTGGCGCGCGGCGACGAAAGCGAAGCGGCAGCCGCCTTCGCGCAGGAAGTCGGCGGCGCCGGAAGGATCGGTCAAGCGCGTCGCCGTGCCGGCGAGAAAGACCAGGCTAGGCTCGTCGTAGCCGGCGCTGGCGGCGAGCGGATGCGCACAGCCCGATCGGCGCAGCACCCGCTCGAGTGCCACGCTCGGGAAGAGCGGGCCGAGCGCCGGCACGACCAAGCCATAGATGGCGATGGCGACCAGCACCCAACCGGCCGCGGCGCGCGTGAGGGCGCGCTCCGCGCCGTCGTCCGCGTACAACTGCCAGGCCAGCAGCCCGCAGGCGACAGCGATCCCGAACAGCGGCCAGGCCGCAAGGACGAGACTGCGGTCGATCACGATTGCGGCGATGATAGCAGCGATACCCGCGATGATCGGCGCCAGGAACCACCACATCACTCCGCGCACCTGCCACGACCGCTGCGACAGCACCTTGGTCTCGACCGCCCCGGCGATAAGAATGGCGACGGCGGGGTAGAGCGGCAGCACGTAATGCGGCAACTTGGTCGGGATCAATTCGAACACGATCCAAGACGGCAGCAGCCAAGCCAGGAGGAAGCGGGCGGCGGGTTCGCGGCGCACCGCCCATACCGCCGGCGCCGCCAATCCGGCGAGGATCGAGGCCGGAAAGAAGGTCGCGAAGAACAGCACGAAGTAGAAGCCCGGCGGCGCACCGTGACTTTCCTGCGAGCCGGCAACCTTATCGAGGAGGTCGTGGCCTACGGAGTTAGCGAGGAACGCGCCGCCGACACGGGCATAGATCGCGACGAACCAGGGCAACACGAGAACAAGGAGCCAGACAATTCCGGGAAGCGGACGCAACGCCAAAAGCCAGCGCGCGGAACGATCGAAGATCGAGAGCGCCGCCGCGGCAAGGCCGACGATCATGACGATCAGTGGCCCCTTGAGTAGAATTCCCACCGCCAGCGCCGTCCAGAACACCGCAACAAGTGCCCACTCCCGCGGTGGCGGCCGCGCACCGCCAGGAAACAGGTAGACGCGCGCCATGGCCCCCATGGCGGCGACGACAGCGAGGAGCAGCATCGCGTCGGTCTTGGCGAGCCGCGCTTCCACGCCCAGCATGGTCGAGCCCAGCATCATCAGCGCCGCGAGCGCCGCCCCCCGGCGGCCGACAAAGGCAAGCGCGCACCAGTAGGTCGCCAGCACCGCGCCCACTGCGCCGGCGAGCGACGGCATGCGGTAAAGCCAGATGCGCGTGCGGGCGCGGGGAACGCCGACGGCTTCCGCGGTCTTCACCACCGCCGCCTGCAGCCAGTAGATGCCGACCGGTTTCTTGTAACGCACCTCATCCTGGAAACGGATGTCGACGTAGTCGCCCGTCTCGATCATCTGTTTGGTGGCTTGCGCGAAGCGCGCCTCGTCGCGGTCGACGGGCGGGATCTGGAAGATTCCGGGCACGAAGGCGATCAGGGAAACGATCGCGAGCACGGCGAGCGCCCGCCGGTTTGAACTCGCCGCAAAGTCGAAGATCGCTGCAAGGCTGTTCGCCGGCCACAACGTCCACGACGCCGCGCTGCCGCCTATGCTCATGTCTTTTCCGGTGCCGACAAGTGCGCGCCGACCATAGTGAAACCGCCCCCGGCGGGGAAGGACCGGCTCAGAGGCGGCCGCAAGGCGTCGCCGCACAGGCGGCGCGCGCCGCCGGCTGCGACGCCGCAGCCGAAGCGCTTTCCTCGGCGCGCACGACTACGCTGTCCGCGGCGCCGGAGCCATCGATGACCGTGACGCGGGCGAAGCCTGCACCGTCGAGCGAAAAAAAGAGCGGCCCGCGCGGTTGCGGCGGAACTGGCGCGCCGTTGACCAGAACGGTGACCGGGGCGACGGCGCCGGTGATTTTGAGGGGAACCGGATCGGGCTTGCCTTCACTCCGCGAAAGCTCGAGGCGGGCGCCGTCCGGCGGGAACAGGATATGCAGCCTCGCCTGCGCGTCATCGCCCAGCGGGCCGCCGGGCGAAAAGCGCTTGAGGGGTGGCGGCAGCCTGGCGGTGGTGGTCACGAGCGCCCCTTCCGGGGCGCGCGGCAGCGGAACCGGCGGAGCACCCACGCGGGCGAAGGCGTCGAAGAGGATCGGCGCCGCCGCGCTGCGTCCGACGAGGCCGGGCACCGGCGCGCCGTTGGGCCGTCCCACCCACACGCCGATGGTGCGCCTGCCGTCGAAGCCGATCGACCAGGCATCCCGGTAGCCGTAGCTGGTGCCGGTCTTGAACGCGATGCGGCCAGGCGCGCCGTTCTCCGGCGGCGGCGTGCCGATCAGCGTGCTCGCCACGTACCAGGCGGCAACAGGTTCCATCAATCTCTTCCCCTCCCCCTTCTCGGGAGCGGTTGTCTGCGAGCGACGATCCATTTCCTCGCTGACCGGCAGCGCCGTGCCGAGCCGCGCGATACCTCCGTAGAGCATCACCAGATCGGCGAGCCTGATGCCGACGCCGCCAAGACCGATCGCTAGACCCGGCGCCTCTCCCTCGGGGAGCACGAGCGAGGCGCCGGCTTGCGTGAGCCGCGCGGCAAGGCGGCTTGCGCCTACCCGATCGAGCACGGCCAGCGCCGGCACGTTGAGCGAAAGTTGCAGCGCCTTGCGGACGGTGACCGTCCCCTGGAAGGTGAAATCGAAATTCTGCGGAGCATAGGCGCCGTAGCGGACCGGCTGGTCGTCGATCAGCGTCTCCGGGTGGATGAAGCCGTCCTCAAAGCCGAGGCCGTAGATGAACGGCTTGAGCGTCGAGCCTGGCGAGCGCAACGCCTGCGTCATATCGATCTCGCCGGCGCGGCGCGCGTCGAAATAGTCGGGCGAGCCGACGTGCGCCGCCACCGCGCCGGTCGCATTGTCGACAACCAGGATAGCGAGCGAGGCGTCGGGACCGTGCGTCTGCACCAGCGTCCGGCTGCGCTCGCGCGCCAGCTCCTCGAGATTTCTTTGCAAGTCGGCGTCGATAGTAAGCCGGATTTCGCTTCCGGGCGCAGCTTGCGCGACCGCGCGATTGGCCGCATGCGGCGCCAGCATGGGCATGGCGTGCCGCCCGGTCGGCACCGGTTCGGCCCTGGCGAGCGCGATCTCGTCCGCCTGCACGGTACCGAGCGCCGCAAAGCGGTCGAGCACGCGGTTGCGCGCGGTGCGCGCCGCCTCGGCCCAGCGATCCGGCCGCCTCGACTCCGGGGCCTGCGGCAGAGCGACGAGCAGCGCCGCCTCGCCGAGCGAAAGCCGCCGCGGCTCCTTCCCGAAATAGGCGAGCGAGGCGGCGCGCACGCCCTCGATATTGCCGCCGTAGGGCGCCAGATCGAGATAGAGCGAAAGCACCTCCGTCTTGGTCAGCATGCGCTCGATCTCGACCGCCCGCACGATCTGGCGGAGTTTCGTCAGGAAGCTGCGGCCGGCGCGCGGCTCCAGCAGCCGCGCCACCTGCATGGTCAGTGTCGAGCCGCCCGAGAGAATGCGCCCGCTTGCTGCAAGCTGGAACGCCGCGCGCATGAGCGCCAGCGGATCGACGCCCGGATGGGAGCGGAACCGCTTGTCCTCGTAGGCGAACAGCACCTCGAAAAGGCGCGGATCGACATCGGCAATCCGTGCCGGCAACCGCCAACGGCCCTCGGGAGTGGCATAGGCCCGCAACAGCCGCCCGTCGCGGTCGAACACGCGGTTTGAAAATTCGATCGTCTTCCCGTCCGGCGCCGGACCGAGCGCGGCGATCCACCAGGCCATCCCGGCCAGCGATGCCGTACTAAAGAGTGCCGCTACGAGGAAAGCGACATGCAACCTGGTCATGGCGAGGAGGGAAGCCACGAAGCAATCCAGGCACCGCGCGAGCGCCCTGCGCGGCTGGATTGCCTCGCGGAGCCTGTCATCGGGCCGGCCACTTCGGGCCGGAGCCGTTGGCTCGCCGTAACCAAGCGGATTCATTTCACCGCCGTGACCTCGACGCTCTCGGTCGCGGTGCGGCCGAAACGATCCGGCCAGTACATGTCTTCGACGCTTGCCTGCGGGCGCACGTATTTGCCGGGCGCGACCGCACGCACCACGTAGGCGACGGTGAAGACCGCCGGATCGTCGCGCTTGCGCAGGAACGCCGCCGTGAAGCGGTCGTCGCGGAACTGGCTGTCAACCGGCTCCACCGCATTGGTGATCCACGACAGCGTTCCAGTATCGCCCGAGGACACGAGCCGCGGATTGTCGATCTCGAACCCTGCCGGCAGATAGTCGGCGACGACCAGGCGGCCGAATTGCGGCTGTGCCTCCGTGATCCGGAGCACCACCGCAAGCCGCGTGTTCTGTTTGACCGTCTTCGCATCGACCGGATCGCCGTCGAGAGTGTAGGTGAGCCGCTCGATCTTGAAGCCCTTCTCGGCCGCGGGCTCCGGCGTCAGCGGCGCGCCGGTGACCGTGACGACGGCCTTCACTTCATCTTCTCCGGCGTTGGCGATGCGCAGCGGCTCCTTGAGGTCGCCCGCGCGGATGGTGCGAAAGAGCGGGCGTTGCATTGCCTCACCGCCGACATTGAGCGACACGTTCCCGGCGTCCTTGGCCATCGCGCTCGCCGCCAGCAGCAGCCAAGCGTCCTCCTGCGTGGAGGTCGGGCGCAAAGTGGCGCGTGCGGCCTCGACCCGCTGCTCGGCGGCCTGCACCGTGGCGCGGGACGCGCCGCCCTCGGCGGCGAGCGTGACCAGCGCGGCGGCATCGCGCAAACCCGAACCGAAGTCGAGGCGGCTGGCGAGATCAGGCAGCGGCTGCGGCCCGAGCGCGGTGAGCGCGGCGGCGAATACCCGCTCGGCCCGCGTGCGGTCGCCGGCGAGCGCAAGCGCAGCGGCGACCTGAGCCTTGGCGATCGGAGTCTTCAATGCGTCGAGCTTGGCGTCGGCGAGATAGCGCAGATCGCCGATCGGCGCCGCGCCGTTGCGCGCCAACACGTAGAGCGCGTAAGCAAGATCGCTGCCATCGTTCTTGCTCGGATCCGTCGTCGCGCCGACGACGTTGAGCAAGCGATCGAGCGCAAGACGGAACGCCGTTTCGGGCACGGCGAACTTGCGCTCGCGCGCGCGGGTGAGAAAATCGGTGACGTAGGAATCGAGCCAGACGTCGTCACCGCCGCCGACACCCCAGAGCCCGAAGGCGCCGGTGGAATCCTGCCGCGTGAGCAGCATGTCGATGGCGTCGCGGATGCGCTGATCGGCGTCCGGTTGCAGCGCGACGTGGGTTTCCTTGGCGAGATCGCTGAGATAGAGGAGCGGCAAGGCGCGGCTCGTCGTCTGCTCCGAGCAGCGGAACGGATAACGGTCGAGCGCAGCGAGAAGGCTTGCCGCATCGAGCGCGGTCAAGGACCCGACCGAGACCGAGACACTGCCGGTGCCGGGAACGAGATCGGCGAACAGATCGCTCGACAGAGTCACGCTTTCGCCCTTGGCGATCGGCTTCACCGTACGCCGCGCCAGAATCTGTGCGGGCGTGCGCACCGTGAGCGCGAAGCTCCGGTCGAGGGCAAATGCCGCCGGCCCGGTGACCTTCACCTCGACGGTGCCGGCGCCTGCCGCGCTGGCCGTGATCGGGATGGTGACCGCCATGCGCTGCTTGGCGCGCAACGCCAGCTTCTCGGTGGCCGACGCGGAAAGCGCGCCGGTGCCGTTCACGGCGATCGTGTAATCGCCGGGCGCGCCTTCGACATTGTCGAGATCGAAATGAAGGCTGGAGCGGTCGCCGGGCAGGAGGAAGCGCGGCAGCGTCGCGCTCAGCACCACCGGATCGCGCACCACGACGTCGGCCGAGGCATTGCCGATCTTGTCCTTGCTCCACGCCACCGCCATCACGCGCACCGTGCCGGCGAAGGCGGGCACCTCAAAGCTCGCCTCCGCGGTGCCGTCGGCGCCGACCTTCAGGAGGCCGGAGTAGAGCGCCACCGGCGGTCCGGTCGGCGGATTGCCTTGCAGCGCCTCCGCGCCGGCGTCGCCGCCGCTGCGAATCTGGCCGCGGGCGCCCTGCATGCCGTCGATCAGGTCGCCGTAAAGGTCGCGGATGTCGGCGGAAAGGGTGCGCTGGCCGAGGTAGTAGTCGTCCGGCGACGGCGGCTTGTAGTTGGTGAGGTTGAGAATGCCGACATCGACGGCCGCGACCGCCACTCGCGCCTCCGCCCCTGCCGGAAGGCCCACTTTTATCGGCACGCGCAGGGTCGAGTTCGGCCGCAGCAGCGGCGGCGCCTTGAGATCGAGGGTGAGCGTCTTTGCCGCGTGGTCGATCGAGAACCAACGCACCCCGATGGAGCGGCCGGGCATGCGCTGTGCCGGCGCGTCGAGCGGCCGGCGCAGCGTCGCCACCACATAGGCGCCGCTGCCCCAGTCGCGGCCGACTGGCATCTTCACCTGCACGGCGCCCGGCTTGACCTCGACGCTGTTGCTCGCCAGCAGCCGGTCGCCGATGACGTTGAGCGTGAGCCGTCCGGCGCTGCGCGCGGTGACCGCGACCGTCATCGTGTCGCCGGCGCGGTACTCGTTCTGATCGAGGGCCACCTCCAGCATGTCCGGCGTATCGGCGTTCGCCTCGACATAGAAGCCTGCATCGAAAGCGAGCGAGGTCACCGGGCCGTCGGGCTCGCCGGTCGATACTTCAAGGCGATAGCGGCCGAACGTCACCGGCAGCGAGATGCGCGCCGGCTTGTCGGCGGCGGCATCGGCCGTTCCGTCGGCGACTCGCGTCGTCGTCTTCACCGGCTCGTAGTTCCAGCGGCCGTCGCGCTTGTAGAACTGATAGTGGGTGTCGACGCGCTGCAGCTCGTAGTGCAGGCCGCGCCGCGCGGCCGCGGTGCCATCGGGCATGACCACAATGACATCGAACGCGGCGGTGGCGCCGTCGCTGAGCGAGCGCCCGGAAAACTGCGGCTTGACGCCGATCATCGCGCCGCTCGGGCTCACCGGCAGGGTGATGGTGCGCTCGACCGCGCGGCCGCCGGCCTCGGCCATGCGCACCGCGATCTTCGCTTCGAGCGGATGCGTACTTGCCGGCAGCTTGTCGAGACTGACGTTGAATTTCGCCTTGCCGGCGCCGTCGGTCGCCGGCAAGTCCTCGAGCGGTTGCCTGGCGGCCGAAACCTCCTCGTCGGCAAGGCCGAACTCGTAGCCGGGGAAACCGGCGCGCTCCTTGGCCACCGCGACGGTCACGTCGCCTTCGAGGTCGAGGCCTGCTGCCGGCGCGCCGTAAAGGAAGCGGCCCGCGACGTCCACCGTGGCGGGCGCCTTCGGCGAGACGCGGCCGGTTGGCGAGGTGAGATCGAACTCGATCCGGTCGGGCACGTAGTCCTCGACGAGAAACGTGGTCTCGCCGACCGCCGGCCGCTTCGGGTCGGTGAAGGCGCGCACGTGCCAAGTGCCGGTCGGCGCGGAACCTATGACCGGCAAAACCAGGCTGTGACCGCCCAGGCCCTGGTCCGGCACCACCGTGCGCCGGTATTCGACGCCGTCCGGCCGCTCGGCGACGAGCGTCAGCGGCACGCCGAGCGCGGCGGTGCCCTGCACGTCCCGCAAGAGCGCGGTGAGATAGACGGTCTCCCCGGTGCGATAGACGCCCCGTTCGGCATAGACGAAGGCGTCGAGGCCGGCCGAGGCGGCGCGGCCGCTGACGCCGCGATCGCTGAGATCGAAGGCCGACCCGGTGAGGCTAAGGAAGGCATAGTCGCCCTGCGCATCGGCGGCGGTCAGCAGCGCCGGGGCGGCGCCGCCCTCCCCGCTCGCAAGCGCCGCTTCGAATTGCGCGTGCCCGTTGCCGTCGGTGCGGCGTGTGGCCAACACCTCGTTGCTGCGCGAAATGAGCCGCAGCTCGATCCCGCTCTTGGCATCCGCTGTCGCCAGCGAATGGACGTAGGCGTGAATCCCGTCATTGCCGCTGAACGCGGTGAGGCCGAGGTCGGAAACGACGAACCATTGCGTCGCCTGCGAGCCGTAGTCGTTGTCGGTGTCCTTGAGCTCCTTCGGCTGCGCCACGATGACGTAGACGCCGGGCTTGAGGTCGCCGAGCGCACTGTCGACCGGGAAGGCGGTGGTGACGTCGGTGTTGAGCGGTGGCGATTCGACCGCAAGCTCGCCCTTCCAGACGGAAACGCCGCGCGACTGGCGCAGCTGCTCGATCTCGTAGCGGTTGAGGCTGTGCTTGAAATCGCCGCGATCGTACTCGCCGCTGCCGCCGAGAGTGCCGACGAGGTTGCGATCGTCGATACGCAGGATCTCCACGGCAATCGCGCGGCTGTTGACGCTGACAATGGGGATCCCGCGTTGGCCCGAGCGCGGCAGCACGTAGGCATTGCTGGCAAAGCGTGCGAGCGGCTTGCGGTCGCGCACGTAGATGGAAAAATCCTTCGACTGCGACAGCGTCTCATGCACGGTCGACGGCAGGCCGGTGCGCAAGGTGACCGTATAGGTCTCGCCGTGCTTTAAACCTTCGACGCAAAGCTGCTTCTCGGCGGCGGACAGCGCCGGCTTGTCGGCGCCGGCGAGCGCGACAAAGGGTGAGAAGTCGACGCGCGCGGGCAGATCCTCGGAAAACTGGAAGCAGGCGCGCGGCGAGGCGGTGTCCGCGTCGATGCTGTAGTCGAGCACGCGGAACCCGTACTGCTCGCGCAGCCGCTCGTATTGGCCGCGCAGATCGGCGGCCTCGTGCAGCTCGAGCGAGAGCCGCATCGCGTCGAGCGCGGGCCGCCACGAGGTGCGCTGGCTCAAGACATTGCCGAGCAGCGCGAGGCTGTCCGCTTCCTCGGACCGGCTTGGGGCCCGCAGATAGGCGATGTAGGCGGCGCTCGAGGCGCGCTCGAGCAGGAGCTTGCGCTCGTCGTCGCTCGACGGCCGGATTTGCATGATGGTGCGCGCGAGCCGCAGCCAGGTGGCGCCGTCGTTCGGCGCCGCTGCTACGATCTGCCCGAGAAGCGCCATGCCGTTGCGGAAATCGTTGCGCGAGAAGGCGGCGTCGGCGTCGCGGCGGATCTGCGCGAGCGGTTTCGACGGCGCGCCCGCATCCGCCTTGATCTTAGCTTCCAGCGCGACCGCGCTGTCGGCGAGATCGCTATCCTGGAACGGCTTGTCGGCGGCATTCGCCGCCAGGCAGGCAACAGCCACGAGCGCGGCGGCAAGGCCGGCGCGAACGAGCGAAAGCATTGGTGATCTCCTCCCGAGGGGTGCGCAATTTCACCCGCAGGCGCCGATTTGAGACGCAGATCGTGTCGAGGTCGTGACCGAGAGATTTTACCAACGATTCTCTATATGATGCGGATATGATCCGGCCACCGGCCCCGTAGCTCAGGGGATAGAGCAACAGCCTTCTAAGCTGAAGGTCGCAGGTTCGAATCCTGCCGGGGTCGCCAGTAAAATAAGGGTTTTCCTGCATCATGCCGGCGCTTGACAGGTCGCGCTCCGCTCGTATGGCGCTTGCATTGTTTGGATTGGTGGGCGCCGGC
>Ga0210408_10004511_pt1 | contig 12406 bp, 14 predicted proteins | sample IncBWH4MmetaG_FD_155471 | JGI IMG/M metagenome (GOLD analysis project Ga0210408, IMG submission 155471) | Forest soil microbial communities from Barre Woods Harvard Forest LTER site, Petersham, Massachusetts, United States - Inc-BW-H-4-M | ecosystem: Environmental > Terrestrial > Soil >...
CTGTTATCTCGCCGTCCTTATCGGTCTCTCGGCCTACGGTATTCACCGGTATTTCATCATTTATCTCTTCCTCAAACACCGCAAACGGGCGTCCGTGCCGGCCAGCCAGTTCAAACAATTGCCGAAGGTCACGGTGCAATTGCCCATCTTTAATGAAATTTATGTCGTGGAGCGCCTGCTCCGGTCAGTCAGCGAGCTCGATTACCCGAAAGATTTGCTGCAAATCCAGGTGCTCGACGATTCCACGGATGACACCCGCGAGATCACCGCATCTTGCGCCGAGGAATTGCGTAGCCGCGGCTTCGACGTTCAGTTGATTCATCGAGTCGATCGCACCGGATTCAAGGCCGGCGCACTCGGAGTCGGTTTGGAATCTGCTGATGGCGAGTTTGTCTGCATTCTTGATGCCGATTTCGTGCCGCAGCGCGATTTGCTTCAACGCACCATCCATTTCTTCACCGATCCGAAGATCGGCATGATCCAAACCCGCTGGGGGCATTTGAACCGGAACTATTCTTTGCTGACGCGGGTTCAGGCGATGTTTCTCGATGGTCACCTACTACTCGAGCAAACGGCGCGCAGCCGAAGCGGACGTTTCTTTAACTTCAACGGAACCGCGGGTCTTTGGCGGCGCTCCTGCATTCAGGAAGCCGGCGGATGGCAACACGACACGCTTTGCGAAGATCTTGACCTGAGTTACCGGGCGCAATTGGTGGGATGGCAATTCATTTTTCTGCCCGACGTCATCACGCCAGCCGAACTACCGGTCGATATGAACGGATTCAAGTCGCAGCAACACCGATGGACGAAAGGGTCCATTCAGACCTGCAAGAAGCTTCTGCCGCGGATATGGCGCAGCCAATTGCCGTTCGCCATCAAAGCCGAGGCGACTGGACACTTGGTTTCGAATTTTGCCTATCTGTTACTAGCTTGTCTGTGCGTGCTGCTGCATCCATCGACTGGCGGGCCGCAGAGCGGGTGGGTGCGCACGCTCTTGATCGACATCCCGATTTTTTTGACCGCGTCGGTGTCGGTCGCGGCCTTTTACGTCTGCGCGCAACGCGAATTGCATCCGCGCACGTGGATGAAACAGATGCTTCTGCTGCCATGCTTGCTCGCGCTGGGCATCGGACTTTCCCTCAACAACGCCCGCGCAGTCCTCGAGGCGATCTTTAACCACCACTCGGATTTTACCCGCACGCCGAAGTATGGGATCGAGCGCAAATCGCAATCCTGGCGAAGTTGCAAATATCGCGCTTTGAAATCGACATTACCGATCGTCGAACTGGCCTTCGGAATTTATTTCAGCTACTTCGTCTGGTTTGCCCTAAGCAAAGGACAGTTCTTGTCGGTACCGTTTCTGCTGATGTTTCAAGGCGGCTTTCTTTATGTGGCACTTTCGTCGCTTCTGCCTTGGTCGCCGAAACTCAGCTTTGGTCCTTCCCGGGCCGCATCTCCAATTACCGCGTGACAAAGCGCGATTTCTGAGTAAGAGAGCGCCCATGTTTCGTTGCTCCGTTCTGGCCGTTGCCTTGCTCTTAGCGATTGCACCGGCTCGGGCCACAAGCATTCCAGCGCCGAGTCTTACCACTCGCGTGCTCATCAGTGTTCGCGACCAAAAGCTGATGTTGATTGAAAACGGACAAATCGCCGCTACGTATCCGGTTTCGACGTCCAAGTATGGCTTGGGCGATACCTGGGGCAGTCTGGCAACTCCGCTCGGTCTTTTGCAGGTTGCGCAAAAAATCGGCGACCGCGCGCCGGTGGGTGCGGTCTTTCATAACCGTCGCTGGACCGGAGAGGTTCTGGAGCCGAACACGCCGGGACGCGATCCTGTGATGACGCGTATCATTTGGCTGCGAGGTCTAGAAGCTTCAAATGTGCACGCCTTCCGCCGTTGCATTTACATTCATGGCACGAACGAAGAAAAATTGCTCGGCCGTCCCGCCAGTTTCGGCTGCATTCGAATGAAGTCGATTGACGTGGCCGCACTTTATAATCAACTCCCGCTCGGAACTCCGGTGGAGATCGTTCAAGACAAATTGCCAAAGGCCGGAAACATGGCCGATCCTCAGATTTACGGTTTTGACGCTCCCGCGTCGGCAAGCGGATTGAGGAAAGACAAAGATACTTCTCAAATCAAGGTGGCCTCTGGTCCGCGCACCTGATCGATCTCCCCACAAGCTCGACCCCTTGACTTTTTAACGGTCTGCGCGAGCGTCGACACCCGATTCAAATAGAATGGCTAACACCAAATCCGCCGCCAAACGTTCCCGACAATCGCTTGCCCGCGCCAGTCAAAACCGCGGCGTGCGGACACGCCTGCGTTCACTGCAAAAAGGCGCTCGCGGCGCGGCCAAACCCAATGTCGAACAAATTCGGGGCCTGATCTCCGCTCTCGATAAAGCGGCCAAACGCGGCATCATTCACCGCAACGCTGCCAATCGGCGTAAAGCGCGACTGAATGCGCTGCTCGCCACGAAATAATTTTTTGCGGCAGGGCGCAATCTTCGTTTGCGCTTACTGTGATACCAAACCTGTCGCGTTGTCGCTCACGCAAGTTTCCGGTTGAGTCCTGAGCTCGCGATCTGTACTCGTAAGCGTGGCCAGAATTTCGCAGCGTTCGTTTCTACGCACGGTTGCTTTTGGTTCAGCGGCCCTGGACTGTTAAAGGTTCAGGACTGGCGCAGTCCCTAACGCGTTCTGCCAAGCCAAATCTCCTCGTCTTTCTTCCGGACGAGCTGCGCGCGGACCTGATTGTTGGCGAATCCGCGGGCAGTTCGCATGCTCCACATCTTCACCAACTCGCTTCGGAATCGGTAATTTTTGAACATGCCTACATCACCCATCCAATCTGTTCGCCGTCGCGCTCTTCGCTGCTAACGGGAACCTGGCCGCATCAAACCGGCTGCATGGACAACGCAGGCGTGCTGCCGACGAAGTTTCGATGGCTGCCGGAAATGGTGGGCGATTCGGCGTATCGGACCGGCTATTTTGGGAAATGGCACCTTGGCGACGAATTCTTTCCTCAACACGGATTTCAGAAATGGGCGTCGATCGAAGATTCTTTTAAGAGCGCGGATAGCGGTCGCAAGAAAAAGGGCCAGAGCGATTACACAGAGTTCCTTCTTTCCAAGGGTTACAAGCCCGATCTGCACAATGGGCAAAGTTTTAACCTCGAGCTTCCGACCACCCTCCCGTTCGAGCTTTCCAAATCAAAGTTCATCGGTACGGAACGACGGCTGATTGCTCGAACATCAATTGCTTACCGAGCCAAGATCGACATCGCCATCAAGCAAAGCAGGCTTGCCAGCAAGCAAGACATCGAGACCTGTCTGCGTGAGAACGAGCTTTATAACCTTCGCGAGGATCCGCAGGAGCGGCGGAATCTGTTTAGTGACGATTCGCATCGAGACGTTATATCGAGAAGCTGAAGACTGAAATCTATCGTTGGCAGGGCCGGGTGGGCGACAACCTTAAGGTTTAAGACCGGGGACCTCTGCCACGCGCGCCTGCTAATTGGCAGTCAAATCGGCTTTGCATCTCTCGCAGGACGGCTAGATTTCTATCAATGATTCCAGCGCTTATTCTGATTATTTGTGCCGTCGTTTATCGGATCGTTACCGGGCTCGCGATCATCTCCGGCACGACCGGACTGTCAAACTTCGCGCCCATGGCCGCGATTGCACTCTGCAGCGCCGCCTATTTCCCGGCGCGATATCGATTCAGTGTTCCGATGATCGCTCTGGTTGTCTCCGATATCGTCCTGAATCTGCACTACCACTTTTCGCTGATCAGTCCGTTTGTGCTTTCACACTACATCGCGTTTGCATTGATCGGCTGCTTCGGTTTGTGGCTGCGCGATCGAGCGGGATTCAAAACGTTGTTACCGGCGTCGCTCGCCTCGTCTTTAGTTTTCTACTGCCTTACAAACACTGTCTCGTGGATTTTTGATCCCGGATACGCGAAGACTTTGGCCGGCTTCATTCAGGCTCAAACAGTCGGCCTACCGGTTTATGGAGGCACGACGCCGACTTGGATGTTTCTCCGCAACACTGCACTGAGCGATCTGTTCTTTACGCTTCTGTTTGTGGTCTGCATGAATTTGGGACGCACCAGTCAGGCACGTGCTGGAGTTGCTTTGCCTCGAGTCGCGTAAAATTCCGATGCAGCGGGCCGAGCAACGCGACGAGGTCGAGATGCTCGCGCTGATGCTGTTGATTCGCCGTTTCGAAGAACGCGCGAGCCAGCAATATCAAGCGCAGAAAATCGGCGGCTTCTGCCATCTCTACATCGGCCAGGAGGCCGTTGTGGTCGGCGCGGTCGCTGCCGTGCGCGACGACGACTACATCATCACCGCGTACCGGGATCATGGCCACGCGCTGGCGCGGGGAACGAGCGCCAATGCCTGCATGGCCGAGCTGTTTGGAAAATCGACCGGCTGCTCGAAAGGCCTCGGCGGGTCAATGCATTTTTTCGACAAGCCAAACCATATGTACGGCGGCCACGCCATCGTCGGTGCCCACGTTCCGCTCGCGGCCGGCCTGGCTTTCGCTTCCAAATACCGAGACGAGGATCGCGTCACCCTTTGTTTCTTTGGCGACGGCGCGATCAATCAGGGCTCCTTTCACGAAGCGCTCAATCTGATCGCGCTCTACAAGCTGCCAGTCATTTTGATTTGCGAAAATAATCTCTTCGCCATGGGCACGTCTGTGACAAGATCGACATCGCTAAAGCAGATCGTCGATCGCGCCGAAGGTTATGACATTCCCGGAGACATCGTTGATGGGATGAACTTCCGCGAAGTGCGCGACAAAATCGCCGAAGCCGCCGACTCGATTCGCAAAGACTCACATCCAGCTTTCCTGGAAGTGCGGACTTATCGTTATCGCGGCCATTCGATGTCCGACCCGGCCAGTTATCGAACCAAAGAAGAACTGGAAAAATATCGCCTCGACGATCCAATCATTCGTTTGCGCGCGCAGCTTACCCGCGAAGGGAAATTGACCAACGAACAGTTCGACGCGCTCGACAAAAAAGCCAAGCAGACCGTGCTCGATTCGGTGAAATTTGCGGAGAGCAGTCCCGAGCTGCCGATCGAGGACGTTTACAAATACGCCTATTTCGAGGGAGGAAAATCGTGAGGGAAATCACTTACCGTCAGGCGTTGAACGAAGCGCTCGCGGAAGAGTTGGAGCGCGACCCGAACGTTTTTCTCATGGGCGAGGAAGTCGCCGAATATCACGGCGCTTACAAGGTGAGCCAGGGTTTGCTCGAACGCTTCGGCCCGAAACGAATTATCGATACTCCCATCAGCGAGAATGGATTTGCCGGGCTTGGAGTCGGCGCGGCCATGGCAGGACTGCGACCGATCGTCGAATTTATGACCTGGAGCTTTTCGCTGGTCGCGTTCGATCAGGTCGTGAACAACGCACCCAACATGTTCATGATGTCGGGTGGGCAATTCAATATTCCGATCACCTTTCGCGGACCGAACGGCCCGGCTCATCAACTTGCTGCAACACATTCGCACGCCACCGAGAATTTTTACGCAAGCGTGCCTGGTCTGAAAGTTTGCACGCCGGCCACGCCGCGCGACGCCAAAGGTCTGTTGAAGACCGCGGTGCGCGACGACAATCCGGTTCTCGTGCTCGAAGCCGAGCTTCTTTACAGCTCGAAGGGAATGGTCGAGCCGCCGGACGAAGAGTTGCTCATTCCGCTCGGGCAAGCCGAAGTGAAACGGGAAGGCAGCGATGTTTCGATCATTTGCTACGCCCAAACCGTTCCGCTCGCGCTTACGGTCGCGGCTCAACTCGAGGAAGAGGATATTTCCGCGGAGATTGTCGATCTTCGTTCGATCAAACCATTGGATGAGCGGGCAATTTACAATTCGGTCGCGAAAACGCATCGTGCGATCGTCGTGGAACAGGATCGGTCATTCTGCGGAGTCGGCGCGGAAGTTTGCTACCGGATCCAGAAAAATATTTTTGATGAGCTCGACGCGCCAATCGCGCGCGTTTCTCAAGAGGACGTGCCAATGCCATACAACGAGAAGCTCGAGAAATTTGTTTTACCGAACGCTGACAAGCTGATGGCCGCGGTGAAGAAAGTCTGTTACGCCTGACCACCATGCCGGAAATTCAAATGCCGAAGCTCAGCGACACGATGACCGAGGGAACTCTCGTCGCGTGGAAAAAGAAAAAAGGTGACAAGGTGTCGGCCGGCGAAGTGATCGCAGAAATCGAGACGGACAAAGCGACCATGGAGTGGGAGTCGCCCGAAGACGGAACGCTCAGCGACATTTACGTGCAGGAAGGCGGCAAGGTGAATGTTGGCGATAAGATCGCGTTCATTGAGGAAGAAGGCGAGGAAGCGCCGAAAAAGGAAGACAAACCGAGAGCCGAAGAGAAAAAAGAAAAGAAGGCTGAAACAGAAAAGCCCGCGCCGGCGACGGCGAAGGAAAGAGAAACGGCGCCGCCGCAGGAGAAGAAAAAGCCGATAGAAGCGGCAGCGCCTGCAAAAGAGAAGAAACCCGCCGAGCCATCAGCAGAAGATGCTCGCGTGAAAGCGTCACCGGTGGCGCGTCGCGTCGCGGGCGAGCTCGGTGTCGATCTTGCCAGTGTCAAAGGAACCGGCCCTGAAGGTCGCGTGACTGAATCAGACGTTCGCGCGGCTGCGAAATCAAAGCCTATGGAGGCAAGTGCCAGTCCGGCTCGGACCGTCTCGCCTGCAAAACCGCAACCGCAAGTAGCTCCTTCAGTGAAACCTCGCGCAGGTTCGCGCATCCAACTTTCCGGAATGCGCAAAGGAATCGCCGAGCGTCTTGTTCAAAGTCTTGGCCCGGTCCCGCATTTTTATCTAACAATCGAGATCAACGCCGCACCCCTCGCGGCCGCGCGCGAGGAACTGAAATCCGCCGGCGAACAGAGTGATGCCGCCAAAATCACCGTGAACGATTTCGTTTTGAAGGCGGCGGTGATGGCGGCGGTGAAAGTTCCGAGGGTAAATGCTTCATTCGACGGTGACGCCTTCGTGCAATATGCCGATGTCGATCTTGGCATCGCGGTCGCGATCGAAGACGGGTTGCTGACACCGGTGATTCGCGCCGCGCAAAACAAATCGCTCCGCGAAATCAGCGAGGCGGTAAAAGACCTAGCTCATCGCGCGCGAAACAAGCGGATGAAGCCGGAAGAATTTCACGGCGGCTCGTTCACCATTTCGAATCTAGGGGGAATGGGAATCGATTCCTTCAGCGCGGTCATCAATCCGCCGCAGGGATTCATTCTGGCTGTCGGAAAGGTGAACAAGGTCCCGGTCATTGACGACTGCGACCAAATTGTCGTTGGCCAGCGGATGTCGATCACCATGAGCTGCGATCATCGAGTGATCGACGGCGCGCTCGGTGCCGAGTACTTGAAAGAACTCCGCCACCTTCTGGAAAATCCGGCGCTACTGTTGGTTTAGCACGTCGCGTCCTAGATGGATTGCTGCGTGACAAATTTTTGAGGCTCGTTTAAACGATCTGAATGAAAAATCCCTCCGGAGCAATACTCACCGCCACGCTTACGACTGTCTGCTTGATGTCTTTGTTTGGTGCCCAGCCGGATCAGGGCTTCGATGGAATTTGGGTCGGCACAGAAAAACTTACGCTCGACAAACGCACCGACTGCCCAAAGCCGGAGCATGAAACTCTGCCGGCTAGAATCGCGATCGCGCAAGGCGGCACCTTGGTGGCGGTCGTCAATGGTTATGGACCTGGGCGGTACGCGAAGCCTCAAGGGTCAAGCGGCACATTGGTTTTCGAAATCGCGAATAGACGCAGAGGGGAGTTACGACTTTCAGCCGATGGAAAAACGCTGGTTGAAAAAGGATACGTGCGGCGCACGATTTCAATTGGCGGCTATTTTAATGGACCGGGCGGAGTCTCTGTCGGCGGCGGCGCTCGGCAAGGTGCTCTTTCCGGGCAAGCGCCACCGCAAATGACGGGAATGACCGCTTGCCTGGACCAAGTCACAGGAGCTTTTCATCGAGAAAAGTAATTTCGGGCTGGTCTTGGTTTAGCGCGCGATGGTTTCCCAGCTCGTGAAGTCGTCCAGGGCCTCGCGGGTTTTTTGCACGGCGAAGGCAAGGATCGTGGCGTCGTCGAGGAAACCGAGAGTTGGAATCCAATCTGGAATCAGATCCCACGGATTAAGGACGTAGATTATCGCGCCGATGATCATCACCAAGTTGGTCACGCTGATAGCGCGGTATTCGCCGCGATAGTAGGCGCGAATCAAACGCAGCATCGCTTGAAAGTAGCCCCACAAATCTTTGAACGGCGCTTTCGGGATCGAGCTCGTCTTCCGCATCGCTTCCTGAAACAACGCGCGCAACGCCTCTGGATCTTTCGCGTAGGCTCTCGCACGCGCCAGCGCGTCGGCGAACGCGCGATTGCGTTTTGGATTTTTTGCCAACGCCAGCCGTTTCGCTTTCACAACTCAGCCGCGAATTTCGCTGCGTTGCGTCGTGCAGTCAAAACGCCGTTGTTTCCCAAGTCATGAAATCGTCGAGCGCCTGACGCGTGCGTCCGATCGCGAACGCCATGACGGTCGCATCGTCAACGAAGCCGAGAAACGGGACTTCGTCCGGGATGAGATCGAACGGGTCGACAAAATAATTCATCGCGGTGATGATCCAAAGCAGTCCTTCCTGCGAAACGTTGCGGTATTCGCCACGAAAATAAGCGCGGATTAACCGCAGCATTGCCTGCAGGTAAGGCCACGAATCTTCAAACGGTTCTCTCGGAACGGCGGCCGCCTTTCGCGCTGCTTCCTCGAACAACGCGCGCAGACGTTCGGGATTGTTGGCGTGTGACTTTGCCTCCGCTAGCGCGCGGGCGAAAGCTTCACTCCGCAGCGCTGCTCTTGGCTGAGAGACCAGGCGTTCGACTCTTCTCGAAGACGCGGCTTTCCGCGGGCGCGATTTCGTCTTTGTTTTAGTCATCGCGCGTATCAAAGCACCGCCGGGTCTCGCTGAGAAGACGTTTGTCTTGGATTTTTTGAATTGTAAGGTCGACAAAGAACTACCGATGGAGGATTCATCCGAGGAAAAGGAACTGCAGCGAATCTCGTTCATCGTCCACGCGACGCGTGGGGTAATTCGCGATCAAAAGACCCGCCGGAAAGCGATGGCCCTTCTGCTCGCACTGGCAGTGCTGATGTTGCTGGCGGGATTTACTGTGCTGCAGTCTTTCATGAATCCGCGGGGCCATCCGTGGTTTGTCATTTTGTTCTGGGTCGCCTGTGTCTGGCTCACGTTTACGGCGATGCTTTTAGCGCTGTTTGATTTGCTGATTATCCGATTGGAGTCGAGACGCACTCAGCGCGCACTGCGCGAGAAGTTGGAAACGGAAAAGTCCAAATGAAAGGTAGTTGGAAGACGCGCGAACAGATGGAAGCGACCGAGCGCGCTACGCTCGCGCCTTTCGCGCAAAAGTCGGGCGAGTCGCGCGGGCGAGAATATCCCGAACAAAGCCACGCTTATCGAACAGAGTTTCAGCGCGACCGCGCGCGGATCATTCATTCGCGCGCGTTTCGCCGGCTCGAATACAAGACCCAGGTTTTCTTGAATGGCACCGGCGATCATTTGCGGACGCGGCTAACGCATTCCATCGAGGTTGCATCGATCAGTCGCACGATCGCGCGTGCACTCGGGCTCAATGAAGACCTGGCGGAAGCGATCGCGCTGGCTCACGATCTCGGCCATACGCCCTTCGGACATTCAGGCGAAGAAATTCTGGCCGAATGCATGCGCGATCACGGCGGGTTCGAGCATAACAAACAAAGTCTGCGCGTGGTCGAGTTGCTCGAGAACGCGTATCCAGATTTTCCGGGCTTGAATCTAACCTTCGAAGTTCGCGAAGGTTTGCAAAAGCACGAACGCAAAGACGGATTCCCGTCGCTTGAAGCGCAGATCGCCGATCTGGCCGACGAGATCACCTATTACAGTCACGATCTCGACGACGCGGTTGATTTCGAAATTCTGACCGCCGAGCAATTGTCGGAAAATGACGTTTGGAAACGTAGCCAGCAACATGTGCTTGCCCACTACCCGGAGGCGCGCGAGCCGGAGCTGCACAAGCTCATCATTCGAAATATCATTGACCTCCAAGTTCAGGATGTTGTTACGACGAGCGCGACGTCTATTTCAAAAGCAAACCCGAAAGATGCGGACGATGTCCGCAAACAACCGGTGAAGCTCATTGATTACAGCGACATATTACGAAAGGCGAATCATGCGTTGCGAAAATTTCTTTACGCGAACGTTTATTATCATCCGCGAGTGGCCAAAGTGAATCAGCGCGCGTGCGAGATGTTAAAGAAAGTGTTCGAGAGTTACGTGACCGATCCGGGGCAACTCGGCGAAGTCGCTACGCGGCGACTTGAGCAGGAGGGATTGCACCGGACGGTGTGCGATTATGTAGCCGGAATGACCGACCGTTACCTGATGGAAGAATACGCGCGCATCACCGGCGACTCAGCCGCTTTACTGGATTAGTTTGAGTCTTCAATTCCGCGACAGCTTCAGGCTGTAAAAAATCAAAGTCGAATCTAGACCCTTATCCAGCTACGGAATCCTCTGGCGGCATAGTAAGACTGCGCGCCGTTGTGACCCACGAAGACGCGGCCGTAACGGCGATCGCAATAGAGCGCACCGCCAAGCTTTCTAATGTCAGCAGGCGTTTTCACCCAGCTCGACGTCTTCGTATCGAAATTTCCAAGTTTCTGCAGCTCCTGGTATTGTTCTTCCGTCAAAAGCTCGATGCCCATCGCCGCGGCCATGTCCATGGCGGTATTTTTCGGTCTATGCTCCTTCCGCGATTCCCACCCTTCATGGTCGTAACAAACACTTACGCGGCCTTTGGGAGTTTCTGCGGCACAATCAAAGAAAATGTATTCGCCAGTTTTTTTATCGTGACCGACAGCATCCGGTTCACCGCCAGTTCTCTCCATTTCGCTGAGGGACCATAGTTTTCCAGTATTCGCTTCCAAGCGGACTTTTATTTTGCCCCATTCGAAACCTTCATGGCGGTTCATATTTTTCTCAAAGCGGGTTTTCAAAGTTCCGAGTAGTTCTTCGCGTTGTTTTGGTGACAACTCCTTTCTGGTGCTTTTCACAATCTGTCTGCTCACTTTGACTGTCGCGCCCGAATCACCAACAAAACCTTGTACGCGATGAATAGTGCGACCTGACTCAGGAGGGCTGCCCCAAATCCAGACAGGCGATATGTACCGAGCCACGCCGCAACCCCGATGACGGCGAACACTATGCCTGCATACATCCAGTACCCTGCAAGGATAATGATAGGAACGAAGATAAACCGAGCGGCGCCCGCATACTGTTCAACCTCCGAAGCCGGTTGGTAGATGTAACCGAGTATCGGAATAGCAAAGACAAGGTGAATCCAGCGAAGAATCGAACGTTTGGTGGCGCTATTCATGATTGGTTTGCAAATCTATTTATCGGTGGGACTGCGTCATTTACTGGCCCAACCAGAATTGACTCGACTCACAACGCCGCGCGCCCGCTATCCTTGGCGAGCAGCCCGTCAACATCCGTGACAAACGCCGGAATGAAGCCCGCATGTTTGCTACTGCGCCACCATGCCTCACCCCGGCGCGTCCTCAACAGCGTGCACAGGAGCGGTCCAGCGGTTAATTCGAAAGTCCCTTGTGGAAAAACGCCGCGTTGCGTTCTGTCCCAGATGTGGAAAGCCGCCCAGGCATTTTCAGCGAGCATCTGCTCCAACCTGAGTTGATCGGCGGCATCGAGGGCGATCTGTCCGTGTAGACCAGCGGTCATTAGCTCCGCAACGTCGCGGTTTGTTGCGATCGCCTGGCGGATCACTGTCCACTGCGCCATCGTGGAATTGTGCTCGTTGCGCTGGAGAGCGTTCGTATTGTGTTTGATCTGTAGGCCGACAAAGATCAAAGACGCAATCACGCCCGCCGAGGCAACAATTTGTGCCAGATACGACAATTGCTCGAATGACATGGTCTCGATAGATTTGGGCCCGATTATCTGCGGCGACGCTCTGACAACAAACCGAAAATGATCACGCGGCGGTACCGATCTCGTCCTGCAAGAAAGTGATGAGCAAACGCAGGCGCTGATTGAGCGAAGATTCTTCCAGCATTTTTTGCCGACGGAGGGAGTCGTCGACAAACGTTGAAGCGATTAAATCGGCGAGCATTTCCAAATCGCCGAGCTGGCCAAGGTAGCGATCCACTTTCGGCGGAAGCCGTCGGTCCGCGCGTTTCAATTTTCGGTAAAGCTCGAGGACTTTTTCGCCGAGCGCTTCGGTTTCGACCGTCGCCTCATCGCTGGGTTCAACGATGTCGATCTTCGCAACCGGGAACGGAGT
>Ga0210408_10004514_pt1 | contig 12405 bp, 12 predicted proteins | sample IncBWH4MmetaG_FD_155471 | JGI IMG/M metagenome (GOLD analysis project Ga0210408, IMG submission 155471) | Forest soil microbial communities from Barre Woods Harvard Forest LTER site, Petersham, Massachusetts, United States - Inc-BW-H-4-M | ecosystem: Environmental > Terrestrial > Soil >...
GTCGGCTTCCCGGCATTGCGGCTCAAGGGAATATATCTGGCGATGGCCACGCTCGGGTTTGGCGAGATGGTCCGCAGCTTTTTTCTCAATCTCGACGCGATGGGCGGCTCCGGCGGCTTCCACGGCATGCACCACATCTCGAACGATTATATCTGGTCGTGGGCTGCTGCCATCCTCCTGCTCGTCATGATCCTGGAGCACTCGCAGATCTGGCTCGAAATGCGCGCGGTCTGCCATGACGATACCGCCGCGGGGCTCGTCGGCCTCAACACCACGACCATCAAGGTTGGTGCATTCGGCTTCGCCGCCGCGGTTGCGGCAATTGCAGGAGGCCTGTTCGCACACCATCACGTCTATATCGAGCCCGGCAATTTCAACTTCGAGCGGTCGATCGACTTCGTGCTCGCCGTGATCCTGGGCGGCTCGACCGTCGGCCCCGGCGCACTGGTCGGCGCCCTGTTGCTGGTCTTGCTGCCCGAATATCTGCGCTTCCTTGCAGAGTGGAGATTTGCCGCGTTCGGCACGCTGTTGATCGCGATGCTGCTGGTGCGACGCCAGGGCATTCTCGACCGCTCGCTGTTTCGCGCCTTCGCACTGCGGCGCCCCGCATGAACGGCGCCGGACAAGCGCCGCTTCTTACGCTGTCGGGCGTCACCAAGACATTCGGCGGCGTCCGCGCGCTCAGTGATGTTTCGCTCGAGGTTTTGTCAGGTCAGATTGTCGGAATCATCGGCCCGAACGGCGCCGGCAAGACCACGACATTCAATATTATCACCGGTGCCTATCGTGCCAGCAAAGGCGAGGTATTGCTCGAGGGCAACAACATAATGGCCCAGCCTTCGTACCAGATCGTGCGGGCGGGAATCTCGCGGACTTTTCAGAATATTCGCCTGTTCGCCGATATGACGGTTTGGGAGCATTTGCTGGTCGCGCAGCCGCATGATGGTTTTTCGCTACGACGCCTGTTGCCAACGCATTGGGCCAATCCGGCGGCTTTGCATCGCGCCCGGGAAACCCTGGAATTCTTTGAGCTTGGAGACGTCAGGGACCGGATGGCCCGCTCGCTGCCTTATGGCATGCAGCGCAGGGTAGAATTGGCCCGCGCCATTACCGCGCGTCCCAGATTGCTGATGCTCGACGAGCCGGTCGCCGGCATGAACCATCACGAGGCGGATGGTGTCCGCCAATTGATCCTCAAACTCCGCGCCGAAGGAATCAGCATTCTACTGATTGACCACGATATGACGTTCGTCATGGGCCTCTGCGACCAGCTCTATGTGCTGGATTTCGGCGTCTTGATCGCCAAGGGCCGACCGGACGAGGTCCGCACAAATCCGGCGGTGCTGGACGCCTATCTCGGTCAGGTCGCGTGATGCTGCAAATTCGTAACCTCACTGTAAATTACGGCGCCATCTCCGCCGTGCGCGGTATCGACCTCGACATCGCTCCGGGAGAGATCGTGGCCCTGATCGGCGCAAACGGCGCCGGCAAAACCACTGTCGCCCGCGCGATCGCAGGCCTTCTGCCCTACCAAGGAGATATCGTCTACGGCGGCCAGCGATTGAAGCCAAACAGCGCCGAACGCAATCTGCGCCGCGGTCTTGCCATGGTGCCGGAGGGCCGCGGCATTCTGTCGAGCATGACGGTCGAGGAGAATCTGCTGATGGGCACCTATACGCGCCCAGACAGAGCGCAGGCGACCCAAGATCTGCACGAAGTTCAGTCCCGCTTTCCGATCCTCGCCGAGCGGAAGAGTTCCATGGCAGGCCTGTTGAGCGGTGGCGAACAGCAAATGCTGGCGATCGCCCGCGCGCTGCTGTCGAAGCCCAAACTGCTGCTGCTCGACGAACCGTCGCTCGGCCTGGCGCCGAAGATGACGGACTTCGTGTTCGAAATGGTGGCGCGGCTGGGGGACGAAGGGCTGACAGTGTTGCTGGTCGAGCAGAAGGCCCGCCAGGCGCTCAAGATCGCAAGCCGTGCCTATCTCATGGAGACCGGAACGATCCTGGCATCGGGTCCGGCGCAAGATCTCATCGAGGATCAGGTTCTTTCAAAGGCCTTTCTGGGCGTAGAGGCTGCCGGTCGAAGTTAAAGCCGCTCGTCCGGCGGCGCGATTTCCGTGACGAGATCGCGGATCAGGGTTTTCTTTGGCAGTGGCGCAAGGGTGGTCACGCCCTCCTTGAGCCGAACCGTGCAGGCGTAATCGACCTTGCCGTCGATCAGCATCATGCATTCCTTGCAGGCATTGGCGTTGATGCAGGAGAAGCGAAACGCCAGCGTCGGATCGGCTTGCGACCGGAGCGCTCGCAAGCCGTCAAGCACGGACTGGCCCGGTTCGAACCCGACGTCAAAGCTTTCGACACGCGGTATCTCGCCGAGCGCGCCACGCTGGATTGTAAGCGTCGCCTTCATGCTACTGCCCGGTCACCCGAGGGCATGCTACGGCCGAGATGAATTTTTCCGCTCGAAAAACCCGCGATCTGATTTACCGTCCAGTTGTCGTCCAACATCGGATAATCTTCCCGCTGATGGCCGCCGCGGCTCTCGGTGCGGGCCAATGCCGACAACGTAACGGATTGGGCGACCAGTAGCATGTTGCGAAGGTCGAGCCAGTCGATCAGGACGGGATCGAACTTCTCTGCGGATGAAGCCGGCAATTCACCGACGTTGGCTTTCAAGCGCTCGATCGCTTGTGCGGCCGCTTGCAAGTTCTCCCCTGTGCGGAAGGGGCCGACCATCTCAGACATTACTTTCTTCAATTCCACAACGACTGCAGCGAGATTGGGCGCGTCGCGATCCTTTGCGCTGCGCAGCAAATCGAGGGCGCCATGCGCCGCCTCCGGCCGCCAGGACAGCAACGCTTGCGAGGCGGACTGCGCGGCGACGCGACCGGCACAAGCGCCAAACACAAGCGCCTCCGTGATCGCGTTGCCCGAAAGCCGATTGGCGCCATTGGCGCCCCCGACCGCTTCGCCACACGCGTAAAGACCGGGCACGCGCGTTTGCATCGTTTCGGCGACCCGAATGCCGCCCATGTGATAATGGGCGATGGGAGCGACCTCGATCGGTTGCCTGGCCAGATCGATGCCATTTGCAGCGAGCCGATCCACCACGGGCCCGAAGGCACTCCTTATCTCGGCCTCAGGCACATGCTGGAAGCTGAGATAGGCGCCGCCGGCAGGACTGCCGCGGCCAGCCTCGACTTCCTTGGTGATGGCATAGGTGGCGAGATCACGCGTCAGCACATAACGGCCGTCGCTGCGGCTGTCGGGTGTCGTATAGTCCTCCTCGAACTCGCGCATGTCGGCGTTGAGCAGCTTGCCGCCAAGTTTATAACGGAACGGATCCCACATGATCGGATCCATCCCAACGAGTCTCGGCGCCAGGTGGCCGATCGGAAAGAACTGCACGAACTCCATATCGATGAGTTCGGCACCGGCGCGCAACGCCAGGGCATAGCCATCGCCACCCATGTTGCAGGATGCGCTGTTGCGACGGTAAAGTCCCGTCAGGCCACCGGTTGCGATGATGACGGCTTTAGCTGCGATCGTGACCGGGCGACCGGTCGTCAAATGAAGCGCCGTTGCTCCGCACGCCTCGCCGTTATGAACCGCGATATCGACGATCAGCAGTTCCCCGATCCTGCGGACGCCGTCCACCGCATTCAAGCGGGACCGCAGGGTGCGCGACACCGCCGGGCCTGTGGAGAGAAAATCAACATAAGCACAGCGCGGACGGTCATGACCGGGTGCATGAGCCTGCTTGATGTGACCGTCTTCCCGTGCCCAACCGACCTTCCACTCGTCCATCTCGCGCAAGCGCCGCGGTCCATCCTCGCACAGCAGCGCCGCGAGACGCTCATCGCAGAGGCCGCGTCCCGCAACCAGGGTGTCGGATAAATGATGCTCCCAATGATCCGGTGTCTGCTCGCCCAATGCCGCGGCCACGGTCATTTGAGCCATAACCGTAGCACCGCCGCGCCCGATCAGGCTGCGGTCCGCCAGAACCACCGATGCGCCGGCCCGCGCCGCTTCAAGCGCCGCATACATGCCGGCGCCGCCGGCTCCGACCACCAGGACATCGCTCTCAATGTGAGTTGTATCCAGCGTGATATTCTTTTCTGCTGCGGATCTCATCGCGTCTCTGTCTAGGAGACTTTTTGGGTTTCTTCGGGATGTCGCCAGAGATCCCCGATGGCGCCTGGGGACATTACTGCACAGATTATTTGCGTCAACGGCTGCCTACCACCGCTCAAGGAGCGACCACATTCCGAACCCCGTGAAGTCCACGGTCTTCGAGCCGACGATTTCCGAGCTCTATCGGCCAAATATGCGCGCTGGGAATCTCGATGGCCAGCCGCGGACCGCACCAGTTTCGCACCAGAGTCAACCTCATCGAAACGCAACGAATGCGAACTAAATCAAACAAAAGCACAGCAAAATCAATAAAGCCAATCTCTATCCTGTCGCTTATAACGCTCTGGTTGCAAGTTCGAGTCCTGCCGGGCCCACCAGAAATCGATAGCTTACGAGGATCTCATTTCGGCGGCCGACGTCTTCCGCACCAGAAACGCTATGTTTTGCCTCCAATCGCTCCCTTATAACGCCGGTTCCAAACGGTCTTACCGTGCTGCCCTCAGAATGAATGTCGGCCGATCACCACTTTTCTCGGGAAGTGCGGACATCGACTTCAAATGACCAACCCCGGGATGGTTGACCATAAAGAAACTCAAACGCGTTCACGATCGCCTCGATGCTGATCAGGCTTTCTTCACGACTGACGGCGTCGGGGAAGCGTTGGAAGATCTTCTCTCCTGCGATCGCGCCGTCGACGACGACATGACCGACATGGATCCCCTCCTCGGCGTATTCTTTCGCCATGGCCTGCGCGAGCGTCCTGAGCCCGGCCTTTGCCGAGTTGAACGCGCCATAGTTTGGCCTGCCCCGGAGCGAAGCACTGGCGCCGGTAAAGAGGATCGTGCCTTTCTTCTTCGGCAGCATGCGTCGGATTGCCTCCCGGCCGAACAGGAAACCGCCGAAGCAAACGATCCGCCAGCTTTGTTCGAAATAGCCGGCATCCATATCGACGATCTTCCCTGGCGTATTGTTACCCGCATTGTAGATCGCGAGATCCAGATCGGCGCCCGCGGCATCGAACAATCTTGAGATATCGCCTTCACTGGTCGCGTCGGCGACGACCGGGACCGCTTGTCCTCCGCTTCGTGTGATGTCCTGGGCGAGAGACTCAATCGCCTCTTGCGTTCGGCCGGCAATGATGACCTTCAGGCCATCGCCGGCAAACCGCTTGCACAGTTGTGCTCCAAGCCCGCGCTCGGGCCCTACGCCAATCACGATCGCTGTTTTCATCGTTACCTCCGCTGATCGATGTCAGCTTCGAGCTTAGCAGTGCCCGGACAGCAATCCAGTCGGACACGTACTGGCGCGGATTCCCCCGCGTCGTAGTGAGAGGCAACGCGCCGAGGACGCCTAGTCGCAGGCTCGCGCTGGCGCTGGCATTCGGAGAAACTTAGGCCACGGCTTTGGCCTGATCGCAGAATAGTTGTCTTTTTAGACAGGCCGGGCGACCGACAGGTTGAACTATTTCTGCCCCTCGACATATTTTGGAGCGACATCGCATTTACAGACGACATAAAGGTGCACAGTGGCAATCGACGGAGCGAACATCGCTGGGATTTGCGTGGCGTTCGGCGCGCTCATCCTGGGATTTCTCAGTTATCGTTATCGGGAAGGCCGTGGCGAGACATTGGCCGAGCAGATTGCACGCGAGAGGCAACTGAAGAACGAATCATGAGGTGCCCCTCAAAACGCGCCAAACAACTGTCCGCTGACCAGATGACGCCGCTCCAGGAATAGCGCCCGCGCCACGCGCTCGGCATCGCGCACGGAGCGAAACTCGCGGCCTTCGAGGCTGTCGAAAATGCGATCCGAGGAAAAGAAGCGATAGCTGCGCTCGTCTTTCGTGACAATACCGGCGGTGTGACTTCCGATTTCGATGATATAGGCATTGGACATGATGGCTTGTTCGCCGGCTGCCGGCGCTCCCGTCTGAAGATGTGATCTGAATTGGATCTACAGATGGATCAGCGACAGGCGCCGGTTGCCGCAGAGAAGCAACGCCGCGACATGCGCTTGCGCGCATCGCCAGTCGCGGATGTTTGAGCCATTCTCATACGGACAACCCTTGGCAGAACGATATCTGCTTCACGAATATCGGACGATTTCGCCGAATCGTCAATGAAATGGCCCTTCATATTTGTCGTCGTGACGCGCGTGTGCTTCTCCTCACGCGACGAAAAATGGAATGCCGCAAGCCGTGGAAGACGATCGCAGCACGCTGCCTCGCAGGTTACGCGTCGCCGGCAGCAATGATCTGCGATCTGGATGCCGGTTCCCGAAAGTCCTGAACCTTCGCGAGCATCGTTTGCAGAATAATCGTCTTTTCAAATTGCCAACGCAATTTGCGCGCTAGGATTGGCAACGAGGCGAACGTCGTTGCGTTGATTTTCATTGCAAATCGGGGTGCAGGCTCATGAGCCGTTTCGCAACAAGGCATGCGATCATCATCGGCGGCGGTGCGAGCGGCGTGTTGCTCGCCTATCAGCTTCTGCAAAATCCGGAATTCGGGTTTCGCGTCACGCTGATCGAGAGACGGCCCGAGATCGGTCGTGGTCCCGCCTATCACACCAGCAATCCCGAACATGTCCTGAATGTCCGCGCTGCCAATATGAGTGCGCTGCCGGACGATTCCGACCATTTCTGGCGCTGGCTTTCAAACCGCGCAGAGGGGCCGCTGTGTCCTGATCCCTTTTGTTTCGTGCCACGGCGGGCCTATGGCGACTATCTTGCGAGCCTGACTACACCCTTTACGTCATCCGAAAGCGGATCGCCTCGCCTGACCATCGTGCACGGCCAATGCGTTGATGTCGTCGAAGGCCCCGCGGGGGTGACCGTGACGCTTGCCGACGGTTCATCCCATACTGGCGACGTCGCCGTCCTCGCCACCGGAAATGAGAGTCCAGTCGCGAAGTTTCCCTGCGACGTGGATCCCTGGGCACTGCCGTCCACAGTCGTCGACAAGGATACGACGGTGCTGATCCTCGGCACCGGGCTCACGATGATTGACTACGTCTTGTCGTTGTTGCGCGACGGCCACCGCGGCCGGATCATTGCGATGTCGCGACGTGGCCTCCTCGCCAAAGCGCACCGCCGTACCGATCCGACGCGAATCGACGAAAACGATATCCCGTTCGGGGCGAGTGCCAGCCGGCTGCTGCGATGGCTGCGCGAGCGCATAGACGCACACATGGCAGCCGGTGGCGACTGGCGCAGCGTGATCGATGCTGTCAGACCCTATACACAACGGCTCTGGCACGAGCTCCCGCTCGCCTCCAGGCGTCGCTTCCTCGAACACGCACGGGCCTGGTGGGATGTCCACCGTCATCGCACGGCGCCGGAAGTGGAGATGCGCCTCACCCACGCGCTCGCGGCGGAGCGTCTCTCCCTTATGGCCGCGAAGGTCGCAGGCATCGAGCCGAATGCGGCGGGCGCGCTCGTTCGCTATCGCCAGCGAGGCCGACAAAATATCGCCAGCCTCCAGGTCGGCTTGATCGTCGATTGCACCGGCATCGTGAAGGACCCGAGGGCGACGGGCAATCCTGTGATCCAACGCCTGTTCGAGCAGGGCCTGGCGCGAACGGACGCCCTGCATATCGGCATCGACATCGCGGACGATTGTGCCGTGATCAACCGCAACGGCATTGCCTCGCGGCGGCTGTTCGCAGTGGGCCCGCTGACCCGCGCTGCCTTCTGGGAGATCGTCGCGATTCCCGACATCCGCAACCAGTGCGCCGAGCTGGCGGCACGCTTGGCCGCCATCTGCGATCCGGCCATCGCCCCGCCGAACATGCCGGCCTTGACTGGAGAAGCGTCGTCGTCGGCAGGGACGACGCCAGCGACGATGCCCTTAGGGATTGGCTAGAACCAGCGTCTACGATCCAGGTATCCACTTCCAGACGAGGTCGGCGACCCTGACCGGCTTCGGGATCAATCCGAGGCGCGCGAAGCGGTCGGCAACGGACTGTTGGATCTTGATGATGTCATCGTCGACCGGCACGACGCTGTAGTTCGAGCGTTCGACGAAACGCCTGATCGCCTCGATGTCCACGCCAGTCGCTGCCGCCTGGGCCTGTGCGACCTCTTCATGGTGCGCATTGGCCCAAACACCCTCGGAGGCAAACACGGCGTTGAGGCGTGTCACCAGGGATGGATATTTCTCGACGAAATCCGTACCTACGATGACGAAAGCATTTGGTTGGTGGATATCCTTGGCGAAGACGAGCACACGTGCATCACCTTTGAGCTCTGCCAGGGCAAGATAGGGGTCCCAGATCGACCAGGCGTCGACCGCGCCTCGCGCAAAGGCCGCAGTCGCATCGGCGGGCGCCAGCGGGACCGGCTCGATGTCGCTCCAGGCAATCCCGGCCTTCTCCAGCGTCGCAACCAACAGATTGTGCGCGCTCGAGCCCTTGCCGAAGCCGATGCGCTTGCCCTTGAGATCGGCAAGCGCCTTGATCGGGGAATCGTTGCGTACGATGATCGCCTGTGTGCCGCCTCCCTGTTTGACCGCGGCGGCGTATCGGATCCTGGCGTTGGCGGCTTGCGCGAAAATCGGCGGCGCGTCACCGACATAGCCGAAGTCCACACTGCCGACGTTGATGGCCTCGAGCAGCGGCGGCCCGAACTGGAACTCGACCCATTGCACGTCCACGCCGAGTGGCTTGAACGCGTCCTCGACCGTATGCCGTTGCCTGACCGCCGGGAAGAAGAAGCCGCCCTTCTGCGTGCCGATGCGGACGACCTTGGGATGATCCTCGGCTCGCGCCGCCGACGACAGCGCGACGCCGGCTGCGCTCGCCAGCGATAGTCTCAAAAACTCCCGGCGCTTCATTTTGACCTCCGATCTAAGAACAAATGCCGCTTCCACGATCACGTGATTGAAGAGATGATGGGGATACGACCGGAAAGAGCGACGCGGCGCTCACCATACCGGCACGATGAAGCGGCCATATTTCTTGGTGATGTAGTCCTTCACCTCAGGCGACCGGTAGATCGAGACGAAGCGCAACAGCCGTGGGTCGTCCTTCCTGTCGGTCCGCGCCACAAACTGAAGCGCATAGCGCGGATCACCAAAGCCGTCGGCGATGAGGAGGCTTTCCGGGTCGCCGCCCGAAGCGATCAGATAGTTGATGCTGACCTGGGCGAGTTCGACGTCGTCGAGCACCCGCGGCAACTGCGGCGCTTCGATCTCCAGGAATTTCAGGTTCTTGGAATTCTCCACGATGTCGCGGACGCTGGCCTTGTCTCCGGTTCCCTCGCGCAGCTTGATCAGGCCTGCCTTCTCGAACAGCAACAAGCCGCGCGCTTCGTTGACGGGATCATTGGCGACCGCAACTCGTGTGCCCGAGTGAACCTCGCCGAGCTTGGCGATCTTCTTCGAATAAAGCCCGACCGGCAGCACATAGGTTGCTGCGATCGGCGTGAACGTATAGCCGCGTGTCGCGATGGCGTTGTTGAGGAAAGGCGTGTGCTGGAACAGATTGGCGTCGATATCCCCGCTCTGCAATGCCTCGTTCGGCGTCACCCAGTCGGAAAACTCGATGACCTTGACGTCAAGGCCCTGCTCCTTGGCGCGCGCCGCGGCGAACTGGATGATATCGGCGATCGGACCGCCCGATGTGCCGACTTTCAGCGGCTCGGCCGCCTCGCCCGGTCGAGCGACTCCAAGAGCGAACAGGGCGCTCGCCGCGGCCATCGCAAGCAGGAAGCGCCGGTTATGGCCGCCAATTCCAATATTGCTTTTCATCAAAGTTCCCCTCTTCATTCGGCGTCAGGAGTTACGCAACAGTTGCAGGCAGCGGCGCGGTCCGTCCGTCGCCGACGTCGATTTCGCGGCGATGCCGATAGGATGCCCCGATGTGGGTGTCCGGCAAACGCCCTGATCCGCCGAGCAGTTTTTGCCGCAAGGTCCCTTCGCGATACGAAGTCTTGTAGACGCCGCGCTCCTGCAGGATCGGCACGACGAGGTCGACGAAATCTTCCAATCCCTCCGGCGTCACCACGCGGCTGAGATTGAAACCGTCGATCCCGGTGTCCTCGACCCAGCCCTGCAGCTCGTCGGCCACTTCTTCCGCCGAGCCCACGAAAGGCCTTGTCCGGCTGCCAAGCCCCATCTCGCCAAGCAGTTTTCGCAGCGTCCATTGTTCGTTCGAGCGCGTGGTCAACGCCTCCAGGATCGACTGCATCGAATTGGTCTGCTCGTGTCGTAGCGGCGCGTCGAGATCTTCTTTCGCATAGTCGATGCCGACGGAACTTGCGAAGTGCGCGAGCGCCCCTTCGACGCTGCCGTAGGCCTTGTATTCGGCGAATTTCTCCTCCGCCTCCTTGCGCGTACGCCCCACGACGACCGCACGGCTCGCGAACACGACGATATCCTTGGCGCTCCGGCCATTCCTGACCGCCTGCGTCCTGATATCCTTGACAAGCGCGCGCACGTTGTCCTTGGTCGAGGTCGCCAGGAAGATACATTCTGCGTGCTTGGCCGCGAACGCCCGGCCGCGGGCCGAGACGCCGGCCTGAAACAGCACCGGGGTGCGCTGCGGCGAGGGTTCGCTGAGGTGGATGGCGTTGATGCGATGGCGCCGGCCGACATGATTGATCGCATGAACCTTCGCCGGATCCGCATAGATGCGATTGACGCGGTCGGCGAGAACCGCGTCGTCCTCCCAGCTCCCTTCCAGGAGCTTGTAGATCGCCTCCATGTACTCATCGGCGAAGTCATAGCGGTCATCATGCTCGATCTGCCGATCAAGTCCCATTGCCCGCGCGGCGCTGTCGAGATAGCCGGTAACGATGTTCCATCCCGCCCTGCCTTTGGTGAGATGATCCAGCGTCGAAAGGCGGCGAGCAAACAGATAGGGAGTCTCGTAGGTGGCGTTCGAGGTGACGCCGAAGCCAATGTTCTTCGTCACTGCGGCCATGACCGGCACGACAAGCAGCGGATCGTTGATCGGGATCTGCACCGCGCCCCGGATCGAAGCCGCCGGCGATCCACCATAGACATCGTAGACGCCGATGATGTCGGCGAGAAAGATCGCATCGAACAGGCCGCGTTCGGCTGTCCTGGCCAAATGCTGCCAGTATTCGATATCGGTGTAACGCGGCGATTGATCGCGCGGATGCGACCACATCCCATGCTGGATGTGGCCGACGCTGTTCATATCGAAGGCGTTGAGTCGGATTTCCTTCGGCATGATGGGCTCACCGATGCCGCAGGCGCCGGTTGACCCGGCGCGCCAGATAATCACCTGCCGTCTGCACGGTCTGCACCAGGGCGATCAGGACGACCACCACCGCGAGCATCATCTCCGGCATGAAGCGCTGATAACCGTAGCGGATGCCAAGATCGCCCAGACCTCCGCCACCGACGGCACCGACCATCGCGGAATACCCGAGCAGGCTCACGACAGCGAGCGTCAGCGCCAGCACCAGCCCCGGCAGCGCTTCGGGAATCAGGACCTTCAACACGATCTGCAGGGGACTGGCGCCAAAGGAAGACGCCGTCTCGATCAGGCCGCCGTCGACTTCGCGGATTGCCGCTTCCACCAGACGCGCGATGAAAGGCGCCGCCGCAATCGTCAGCGGAACGATGGCTGCACCCGACCCAATCGAGGTGCCCGCAATGAGGCGCGTAAAGGGAATGATGGCGACGACCAGGATGATAAAGGGCGTCGAACGGGTGGCATTGACGATTACGCCAAAAACCGTGTTCACGGAGGGTGCCGCGAACAGTTCGCCCTTGCGGCTGGTCGCCAGGAAAATTCCGATCGGCAGGCCGAACAGTGTCGCTAGGGACGCCGCGACCGAGACCATGAACAGGCTCTCGCCTGTCGCCTCGACGATCAGGTTGATGAGATCACGCGACATAGCCGAGGCGCTCCACGAACAGCTGATGTTGCGAAAGCCAGGACAATACTTGCCGGGCCCGGCCTTCGTCGCCGGGAATGCCGAGCGTCAACGTCCCGACATGCTGACCTCCGATCTCGTCGATGCGTGCCGATAACAGTGCCACATCGATGGCGAGCTCGCGCGCCAGCCGCGCCACGATTGTGTCACCGGCGCTCGTGCCCCGAAGCTGCACACGAATGGCGGCCTGACCGCCAGGTATGGGCTGCTCGCTCAAGCGGCTGGCCAGCGAGACCGGAACGCTGTCGCCGAGAACCTCAGCCAGGAAACTTTGCGTGATGGGGTGTTTTGGATGAGTGAAGATATCCGCCACATGTCCGCTTTCAACGATATGGCCGACGTCGATCACGACGACTTCCTTGGC
>Ga0210408_10004515_pt1 | contig 12405 bp, 9 predicted proteins | sample IncBWH4MmetaG_FD_155471 | JGI IMG/M metagenome (GOLD analysis project Ga0210408, IMG submission 155471) | Forest soil microbial communities from Barre Woods Harvard Forest LTER site, Petersham, Massachusetts, United States - Inc-BW-H-4-M | ecosystem: Environmental > Terrestrial > Soil >...
GCGCGGATACGGCGGGAGGGCCCGGCGCCGAGGTGAGTTATTCGGTCGACGGCGGCCGCAGCTTCGATCGCGCCGAGAATCTCAAAGTGCCGGGGGAGGACGGCCGGATGCGCCCCGCCGTCGCCGCGGATTACACCGACATCCGCTGGCAACTGAAGAATAGTTTGAAAGCCAATTCGACGGCGTTTGTGCGTTTTCGCGCGCTGGTCAAATAGTCGGGTTCAAAACATCGTAGGCTTGCCGGATGAACAGCGACTACAACGAAGTCTTCAACCTCGATGGGCCGCTGGCGCGAGCGCTGCCGGGTTATGCGTATCGTCCCGAGCAGGCCGCCATGGCGAAGGCCGTTGGCCTGGCGCTGGCGCGTCTCGAACCCTTGATTGTCGAAGCCGGCACCGGCACGGGCAAGACCTTTGCCTACTTGGTTCCGGCGCTGCTGTCGGGGCACAGTGTCATCATCTCCACCGGCACGCGCACCCTGCAGGATCAGCTGTTTCGCCGAGATGTGCCGCTCTTGGCCCGAGCGCTGGGGTTGCCGGCGAAAATTGCCTTGCTCAAGGGCCGGGCCAACTATCTATGCCGGCATCGGTTGGAACTTGCGACTCAGCAAGGCTCGTTGCTGGGCGGCGAGCGCGGCGTGGCGCGCACGCTGGGGCGGATTTTGCGCTGGGCGGCGACGACAAAAGCCGGCGACCTGTCCGAACTGACCGATTTACCCGAACAGTCGCCGGTCTGGCCGCAGATAACGTCGACTCGTGAAAACTGTCTCGGCCAAGAGTGTCCCCAGTTCGCACGCTGCCATGTATTCGAGGCCCGGCGCAATGCCCAGGCGGCCGACATCGTCGTCGTGAATCACCACTTGCTGCTCGCGGATCTGGCGCTCAAGGACGAGGGTTTCGGGGATCTACTGCCCGGCGCGGACGCCGTCATCCTGGATGAGGCGCATCAAGTCCCGGATATCGCGGCGCAGTTCTTCGGTCAACACTGGTCGGCGCGCCAGGTTCAGCTTCTGATGCGCGACATCACCGCCGAGATGGCGGCGGTCGGCGTGCGCGCTCCGGCCATCGCGGCGGCGGTGGCCGAAGTCGACGGCCGGCTCGAGGAACTACGCACCACCTTGCAGCCCGGCCCAAGGCGCCACGAATGGGCGAGCCTGCCCGATTCCTTTCTGGATGTGCTGCCGGAACTCGAGACGGCCTTGAGCGGTATTGCGGCCGAGCTCGAAGCGCTCGGGGCGGGTGCGGGCACGGCGAACTGCGCGCGGCGCGCCGCGGTCCTGGCCAATTCACTCGCTCACCTAAGCGAACTGCCGGACGACACGGGACTGCGCTGGGTGGATGCCGGCCCCAGCGGCCTGCTGTTGCAATTTACCCCCTTCGAAATTGCCGAGCGGCTGCGGGAATACGTGGAGTCACGGCCCTGTGCCTGGGTATTCACTTCCGCGACCCTGGCCATCGGCGAGGATTTCTCGCATTTTGCCGCAAGAATCGGCTTGCCCGACGCGCGTACGGTGCGCATCGACAGCCCCTTCGACTATCGGGTTCAGGCGCGCATCTTTCTGCCGCCGCACATGCCGGAGCCGCAGAGTCCGGCCTTTGCCGCCAGATTCATCGATGCCTGCGCGCCGTTGCTCGAGGCGAGCGGCGGACGCGCGTTCTTGCTCTACACCAGCTATCGCGGATTGGCGGAGGGGGTTCGCGCATTGCAGGCGCGCTTCCCGAATCCTCCGTTTCCGGTGTTGGTGCAAGGTGAGGCGCCCCGCGAAGCGTTGCTCAGTCGGTTCCGCGAACTGGGCAATGCCGTGCTGCTGGCCACGGGCAGCTTCTGGGAAGGCGTGGACGTAAAGGGTGAGGCGCTCTCCATTGTCGCGATCGACAAGCTCCCCTTTGCATCGCCCGACGACCCGTTGCTCAAAGCGCGCCTCACCGGAATTCGCCGGCGCGGCGGCAACCCGTTCTTCGAATATCAATTGCCGCAGGCGGTGCTGGCGCTGAAACAGGGAGTCGGGCGCTTGATTCGGGATATCGAGGACTTCGGCGTGATCGTCATCGGCGATCCGCGGATCAGTACCAAGGCGTATGGGCGCGTGTTCTTGGAGGCGTTGCCGTCGAGCCCGGTCATTACCGAGAGCGCCGTCGGGGCTCTGTTTCTCGCCGAGCGGCTTGCGAAGCCGGATCCGGCGATGGCGCAGGCGCGGCGCCGTGCGTTGCGGGCGACCTAAGGAGCCTGTCCAGACCATGCGCATACTGGCTGTCGACGCCGCGACTGAACGCTGTTCGGTGGCGCTGCTCAGCGGCGAGGAGTTGACCGGCCGAGTCGCGGAGCGCGGGCCGGCTCATGCCGAGCAAATTCTCGACATGGTCGATGGGGTGCTGGCGGAGGCCGGAGTGGCGCTGTCCATGCTTGACGGTATCGCCGCCAGCATCGGTCCCGGGGCGTTCACCGGCATCCGGATCAGCGTGGCGGTCGCGCAGGGTCTCGCGTTCGGCGCGGATCTTCCGGTAATACCGGTCACGACGCTGGAAGCGCTGGCTTACCAGTCGATGCAAAGCGGTGCCGCGCACGCCCTGGCCTGTCTCGATGCGCGCATGGGCGAGGTGTATTGGGGATGCTTCGCTGCCGACCCTTTGAAAGGCCTGGTCGCGACCAGCGCGGCGCGCGTCGGAACGCCCGACTCCGTGGTCCTGCCCGCGGCGGCACTGACCGCGGTGGCACGGACCGCGGGTGTCGTTTATCGCGGAATCGGCCGCGGCTTTGCGGCCTATCCGGCGCTCGCCGCGCTGCCGGGCCTGCACCTGACTCCAAGGGACCGCGAGGCTCTGCCGGATGCGCGCGAATTCGCGGTCTTGGGTGCGCGGCGCTTGCGGAATGGCGAGGGGCGGGATCCCGCCGACCTCAGCCCGCTGTATTTGCGCGATAAAGTGGCCTTGACCGAAGCGGAACGCGGCGTCAAATAGGCGATGTCATCGAACTGTCACGGCCGAACGCTGTAATAGTGGGCTAACGGAATCAAGGGACTAGAGTACATGACCGCCAAGCGAATCCTCATAGTCGAAGACGAAAAAGCGATTCGCGACATGGTCGCCTTCGGCTTGCGCCGCGCCGGCTACGAAGTTCGCGAAGCGGAAGACTGTCGCGAGGCGCGTGCGCGCATCGTCGATGTGCGGCCGGACTTGATGCTGGTCGACTGGATGCTGCCGGACATGAGCGGACTTGAACTGACCCGATCCTTGAAGCGCGCCAAGGACACCGAAGAGATTCCGGTCATCATGCTCACCGCGCGGGCCGAGGAGCAGGACAAGGTGGGCGGCCTCGAGGGCGGCGCCGATGACTACATCACCAAGCCCTTTTCACCCCGCGAATTGCTGGCGCGCATCCAAGCCGTGCTCCGCCGCGCGGCGCCGGCCGGCGCGGCCGACATCGTGGAGGCCGACGGCCTGATACTCGACGACTCCAGCCACAGAGTCAGCGCCGGCGAGCGCGAAATCCCGTTGGGACCCACGGAATATCGGCTGCTGCATTTTTTCATGACGCACCCGGAGCGGGTGTTCTCGCGCGGCCAGTTGCTCGACCGCGTCTGGGGCGGTAATACTTATGTCGAGGAGCGTACAGTGGATGTGCACATTCGCCGGCTGCGCAAGGCGCTCGAGCCTTATTTGCTGGAGCGGTTGGTGCAAACAGTGCGCGGCGCCGGGTACCGCTTCTCCACTCGAGACGCTTGAGGAGGGCGGGCACGGCCTTCGCGGAGGCACCTGATCAATGGCGGCGATGTGGACTTTCGCGCTCGCGCGGCTCGCGGGCATTCTGCTGTTGGGCCTGTGTCTGGGCCTGCTGATAGGACCGATTTGGCTGTGGATACTGGCGGCCGCCTGCCTGTACCTGGCCTGGCAGCTGCTCACCCTGTACCGTCTGGACCGCTGGCTGCGCATGCGTTCGCAAATGGATCCGCCCGAGCTCGGCGGAATTTGGGGCGATATCGTGGCCCAGGTCGTGCGGCTGCATCGCCGCAAACAGTTTCACAAGCAGCGTCTGGTGCAGTTGTTTCGCGAGTTGCGGCGTTCCACGGCGGCGCTGCCCGACGGCGTCATCATCTTGAGTGCTCAGCGTGAAATCGTCTGGTTCAACCGCCAGGCGGCGCGCTTGCTGGGTCTGCGAAGGCCGATCGATGTCGGTCTGCGGATCGACAACCTGATCCGCTCGCCGGAGTTCGTGCTCTACCTGCACGGCGATGATTTCGCGATGCCGCTGGTGATACGCCCGCCGGTGCAGCTGGATCTTTACCTGGCGCTGCAGGTGGTGCCCTACGGCGGCGGCCAGTCCCTGCTGCTGGTGCGCGATGTGACGCGGCAAATGCGCCTGGAGTCGATGCGCAAGGACTTTGTCGCCAACGCGTCGCACGAGCTGCGCACCCCGCTGACGGTGATTTCCGGGTACCTCGATACGCTGGCGGACGACTCTTCCATCGATCCGGCGTGGTTCGGACCCATCAAGGACATGCGCGCCCAGGCACAGCGCATGAATGCCATCATCGCCGATCTGCTGGAGCTGTCGCGTTTGGAGTCGACGGACGGCGAGGCGCCGCGCGATGCGATCGATGTGCCGAGCATGCTGGAGCGGTTGCATCGGGATGCGCTCGCCAACGCCGATCGGCCGCGCCAGGTGCTCCTGGATTTGGAGTCGACGGACGGCCTGTTCGGCTCCGCGCACGAGCTCGAATCCGCGTTCACCAATTTGTTGGTGAACGGGATGAAATACACGCCGGCCGAGGGGACGGTGCGCATGCGCTGGTGGGTCGATGCGGAAGGCATCTATTTTTCCGTGATCGACAGCGGCATCGGCATCCCGGCGGAACACATTCCGCGTCTGACCGAGCGCTTCTATCGCGTGGACGCGGGACGTGCCCGCGGGCAGGGCGGCTCGGGATTGGGTCTCGCGATCGTCAAGCACGCCTTGCAGCGGCACGGCGGCTGGCTCGACGTGCAGAGCGCGGAGGGCAAGGGCAGCACTTTTACATGTCACTTCCCGCCGCAGCGGATCTGGAAGCAGGCGATGCGCGCGGCCATAGGCGCCTGACGTCACAAATATCATCCGCAGTGTTGACGTGGCGCGCAATCGGATGTAAACGAAACACGCACGTCTCAGCCTAGGTAATTTTTATGGAAACGGCCGATCTCACTCACCACATCTCCCGCCGCTTCAACGAGGACCTGGAAAAAGTTCGCAACCAGGTGCTGCAGATGGGCGGCTTCGTCGAGCAGCAGTTGCACAAGGCCATTACCGCCTTGATCGAAGGTGACAGCCGCTTGGGCGAATCCGTGGCCACCGACGATTACAAGGTCAACGGCATGGAGGTGTCGATCGACGAGGAGTGCAGCCGCATATTGGCGATCCGGGCACCGGCCGCGGGGGATTTGCGGGTGATCGTCGCCATCATCAAGACCATCACCGATCTCGAGCGCATCGGCGATGAGGGTGAAAAAATCGGCTATATTGCATCGCGGCTTGCGACCATGGAGCGGCCGGCGGACAAATACCGCGAAGTCAAACACCTGGGCAGACAGGTCGCGCAGATGGTGCACAACGCGCTCGATGCGTTCGCGCGCATGGACTCCCAGGCGGCGGTCAGGACGGCGCAGGAAGACAAGATGGTGGACGAGGAATATGAGTCGATTCAGCGTCAGTGCATCACCTTCATGATGGAGGACCCGCGCACCATCCGCCGCGCGCTCGAGATCATGTGGATCGTGCGGGCCCTGGAGCGCATCGGCGATCACGCCAAGAATATTTGCGAATACGTCATTTACATGGTTCACGGCAAGGACATCCGCCACACCTCGCTCGAGGACGTCGCCAAGCAAATAGAAGCCGCGCACGCCGCCCTCTCGCGCCGCTGATGACCGCCCGCCAAGGGAATCTACTGGGGTTTGCGGCATGCGCGGGGTTGCTCGCCTACGCCTATTACGCGCAAGTGGTGCTGCACCTGGAGCCGTGTCCACTGTGCATTTTTCAACGCGTCGGCGTGCTTGCGCTGGGACTTTTGTTTCTGTTCGCGGCGGCGCACGACCCGGTGGGTTGGGGCAGACGCGTGTATGCGGGACTGCTCGGCCTGGCCGCGCTGGCCACCATCGGCGTTGCGCTTCGGCACCTGTATATTCAGAGCCTGCCGGAGGGCAGCGTCCCGTCATGCGGGGCATCGCTCGATTTCATGCTCAAGGTATTTTCCCTGAGTGAGGTGCTGGTCAAGGTGCTCACGGGCTCCGGAGAATGCGCCAAGGTGACATGGACCTTCCTCGGGCTGGCGATGCCGGGCTGGGTTCTGCTCGCAGCGCTGGTGGTGGGCGCCTACGGGCTGTGGATCAATTTGAGGCGCCAGCCCCCGGTATTGCGCTTCTGATGGCCCCCACGCCGCCGAAGTCCGACACCCTGCTGTTGACGGAGGAGTTGATTGCACGCCCCTCGGTCAGCCCCACCGACGGCGGTTGTCAGGCGCTGATGACCGAGCGGCTCGCAGCCAGCGGATTCGAGGTAGAAACGCTGCGCTTCGGTCAGGTCGACAATTTCTGGGCCAAACGCGGCCGGGGCGCACCGGTGTTTTGTTTTGCGGGCCACACCGACGTGGTACCGCCGGGCCCGCTGGACGAATGGGGTCATGATCCCTTCCATCCGGTCATCAAGGACGGCTTTTTGTACGGGCGCGGCGCTGCCGACATGAAAAGCGGGCTCGCGGCCATGTTGACGGCCAGCGAGGAATTCGTCGGACGATACCCGGCCCATCGAGGCTCGCTTGCCTTCTTGATCACCAGCGATGAAGAGGGGCCGTCGGTCGACGGTACGCGCCGGGTGGTCGAGGTGCTGCGCGAACGCAGGGAGCGCATCGATTGGTGCCTGGTCGGCGAGCCATCGAGCGAGAGCGCCCTGGGCGACACCATCAAAATCGGCCGCCGCGGTTCCTTGAGCGGGCGTCTGACCGTACACGGCATTCAGGGACACATTGCCTACCCGCAGCTCGCGGACAACCCGGTGCATGCCGTGGCGCCTGCGCTGGCCGAACTCGCGGCGCGCAGCTGGGATCAGGGCAACGAGCATTTTCAGCCCACCACCTTCCAGGTGTCGAATATTTCCGCCGGCACCGGCGCGCCCAATGTCATACCCGGAGAATTGAAGGCGCGCTTCAATCTGCGTTTCTCCACGGAGCAAACCGTCGACGGGCTCAAGGCCGCGGTTGAAGCAGTATTGCGCCGCCATCGCGTCAACCACTCGCTGGAATGGTTTGTTTCGGGATACCCGTTCCTGACCGTTCCCGGCGAACTGTCGGCGGCCGCGGTTCGCACCGTGCAGGAGCAATTGCAGATCACCCCGAAACTATCGACCGGCGGCGGCACCTCGGACGGACGCTTCATCGCCCCCATGGGCGCGCAGGTGATCGAACTCGGCGTGGTCAACGAGACCATTCACAAAGTGAACGAGTGCGTGCGCGTCGCCGACATCGACCGGCTGCAGCGCGTTTATTTTCGCACGTTGGAGCTGTTGCTGGCGCCCTAGCCGTTGCCGGCCTCCTAGCCGCGCGCCGCGCCAAACGCGATCGGCGACAAGCGCAGTGAAACCCGGATCTTCGTCCCCGCGTTGGGCTTGGCGTCGATCTCCAAATCGGCTCCGATGAGTTCAGCCTGCTCGCGAAGCCCGACCAGGCCGAAATGTCCGGGACGAAGCGCTTTGGTGTCGAAACCAATTCCATTGTCCTCGATGCGCAATTCCAAATGGGTGCCGTGCATCAAATTCAGCGAAACGTCCACGCGAGTCGCCTGGGCGTGCCGCTCGACGTTGCGCAAAACCTCCTGCGCCATTTGCAAAATCGTCTCGGCACGTTCGTCGCCGAACCGGGCGGCTTCGGTCTCGGCGGTGAATTCGCCGGTCAGACCCGTGTGATCGAGAAAGCGCTCGAATGCGTTCGACAGCGCCTCACCCAAGCCCATTTCGCGCACCGCATTGACGCGCATCTGCGTGATGGCGCTGCGCGCCTCCTTGAGTCCTTCGTGAGCCAGTTCTTCGGCATGCGCCAGTTCGGCGGACACCGAGGCGGGGTCGCGGGCATGAAGTCTGCGCAGAAATCGGATTTCGGTCAGCATGGCCATCATCGAATGCGCGAGCGTGTCGTGCAGATCGCGGGCGATCTTCAGGCGCTCTCGTACGATCGCGGCATAACGCGACTCCTCCGCGAATCGTTCCACTTCGCGTGTCCGGACGGCAACGCGCCGCTCGAGTTCGCTGCTCAGCGACTTCAGGTCGCGGCGCTCCTGCTGCAGATCGTCGAGAATCCCGGCAAAGGCCTGGGCCAGCTGCGCCACTTCGTCCTGCCCGGCCGGCACCTCGATGCGCGCAGCCTCGTTTCGCCCGACGCTGGCCACCGAGCGCGTCAGGCGTTTCAGTCTCCGGGTGAGATGCCGGGCCCCCAGGGTTCCCAGCAGCGCAGTCGCGGTGCCCAGGCAAAGCGATACCCAGAGAATCCGCCACGTCAACGCGTTTGCGCGCTGATACACGCGCTCGTTGGGCTCGCTCAATTGAACTTGCCAACCCAACTGAGCCACCCCGCCGCCGCCGCTCAGAGGCGCCCTCGATACGAGTACACGGCGCCCGTCGGGCAAGCGCTCGAAATGCAGCGCGGCCGCCTGCGCGGCCGCCTGCGCGGCTGTCTGCGCGGCTATCTGCGCGGCTGTCTGTCCTCCTTCGGCAATGCCGTTCCACGGCTTGCCCCGCATATCTGCAGGCCCAACGAGCACAATCCCGTCGCGGTCGAGAACGGAGGCTTGCGCCGCGCCCTGGGGACCGGTTTCGTCCGTCAGGCGCAGGGGATGGTTCGGCGCTCGCCGCCACTTGAGATGCGCGGCGATGACGCCGACGATCCGGCCGGTTTTATCCCGCACGGGAGCGCTCATGTCGCCGAGCACCGAAGCGTCCGTCCCCGAGACGCCGTCGAGCGTGCCGAGCCATGCTCCTTGCAGCCCCGCGGTGAACCAACGATTCGAATTGACCATGCTTCCCAACGGCCAAGCGCCGTTGGTGCCGGCAACGACGCCGCCGGCATCCGCGATCGCGATCCAATCGAGGTCGGGGTAGGCCGCTTGCAGTTCCTCGAATACTTCCGCCGCGCCGCTTCGCTGGTTCGCGGCGGCGCGAACGGCGCCGAGCCGCGAAGCCATCGCTTGGCCGATATCCGAGCTCAGTTGATCGGTTTCGAGCGTAAGCCGCCGGACGTGCTGCTCGAGAACGTTCGCGCGCGCGATGCTGCCCACCGAGACCGCCGCGGCGATGGAAAATGTGATGGCGAGCGCAATGATCAGCCACATGGCGCCGGCCGCCAGACTGCGCCTCGGATCGAAGTCCCAGCTTTCCATCGTCACACGTTAACAGGTGACGAAAGTCACTTCCAAACGGCGCCGCATGGGCCGCATGATGACTCCCGATGGACGCTCCAATTCGAATCATCATTGCCGAAGATCAAGCCATCGTGCGGCGCGGCGTGACGCTGCTCCTGTCCATGGAGCCGGATATGGAAGTGGTAGGCCAGGCGTGCAATGGCGATGAAGCGGTGAACCTGGCTCAACTGATGCGCCCCGACGTGGTATTGATGGACTTGCACATGCCGGTCAAAGGCGGGGTGGCGGCGACCCGCGAAATCACCCGGGCGCTTCCCGGCACGCAGATCCTGGTGCTCACCACCCTCGACGACGATGAAACGGTGTTTGAAGCCGTCCGCGCGGGCGCTCACGCCTACTTGCTCAAGGATGCGGCGGAAGACGAACTGCTCGAAACGATCCGCGCCTTGAAACGCGGCGAATCGCATCTAACCCCGCAGATTGCGCGCAAGGTGATGGACCAATTTCGGCGTCTCGCGCCGGACCCTGCCGCTTTGCGTCCCGCGGAGCCCTCCGCCCACGGCGCAGCCTTCGCGGCGGAGTCTCTCAACGACAAGGAGGAGAAAATCCTCGCACTTCTCGCCGAAGGCAGGAGCAATCGCCAGATCGCCCAGAGCGTGTTTCTCGCCGAAGGCACCATCAAGAACTACGTCAGCCGGATCATGGAGAAACTCCATGCCAATACGCGCACCGAACTCGCGATTCTTTCCAGAAAGCAGCGCAAAAGTGACTAAAGTCACCTAGTGGGCCGAAGCATGTCCGTCGTCGAAATGGCGCTCAAGCGGCCCTACACGGTTGTCGCCTCGCTGATCCTGATCACTCTCACGGGGATCGGCGCGGCATTGCGCATGCCCATCGACATCTTTCCGGAAATCGACATCCCGGTGGTCGCCGTCGTGTGGACTTACAACGGCATGAGCGCACAGGACATCCAGAACCGCATATTGACCATGCACGAGCGCCAGATTGCCTCACTCGTGGACGACATCTCGCGCATCGAAGCCGTGAGCTATCAAGGCGTCGGAGTGGAGAAGGTCTATCTTCATGAAGGCGCCGATGTCACCCGCGCGATCTCCCAGCTCGCCAGCAGCGCCCTGGTGGTGCTCAAGTACATGCCGCCCAACATCACGCCGCCGCTGGTGCTGCGGTATGGCGCCACCGACGTGCCCATCATTCAGCTCAGCCTCTCCAGCAAGTCGCTGCCCGACACCAAGCTCAACGATCTGGGCCAGAACATAATTCGACCCGCTCTCGCGGTGGTTCACGGCGCCGAGGTTCCCTACCCCTACGGCGGCAAACCGCGCGTCATCATGGCCGATCTGGACTCGCAGGCGCTGCAGGCACGCGGCCTGTCGGCGTCGGATGTCAGCGGCGCCTTGCAGCATCAAAATGTGATTCTTCCGGCCGGCGACGTGAAAATCGGGGACAAGGATTACGCCTTGGCCATGAACAACTCGCCCGACGTCATCGAGACCATCAACGCCTTTCCCATCAAACAGGTCGACGGGCGAACGGTATTCATGCGCGACGTCGCGCATGTGCACGATGGATTTCAAGTGCAGACGAATTCCGTATCGGTCAATGGGACTCCCGGCGCACTGATGTCGATCCGCAAGACCGGCGGTGTGTCGACCCTCGCCGTGATCGACGGCGTGCGCGCGGCGCTCTCGGACATCAAGAAAGCGCTGCCGTCCGACGTTTCGATCAAGGCCTTGTTCGACCAATCCTTGTTCGTGAAAGCCGCGCTCAACAGCGTGCTGATGAGCGCGTGCATGGCGGCGGCGTTGACCGCGCTGGTCATCATCCTGTTTCTGGGCAATGTCCGGCTGTCCGTGATCATTCTCGCGGCCATTCCGCTATCCATCGTCACTGCCGTGCTCTTCATCGATCTTGCAGGGCAAACGCTCAACACGATGACCCTGGGTGGATTTGCCTTGGCGATCGGAATTCTCGTCGACAACGGCACCGTCGTCATCGAGAACATCGAACGCCACGTCGCGATGCGTGAGCCGCTGCATCAGTCGATCGTGGTCGGCGCCAATGAGGTGGCGATACCTACATTTTTGTCCACGCTTTGCATTTGCATCGTTTTCGTACCCGTGTTCCTGCTGCAAGGCACGGCAAAGTATCTATTTTCCCCGCTGTCGCTCTCCGTCATCGGATGTTTGCTGGCGAGCCTCGCGCTCTCGTTCACGATGGTACCCGTGCTGTTCAGCCGTCTGATGCGCCGCGCCGTGGATGAATTCGACGCCGAACCGGCGCACGGGCGGGCCCACCGGCATGTTCGCGCCAAGAATTCGCTGGTCCGATTTCAAGCGGGGTTCGAACGAGGATTCGAGAGATTCCGGGAAAGCTACCGCAACACGCTGTCGTGGGCACTCTCTCAGGCGCGCCTGACCGTGGCGGCATTCGTGGTATTGATGGCGGCATCGGCGCTGCTCTTCCCCCTGTTGGGACGCGATTTCTTTCCGCGGGTGGACGCGGGGCAGATGCGCCTGCATGTCAGGGCGCCCGCCGGAACGAGGCTGGAGAGGACCCAGCAATACTTTGCCGAGGTCGAGGCACAGATTCGCAAGCTCGTAGGCACCGATCAAATCGACGTGATGCTCGATAACATTGGATTGCCGTACAGCGGCATCAACATCGCCTTGAGCGATTCAGCCACCGTTGGTCCGATGGATGGCGAGATATTGATTTCGTTGAATGGAAAGCATGCCCCGACCGCAAAACTCATCGCCATGCTGCGCCGGGAGCTGCCGGCGCGGTTTGCGGAACTGCAGTTTTTCTTTCAACCCGCGGACATCGTCGACCAGGTCCTCAATTTTGGCCAACCGGCGCCGATCGATGTCCGAATCACGGGTCCGGCTCCGGACGCCGCGTTTGCCCTGGCGTCGCAAATCGCGCGCGCCTTGACGCGCGTCGCGGGTGTCGTGGACTCGCACGTATTTCAAGTCCCGAACGCGCCGGCGCTGACCGTGGACGTGGATCGCGC
>Ga0210408_10004516_pt1 | contig 12398 bp, 12 predicted proteins | sample IncBWH4MmetaG_FD_155471 | JGI IMG/M metagenome (GOLD analysis project Ga0210408, IMG submission 155471) | Forest soil microbial communities from Barre Woods Harvard Forest LTER site, Petersham, Massachusetts, United States - Inc-BW-H-4-M | ecosystem: Environmental > Terrestrial > Soil >...
GGGGACGCCTTCGATGAGCGCGTGGTTGCCGGTGAAGATGGCGATGAGGGCTTTTTCGATCACTTCATGCTGGCCGATGATGACCTTGCCGGTCTCCTGTCGCGCCTGCGCGAGAACGTCGCGAAGTTTGTCATTGTCCATAGCGGTAGCCATTACTCTGATTTTCCATCACGGTTTTCCCCGGATTTGTTTCCTTTCAGCACCCGGCAGATTTCCCGGTAGGCGCGCACCGGGTCGCGCTCGACCTGGGCGCGCGCGTCTTCGGCCTCGAGGACGGCCTGGGCCTGGTCCACCCTGGCGATGGTGTGGGCCCCGCCTCCGGCTAGCGACTTGGTCCATTCAGCAAAACAGACCCGGAGCAGCTCGCGGGCGGGGATATTGCGCCGGAGCAGATTGACGAAGCCGGCGGCAGCGTCGCGGCCGGCCAGATGCTCCGGCTCGCGCTCGTCGGGATACGGGGGCACGAAGCTGAGCGAATTTTTCCAGATAAACAAACCGGCCAGCAGGATCAGCCCAGCGGCCAGGCCATGCAAGCGGTATTGGCGCATCAGCTTGGTGACGCCGGGGGTCTCGACGATGCCCAGATGCGCTTCATCGAAGAAAATGCTTTTGCTCGGTCCGACCAGCCAGGCCAGAAGGTCGGCGTGCCGGTCGGCGGCCATGGCCTCGTTACTCAGGAAGTAGGAGTCGCCAGCCATGACGACGGAGCCGGCGCCGAACCGGCGCTCGATGATGACGGCATTGGTGCCGCGCGAGTAGATGGCATGCCAGGAGGGGCCCAAATTGGTAAAGATCATCGCGCTATGCCATTGCAGGGTCTCCGGCAGCGGCAAATCGGTTTGGTTGACGACGGTGACCGGCTCATAAACCTCATTCGCGCCCTCCGGGAGGGGGACCAAGCCGAACGCGACACCCCACCGCTCCTGGAGAGAAACGCGCTCGTCCTCCTGGTTCGGCGCGGTTGGCTTTTGGGCGGGTGGTTTGGAAGGGGCAGGGCCGGTTTTATTGGGCTTGGGGTTGGTTTTGTTGCCCGAAGGCGGCTTTAAGGCGGGGGTGTTGGTGCGCGTGAACGAGCGAAAACGCGGTCCGATGGTTTCAGGAAAGAAGGTGAGCGCGAGCCGGCCGCCGTGCAGGAGGAAGGCATCGATTTCATCAGCCAACGCCTTGGGCATGAGGAGCCAGTCGGACCGTTCGGCGGCCAGGTGCAGGTAAGTGGTTTTTTGACCTTCCGGCAAGCGGCCTTCGGAATTGAAATCGCGCTGGACGGAAAGGCCGGGCATTTTTTCCAGGCTTTCATACAACGCCCTGGTGCCGAGCGGGTCGGCCCGGAGCGAAGAATAAGGGGAATAGACGTCGCCGGCTTCGAAGCGGAGCAGAAAGAGCTCGGTCAGGCCGCCCAGGAAAAGGCCGACGCACAACAGGAGGACCAATAGACCCAGGCGTTTGTTCATGCCGGGGCTCCCGGTTGGAAGTTGAAAGTCGCAGGTGGCGAGTTGAGTTCCAGCGCCGCGAACAGCTTGGAGCGCTCAACTTTCAAGCGGCAACCGTTTTGTGTTTTTAGCGTCATGCTTGCTGGTTTTCTGCCGCGGGCCCGCGGATGCGTTCGACGTTGGCGGCAAATTGGCTGACGAGGTCGCGATCGATGTGGTGAAGACCATACCAACGGGAGTCGAACACCGACACGTTTTGGGCAAACAGGGCGAGCAAATCGGCGAAGGCATGGCCGCGCCGCTGCAGTTCGCGCTGGTAATCGCGGTTGGATTTGAACTTCGCGAGGCTGATCAGATTTCGGCGGGCCAGGTGAGCGAGGCTGGAGAAATAGAACGCCCGCAAGGCCAGGCGCAGCTCGCCACGTTCCAGGAGTTCACGGGCGAGCGTGAGCCAGCCATCTTCGGGCAATTGGTCGGCGGCCAGGCTTTCATCGGTCAAATCAGGCGCGGGCTCAAGCGGTTCGGTGGCGAGGGGTGGCGCCTTGGATTGGCGCTCGCGCAGGATGTGAAAGAGCAGGAGCGCGAGGCCGACGACCACGGCCGCCAGGAGGAGGTAGAGCAGGAGGTAGAGCAACCCCATCCAGCCGTAGCCGGAGCCGCCCGGCTGAATTTGCCGGTTGCGCCAAAAGATTTTTCGGAGCCACTCGCCGACCCACTTTCCGAAAGCGCTGATTTCGTCGGTCACCCATTTCCACGCTTGCTCGATAAAGCGCCGGATGCTGCCCTGGCCGGAAGAGGAATCGGCAACCGTGGTTTCGCGCCGGAGGCGCCAGGTGTATTTGCGCTGTTGGATGACCTGCTGGATGGCGTTGTCCAGCGCCGGGGGCGAGAGGGTGGCGGGCGATGAGCTCTCATCGGATTTGGAAGCGGGGGTGGCGGGCGCATGCGCCTTCGTTTCGGCATCAACGGCCGCCCAGCCCAGGAGGGGCCGAGCGTCCTCGATAAACATCGCAACCCTACGGGGTTCGCCCACGTCGCTTCCTGCGCCGAAGGCCAACTCCTTTGCCTGGACGGTGCCTTGCTGACATGCTCCTGCCAGCACCGCCATCACAATCAGGCGCACGCCTAGCTGAATCGGCGCTCCCGCTAATTGCCGCAGCTCCGCTTTCAAATCTTCGCCCGATTGAATTGAGTCGCCATAGAAACAGCGCAGCACGTAAGCGGCTTTGGCGATGGGATCAACGCAAAGATAAGTCAGGCCGAACATGGTGGCAAAAAAGGTTGAGTTCAGCAGGCTGGCACCGCTGCGGGTAAAGATCGATTCAAACCCGAAGAGTGTTTTCACCAGACCCGGCAGGAGAAAACAGACCGTGGCCCAATTCAGAAAAACCGCCAGGCCGAACGCGGACAGGAGCAACAACAGCACGTGATTTTGGGCTGGCCAGAGGGTGGCTTGGCGCATGGCTTTCCGGACCAGGGCGCGCAAGCCGGGTGTTTCGTCATCAGCCAGGGCGGTGAGGTTTTGATAGAAGGCACAGGTCCAGGCCAGCGGTAGAATGGGGATGGAGGCCAGCGGGAGAAGAATCAGTCCGGCTGGCTGCAAGGCGCACTGTGAAATGAAAATGCGCAGGAGACGGCGGCGGTCGAGGGGCGGCAGGGGCGCGGCAGCGGCCAGGGCGCGGAGTTGGCCGGCAAAAACCGCTTGCCAGAATTTCATCCACAGAAACAGGGCCGCCAGCCCCAGCGCGGCGCCGGCCAGATGCTGAGAGGCAAATGGGCTCCAGCTCATGTCCGCCCAAAAGTAGAGCAAGCCGAGGACAAAAGGCAGCGCCCCGGCATAATAGAGGGTCAACGTTCCGAGCGGGGCGCCCCGCAACAGGTGGACGGTTTCCTCGATTAATTCGAGGCTGCCTTTGGCCTGCGAGCGGAGGGCGGCGCGGTTCATTTTTTCTGAAGCCAATTCACTTGCCAAAGCGTCCCTTCGTGAAACGTGGTCGGCAACTTGAGCAGTTGCTCGCCCAGCAGATAAAAGAAGAACCAGGCGACGACCAGGCCCAGCGCACATTGGCTGAGCCTGAGGGCGCCGGCGAACCCGCGGCGGCGCAGGAGTGGCACGCGAAGCAATTTCCGCAGGCAAGCGGCGCAAATCACCCGGTCGTCATGCTCGGTGATGCATTCCCGGCAGAAATACTGGCCGCAGCCCGGGCAGCGCGCGGCCGCCTCACGCTGGGCGTGATTGAGACAGCGTTGTTGGCTTAAGTCCGGCATGGATTCTTTATCCGACAATCCGGGGCGGCGCGTTGGGGTCGTCCACGACGAAACGCGGGGTGGCACTCGGGGTCAAGTTACCGGGGCTATTGGCGGCCAGCCAGGCCTGCATCCGCGCGGGAATTTCCTCGGGCGCCAGCTCCCCTTGCGCCTGGGCAATGAGCGGGCGCAGCCGCGCGAGGGTTTTACGTGCCCGGCGCACTCGGTTCATCGAGGGCAGTTCCTCGGTCTGCACCGCGGTGCGCAAGCAACAGGCGCACGAAGGCCCGGCGGCGAGATCCAGAATCAATCCGAACAGAAACAGGCCCGCCAGGCTTCCGAAAATCCACGCGACGATGGCGTCACCACCCAGGAGCGCAATTAAGGCGAACAGGGCGGTCCCGGCGCCAAAGGCCACGCCCCAGGCTTTCCACCATTCCGTTTTGCGGAGAATAACCGCCTGGATATCCCGGAAGTAGAATCGCTTGTAGGTCTCGGTGTAACCGCTGGTGTCAATGCCCAGCAGATGGTCCTGGCCCAGCCAAAGGCTCGAACGGGCGGTGGAGACGATCCCGAAGATGGAGCGGGATTTGGAGCGGGTTAGACGGCGGTATTCTTTTTCACGCATGGGGCCTGACTCGCGTGGTAAGGTAAAAAATCCCGACCGCCCAGCCGGTGACCTGAAGGCCAGCCAGGAGAATGGCAACAATCAGCCGCGCTTTGGTGCGGTGGACGATGCTGCGGGGGGCGTTCCAATAGCGCAGGGCAATATAAAGCGACATGGGCGCGGTGATGATGGTGAAATAAAAAATGAGCAGCGGATAAATCGCCAGAGACAAGGCGATATTGTCGTAGAGGGTGCGCTCATTCTCGAGGCGTTTGATCCGGCCCTTCTTTTTACCGCTCTCGAGGCAGGCCGGGCAGAAATGCTGGCCGTGGAGTTCGCAGTCGCACAGGGCGCACAGAAAGCGACCGCAACCTTCGCAAGGCAGCACCGCCTTCTTTTGCGGATGATAAAAGCAACTTGACTCGGTCTCGACGACCACCGCCTCGCCGTCGCGTCCCGGCGTGAAGCGCCGGAACAGCGCCGGATAGATTTCCACCTGCAAGGCTGTCCCGCAGGCCGGGCAGGGCGCAAGGTCACTCCGGTTAACCAGACTCTCGTTCAGCGGCGCCTTGCACCTGGGGCATGGCAAAGGCGAATCCATAAGTGCCTATGAGTTCACGACCACGCGGGTGTTGCAAATACGATCGTGCAGAGCTCGTTTTTCGCTGTCAAATGCCGCGATGATGTAACCGATAAGGCAGGTGAAGGCACTGAGCATTTTGGCAAAATACCGGCCAAAGGCGCGCAAATAGGAAACGCGCCCGCCATCAGCGGTCACGACCCGAATTTTACAGGCCATCTTGCCCAGCGTCGCGCCGTATTTGCCAACCATCACGGCTTCGTAGGATAACCCGATGGCGATTTCCACGAAAAAGAGGAGAAAAAAACCAATCCCTAAGCCATTGCTTCCTTGCGCCCCAATTCCCTGGAAACCCCTCCCTGCCGCGAGATTGAGCGCGGTATTGACAATCCACAACAACAACCCATCGAGGAAGACCGCGGCGAAGCGAGTCCAAAAACCGGCATAGACCATCTGCCCGGTATTAAGGCGAGCGCCTTCGGCCAGCTTCTGCATGAAGACCGGCTTGCAGTTGGCGCAAACGCGGATGTTGCCATAGGCAATCGTGTCTTCGCGATTAAAGATTGCGCCGCACTCGGCGCATACGACTTCGGTGGGAGCGACGTCGGTGGCCATGGCGGTGGCCATTGGCGGCGCGGCAGGCGCGGCGCCCTGGCCCGCGGCGGGCGACGCCACGGCATTATACGCCAGCCAGTTGGGCATGCCTTCGCGCCAGACCAGCGTGTCGCCCTGGATGCGGCCGGCCCTCACCAGGTCTGCCAACTGAGTGTCGTCCACTGGACCAGCTTGCTGCCCGGCCTCCACGTAATACCAGTTCATAGTATTTGATGATTCAGGGTTGATTTCTTCGTTTTGCTCAAGCGTTCTCCGTTAACTATTCAAGGCGCCTTCCTTGTGCCACAAACCGGCCACAAAAGGCAACCAATAATCCTTGAGCTACAGGAGTTTCGCTGCGCGGCGGACTACTTCAAAGGTGCAGGCCACCCACCAGCTCAAGGCGGTGGTCACATCCACTTTGGCGGCCAGCAGCGGGATGCCCACCAGCAGCACCGCGGCATTCCCCAAAAAAATGATCACCGCCGAAAAGAGGTAACCCTGCTGCGAGATGTCCGATTGGTCGCTTTTGAGGATATGCCAGGTCAGCGTGACGTGAAAAGCATACGCCGCGCCCAGCGACAGATGAAACCAAACCAGGTAATTGCGCCACTGCCAAAGCCATTGGCCCGCCAGGAACACTGCTACGACGAGGATGGCGTAGAGCGGGAAAAAGTAGGGCGCCAGCGCAATGGCGAAATTGCTCTTGGTCACCACCACGTGCCCGCCGTTGGCGGACGCCTTGAATTTTTTGACTTTGCCGCCCAGCAGCCAGGTCCAGAGCGCGTGGGTCAGCTCGTGGCCGAAGACATAGACCCACATCGGCTTGGGCAGCAGCAGGTAAATGACCACCCAGCAGGCCGCGCCCGAGAGCGTCGCCACCCAGATGGCATCGGCGTTGCCGCTGGCCTGCAGCACCAGCCATAAGGCCCAGCCTGCCCCGCCGCACACGGGAAGCAGGAGGATAGCGATGATGGTCTTGCACCATTTTGGCATGGGTTGAGTTTTACCACGCGTAGCTGAAACGTGAAACGTGAATTCAAAAAGTTAAATCGGTTAAAAAAGTTGAATGAGTTAAATAGGCGAACCGCTGGTGTCATTTAACTCATTGAGCCACTTAACTTTTTCAGTTCACGTTTCACGCACACCTTGTCAGGCGCCCTTGGTCGCCTTACCCTCGCTCGATGACCGAGAGTGAAATCCTGCAAGTCTTTCGCGACACCGGCGCGCTGCTGGAAGGGCATTTTATTTTGCGCAGCGGCCTGCACAGCCGCCAGTTTTTCCAATGCGCGCTGGCGTTGCAGAATATGCCCACGGTCGAAAAGCTCGGCGCGGAACTGGCCGGCAAGGTCCGCCGCCTGGGCGCGGCAACGGTCGTGTCACCCGCGATGGGGGGGCTGGTGCTGGGCCAGGAGGTCGCCCGCCAGCTCAGGGCTCGGTTCATCTTCGTCGAGAAGGAAGAAGGCAAACTGGCACTCCGGCGCGGGTTCAAGATTTCACCGGACGAGAGGATCCTGGTGGTTGAGGACGTGGTGACCAAAGGCGGCCGGGTCCAGGAGACGCTCGAGATCGTGCGGGCGCACCGCGGCCAGGTCGCGGGCGTGGCCATGGCCGTGGACCGCTCGGGCGGCGCGGTCGGCTTTGGCGTCCCGACGTTCAGCCTGCTTTCCCTGCACGTCGAAGCCTTTGAACCAGGCAACCTGCCGCCGGACCTGGCCGCCTTGCCGGCCGTCAAACCCGGCAGCAAATGAGCGCTCTGACTGACCCCGGCCTTTAGCCAAAGTGTGCCACGCAAAGTGTGCCACGCGCCCGATATGTGAGACAAAATGGCGCACATGGCACACTTTGGCCGCAGTCTGTTTATCTCAGTTTTTATACTCAAATGGCTTATTATAAGAGTCTTACAACGCTTTTTTGCATGTTGGCACTGTCTTTGCTAAGGATAGATTCCTGATTGCATTTATCAGGAGCATTTTATGGCAAAAGTAATTGGAATTGATTTGGGGACAACGAACTCGTGCATGGCGGTAATGGAAGGCGGCGAACCAGTAGTACTGGAGAACTCGGAAGGACGCCGAGTCACACCTTCGGTTGTGGCGTTCACCAAAACAGGTGAGCGACTGGTGGGTGATGCGGCCAAGCGCCAGGCGGTCACGAATTCGCGCAATACTATTTATTCTATCAAGCGTTTCATGGGGCGCAAATACCCCGAGGTGGAGGAAGAGCGCAAGCGCGTCCCTTACAAAGTAGTCGCCGGTCCGAACGGTGATGCCTGCGTGGAAGTCGAAGTCGAGGGCAAACCCAAGCTGTTCAGTCCGCCGGAAATCTCGGCGATGATCCTGGGCAAGCTCAAAGCGGATGCCGAGATGCGGTTGGGCGAAAAGATTACCCAAGCGGTAATTACGGTTCCCGCGTATTTCAACGATTCTCAGCGCCAAGCCACCAAAGATGCCGGGCGCATCGCCGGCCTGGAGGTCCTGCGCATCATCAACGAGCCGACCGCGGCCTCGCTGGCCTACGGGCTGGATAAGAAAAAGGACGAGGAAATTGCCGTTTATGACCTGGGCGGCGGGACGTTCGATATCTCCGTGCTGGAGATCGGCGACGGCGTTTTCGAGGTCAAAGCCACCAATGGCGACACCCACCTTGGCGGTGATGACTGGGACGGCCGCATCATGGATTGGATTCTCGACGAGTTCAAAAAGGAGCACGGGATGGACCTGCGCAAGCAGCCCGACGCGTTGCAGCGGATCAAAGAGGAGGCCGAGAAGGCCAAAATCGCGTTGTCCAGTTCGCAGGTTTACGACATTAACCTGCCGTTTATCACGGCGGACGCCAGCGGGCCCAAGCACATCAGCATGAAGTTGACGCGGGCCAAGATGGAGCAGCTTTGCGACGACCTGTTCGAGCGCACCATCGGCCCGGTTAAGAATTGCTTGAAAGACGCCGGCATCGCGGCCGAGAAAATCGACGAACTGGTCCTGGTGGGCGGCATGACCCGCATGCCCAAAGTCGTGGAAACCGCGCGGAAGCTGGTCAACAAGACCCCGCACCAGGGCGTTAACCCGGACGAAGTGGTTGCGATCGGCGCCGGCATCCAGGCCGGTGTGCTTAAGGGCGAGGTCAAGGACGTGCTGTTGCTGGACGTGACACCGCTGTCGCTAGGGATCGAGACGCTGGGGGGAGTTTTCACCAAGCTGATCGAGCGCAACACGACGATTCCGACGCGCAAATCGGAGATTTTCTCGACCGCATCGGACAATCAGCCGGGGGTGGAGATCCACGTCTTGCAGGGCGAACGGCCGCTTTCTCGCGACAACAAGACCATCGGCAAGTTTCACCTGACGGACATCCCGCCCGCTCCGCGCGGTGTGCCGCAGGTTGAGGTTACTTTCGACATTGATGCCAACGGCATCCTGCATGTCAGCGCCAAGGACCTGGGGACAGGGAAAGAGCAGAAGATCACGATCACGGCCAGCAGCGGGCTGAGCAAAGACGAGATCGAGAAGATGCGCAAGGACGCCGAGGCCCACGCCGACGAGGACCGCAAACAACAAGAGCAGATCGAATTGCGCAACGAAGGCGACAACGCCGTTTATCGTTCCGAGAAGATGCTCAAGGACAACGCCGATAAAATCGCCGGCAACGACAAGAGCAAGATCGAAGAGGCGGTCAAAGAGGTCAAAGAAGCTCTCAAAGGCCAGGACGCCGCGGCGATCCGCGCGGCCAGCGAGAAGCTCAACGAGGCCTGGCAGAGCGTGTCAGCCGAGCTTTACAAAGCGGCGGGCGAGAAAGCCCGCGCCGCCAAGGAACAGGGCCAACCGGGCGGCGCTCCGCCCGAGGGCGAGGGCGAGGGCGAGGCCAAGGGCAGGGGCAAGAGCAAGAAGGACGAGGGCCCGATCATTGACGCTGAAGTCGTCGATGAGAAGAAGTAGCCGCCTCTTGCGGTAAATTGCGGTAGATTGCGGCAGAAAAAAGAATGAACCGTCTCGCCCTTAAAGAGCAAGTAACCTCGAACATAGCTGGCTGATATGGGAGTATTCTATACAGCTTTTCGTGTGGAGCGTTATCCCGAGATGACGCAGGGAACGACCATTCCACGGGGTTTGGTGGACACGGGGGCGGAATTCACCTGGGTACCGGCACAACAGTTGCACGGGCTGGGCATCCAACGTGTCAAAACCGAATCATTCACTACGGCGGAGGGTCGAACCGTCAAAAGGGACGTAGGCTTCGCCGTGGTAAGGCTAAATCAGCGCTTCACCGTTGACGAGGTCGTCTTTGCGCACCCGGGCGACTTAACTTTGCTCGGAGCGCGCACTCTCGAGGGACTCGGCCTCACAGTTGACGCGCGCCGCAAGCGGTTGGTCGCCGCAGGTCCGGCACCCGCTGCCGCCGCCATTCGCCCTGGGGTTGCCAAGGCGATGGGTATCATCGTGCCGAGCCCAAGAAAGACGCGAACGACAACGACACGAAAAACCAAGCTGCCCTCCCCCAGGTCCAGACCTGTTATGAAGCGCGCTTTGAAACATTGACTTAGCAGTTCAACTAACCTTTTAACCCAATTGACCATTCAACAGCTTTCTCGCCGTGAGTGCGGCGGGATTTTGATTCGAACGCAAATCAAGAACAAACAACAAAACAAACCATACTATGGCACTAAACGTTAAACCCCTCGGCGACCGGATTCTCGTAGAAGCGGTCGAAGAGAAGGAAGTCAAAAAGGGCGGAATCATCATTCCCGATACCGCCAAGGAAAAACCCATGGAAAGTCTCGTCGTGGCCCTCGGCACCGGCAAGACCGACGACAACGGGAAAAAAGTTCCCTTTGAAATCAAAAAGGGTGACCGCGTCCTGGTCAGCAAATACGGCGGCACCGAAATCAAACTCGACGGCAAGGAATACAAAATCCTTAACTCGGACGACGTCCTGGCGGTCATCGAATAACGGTTGAGGGTATCAACTTCTCAACTATCAACCATCAACTGAGCTGAAAGTTATCCACTTTCATCTATCAACAATTATCTGAATTATGGCAGCAAAACAATTGATCTTTGACGAGAATGCTCGTCAGACCCTCTTGAAGGGTGTCTCTAAACTCGCCAAAGCCGTCGCCGCGACGCTCGGTCCCAAAGGCCGCAACGTCGTCCTCGACAAGAAATTTGGCTCTCCGACCGTCACCAAAGACGGCGTCACCGTCGCCAAGGAAATTGAACTGGAAGACCCGTATGAAAATATGGGCGCCCAGATGGTCCGCGAAGTCGCCAGCAAGACGAGCGACGCCGCCGGCGATGGTACCACTACCGCCACCGTCCTGGCCGAAGCGATTTATCGCGAGGGCCTCAAATACGTCACCTCGGGCGCCAATCCCATCGGCATCCAGCGCGGCATTAACAAGGCCGTTGCGGCCGCGGTCGAACAGCTTGATAAAATCGCCAAGAAGGTGAAGGACAAAGAGGAAATCAAGCAGGTCGCCACCGTCTCCGCCAACTGGGACACCACCATCGGCGAGATCATCGCTGACGCGATGGACAAGGTCGGCAAAGACGGCACCATTACCGTCGAAGAAGCCAAGTCGATCGAAACCACCCTCGAGGTCGTCGAAGGCATGCAGTTTGACAAAGGCTATCTCTCGCCTTACTTCGTCACCAACGCCGAGACCATGGAAGCTCGGTTGGAAGACGCCTACATCCTTAACTACGAGAAGAAGATCAGCAGCCTCAAAGACCTGCTCCCGATCCTTGAAAAGATCGCCAAGGTCGGCAAGCCGCTGCTTATCATCGCCGAGGAAGTCGAAGGCGAAGCCCTCGCCACCCTCGTGGTGAACAAGCTGCGCGGCACGCTCAACGTCTGCGCCGTGAAAGCCCCCGGCTTCGGCGATCGCCGCAAAGCGATGTGCGAAGACATTGCCATCCTCAGCGGCGGCAAGTTCATCAGCGAGGACCTCGGCATCAAGCTCGAGAGCCTCAACCTGGATGACCTGGGCCGCGCCAAGAACATCACCGTGGACAAGGAGAACACCACCATCGTCGAAGGCGGCGGCAAGTCCTCCGAAATCCAGGGCCGTGTTAACCAGATCCGCCGTCAGATCGAGGAGACCACCTCGGACTACGACCGCGAGAAATTGCAGGAACGCCTGGCCAAGCTCGCCGGCGGCGTCGCTGTCATCAATGTCGGCGCGGCCACCGAGACTGAGATGAAGGAAAAGAAAGCCCGTGTCGAAGACGCGCTGCACGCAACCCGCGCAGCCGTCGAAGAGGGCATCGTCCCCGGCGGTGGCGTGGCTTTGTTGCGCTGCCTCGCGGCGATGGACACCGTCAAACCCGAGAATGACGACGAACGCATCGGCGTGGATATCGTCAAGCGCGCCGTCGAGTTCCCCACCCGCGCCCTGGCGGAAAATGCCGGCGTGGAAGGCTCGGTTGTGGTGCAGGAAGTCAAGAAGCGCAAGGGCAACGAAGGCTACAACGTCTCGACCGGCGTCTATGAAGACCTGGTCAAGGCGGGCGTGGTCGATCCCAAGAAGGTCACTCGCACGGCGTTGCAGAACGCGGCCTCGATTGCCGGCCTGCTCCTGACCACTGAATGCCTTATCACCGAGATCCCGGAGAAGGAAAAGCCCGCTCCGATGCCCGGTGGCCACGGCGGCGGCATGGGCGGCATGGACTACTAAAGCAGGCAGGCGTCTCGCCTGTCCGTTAGGGAACCAAGTAATTCAAGCGAGGCTGGCGCACGCCAGCCTCGCTTTTTTCTTCTGAATTTGCTCCCGCGCCGCGCGTGTCCTCACATATTCATGTCAGAGACTAGTGCGCGTCCTTCTGTTAATCTTGTTCGATGCGGCCCCTAGCAGTCTGTTGAAAAACTGCCAACTTTCCGGTGAAATGTTTTGCGAGGAGTGGTTGGTTTTGAATAGGATAGCGGGTGTTCGGAAATAAAGAAA
>Ga0210408_10004517_pt1 | contig 12396 bp, 11 predicted proteins | sample IncBWH4MmetaG_FD_155471 | JGI IMG/M metagenome (GOLD analysis project Ga0210408, IMG submission 155471) | Forest soil microbial communities from Barre Woods Harvard Forest LTER site, Petersham, Massachusetts, United States - Inc-BW-H-4-M | ecosystem: Environmental > Terrestrial > Soil >...
CGCGCAAATTATCGACTACTTCCTCTACGCGCTCATACTTGGCGCGCGAATCCGCCTTGATATAGCAGGTCTTGTCGAGCCGATTGGTCAACAAATCCCTTACCTTTTGCGGGATATCCTCAAGCAGCATCTGCTTATTGCCGGGGCTCAGAAAGAACTTGCCGTCGCGAGTCACAGCAATCAGGACCGCATCGTCTTTATCGGCGTCCTTCATCGCGATCGGGTTCTTCGCGCGAAACAGTTCGACGCTGACGCCCTTCGTCAGCATGGGCGTGATCACCATGAAGATGATCAGCAGCACGAGCATCACATCCACCATAGGTGTGACGTTGATGTCGGCGACAATCGGAGGCGCTTTCTTCAGCTCCATAACGAAATCCTCTCTAAAAGCCCCCGGCTAGCGCCGCCGCTCCGGAGAACGGGCCGCGGCGCAAGCCGGAATTCAACTCGTGTCCTCTAAGGTTACTTGCTAGCCGCTGCGCGCTGCGACCGCTTCAGGAAATAGTCGATCAGCTCGGAGCTGGAGTTGCCCATCTCGACGTCGAACGCCTCAATCCGGTTGGTGAAGTAGTTGTACATCCACACCGCCGGGATGGCCACAAACAGACCGACGGCGGTGGTCACCAGCGCTTCGGAAATGCCGCCGGCCACCGCGCCAAGGCCGGTAGACTTTTCCGTCGAAATGCCCTTAAACGCGTTGATGATGCCGACCACCGTTCCGAACAGTCCGACGAAGGGAGCAGTCGAGCCGATGGTTGCCAGACTTCCGATTCCGCGTTTCAGTTCGGCGTGCACGATGGCTTCAGCGCGTTCCAGCGCGCGTTTGGATGCGTCGATTTCCGTGCCCGAAATCTCCGCGCTCATCTGATGCGCCCGAAACTCCTGCAGACCCGCTACCACGACCTTGGCCAAATGGCTCTTGCTGTAACGGTCGGCGATCTTGATCGCCTCGTCGAGTTTGCCTTCCCTCAGAGCGCCCGCCACTGCCGGAGCAAATTGACGAGACTGCTTGCGGGCTCCGTTGTAGGCGATCAAACGGTCGATCATAACGCCTATCGACCACGCCGACATCACAAACAGCACGATCACAACAATTCGCGCGAGCCAGCCCATCTGGTTCCACATCGCGCGCGGATCAAAGCCAATAGCAGGCTGCGATGCTTCCTGAAGAAGCATCAAAGCCCAAATCTGTAACTGTAACACCATGTTTGTCTCCTCACGGGTTGAAATTGAAAGGCGGGGTTTGTGACCCCGCCCTCGGACTTATTGACTCAAAGTGAAGTTTACGTCAATTTGAGTAATTACTTCTACCGGTTCGCCATTGAGCAGCGTCGGCTTGTAAACCCATTGCTTCACCGCCTCGGTGGCGCCGGGAACCAGCAGCGGGTGACCGCTGACAAGTTGCAGGTTCTGGATGGTGCCGTCCTTACCAATGATGGCGGTAAAGCGCACGGTTCCTTGAATTCGCGCCTGCTTGGCAAGGGGCGGGTAGGGGGGCGTCACCTTCTTGACCAAGTTCGCGGCCTGCACGTTGCCGCCCACGCGGATACGCTGCGGCGTCACGGGCTTCACTTCCTTCACCTCGGGCGGAGGCGGCGGAGGAGGCGCAGCTACACCGATGAGGCCGAGGCCGCCGATCGCTCCACCGGGAACCCCACCGGGCACGCCTACCGAGGCGCTTACCACCGGAACCGGCGATGTGTCTTCCTGGATGATAGCTACCTGTTTCGGGATCTCTTTGGGAGCCATCAATCGGCCGGCGTCGAACTGTTTCGGAGCCACCTTGACTACCTTCACCGGAACGGCCGGCGGAGGCGGAGGAGGCGGAGGAGGAGGAGGCGGCGCCGTCAGAAAACTCGTTAACTGGGCCCGTGGCAGCACGTCGGTGTAGATCAACGGAATCAAAATCAAGACGCCAATGATGAACATCTGGCCGGCGAATGAAAGAATGACCATCCATCCCCGTTTTGTCTGTGTTTGGCCCACGAAGGTCTGCTCAAACATCTTCCTTTCCTCCCTTTGTTACGACTCTTCCCTATCCCTAACGCTTCCGCCCTCCGGCGGCTTCCCGAATTGGGGGAGTAGCCGGGGGCTTTTTACCGCCGGAAATTGCTCTCACTGGAGACGCCTCCGCAGGCGGCCTCCGCTTCCTCGATTCGAGGAAGTTCTGCCAGAATACCAAAATCGGGCTGGCCACGAAAACCGACGAATACGTCCCCACTAGGATCCCCACCACCAGCGCGAACGAGAATCCGCTCAGCACCTGTCCCCCGAAGAAGAACAATGACAGTGCCGTCAGCAGCGTCAGGCCGCTGGTCAGCACGGTCCGGCTCAGGGTCTGATTCACGCTGATGTTGATCAGATTCTCCAGCGACTCCCTTCGCAGGATTTTGAGATTCTCGCGAATCCGGTCGAACACCACGATGGTGTCGTTCATTGAATAGCCCACCAGGGTCAGCAACGCCGCCACGACCGTGAGCGAAATTTCCTTGTTGAACAGCGAAAACAGACCAATGGTGATGATGGTATCGTGAAACACCGCCACCACCGCCGCCACTCCATAGATAAACTCGAAACGGAACGCGACGTAGACCAACATCCCACCCAGGGCGTACAGGGTCGCCAGGATCGCCTGGTTCTGCAAATCCTTCCCGATTTTCGGGCCCACGACTTCGGCCTGGAGAATGGTAAACGGTCCCAGCGTACACTGTTGCTTTAACGCCTGAATCACCGACGGGGTTACATCCTTCACAGCGGAAAGTTCATCGATCGAGTGCAGGAGCCCGCCCCTGGAGGCGCGGTAGTCCTCAATCGCCCTGACCATCGTCTTTAGCTGATCCTCGGATATCGGGACGCCGGATTGAAGCAGCGGGTCGCGGAGACGATCGGCAAGCTGGTCGGCGGACGAATTGTTAAGGTCGAGTTTTCCGTCGGCGCCGCTGAAGGTTGCCCGCAACGTATCTTCGATGATTTGCCTGTTTGCGTTCAGTTCGTTCTCGTTCTTAATCTCTGTGCCGACCATTACCTCGGGCTTACCCGTAATCTGCTGAACCGAAATTTCACCCTGGATCTTGCTGCTGAGAGCGGAGCGAATCTTGTCCATCGGGGGTTCCTTGTCGAACCGAAGGTACAAATTGGCGCCACCTTTAAAGTCGATCCCGTAGCGTGGTCCCCCCTTCAGCGCCAGACTGGCCAACCCAGCCACGGAAAGCACGAGAGAGGCTCCGATGAACGGCCACTTCCAGCCGAGAAAGTCAAAGTTCGTGTTCTTGAATAATTCCATCGGGCCTATGCTGCCGGCCTATCTACTACTGACACCGGCTACCCTTCTAAAGTTCCCTTCCGTCTCTTCGATCATGCCGCGCAACGGTCTCCCACCGTACCACAAAACCGCACACAGTTCAAACCTTCTTAGATACTAAGAGTCACCACCCGCGTCTGCCGCCCCAGCTCCCAATCGAAGATAGTCTTGGAGACAAAAACGGCCGTGAACACATTCGCGATCAGACCGATTACCAGCGTCACCGCGAAACCCTTTACCGGTCCGGTTCCAAACAGAAACAGGAAGGCGCAGGACACGACGGTGGTGACATGCGTATCGATAATGGTCAGGAACGCCTTGCTGAACCCCGCGTCGACGGCGGCGATCACCGCCTTGCCCGCCCGCAACTCCTCGCGGATGCGCTCAAAAATCAGCACGTTCGAATCGACCGCCATACCGATAGTAAGAATGACTCCAGCGATCCCGGGCAGCGTGAGCACCGCTTCAAAATAGCTTAACGCAGCGATAAGAATGACTGCGTTCAGTACTAGCGCGAGGGTTGCGTTGATACCGCTGCGTCGGTAATAGAACAGCATCACGGCAACCACCGCCAGAACCCCGGCCAAGCCTGCCACCATGCCGGCCTTGATCGAATCGTTGCCGAGCGACGGGCCGACAGTCCGCTCCTCCAGATACTCGACTCCAGCCGGCAGCGATCCCGCTCGCAGGTTGAGCGCCAGGTCCGCGGCTTCGTCATGGCTGGCTGCTCCAGTGATGCGGCCGGTATCGCTGATCTTGTTCTGAATGGTGGGTGCGCTGAGAACCATCTTGTCCAGCACGATGGCCAGCCGATTACCAACGTTGGCGCCGGTAAAGCGTTCAAACCGCTTGGCGGCATCCTGAGTGAGAACGAAGGTGGTCTCCCAGCGGCCCAATTCGCCCTGTTGCGGCTGGGCGTCCCGGAGGTCGCGGCCGGTCACCACGGGGGTGCGTGCCAGAATCCAGTATTCCGGCGGAGCCCCTCCCTTGCCTGCGCTCTTCTGGATCTGCGAGTTGAGCGGCAGCACGCCGCCCTTGCTGGCCATTGCTTCTTCTCGCGAAGCGAACGGTCCGCCGATCACCTCGTACAGTTCCAGCATGGCCGCCGTCTTCAGAATCTGCTTGATTCGCGCAGGATCGTCGACACCTGGCAATTGAACCAGGATCTCGGACTCGGCGTCGCTGCGGCCACGCTGCTGTACGCTCGATTCCGCCAGCCCGAGGCCGTTGATCTTCTTCTCAATGGTATGCATGCTCTGGGTGAGCGTATCCGTTCTGAGCTTCAGCCCCTCGCTGGGCTTCATGGTCATCCGGTAATCGGTCTGATTGACCGGCGTCAGGATCCAGGTTCCGCCAAAGGTATCGTTGACCAGGCCGCGGAAGCTGCCCGCTTTTGTCGCGGGGATCCCTGTGATATTGATCTGGATTGTGTCAGCATCCTTGATCGTCGCCGGATCGTTGCGGCTCATCTCGGTATACTCGATCGTGCCCTTCCGCAGTTCGTCCTTCAAGCGCTCGATAACGGAGTCGGCTTCCACCTTAAACGCATCCTGGAGCTGGATTTGCAGTACGAGGTGGCTGCCCCCTTTGAGGTCCAGCCCAAGCCGAATATTCTTCTTCCAGTTGTCGACGATTTCCTGTCTTGATTTCGGAAGTCCGATGATGCCGTAGATGCAAACCAGCACTACCACGACAATCGCGCCGATCCGGAACTTGAGATTGCGTTTTATAGTCATTTCTTGTCCTCGCCCGGCTTGTCCGGGTTGACCAAGCTAGCTACTGCGCTGCGGGTCATCTGCAGCTTGATATTATCCGGCTTCACCCGAAGAACCAAGGTACTGTCGGAGATGCTGACGATGGTCCCTACGATGCCCCCGGTAGTGAGCACTTCGCTGCCGGTCTGGAGATTGGCGAGCATCTGCGCCTGCTGTTTCTTCTGGCGCTGCATGGGCATGAACACCAGAAAGTAAAAGATGGCGACAATGAAAATCAGCGGCAGGAAACTCATTGCCGGATTGCTCGCAGGCTGCTGCTGGAGAAGAAATGCGAGATGTGCCATCTGAGGATGCGCTTAATTGGCGGCGCGCAACGCGCTCAGGAATTCTTGGAACTCCCCAATCAGTATAGCCTGTCTCATTCGCTGCATGATGTCAAGGTACCGCCGAAGGTTATGGAGCGTCGCCAGCGTCGAAAAAGTCATCTCCTGAGCCAGGAAGAGATGGCGAAGATAGGCGCGGGAGAACTGCCTGCACGTGTAACAGGAGCAGTTTTCATCAATTGGCCTAGGGTCGTCCTTGTACTGGGTCTGTTTGATGATCACCCGGCCGGTACTAGTAAAGAGATATCCGTTGCGGGCATTCCGGGAGGGCAACACACAATCCATCATGTCGATCCCGCGCGCTACATATTCCGGCAACTCCTCCGGCATACCGACGCCCATCACATAGCGCGGACGGTCCTTCGGGAGGAGCGAGGCGGCGATTTCGGCCATCTCCAGGCTGAGCGCCCGTGGCTCTCCAACCGACAGCCCGCCGATGGCGTACCCGTCGGCTTCGAGCTGGCACAGTTCTTCGGCACAATGACGGCGCAGGTCGGGGAACATCGAACCTTGGACTATGGGGAAACAAGCGCGCTGCCCGTCTCCGCCATGGTTCCGGTAATGCGCATACGCCGCGCGAGCCCAGCGAATGGTCCGCTCCATGGACACGTGAGCCGCTTCGTGGCTCGCGGGGTATTCCAGGCACTCATCTAGCACCATCATGATGTCGCTGTCCAGCGCGAGTTGGACGTCTATTGTCGATTCCGGAGTAAATAGGTGCTGATCGCCGTTCAGATGTGAACGAAACAAGACTCCCTTTTCGGTGATCTTGCGCAGGCCGTTCAGACTGAAAACCTGGAACCCTCCTGAATCGGTAAGAATGGCGCGCGGCCAACCCATGAAGCGATGCAGACCTCCGAGTTGGCGAATGGTCTCATGCCCTGGCCGAAGATACAGATGATAGGTGTTGGCAAGGATAATCTTCGCGTCCAGGTCGTCCAGCAGCTCGCGTGGGAGCACGCCTTTTACCGCGGCTTGTGTGCCCACCGGCATGAAGACGGGCGTCTCTACGTCGCCGTGCGCGGTGTGGAGGATGCCGGCCCGCGCGCCAGTAGCGGGGCAGACAGCCTGAATCTCGAAGCGGAACACAGTTTTATTGTACGGGCGGGGTACGATAGAGGAATACTCCCGCTATGGCCCTGCGGTTTTACAATACTTTGACGCAACAGGTGGAGCAGTTCGCTCCGCTTTCGGACAACATCGTCCGGATGTACACCTGCGGGCCGACAGTCTACAACTACGTCCATATCGGGAACCTGCGGACATTTACCTTCCAGGACATTCTGCGGCGATGGCTGCGGGCTCATGGCTACCGCCTCGATCATGTGATGAACATCACCGACATCGAGGACAAGATCATCCGCAACGCCGCGGCTGAGCGCAAATCGATTGGAGAATACACCGCCGTCTACACTCAGGCATTTCTCGAAGACGCCGCGACCTTGCGTCTGGAGAAGCCGGAGCGCCTCGTGGAAGCCACCCGGCACATCGACGACATGGTGCAAGCGATTCAAAAGCTCGGCGAGCGGGGATTCACATACCTCAGCGAGGGGTCTGTGTACTATCGCATTGCGAGCTTTCCCGGATATGGCAAGCTCTCCCACAACGACTTTAGCGGCATTCGCGCCGGCGCTCGCGTAGATCTGGATGAGTATGACAAGGCCGATGCTCGCGACTTCGTATTGTGGAAAGCGAAGAAGGATGGCGAACCGGCCTGGGCAACGTCGCTTGGCGAAGGCCGTCCGGGCTGGCATATCGAATGCTCGGTCATGGCGATGAAATACCTGGGTGAGACGCTCGACATTCATACCGGCGGCGTTGATCTCACCTTCCCACATCACGAAAACGAAATCGCACAGTCGGAGGCGCTCACGGGTAAGCCGTTCGTGCGGTTCTGGCTTCACGCCGAGCATTTGAGCATCGACACGCAGAAGATGTCGAAGTCAGCCGGCAATTTCTACACGTTGCGCGACCTCCTGGGGATGGGCTACGCGCCGGAAGCTGTGCGTTACCTGCTCGCGTCGGTACCCTATCGCAAGAAGCTGAACTTTACGTTCGACGGGTTAAAGGCCGCGGCGACATCCATCGAGCGTCTGCGCAATTACAAGCTGCGCCTTGAGACCGGCAAGTTTTCGCCGGGCGTCAATGAAAAGCTGGAGCAGACTACGCTGGCGGCCCGCAAAGCATTCGACGAGGCGCTCGACGACGATCTGAACACCGCCGAAGCGCTGGCCGCGGTGTTCGAGTATGTCCGCGATACCAACACGGCGATGGATGCGCAAGAACTCCTCTCCGGGAACGCCGTGAGCGCTCTCGAATTCCTGGCGCGGTTCGATTCGGTCTTCGACGTCCTCACGCCTTCCACGCGAGGAGGAGGGCTCTCCGACGCCGAAGTGGACGAACAGATTGCCGAACGGAACGCCGCAAAAAAAGCGAAGGATTTCGCGCGCGCCGACCGGATCCGTAATGAATTGTCCGCGCAGGGCATCGTCCTCGAAGACACCAAGGAAGGAGTGCGCTGGAAACGCCAATGAAGTTTGAAAGCAAAACAGTCCATGCGGGTGACCGCAAAAAGACCGGCACCTTCATTCCGGTGACGACGCCGATTTACACAGCAGCCAGTTATTTCTACGACTCCATGGACCAGCTCGACCGTGTCTTCGGGCGTGAAGAGCAGGGACCGTCCTATGCGCGTTACGATAATCCGACCACCAGCGCGCTCGAGGATCTGCTGAATGAGCTGGAAGGCGGGCACGGCGCGCTGGCGTGCGCTTCGGGAATGAGCGCGATCCACATGGCGTTGCTGGCCGCCCTGCTCGACCGGCCGAAACGCGTAGTCGCCGCCAACGCTCTCTATGGAGCGACCACGAATCTGCTGATGAACATCCTCAGCCCGCTGGGCGTGGAAGCGTCATTCATCGACATCTGCGACTTGGACGCGGTCGAGCAGGCCGTGGCTGAAACCAAACCCGGCGCGTTGATCATTGAGACCATCTCGAACCCCTTGTTGCGCGTCGGCGCCATGGACAAGATCGCGGAGATCGCCAAACGCGCCAGCGCTGCGCTGGTGGTCGACAATACCTTTGCGACTCCCATGCTGCTCCGTCCCCTGGAACTCGGGGCGAACATCGTGGTGCACAGCGCCACGAAATATCTGGCCGGGCACGGTGACGTGTTGGGCGGGGTGGTCGTCGCCGATCAGGAGCACATCCAAACGATTAAGACCTTGTCGCGCACCATGGGTCCTGTGATGAGCCCGTTTGAAGGCTATTTGACCATGCGCGGCATCAAGACATTGGCGTTGCGGATGGAGCGTCAGTGCTCGAACGCCTGCAAAGTGGCCTCCTGGCTGGCCGCGCACCCGCGAGTCGAGCGCGTCCATTTCACGGGCGATCCAGCCCATCCGGACTTCGCCACTATCACGCGGCTCTTCCCCAAGAATCTGTATGGCGCGATGGTCGCGTTCGAGCTGAAGGGCGCCGGGCGCGATGAGGTCTTCCGATTTATGGAAAGGCTCAAGATGATTGTGCGGGCGACGTCGCTGGGCGACGTGCACACGATGATGCTCTATCCTGCGATGGCCTCGCACCGCGATCTGGCGCCGAAGCAGCGGCACCGGCTGGGGATACATGACAATCTGGTTCGCATTTCCATCGGCATCGAGGCAGCCGAGGACATCATTGCCGACCTCGAAGGAGCTTTGGTATAGTAGGTTTTTATGTTCGTCGCGAAGCACCATCGCCACCATCATCACCACGGCCATCGTGTGCTGCGACGGGCGAAATCTTAATCGCAATCTACTTCAGAAAGATTTGAGAGCCCGCCGGCGCAGCAGATGGCGGGTTTTCTTTTTGGTGCGCACTTATGGAACTGGATTTCAGCAAACTCGATGGACTGGTGGCCGCCGTTATCCAAGACCACCGAAGCGGCCGCGTCCTCATGGTCGGCTTCATGAATGAAGAAGCGTTTTCCAAGACTGTTGAGACCGGTTACGCGACGTTCTTCAGCCGGTCGAGAAATAAGCTCTGGCTCAAAGGAGAGACTTCGGGGCATCGGCTAGTGGTGAAGGAAATCTCCACGGATTGCGATCGCGATGCGGTCCTCGTGAAAGTGGAGGCACTCGGACCCGGGGTCTGCCACGAAGGATATGAGAGTTGTTTCTTCCGCCGGCTGGATCGGGGCGAGTGGAAGGAGAGCGAGTCTCGCACTTACGATCCCAATACCGTATACGGGCACTGACAGATGAAATTGAAACTTGGAATTCCGAAAGGCAGCCTGGAGAATGCGACAGTGGAGATTTCCTTCACCACCGGCTTCCAGATCACGACAAGTTCGCGCTCCTATTTCCCCGCGATCGACGATCCCGAAATCGACTGTATGCTGATTCGCGCCCAGGAGATGGCGCGATACGTGGAAGACGGCGTTCTTGACGCAGGGCTCACCGGTCGCGACTGGGTGGAAGAGAGTGAGGCCAGAGTTGAGACCGTGGCCGACCTCATTTATGCCAAGCAGAGCTTCGGCAAAGTGCGCTGGGTGCTTGCAGTGCCGGAGGCCTCGCCGTTCCGTTCGGTGAATGACCTGCAAGGCAAGATCATCGCCACCGAGCTTGTGTCCGCAACAAAACGGTATCTGGCAGCAAATGGAGTCACCGCCAAAGTCGAATTCAGCTGGGGCGCCACGGAAGTGAAGCCGCCGGAGCTGGCCGACGCCATCGTCGAAGTAACCGAGACAGGCTCCTCTCTTCGCGCCAACAAATTGCGCATTATCGAGACGGTGCTTGAATCGAATACGCAGTTGATTGCGAACGTCAACTCGTGGAAAGACGAGTTCAAGCGCCGCAAGCTTGAAGATATCCGGATGCTGTTGCAGGGCGCGATCAACGCTCTAGGCAAAGTCGGCCTGATGCTCAATGTGGAAAAGAAGAATCTGGCCGCGGTACTGGGCGTCCTGCCGGCGCTAAAGAACCCGACCATCTCGCATTTGAGCGATGAAGACTGGCTGGCAGTGAATACCATTCTCGACGAAACTCTGGTCCGAACCATTCTGCCGCGCCTGAAAGAAGCGGGCGCGCAGGGCATTGTGGAGTATCCGTTGAACAAGATCGTGATGTGATGATCAAGATCCTCGATTACGGCGATGCGCAGACGTTCGTAGCCCGCAAAACCGGACGGCTGGAGGAAGCCGTGCGCGTGGTGACTCCGATTCTCGCCGATGTGCGCCGGCGCGGCGACGCGGCATTGCTGGAATACGCGCGCAAGTTCGATGCCTTCACGGGCGCCAGCGTAGGGATTCCTGTCTCGGGCGAACTGACGCCGGAAGTACAGAGCGCGGTGGCGGTCGCCGCCCGGAATATTCGCGACTATGCGAAGTCGCAGCTGCCGGTGGAGAAGTTTGTGGATTTCTCCGACGGAAGGAGGCTCGGGAGTCTGGTGCGCCCGCTGGATGCGATGGGAGCGTATGTCCCGGCCGGCCGCTATCCCCTGCCCTCAACGCTGATGATGACAGTGATCCCTGCGCAGGTGGCGGGGGTCGCCACCACTTGCGTTGCGTGTCCCAAACCGAGCCCGGAGATTATGGGCTTGGCCCAATGGCTGGGCGTGACGCATCTGTTTCGCATGGGCGGAGCGCACGCGATTGCGGCGCTCGCTTATGGCACCGAGACCGTTCCGCGCGTGGATCGCATCGTGGGGCCAGGGAACATCTATGTGGCGGCGGCGAAGAAGCTGGTCTCCGGAGACGTCGGCATTGATTTTGTGGCCGGTCCCACGGAGATCGTGATCATCACTGCTGAAGGAAATCCGCGTTGGCTGGCTGCGGACATGCTGGCGCAAGCGGAGCACGATGTGGACGCCTCGGCGATCCTGCTCACCACTTCGCGTTCGCTCGCGCAGGCGGTCGCCGCCGAAATCGAATGCCAGCTCGCGATTCTGCCAACCGCGGCCGTTGCTAAGCCATCGATCGAGAACAATGGCGCAATTATCCTGGTGGATACGCTCGAGCGCGCGGTTGAAATCTCAAACGCGCTCGCTCCGGAGCATCTGGCGCTGTATGACACCAATCTGCTGCCGTCGATCCGGCACGCCGGGTCAGTATTTCTGGGACCGTCGAGTCCGGAGGCCGCGGGCGACTACGCATCCGGCCCAAATCACGTGCTGCCGACGTCGTGGGCGGCGCGGCTGCGCGGCGGACTATCGGCGGCGGATTTCGTCAAGGTGATCTCGGTGCAGGAACTGACGCCCGCCGGCCTGGCGAGGCTCGCGTCGCCGGTCACTACGCTAGCCCGCGCGGAGGGCCTGGAAGCGCACGCGCGCTCTGTGGAGGTGCGCTCTGCCTGAACCACGGGAAGCGGTTCGCAAGATGGCCCCTTACTCGCCGCCGACAGGCGGACGGGCCGGCAAGATACGCCTCGACTTCAATGAAAACACCGTCGGCTGCTCGCCGCGCGTGATCGAATTTCTGCGAGAACGCCTGACCGCGAGCCAGCTTTCCATCTATCCCGAGTATGTCGATGCGCTGAATGACCTGGCAGCGTTTTTCGGCGTTGCCACTGGCGAGTTCACCCTTACCAACGGCACGGACGAAGCGATCCAACTGCTGGTGAACACCTTCCTCGAACCCGGCGATGAAGCGATGATCCTGAAGCCTTCCTACGCGATGTATCGGTTCTATGCCGAGGTTGCCGGAGCGAAAATTCGCACCCTGGATTATCGCAAGCAAGACCTCGCGTTCCCGCTCGACGAGCTTCTAGGCGCGTTGCGCCCCGAGATTCGTGTGGTGATGATCGCGAACCCGAACAACCCAACGGGAACGGGTGTCGGTCTCGAGGGACTCCGCAGAATCCTGGACGCTGCACCCGGCGCCGCCATATTGATCGACGAAGCCTATTTTGAATTCTCCGGAGTGACAGCACTTGGTTGGATTAGGGAGCATCCCAATCTGTTTGTCAGCCGCACGTTCTCCAAAGTGTACGGAATGGCAGCCATGCGCTGCGGCTGCT
>Ga0210408_10004518_pt1 | contig 12393 bp, 10 predicted proteins | sample IncBWH4MmetaG_FD_155471 | JGI IMG/M metagenome (GOLD analysis project Ga0210408, IMG submission 155471) | Forest soil microbial communities from Barre Woods Harvard Forest LTER site, Petersham, Massachusetts, United States - Inc-BW-H-4-M | ecosystem: Environmental > Terrestrial > Soil >...
CGGCGACGGCATCGACGTCGATTTTGCCGACCTTCTCGATCACTTCGCCATGGATCGGGCAACCCGCGCCATTCTGCTCTATGTCGAATCCATCGACGACGCACGCAAGTTCATGTCGGCGGCGCGGGCCGCGGCGCGTGCGAAACCCGTGCTGGTGGTCAAATCCGGACGGCAGGCGCTCGGCGCCAAGGCGGCGCTCACCCACACCGGGGCGCTGGCCGGGTCCGATGCGGTCTATGACGCCGCATTCCGGCGCGCCGGGCTGTTGCGCGTTCTCGACCTCGACGAATTGTTCGCCGCGGCCGAGACGCTCGGGCATTTGACCATCATATCCGGCAGCCGGCTGGCGATATTGACCAACGGCGGCGGCATCGGCGTGCTCGCCGTCGACCGGCTGGCGGACCTCGGCGGGCAACTTGCGGGCATTTCGCCGCCGGCCATGGCGCGGCTCGATGCGGTGCTGCCGCCGATCTGGTCACGAGCCAACCCAATCGACATCGCCGGCGATGCCGACGAAGCGCGATACGCCGCGGCGCTTGAGCCGCTGCTCGAGGACGGTGAGAACGACGCCGTGCTGGTGATGAACGTGCCCACGGCGCTCGCGTCCGCAGGCGCGGCGGCGAAATCGATCGTCGCCGTGACCGAGCGCCATCGGCAAAACCGCGTTGCAGCAAAGCCGGTGTTCGCGATGTGGATCGGCGGCGGCGGTTCACCGTCCGCGGCGTTCGCCGCGGCCGGTATTCCAAGCTACGCGACGGAATCAAGCGCGATCGCGGGCTTCATGCATCTCGTGCGCTACCGGGAAACGCGCGACCTGCTGATGGCGACGCCGCCCAGCATGCCGCAGGACTTTGTGCCGGACACCGCTGCCGTGCGTCCTGTCATTGACGGCGTATTACGCGACCAGCGAACCTGGCTCGACCCGATCGAGATGTCTCGTGTTTTCGCTGCCTACGGCATTTCGATCACGCCTGCGACCCTGGCGCCCAGCGCCGCGGAAGCGGTCGCGGCGGCCAATCCTTACCTCGCCGCCGGCACGCCGGTCGTCCTCAAGATTCAATCTCCCGACATCGTGCACAAGTCGGAGGTCGGCGGCGTTCGCCTCAACCTCACCAGCGAGCACGCGGTGCACGAGGCGGCCGCGGATATTCTCGATCGGGCGCGGGCGGAAAAACCCGGCGCGCGAATTTCCGGGGTCACCGTCTTCCCCATGATCGTGCGTGCGAGGGCGCGCGAGCTCATCGTCGGCGTCGCCGATGACCCGACTTTCGGCCCGGTCATTGTCTTCGGGCAGGGAGGCACGGCGGTTGAGGTCATTAGTGACAAGGCGTTGGCGCTGCCGCCGCTCGACCTCGCGCTCGCGCGCCGCCTCATCGCGCGCACCCGGGTCGCTCGCATCCTCAAGGCTTACCGCAACGTGCCCGCCGCCGACGAGCGCGCCATCGAGCTTCTCCTGGTCAAGCTGGCGCAGCTTGTCGCCGATTTTCCCGAGATCCGCGAGATTGATCTCAATCCGGTGCTCGCCGACGAGACCGGCGTCATCGCCGTGGACGCGCGCGTGTCGGTCGCGCCGGTCGAAAAGCCGCGCGGCAGTCCCTCCGGCCATCCGCGTTTTGCCATCCGGCCCTATCCGAAGGAATGGGAGCGGCACGCGACGTTACGGGACGGAACGGCACTGCTAATGCGGCCGGTCCGGCCGGAAGACGAACGGCTCTATGGACCCTTCCTGGCGGCGGTGTCGCGCGAGGACTTGCGTTTGCGCTTCTTTGCGCCGGTCAAGGACTTCAGCCATGCCTTCATTGCCCGCTTCACCCAAATCGACTACGCGCGGGCCATGGCGTTCCTCGCCATCGACGAAGCGAGCGGCGAAATGCTCGGCGTCGTGCGCCTCCATGCGGATGCCGCTTACGAACGCGGCGAATACGCCGTCCTCGTACGCTCCGACCTCAAGAGCCGCGGCCTCGGCTGGCTGCTGATGCAGATGATCGTCGACTATGCACGCGCCGAAGGCATCGGCGTCATCGAAGGCCAGGTGCTGCGCGAGAACACGACCATGCTGAATATGTGCCGGGAGCTGGGGTTCGAGATCGCCAGCGATCCCGAGGAGGCGGATGTCCAGGTGGTGAAACTGAGGCTCTAGGTCGATCTTGATATCGCCCGTCCCGCGGAAAGCGGATTGTGGCCTCAAACGCCGGTGATGTTCTCTTCGAGGAAGTCGAGATGCTGCAGGCGGGTGAACTCGATGGCGAAGCCGTCTTCCAGATGGCGCACCACGCGCCCTTGCACCTTGCCGAGCGTGACCAATGCGCCGATAGGCGGGCGCTGATCGGTGGCAATGCCGGCGCCCGACTGCGATACGTCGATGATCCGGCAGGTGAGGTTGAGGCCGTTCGGCAGGATCAGGCGGCCGACCGGATTGCGCGGAACGACGCGGCCGTGCCGGCGGTCTTCGGGCAGGCCGAGGATCTGGCGATTGGCGAGCCAGGTGAGCTGCGCGGCGAGTTTGTCGCGCTTGCGCGTCGTCGCCGCGATCGTCATGGCAAAACCGTTCTGAAAGACGCGCGCGATATGGCCTTCGATCCGCCCCAGGTGATCGACGTAGGCGATCACGCGCTCACCCGGCTGGCCGGCGACTGGCGCAATCAGCGCGATGCCGCCCGGCGACATGTTGACGACCTGACAGGGAAACTCGCGCCGGTCAGCAAGCATGTAGCGGCCGGTGAGGTTCACGCTTACGCGCTGAAAGCGGCGGCGCTCCTCGCTCAACGGCCGCAATTGCGGTCTTCGTTCGGCTAACGCCATGCGCCTTCGCCTGTACCTCGCAGGCCAGCGTATGCACGCGACGTTAATGGCCCGTTAGCCGGCGTTAACGCCGACGCTCGTTGCGCCGGCGAAGGAACCGCTAGGAACGGCCGCCATCGTAGACAACGAGACCACGGCGGCCCCGCGGCGCCAGGAAACGCGGGAGCAGGCGTTTTTCGAGGGCCGCGCCGACGTGGCGGCGGCTGCCGAGCGTGAGCGAACCGAGCGGGCTCGTGCCAAGCCATGGCGGAGCTCCGAGCGGCGCCAGCACACCGATGGCACGGGCGAAACTCGGCCGTGGCGCGTCGAGCGGCAACAGCAGGAGTTCGAGATCGAGGACATCGCCGGCGCGGTTCCGCCCGGTCGCGCGGCAACGGTGCCGATGCGTTCGTCGCCGAGGATCGCGAGCAGGCCCGCGATGATGGTACGGCTGTCCGCTGCCCAGAGCCGTAGAAACGGCTCACCTCTGAGCTCGCGGCCGAACAGCGCGCATACCCTGGTACCGGCGAGCCGGACCGGATGGCCGCGGGCCGCGTCGAGCGAGAGGATGAAGGCATCGCTCAGCGCGCCGCGAATGGCGCCAGGCTCGATCTCCGCGCGCTCTGGCGCTGCGCGTCGGCCGCGCCGCTCTTCCCAATAGGCATAGAGCTCGCGGCTTGCCGCGTGTTTCATGAAAATCGGCTCCCCGCCCTCGCTCGGCTGCGGCGCATCCGTCCCTGAATGGGACAGCGGCGCGCAGGATCGGCTGCGTAACGGAGGGTTGAGCAGGGCGCGTGCCGCGCAAGGCATTTGCAGCGGGGAAGCGGCGCCGGCGCGCGGTTAATGTTAACAAAGCATTGACGTTGGCGGCGCGGTCGCGCCCCCCTACGGTGACGGCAAGCAATGTTCACCGGCTGCCGGCTCGGCAGCGTTCTCGACACGGGAGGCGAGGGGATGTGACCGACGCCGCGGCGGCGCCAAACGGGTGCCGCCTCGCGAACCGGGCGACCGGGCCGCCGGCGTCGAGTGCGGAGCCCCCGCGCAAGGGCGCAAAAGGGAGGGCACAAGCCCTCCCTTTTGTTCTTTTTGCGGCCCGAGGCTTGCTTGCCGCCGCCGCTGGTGCCGCCTATCCAGGGCGGCCCAGGACCATCCCGGTGACGCAGCGCTCTCCGTCCTCCGAGCCGATGTTCAACGTGCCGCCGGTCGTGCTCGCGACGGTGGCTGTGCTCATGCTCGTGCATGCTGCGCGGACGCTGCTGCTGACCGATCGCGAGGATGTGCAATTCCTGCTCACCTTCGCCTTCATTCCGGCACGCTACGACACCGACGGTCTCGTTCGCGGTTCGCTCCCCGGCGGCTTCGACGCCGATCTATGGACCTTTTTCACATATGCATTCCTCCATGCCGATCTCCTGCACATCGCCGTCAATCTCGCCTGGCTGCTGCCGTTCGGCACGGCGCTGGCGCGCCGGTTCGGCGCCTGGCGCTACGCAGCCTTCATGCTGGTGACGGCGGCGGCCGGCGCGTTCGCCCATCTCATCAGCTATCCGCACGGGATGGTGCCGATGATCGGCGCCTCGGCGGCGATTTCCGGCACCATGGCTGCGGCGATGCGCTTCGTGTTTCAGCAGGGCGGACCGCTCGCGGTCTGGCGGCGGCAGAGCGACGCAAAATCCTACCGCGTGCCGGCGGCGTCGCTCTACGCGACGCTGCGCGACCCGCGGTTCCTGATGTTCCTCGCGGTATGGATCGGGTTGAATTTGCTTCTCGGTCTGGGCACGCTGCCGATCGCCGGGGAGGGGCAGCAAGTCGCCTGGCAGGCGCATATCGGTGGCTTCCTCGCGGGCCTCGTGCTGTTCAATGCTTTCGATCCACCCGCGCCGCACGAAGAAGTCGAGGCCGAGCCGCGCGGTTGATCCGCGCGCCGATCCGCTATGGGCACCACGCCGCTGCCGTATTCGTCCGCTACGCTAGCGGCAGAGTCAGCGCCGGTTTTGCGGGCGACCCCAAGCGAGGCTCGATGCTGCGCCGCAGCATGGCGCAGGCAGACGAGGACGAAACGATCAAATAGTGCCCGTCGGTGGAACTCGGCGCCGACCCAGAACGTCACCTTCACACGTCTGTCGACCCGCTCCGTGAGGGCGGGCCGCCATTCGCGGTGAAGCGAGGGAGGCTACGATGACCGTCAGCACCATTCTCGCGGGCAAGGGCCGCGAGGTAATCAGCGTCGAACCCAGCGCCAGTCTCGCCGACGCTGTGCGGCTGCTCGCCAGCAAGCGCATCGGCGCGGCTCTCATCTTCGGCGCCGATCGCCGTATCGCCGGCATCATCTCGGAACGCGACATCGTGCGCGTCCTAGCGGAGCGCGGACCGAGCGCGCTCGACGAGCCGGTGAGCCGCACGATGACGCGCAAGGTCGAGACCTGCAATGCGACCGAAACCGTCTCGAGCATCATGGAGCGCATGACCGCGGGCAAGTTTCGTCATGTGCCCGTGGTCGATCGCGGCCGCGTTGTCGGCATCGTGTCGATTGGCGACATCGTCAAGCACCGGCTGCATGAGATGGAGCGCGAGTCGGAGGCGATGCGCGATTACATCGCGACCGCCTGAGCAACAGGGCCTGAGCGCAAGCGCGAGTCGGTTGCGGCGACGCAGTCTGCGCGCAACCGCGGCTCAAGGCGCCGGGCAGGGGTGGCGCAACGGTGCTTTCGGCCGGCGGTGGAAACCGAAGGGGTCAGGCCAGGGCTGCGATCGTTGCCGCGATCGGCTCCAGCGCCTTTTCCGCCGCCGCCTTCCCCGCTGCGATCGCTTCCTCGGCGCGGTGGAAATCGAGCCAGCCGATATGACCGATATGCGGCGTGATGTGCACGTCCGGCGGATCGCCGGCGAGCCGCATGCGGGTGAGGCGATCCTGCATGATGTTGAACGCTTCGATCATGACAGTGGAGAAGCTTGGCCGCACCATGGGGGCGAAGATCTGACGGCGTAACGCGCGTTCGGCGCCGAACAAGCCGCCCAAGCCGGGAAATCCGTTGCTAGGCTTGCCCGGTAGCGCAGCGAGCGGTTCGTCCGTCTCGTCCGAGCCATGGCTGGCGATGGTGGCGCCGCGGGCGAAGCGATCGGCGTCGAGGTTGACTGCAATAACGACGCGCGCGCCAAAGGCGCGCGCCGCCGTGACCGGGACCGGATTGACCAGCGCGCCATCGACCAGCCAGCGCCCGCCAAGCCGGACCGGCGGGAAAATTCCGGGGAGCGCATAGGAGGCGCGCAGCGCCAGCGAGAGCGTGCCCCGCGTCAGCCAGATTTCATGGCCGGTGCCGACCTCGGTCGCGATCGCCGCGAAACGCACCGGCAGATCTTCGATCGACGTGTTGCCGATCGCCTGTTCGAGCCGTCGCGCCAGCCGGCCGCCGCCGATCAGGCCCGAACTGCCGATCCTGATGTCGAGATAGCCGAGGATGCGGCGCAGCGTCAGGGAACGCGCCCAGACCTCCAACTGATCGAGCTGGCCGTTCGCATAGCAACCGCCGACCAGCGCGCCCATCGAGGTGCCGACGACAATGTCGGGAAGGATGCCGTGCTCGCGCAGGGCATGGATGACGCCGATATGGGCGAAGCCGCGCGCCGCGCCGCTGCCGAGGACGAGGCCGACCGTGGGCCGCCCGCGGCTTGCCGCAACAACAACAGGCTTTCGCCCGACGTCTATGATACTCACTTCACCCTCACTCTCTTCCCGGCGAAGCGGCCTGCCCGACGTCGCGCTCCCTTCGCGACCGCTGCATGATCAGCCAGGAGAAGAACCGCAACAAGCTGCTAGCCCTATTATGGTGAAGGCGCCAAGCCAAGCGAGCCGCGACACTTTCGTTCCAATCGGCTTGAAATTGCCGCGATTGCAACCGAAACAGCCCGCCATGTCGAGGTGGAGCTTGAGCCGGCTTCGGCGCTACGCGGCGGCAGCGGCGGCGGCAACGTTGGCGCTCCTTCTCGTTGTCTCGGCGCACGCGCAGACGCGCAATCTATTTTCGCCGCAGCCTACGGTTCCAGGACAGCTCACGCCCGGTACGGGTTCGCCAGGGCCGGCGCCATCCGCTCCGGCGCAGGCACAGGTCGCACCCGTGGTTCCGGCCGGTCACGTGGCGCTCGTGGTCGCGGCCCGCTACGGGCGGGACGCGCCGCTGATCACCGGCGGCGTCATCTGGCGCGTCTATGCCGGCCGGCCGGATACGACCGGAGTGTTTCCTCTGATCAAGGAGGAGAAGGCGCCGACGCCGACCTTCGTCCTGCCGCCGGGCAACTATGTCGTGCACGCGAGCTTTGGGCTCGCCAGCGCCGCCAAGGCCGTGCAACTGACCTCCGAGACCGTCCGCGAGGTGTTAGATATTCCCGCCGGCGGCCTGCGCCTCGAAGGCCGCGTCGGCGACGTGCGCATCCCCGCCGGGCAAATCGCCTTCGACCTCTACGGCGGAAGCCAGTTCGACACCACCGACCGCCGGCCGCTGGCGCAGAACGTCCTGACTGGCGACGTCGTGCTGCTTCCCGAGGGAACTTACTACATCGTCTCGAACTACGGCGACGGCAATTCCGCGGTGCGCTCGGATGTGCACGTTCAGGCGGGCAAGCTCATCGATATCGCCGTCACCCACCGCGCCGCCGTCATCACCCTGAAGCTCGTCAACGAGACCCGCGGCGAGGCGCTCGCCAATACGCAATGGACGGTGCTGACCCCGGGCGGCGACGTGATCAAGGAATCGATCGGCGCCTTCCCGCGCGTCGTGCTCGCCGAGGGCGACTATCACGCCGTCGCGCGCAACGACGGCAAGACCTTCCAGCGCGACTTCAAGGTGATCACCGGCGTCGACGGCGAGGTCGAGGTGCTGGCGCGGTAGTCCCGGCGTTCGCTATTTCCTGACTCGCTCTTGCGTCCTTCTCCGACTCACTACATTGTGACGAGTCAGCAGCCCCCCATAGCTCTCCCCCTTGCAGGGGGAGAGAAGCGTATGCGGCACCCGCGGCGCTTCTCGTCGCGACCAAAAGAGCGGCAACTCTCCTTGCTCCCACTGAAAGGGGGAGGATCGAGGTGGGGGTTGCAGGCCGCTCGCGTAGCGTTGAAAATTTGGCGTGATTAGACGTTGACGCCGCCGACTACGCGCCGCCGCTTTCAAGCGCACAATCGGCGATCACGCCGCCTTTTTCATTCGCGCCATGTCCGGCGGCACTGCTTCCTGCGCCAGTGCCGCGAGCGCCGCGTCGAGCGGCATTGTCTGCTGTTTCTCGCTGCCGAGGCGGCGGATGGAGACGCTTCGCTCGGCGGCCTCCTTCTTGCCGACGACGAGCAGTACGGGGACCTTCGCCAGCGAGTGCTCGCGGACCTTGTAGTTTATCTTCTCGTTGCGCAGGTCGCCTTCCACCCGCAGCCCCGCCCGCTGCGCCGCGGCGATGGCCTCGCGCGCGTAGTCGTCGGCGTCCGAGGTGATGGTGGCGACGACGGCCTGCAGCGGCGACAGCCAGAGCGGCAGGTGCCCCGCATAGTGCTCGATCATGATGCCGGTAAAGCGCTCGAGCGACCCGAACATCGCGCGGTGCAGCATCACCGGCGTCACCTTGTTCGAGTGCTCGTCGATGTAGAATGCGCCGAGGCGGCCGGGCATGTTGAGATCGACCTGCACGGTGCCGCACTGCCAGTCGCGGCCGATGGCGTCGCGCAGCACATATTCGAGCTTGGGCCCGTAGAACGCGCCTTCGCCCCTGTTGAGCGCCCACGGCCGCCCCGAGGCTTCGAGCGCCTGCATCAGCGCCGCCTCGGCCTTGTCCCACACCGCATCCTCGCCGATGCGCTTCTCCGGCCGGTCGGAGAATTTGATGCGCACGTCGTCGAACCCGAAATCCCGGTAGATCGACAGGATGAGATCGTTGACCTTGAGCACCTCGTCGGCGATCTGCTGCTCGGTGACGAAGATGTGTGCGTCGTCCTGGGTGAAGGCGCGCACGCGCAGGAGCCCGTGCAGCGCGCCGGACGGCTCGAAGCGGTGCACCTTGCCGAACTCGGCGACCTTGAACGGGAGATCGCGATAGGATTTGAGGCCGTTCTTGAAAATCTGGATGTGGCCCGGGCAGTTCATCGGCTTCATGACGAAGGTGCGCTCGTCCTCTTCGCGCGGTTGCACCAGGAACATCGCTTCGCGAAAGGTCGTCATGTGGCCGGTAGCGACCCACAGTGAGGAGTCGATGAGCTGCGGCGCGTTGACCTCGGCATAGCCGGCATCGGTCTGCCGGCGGCGGATGTAGTTCTCTAGCGTCTGGAACAGCGTCCAGCCCTTCGGATGCCAGAACACCGAGCCCGGCGCTTCTTCCTGGAAGTGAAAAAGATCCATCTCGCGGCCGAGCTTTCGGTGGTCGCGTTTCTCCGCCTCCTCGATCTGCTTGAGGTAGGCCTCAAGCTCCTCCTGCTTGGCAAACGCGGTGCCGTAGATGCGCGAGAGCATTTCGCGGTTCGAATCGCCGCGCCAATAGGCGCCGGCGACTTTCATCAGCCTGAAGGCGCCGCCGACCTTTCCGGTCGAGGTCATGTGCGGGCCGCGGCAGAGATCGAACCAGTCGCCCTGCTTGTAGATTTTTATCTGCTGGTCTGCGGGGATGGCGTCGACCAGCTCGACCTTGAACAGCTCGCCCTTGTCGCGAAAGGTTTTCTTCGCCTCATCGCGCGACCAGATCTCCTTGGTGAAGGGTTTGTCGCGGGCGATGATCTCGCGCATCTTCTTCTCGATGGCGACGAAGTCTTCCGGCGTGAATGGCTGGTTGCGGAAGAAGTCGTAATAAAAACCGTTGTCGATCACCGGCCCGATGGTGACCTGTGTTCCCGGCCACAGCGTCTGCACGGCTTCGGCGAGCACGTGCGCGGCATCGTGGCGGATGAGTTCGAGCGCCCGCGGGTCGTCGCGGGTCAGAAACTCGATCTTGGCGTCGTGCTCGATCGGATCGGTAAGGTCGGCAAGCTTGCCGTCGAGCGCCATGGCGACCGTGCGCTTGGCGAGCGAAGGCGAAATGCCCTTGGCGACCTCGAGGCCGGTGATGTTGGCGGGATAGTCCCGACGTGCGCCGTCGGGGAAGGTCAACGCGACCATGGTCCACTCCTGTTGCTCACTCCTGCGGACGAGCGCAGGTAAGCCCGGCCGGGCGGTCTCTTGTTCCGTCATTCCCCAGCCGCGCCCGGTGCGGCGGGAATGGGCGCCGGCGGGCCGGGGTTGGTCCCGCGCCAGCGCGCGAAGCGCCACGGAATATACCAGCGCGCATTGGGCGGCAACGCCGCCGGCACGAAATCAAGTCCTGCCGTGCCGAAAGGCTGGCAGCGCAGCAGCCGCGCCAAGGTCATCCATGAGCCCGCCCACAAGCCGTAGCGCTCGACCGCCTGGTCGGCATATTCGGAACAAGTCGGCAGGTGCCGGCAATCGAAGCCGACGAACGGCGAGAGCGTGTAGCGGTAGGCCCTCACCAAGCCGCGGCCGAACAGGCGAGGCGCGTGACGCCAAGTCTTGGCGGTCGTAGGCAAGCTATACCGGTGCCGTTTGAAGTTGACCCGTCATCCTGAGGTGCGCGCCGCAGGCGCGCCTCGAAGGATGCGGCTCGGCCCGGGCCGTCGCCCTTCGAGGCTCGCTACGTCGCACCTCAGGGTGACGGAACAAGTCATCGCTTGCCGCCGTGAATGTTATTCCGCCGCGGTCTTCGCGGTGTCTTTGGCGCTGCGCCTGGTCTCGATCTGGCCGATGGCATCGACTACCGCGTCGAAGGTGAGCAAGGTCGAGGCGTGGCGCGCCTTGTAGTCGCGCACCGGCTCGAGCACGGCGATGTCCGCCCACTTGCCGTCGCGCGGCGGCGCGCCGTTCTCCTTGAGCATCTTGCGCACGGTCTCCCGCAGCGCGCGCAGCTCGTCCGCATTCGAGCCCACGACATGATGCGCCATGATCGAGGACGACGCCTGGCCGAGCGCGCAGGCTTTCACCTCGTGGGCGAAATCGGTCACCCGGTCGCCGTCCATCTTGAGATCGACGGTCACCGTCGAGCCGCAGAGCCGCGACACCGCCTTGGCCGTCGCGTCGGGTGCGGCGAGACGGCCGATGCGCGGGATCGAGGCGGCAAGCTCGATGATGCGGCGATTGTAGACTTCGTTGATCATTGCCAGATCGCGCTTGGGCGCCGTCCACTTGTCCGTGAACTATATATAGGCGCGGGCAGGCGCGGGCGAGGGGCGTCATTCCGGCCGAGCGCAGCGAGGGCCGCAATCCATAGTCACAGATGGTCCAGGCAATACTCCATACCAATTCTGCGCGTTCTGTGGTTATGGATTCCGGGCTCGCCGCTGCGCGGCGCCCCGGAATGACGGGCTGGATATGACGGAAAACATAGCCTTCGCGCCGCCTGGCACCGCAGTAGAGCTTGAGGAAGGCTCGGCGTTGACGCCCAAATTCGACGCCGACGGGCTCGTCACCTGCGTCGCGACCGACGCCCGCTCGGGCGACGTGCTGATGGTCGCGCACATGAACGCCGAGGCGCTGGCGAAGACCATCGCCACCGGGCAGGCTTGGTATTTCAGCCGCACGCGCCGCGTGCTGTGGCGGAAGGGCGAGACCTCGGGCCACACCCAGCGCGTCGTCGAGATGGGCGTCGATTGCGACCAGGACGCGATCTGGATCAAGGTCGAGCAGGTGGGCGGCGCCTGCCATACCGGGCGCCCCTCCTGCTTCTACCGCGCGGTGCCGGTCGGCAAGGGCGGCGCCGTCACGCTCGAATTCCGCGGCGAGCGCGTCTTTGATCCGAAAAAGGTGTATCGCGATCAGTCATGATACGCGTCATTGCCGGACTTCGGTCCGGCAATCCATGGGGCAGAGACGCTGCGCGGAAACGCGGATCAGGCCCGCGTATGACCGGGAGCGGGGCTTGCGCGCGCGAGCACGCGCTTCGCTTGCGCGAGGTGCGGGCGGTCGACCATGACGCCGCCGATGGCGACCACGCCGGCGCCGGGGTTTTGGGCAAAGGCTTCGACGATGGCCTGCGCGTGAGCGACGGCTTCCAGCGTCGGGGTGAACAGCTCGTTGATGACTGGCACCTGCGCCGGGTGGATCGCGATCTTGCCCGCAAAACCGTCGCGGCGCGCCTCTTCGCATTCGCGGCGCAAGCCCTCGCTGTCGCGGAAGTCGACGTAGACCGTGTCGAGCGCCGGCACCTCCGCCGCAGCAGCACCGGCGAGGCAGAGCACGCGCGCCAGCCGGTAAGGATCGAGAAAGCGCCCCTCGGTATCGCGGTTGCGTTCGGCGCCGAGTTCGGCGGAAAGGTCCTCCGCGCCCCAGGTCAGGGCGATGAGCCGCGCGCTTGCGCCGGCGTAGCTTCCGGCGCGGAACATGGCGGCTGCGGTTTCGGTCGCGAGCACGATCATCTTGACGTGGCCGTCGGGCAGCCCGGCGATCGCCTCGCGCACGGCGAGCTTGGCGTCGGCGTGCACGACCGAAGCGCCGCCTTCGGCCTTCGGCAGCATGATGGCATCAGGCCGCGCCGGCACGACGGCGTCGAGGTCGGCGTCGGTGAGGCCGCTCTGCAAACTGTTGACCCGCACCAGCAGAT
>Ga0210408_10004519_pt1 | contig 12390 bp, 10 predicted proteins | sample IncBWH4MmetaG_FD_155471 | JGI IMG/M metagenome (GOLD analysis project Ga0210408, IMG submission 155471) | Forest soil microbial communities from Barre Woods Harvard Forest LTER site, Petersham, Massachusetts, United States - Inc-BW-H-4-M | ecosystem: Environmental > Terrestrial > Soil >...
TCCGGACATCACGAACCCGTTCTATCCGGGGCTGGTGAGGGGCCTGCAGGCGACGGCAGCGCCAGCGGGCTATGACGTGCTGATTTACGACACTGACGGCGAGCCGGAAGGCGAGCGTCGCGCGCTGAGCTGGTTGCAGCAGGGGCGCGCCGATGGCGTCGTCGGTACATTCTTCCACCTGCGCGCGCCCGACCTCGCCGCGGTGGCCCGCAAGAGGATTCCGATCGTGCGGCTGGGAGGCGAGCGCAATATCCGCGGCGCCCTGCCGATCGACAGCGTCTTCATCGACAACACCGCAGCGGCGGCGGAGATGACCAGGCTCCTGATCCGCCGAGGCCATTGCCGTATCGCCATGATCATGGGCGAGTTCGGTCCCGGCAGACGTCGCGCGCTGGGCTACGAGACGGTGATGCGCGAGGCCGGCCTCGCGACGGAAGTCGTCACCGACAGCACCTATTCCGAGGAAGCCGGAACCCGGGCGATGCGATCGCTGCTGGCGCGCGGTCGTGACCGACCGACAGCGGTGTTCGGCGCCAACGACATGCTGGCGATCGGCGCCATGCAGGCGGCGCGCGAGGCGGGCTTATCGATTCCAAACGACGTTGCGATCGTGGGCTTCGACGACATTGCCACGGCGAAGCTGCTCGGCCTCACGACGGTTCGTCAGCCCGAATTCGAGCTGGGAAGCTTGGCCGCCCGAACGTTGATCGAGCGCCTGCAGCCGGGTGGCCTCGAGCGGCCGGGCAAGAGCCTCGAGCTCGCGTTCGAGATCGTCGAACGTTCGTCGGCTTGAAACAGAAGAGGAAACGCGTGACCGTCATTCCCCACGACTATGCCGAACGCGTCTATGCCGGTGTGCTGGGCAAGCTGATCGGCGTCTATCTCGGCCGGCCGTTCGAGGGCTGGACCTACGAGCGCATCCTGAAGGAGCTCGGGCCGATTAACTATTACGTCCATGACCGCCGCGACGTGGCGCTGCGCAACCACCAGCTCGTGGTGACTGACGACGACATCGCCGGCACCTTCGCTTTCCCGCGCGCACTCGCCGACAACGGCTATCCGCGCGAGCTCTCGGCCGAGCAAGTCGGCCAGGCCTGGCTGAACTACGTCGTCGAGGAGAAGTCGATCTTCTGGTGGGGTGGTATCGGCAACTCGACCGAGCACACCGCGTTCCTGCGGCTCAAGTCGGGCATCCCCGCGCCGAAGAGCGGCTCGATGGAGCTGAACGGCCGGACCGTGGCCGAGCAGATCGGCGCGCAAATCTTCATCGACGGCTGGGCGATGGTGAGTCCCGGCAATCCCCGGCAGGCGACTTTCTTCGCGGAGCAGGCGGCGCGAGTCAGCCACGATGGCGAGGCGGTACACGCTGCCCGGCTCTTGGCGGCGATGGAGGCGCAGGCCTTTGTCGAGAATGATGTGCAGAAGCTCCTGGAACTCGGCCTCTCCTTCGTGCCTACAGACTCGCTGGTCCGTCGCGTCGTCGAGAAAGTCCGCAACTGGCACGCCGGCGACAATGGACAAGACTGGCACAGGGCGCGCGCGCTGATCGCCGAGAACTATGGCTACGACAGGTTTCCCGGCAACTGCCACGTCATTCCCAACCATGCGCTCATCATCCTGGCGCTGCTCTATGGACGGAACAGCTTTCAGGAGGCGATGCACATCGTGAATACCGCGGGTTGGGACACCGATTGCAATGCCGGCAATCTCGGCTGCTTGCTCGGCATCAAGAACGGGTTGGCCGGCCTCGATGCCGGCCCCGACTGGCGCACGCCGATCGCGGATCGCATGTACATTTCCTCGGCCGATGGAGGTGCTGCGATCACGGACGCGGTGATAGAGACGCGGGCTCTGGTGGTGGCGGGCCATAAGCTCGCTGGCGAAACGGTGCCCGATGCGCCAAAGGGCGGCGCGCGCTTCCACTTCTCGTTCCCGGGCAGCCTGCAGGGCTTCGCCTGCGAGGCCGGCGAACCGGGCAAGCTCCATCCGCTGTCGATCGAGAACGTGGCCGGTCGCTTGGCCCTCGGCTTCCGCCGCCTCGCGGCAGGCCGCGCGGCGCGCGCCTCGACGCCGACCTTCTTTGGCAAGGACGGGCTCACCATGCCGACCTACCAGATGATCGCCTGCCCGACGCTCTACTCCGGCCAGACCGTCGAATGCGGCTTGGCGGCCGACGTGCCGGACGGCACGGTCAGCGTGCGGCTCTATGCCAGCGTCTTCGACGCCAACGATGAGTTGGCGAAAATGCGTGGCGAGCCGCGGATCATCGGGACACAGCGTGACGTCATGCTGACATGGCGGATCCCTGATACCAAGGGTTATCCGATCTTCGACATTGGCCTGGAGATCGAGTCCCACGACGTCTGCGGGGTCGACGGCACGCTTTGTATCGACTGGCTGCATTGGGACGGCGCGCCGGACATCGCCTTGCGGCGGCCCGATCCGAACAGCGAGATGTGGAAGCACGCCTTCATGAACGACGTCAGCCAGTTCCAGACGCGCTGGGAAGGCTTACGCGCGACCAACAGCGCGGGGCTTGGCATGCTCGCCCAAGGCACGCGCGACTGGCGCGACTACGAAGTCGCCGCGACGCTGACTCCGCTGCTCGCCGAGGCGTGGGGCCTCGCCGCAAGAGTCCAGGGCCGCGAGCGCTACTATGCAGTGATGTTCGATCGCGCGGATCGCGGCCGCGTCCGCCTGATCCGCCGGCGCCACACCGAGACCGTGCTCGCTGAGCGAAGTCTCCCCTGGTCGCTCGACAATGCCTATGCGCTCGGCCTTCGGGTTGACGGCCCTGCGATTCGTGCATCGATTGATGGAACCATCCTGTTCGACGTTCAGGATCGCTCGGCCGACGCCCTGGAGGCCGGTGGCGTCGCGCTGATCGTCGATACCGGCTCGATTGCGACTGAGGCCGTTCGGGTGAAGCCGCTCTAGGGACGCGTAGCGGTTTGGCAGTAACGATGCTACGCGCGGAAAGCGCACAGCAAAGGGATGCGGTCCAGCGCTTGTCTCAAGGGCTCGGACATCGCGATCACGCAGTAACCCCGCGCCGCGACCGTACCCTCATCCGTGGCCGGATAGTTCGGGAAGTAGACAGCGTTGTCGCCAAAACTGCCATCGACATGCCGAAGGCAGATCTCTCGCTCGTCGTCGTATTTGTCCCAGCCAAACCGTTCATCGGAGGGAACTTTGAAGTCGTCGATCATGACGACTGTGTCCGGCCATTCTTTAAGAATGGAGAGTTCGTCCCGTAAGGGAAGATATTCATTCCAGTGCGCATCGAGGTACGCGAAATTCAACGTCCGCGAGAGCGTGGCGGACAATGAGCGCAGAAAATCGACGCTATTGCCGTGATAGAGTTGCACGTTCTGCAGCATTCCCACCGTGCGGCTGGCGATCCCGAAATGGCGGTCATCGATTTCACAGGAATATACGTGCGCGCCGCGTTCCCTCGCCGTGCGAGCGAGAAAATCGGTCGTCATGCCCAGGAAAGTCCCCGTCTCGATGTAATTTTCAAACTGGACTTCGGTATTCAGGGCGTGAAAGACGCGCGCCCTGTTCTTCTGCCCATTGAAAAAATAAATCTTCCCGCTGAGCGCTGCGCGAAAGCGCCGAGCGATCAACGTGGATCTTGGATAGGCCTCGGCCAGTTTGACAGGGTCGACATTCAGCATGCGACGTCTCCCAAAAATTGGACAACGCCTATCCGTCGTTAAGGCCACGGCCGGCCGGCCGGCCAAAGGGCATGCTCACGACAATGTCACGAGAAGGCAGTTCCGCCTTTCCGCGACACCTTCCAAGATTCCAAGGTCTTAGAACTCCATCGACAGGGAGAATGCCGTGAGCACGAGAAGACGCGATTTGGTGGGCGGTGCGTCAGCGCTTGCGCTGCTTTCAGGGTCATCCGCTGCATTCGCCCAGAACAAGGATGCGCCGGCAGAGTCGCGCGCCAAGCCGGCCGCCGGCTCGGGCACAGGTGGCGGCATCACCATTCAAGGAGGCAGCCTCGCGCGGCCTGCCAATCAGGAGGAATTGAAGGCGCTCCTTCAAGCCGCCTGCCACAATGGCGGTGGTATTGCTTTCGACGGCTCGACCCCGCCGATCAAGATCAGCGGAACCCTGGAAATCCGCTTGCGGGACGTTGGCGACGCAGGCGTCTACCTCAACGGCAACGGCCTGCGCCTGCAGTCGACCAACAGGGACGGGGTGACCACCGCCGTTCGGTTCATTGGCGCAACGCGGTTCCTGACCGTCCAGGGCTTCAACCTCTATGGCGGCGGCTACGACACGCCGGGCTGCGGCAACGGCTTCGAGTTCGTCGCCAGTGGCGGTGACATCGCGCTCAGCACATTCAGCAACCTTGTTGCCTCGTACTGCGGTGGCCATGGCATCGTCTTCAAGGGCGCTATTTTCGAGTCGGACACCTACAGCCTGAAGAGCAAGGATTGCCGAGGTCAGGGGATCGTTTTCTCGAACCAGGGCGGCGTGGTGTCCAACATGATGATGTACGGCACCAACTCCAGCCGGAACGCCGGTTGGGGCATGGACCTGCAAGCCGGCTGCAACTCCGTCGATCTGTTCGGCGGCAGCTTTGTCCTCAATGGCGGTGGAGGCATCAACTGCCCGAACGGCTTCCGGTTCATCATCGCCCCCAACGGCGAGAACACGGGCGAGACCATGATCAACATGCCCTTCGCGGCATTTCCGGCCACTGTGATCGCGGCCAACCTTTCCAGCAATGGGCGGACGTTGAACCCGGCAAATCCCAGCGCCAAGCCGTCGCGCTACCTGATCAACCCACCGACCAACGGCAAGCTGAACGAAATCGGCGGCTTCGTCGTGCCCTATACGGAGAATAGCCAACCGGCACCGAGCAACATGTCGGTCCTCGCCACGCGACCCAAGCCATGATCCCGAGGCTCCGTCTCAATCCTGCTTAATGCCTCTCAAAGTTCCGCGACGGGCCACGCAGTGCCCCAGCTGTCGGCATAGGTGACTTCGGCCACCGGCTTGCGCGTGAGCGGTCCGTATTTTCCCGTCGGATAGCCGATCGGCATCAGGGCGAAGGTGGCGACGTTGTCCGGCATGCCGAGCACGGCCTTGACCTCGTCTTCGTAGAGGATGTGGTTGGTCGTGATCACCGTCCCCAGGCCGAGCGCCCGGCAGGCCAGGATGATGTTCTGGATGGCCGGATAGATGCTGGAGCCGCTGATGCGCTGCAGGTTGGCAAGATGCTCGGCGTAGCGCGCCTGGACGATTTCGGGGAGGCCCGCGCGCTCGGGCGGCTCACGCTTCATCAGGCACGGCACCAGGATGACTGGCGCGTCGGCCATATGGTCCCAGAGATAGCCGCTGCCCGCCAGGAAGCGCTCGTACTGCGCTTGGCTCAGATGCTCGGGCTTGCGCCGCGCGGCATAGACCGACGCCGTATAGTCGGAGGCCTTGCGATAGAGCGCGCCGAGCTGGCGACGTTTCTCCGCATCGCGCACGACGATGAAGGCCCAATGCTGCGTGTTGCCGCCGCTCGACGCGCGGATGGCGGCGTCGAGCACCCGCGTGATCAGCGCCTGCGGCACCGGGTCGGGCTTGAAACGCCGCAGCGAGCGGGCGGTGTAGATGGCCTCGAACAGGCCGATGTCGGTCGCGGCCGCGGTCGGCGTCGCTGGCGATGCAGTCACACTTCTCTCCTTAAGGCGCCGTCATTCTTTCTCGCGGGACTTCGGCTGCAGGCCCCAGGTCTTTGCCAGTAACGCGCCGATTTGCGCCGCCATCATGCGGTTGCCGGGGCTCACGCCGTCGGTGTTCGAGAGATAGTGGATCTGGTCGGTGTAGATCGAGCCCTTCTCGTCCTGGAAGATATCGCCCAGGTCGTAGATCGGCAGGCCGCGCTCGCGCAGCGTCATCATGCCGGCGACGATCCGGCGATAGAGGGCGCCATAGGAAAGATTGCCGACCACGCGCTTCTCCTGCTCGGTCAGCGTCTTGCCCCAGGCCGGAACGGGCTGCAGGAAATAGGCCGACTTCACGCCGTTGTCGCGCGCCACCGCCTCGGCCTCGCGGAGGTACTTCTGGTAAAGGCCGAGCTGGACGTCGAACAGGCGCTCGGGGTTGTCCTGGATATCCTTGGGCAGGGCGAAAAGGCTGGGGATCGTCGTTCGCTTGCTGGAGGTGAAACTATCCTTGCCCTTGGCCACCGCCTCGATGCCGCGGATGATCATGTAGGCGGCATGCGACTGACCGAGAATCGGATTGAGCGCCAGCGTTCCGGCCAGACGGCCCATCACCCAGCCGATCGCCGCGTCGCCAAAATTCTCGTCGGCGGCGAGAGGATTGACCTCCATGAAATTGGAGGCCGGGCTTTCGAGGCGCAGGCTCTCCCCCGGCTGGAAATAATACTGCTCGTTGAAGCCGCTCAGGCTGACCATGGCGTCGACCGCGCTGGCATAGAGCGAGAAGATGATGAAGCCCTGGGGCTCCTTCCACGCGCCGTCGGCGCCGTCCAGCACCATCCACGGCTTGCCATTGGGGCTGACCCATCGATTGTTCAGCTCTTCCTCGAGATAGCGCGGGATCGGCGCTTTCTGGTTGCCGCCCAGATAGGAGGCGACCGAACCGCCGGTGATCATGACGACGTAGTAGTCTTGGCGCTTGACCACGGGAAAGTCCGGACCGAACAGGCCGACATTGTTGACCCAGGGGATGCCGCACGGCGGGTTGGCATGCTGGACGAACGCCACGTAGGGATGCGGATAGAGCGCGTCGATGTAACGGCAGGCCGTGCCTCTGGTCATGTCGCGCACGTAGGCATTCTGCGTGCGCTCGAACAGCTCGGCCGCGGGCGTATAGCGGCCGTCCTCGACATACAGCCAGGCGATGGCCACGACTTCGACGGTGGCCAATGCCAGCACGATGCCAATCAGGACCGAAATCCAGCCGAAGATGCGCTGCTTCACCGCCGCTCCCGTCAGTGCTTGATCGCTCGAATGGCTCGCCAGACGCGATGTGCGGCGCAGCCGGCATTTTGAGGCGGCGCCCGCCGAGCGGCCATAGCCAATCCCGCAACCATCCTGCGACATTCCGCTCTGGGAACATAGGGAGTGTTGCGCGGAACGCCGCGGTTGCCAGGCCGGCCGGGGTGCTCGACGGCACGGGTGCAGTCCTGAGGGCGAACGCGACGCGGCTCGTCTTCAGGGGGCGGCGATGGACTGCCGGATCCTCGAGTAGATCGCGTAGTGCCAGTACGGCCCGCCGTGATCGTCGAAGCCCATGATGTCGTCCCGCATCATGTAGCTGAAGTCTTCGGGCGTTGCCGGCACAAGCTCGACATTGTCGGGGAGCTTGGCGAGCACGGGGTCGTTCCTGGGGCCGAAGAAATGGACGAGATAGATCTTGCCGCTGGTCTTGGCCGCGATGGATCGTAGAAGTTCCATCGACACCTTGTCCGTGTAGACCGCCGTGGGCTCGGCGCCGGTGCAATAGTCGGGGTTGAACTTGCAATGCATCGGAATGGTGTCCAGCACCAGGTGGTCGGCGCCGTCGAGCCGGGCGCGAACGAGCTTGTCCTTGGGACTGAGCTCGACCTCGGGAAGGCTCCTCGCCATCCAGTCGCGGATGTCGCGCAGCCGCGCCGGCGCCTCGACGTGGCGTTCCTTGTAGTAGTAGGCATAGCCCAGGATGACGATATCGCCGGGGCGGATCTGGTCCTTGATCCGCTCCATCGTGACCAGCGCGTTGGCCCACGAATAGCCGCTGAGTGCGTGCAGATGGACGGCGCTGTCCGGAAAGGCCGATTGCAGCAGGAAGCTGAAGGTCTGCTCGTCGTTCACGCCGTCGCCGAACACGAACGAATCGCCCAGGACGTATATCCGTCGCGCGGGTGCCGCCGGCGCGTTTCCCGTGAATCGCGTTCCATCGCCATTGATCGTGACCACGCTGTCGAGATGTTCGGGAACACCGCCGCGCACGCGGGTATAGCGAAAGACGTAGCGCCCCGGTCTGGCGCGATAGCCCTGCTCGGCGTCTTCGCCGAAGAAGTCCTGCGGGATGCGGATCATTCGCCGGGTGGCGGCGGGATCCGGGGCGCTCCCGGGCAGCAGCCAATCGAGGCCCCGGCGCAGCACCAGAACGGTCGAGGGCATGCCGGGTCCGGCCGAGAGGCTGGCGATCTGGTCGCGGTAGGCGAAGAAGAGAAAGGCCGACGATACCAGCTCCATCGCCGCGAGGACGATGAGCGCCAGGATCGCATAGAGGGCGGCCTTCCTGGCAATGCTCACGAGGGGACGCCCGCCCGGCTTTTCATCTCGGCTTCTCTCGGGACGACAAGGGTCCCCGCGATCTTGCTTCCGCCGATCGGAACAATCCAGCCATTTGGCCGGCTATTTGGCCGCTGCAAGAATCCGCTTCAGCCGATGATCTCGTAGTGCGCCTCGGTGGGACGGCCGGCCGTGCCGTTGATCGGCAGGATGTCCTGCGGGCAGGCCGACATGGCCACGACGCAGTCGAGCTCCGCCCGCAGGGCGACGAAGTCGCCGGGCCTGGTCGTCGGCGGCTCGAAGGACAGAGCGCCGGCCGGCGTCCACGGGATGTTCATGAACAGGTTGAGCGGGCTTGGACATTCGGGCGGGGTGAGGCCCAGCGCCTGCATGGCGGCGAACAGGTTGTCGGTGCAGTTGTCGTGGTATTCCGTCACGCCCAGCAGGATGTAGCGTTCGCTGTCGCAGGCCGCCATCAGCGTATCGTGATCGCCCCGGCTGGTGTCCTCGGTCATCGTCAGGATCCTGCGGCGACGATTGGTGTAGAGCCCGTCGCCGGTCCGCGGGCGCATCCGGGTGAGCGTGGCGCGGGTGTGCTCCATGGACATGAACTCGGTGAGCATGCCCGCGGTGAAGGCCCAGGTGTCCACCACCTGCTCGCCATGCGTGTTGATGATGCGAATCGACTGGCCCTGCTTGAGGTAGGTGGCCTTGCCGCGGCGGGCGGGGATGGTGTCCATCGGTTGGTCCTTTCAGTCGGGAATGCTAGGCGGCGCGGCGACCCAGGCGGCGGAACGTGCGCGCAAGGCGCTCGGCGACGCCCGGGTGGCCCGCCATGGTGCGCCGCGTTAGCAGGGGCTACGATTTGTCGTCGGGAGGCGGCAACAAGGGCGCCCATTTCTTCGGATGGAGCTCGACGTATTCGATCCAGGGGCCGGTCTCGGCAAAGCCATTGTCGAGATGGCCGACGTCGCTCACCCAATAGCCGAACGTGCGGCGGTTGGCATCGAACCGCCAGGCCCCGACGACGATCTTCTGGGCGACATGGCCCCTGAGATCCGGGCAGAAGAGCAGGACCGGCCTGTCCTTGGGCGCGCTCTGGATCGGCTGCCATCCGGCGATCACGGCGCGAAGCTCTGCGATCTCGGCCGCGGCCCGCCAGCGGACATCACGGTCGAGCATCGCCGCCTCGTCCTCGCTGGGTCCGTCCGGCCGCTTGGGCAGTTGGTAGGAGGCCGAACATTCGGCGCGCAGCTGGTCAACAATGTCGGTCATGGATATCGCGTCGGCTGAACGGTCGTGGAGGCATCGGTCATCCTACATCCTGCGATGATGATTGCGAAACGCCCGACCGCGCTTCGTTCAGGCATAGGCAGGCCGGCCGGATGACCCTAGAGTTGGCGCGAGAGTTGGCGCGACGACGGTGCTCTTTTGACGAGGCGGGCGATGCGGTTCGATATCGATGACTTCGTTGCGCGTTGCCGAAACGCCGTCGAGGCGAACGACAGTCATATGGCCGTCCAGGAGATCGTGGCCGAGGCCGTCTCCGATCCGGCAGGCATCCTCAAGGGACTGGGCGAGCCCAGGGCAAGCGGCATCAATCAGCTGTTCCGCTCCGCCAGGCTCACAATCCTCAATATCGCCTGGCCGCCCTTCATGACGGTCTATCCGCACAATCACAACATGTGGGCGGTCATCGGCGTCTATTCCGGCGGCGAGGACAATATTTTCTGGCGGCGGCACGGAGACGTCATCGAGGCCGCCGGCGCCAAGTCGCTGCGGGTGGGTGACGCGGCGCCGCTCGGCCGCGACATCATTCACACGGTCACCAATCCCGTCGGCAGGATCTCGTCGGCTCTGCAGATCTACGGCGGCGACTTCTTTGCCGCTGCGCGCAGCGAGTGGGATCCGGAAACCTTGCGCGAGCAGCCCTTCGACATGGCGAGGACCCAGAAGTCGTTCCGTGACGCCGCCGTCCGCTCGGGCGAGCGCGCCTAGCGCTTCGCTGCCCGGGTCCGGGCCGTTGAAGGTTCTCCGGCTGACGACAGCCACTCGCGCGACGGCGCCAGAAGCGTGTCCCGGGCCTGCTGGACCTTCTGGGCGAGCCAGACCGAGCCGCTATGGTCGGGATGGACCAGCCCGAGCAGGCGCTTGTGGGCGGCGCGGATCGCCGCCTCGTCGGCGCCCGTCTCGAGGCCCAGCACTTCGAGGGCTTCCTGGCGCGACAGGGCGGGCTCGCCGTCGTCACGGTTGCCGCGACGCCCGTCGCCGAGCGCCACCAGGGAGGATTTGCCGACATAGGCCTCGAGGATGGCGGCGGCCCGGCGCACCGTCTCGGGGTCGCGGGCGGCTTCGTCGTCCCGGATCTCCATGTCGAAGGGCCGCGCCTTCGGGCGGAAATAGTCGAACGCCGCGCGCAGCGGCGCGAACATCGCGCGCCATTTGAGAAGGGTGGGCACGATCAGCATGCCGGCGCCGATCAGCATCGCGGCCGGCCACTGCTGATTGGCGATCGTCAGGACGAGAAGCGGAATGCAGGCGAGGACGAGGAGCAGCAGCATCCAGCGGGTGGTCCGCACCATGGTCCTGGGATCGCTGTGGACGAACCAGTCCAGGAACTTCGCGATCGTCGCCAGCACGGACAGTCCGAGCACGACGGCACTGATCGCGACCGCATAGTCCATCAACACACTCCCACGACGTCCCGCGGACAGAGTGCGCAAGACTACTCCTGCGGCGGCCGGACGCCAGCCCCTCGTCGCCTACATCTGATGTGCAAGCGGGCCGGCATCTTCGAGTTTTCTTCCGGCAAGTGCGTGATTAGTATCGGGCGGTGAACGCTAAAGGGGGAGAGTCTAGATGGCGAAGCGTAACAAGCCGACGAAGACCAAGTCGCCTCAGCGGGGAGGGCCGGGCGTCAAGGTTGTTTCAGAGGGCGGAAAGCTTCCCGCCAGGAGTTCCGCTCAGGACTTCGTCAGGCGGCGCATCGAGGTCGAGGAAAAGGACCACGCCGAATTCCAGACCTATCTGGCCGAGAAGAAGGAAGCCGACGCGCGCAAGGCCAAGGTCGCGGCCGCCACAGCGCCAACCAAGGCCCGCGGTCTCAGCCGGCGCACGATGTTCAACGTCGCGGTCGGCACCGCGGCCGCCGCCGAGGCCGCGGTGATCGGATACAACACCCTGGGCGGCGGCTCGGTCTCCGACCAGGGCCTGCGCCATGCCGGCGCCAACTACACCGAGGCGCAGCGCCACAACATCGTCCGCGAGGTCGTCGACAGCCGCGCCGATTTCCGCGGCCAGAGCCTCGGCAACTGGGTCGCCCTGCTGCCGACCAAGCTGGGCGGCGGCACCTATGCGATCGACCTCAACTCGAACCGCGTGCTGGCCTCGATCTGGTACTGGAACTACGGCGACTACAATCCGATCAGCCACCATCTTTGCGCCTTCCCGAGCGCCGATCCGCTGCACGGCTTCGAGTTCGTCAACAGCACACAGGGCGGCCAGAACTCGCTGATCTACGGCATGCCGACGCCGGTCACGGCGGAGACCGCGCCGCCCGGCACCAACATCTATCGCGTGCGCTTCGACGGCACGCAGATGCAGCTGATGGAGAACGTCTCGGAGAGCACGGGCCTCGGGCTTGGCGTGCACGTCACGGTCAACCCCAAGGACGCACAGTGCTATTTCGTGACCGACGGCCAGAAGGACATCGCCGCCTGCTTCGACCGCACGACGTCGAAGGTCAAGGCGGCGCTGCGGTTCGACTGGACGCCCAACGTGCCCGAGCTGCGCGACGCCTGGATGAAGGGCGGCACGCTCACCATCAAGAAGATCTATCCCGATCCGAAGACCGGCCGCTACGACTACAGGGGCACCAAGGGCAACAAGATCGACTGGGAAATGGTGCCGATGGGCGAGCTGTTCGTCGAGGAAGGCTCGACGCCCGGCGACAGCCCGCTCACGCTGACCGGCGCCGACGGCACGATCTGGCATCCCGAGGGCCGCTGGGCGGCCACCGTCGTGCGCTTGTGCGGCGGCATCGCCATCCTCGACCCTGAGAAGAACTTCGATCCGGCCGCCTTCCTGCAGTTCAACAAGGATTCGCAGGACCAGTATCCGGTCGAGCAGATCGACA
>Ga0210408_10004520_pt1 | contig 12380 bp, 10 predicted proteins | sample IncBWH4MmetaG_FD_155471 | JGI IMG/M metagenome (GOLD analysis project Ga0210408, IMG submission 155471) | Forest soil microbial communities from Barre Woods Harvard Forest LTER site, Petersham, Massachusetts, United States - Inc-BW-H-4-M | ecosystem: Environmental > Terrestrial > Soil >...
CGCGCATTGGTGCCTGACCCTTCCCGTGGTTCCATTGTCGGAGGTCGGTCCCGACGGCCATCCCAAGCGCGGCGGATTCCTGCCGCCGGTGCCGTTGCCGCGCCGGATGTGGGCGGGCGGCGCCATCACCTTCACAGAACCCTTGCGCGTCGGCGACGTCGTGACCCGCACATCGACGATCAAGGACTTGACGCTGAAGGAGGGCTCTACCGGCTTGTTGTGCTTCGTCTCGGTCGACCACGTCTTCAAGACGCCGCGCGGCGTCGCGATCCGCGAGCGCCACGACATCGTCTATCGCGAGGTGCCCGCGAGTGGACAAAACGCTACGCCTACGCCCGTGAGGCCGCCGGCGGCGCCGGCCGCGGCCCAACATTCCGAACGGCATCTCGCCGATCCGGTGCTGCTGTTTCGCTATTCGGCACTGACCTTCAACGGCCACCGCATCCATTACGACCGCGACTACGTCACCAAAGTCGAAGGCTATCCCGGCCTGATCGTGCACGGCCCGCTGCAGGCGGCGCTTTTGATCGAACTGGCGGCGAAGCTCAACGGCGGGAGGGCGCCCACGACGTTCGTCTATCGCGGTCTGCAGCCACTGTTCGACGGCAGCGAATTCTCCGTCAACGCGTCCGACAACAGCGCCGGCATGGAATTGTGGACCGCGAATTCGGAAGGCCAGCCGACGATGAAGGGGACGGCTACGTGGTAAGGACCGTTATTCCGGGGCGATGCGAAGCATCGAACTACGATGCGCAATTGCGCATCGGAGAATCTCGAGATTCCGGGTCTGGTGCTAACGCACCATCCCGGAATGACGTCGTAGGGATTGCTTCGATGCTTTGCATCGCCCCGGAATAACGGAGTAGAGCGTGCCCCGCAAACCTCCCAACACCTCCGGCGCCCCCATTACCGTCAAACAGGCGACGCTCGATCTGTTGCGCGCGTTCGGCATCAAGAAAGTGTTCGGCAATCCCGGCTCGACCGAATTGCCGTTTTTGAGCGACTGGCCCGACGACATCGACTATGTCTTGGGCTTGCAGGAGGCGTCCGTGGTCGGTATGGCGGACGGCTATGCGCAGGCGACCCGCAACGCCGGCTTCGTCAATCTGCATTCCGCCGCAGGCCTCGGCAACGCGCTCGGCAATATCTATAACGCCCACCGCAACCAGACCCCGCTGGTGATATCAGCGGGCCAGCAGGCGCGCAGCATCTTGCCGCTGCAGGCTTTCCTCTATGCCGAGCGCGCCTCGGAATTCCCGCATCCTTACGTCAAATTCTCGGTCGAGCCGGCGCGGCCTGAAGACGTGCCGGGAGCGATCGCGCGCGCCTATTACGTCGCGATGCAGCCGCCGTGCGGGCCGACCTTCGTGTCGGTGCCGATCGACGACTGGGCTCATCCAACAGAGCCGCTTCAGGCCCGCAACATCAGCCGCGAGATCGGCCCCGATCCCGAAGCCATGAAATCGCTGGCCGCGGCACTTTCGGCGAGCAAGCGCCCTGCGCTTGTGGTCGGCCCCGGCGTCGACCGCGCGCAGGCCGTCGATCTGATGGCGCGGGTCGCCGAGAAGGCGAAGGCCGCCGTATGGGCCAGTCCATTTTCGGCGCGCTGTTCTTATCCCGAGCGGCATCCGCAATTTTTGGGGTTCCTGCAAGCCTCCCCGGCGCAGCTCTCCGACGCGTTGCGCGATCATGACCTGGTGGTCGTGATCGGCGCGCCGGTGTTTACGTTTCACGTCGAGGGCCAGGCCTCGATCTTTGATGGTTCAACCACGATCTTCCAGATCACGGATGATCCGACTGCGGCTGCGGTATCGCCTGTCGGCACCAGCATCATCGCCACCATGCGGCCGGCGCTGAAGATGCTGCTCGATCTTTTGCCCGAGACTTCGCGCGAAGCGCCGACCGGACGCGCGCTGCCACCGGCGCCGGCCACGGGCGATCCTATCCCGGTCGAGTTCCTGTTGCACACGCTCTCTGGCGCGATGCCTGACAATGCCGTGCTGGTCGAGGAAGCGCCATCGCATCGGCCTGCGATGCAGAAATTCATGCCGATGCGCGGCCAGGACAGTTTTTACACCATGGCGAGCGGCGGACTCGGCTATAGCCTGCCGGCCGCGGTCGGCATCGCGCTCGGCAAGCCCGGCATCAGGACGGTCTGCCTGATCGGCGACGGGTCGGCGATGTATTCGATCCAGGCGCTGTGGACGGCGGCGCAACGCAAGCTGCCGCTCACCGTCGTCGTGGCCAATAATTCCGGCTATGGCGCGATGCGCTCGTTCAGCCAGGTGATGCAAGTCCGCAATGTCCCCGGGCTCGAGCTGCCCGGCATCGACTTCGTCAAGATCGCCGAAGGCCTCGGCTGCGACGCGGTGCGGGTGACCAAATCATCCGAGCTTAGGCTAGCGCTCGCGCGCGGGCTTTCGCACAAGGGCGTCAGCCTGATCGAGGTGATCGTGGATTCGGCGGTGCCGCTGCTCTACGCGCGGAAGAACTAGCCCGAAGCCGACTGCGCCGGGCTGTCGCGCCGCAACGCGCTGGCGCGTGCGTCAAGATGACCCGAGCCGACCTCCAAGAATGGATTTTTTCTCGGGGCCCACGTGTTATCCAGAGCGGACGTTTGCAACGCTCAGCGGAGCAGGGCCATGGCGGCGGCTGACAAGCTATTCGCGGGATCGATCCCGGAGATCTACGACCGGCTCCTTGTTCCGCTTATCTTCGCAGCCTATGCGCGCGACCTGGCGGAGCGGATCGCCGGCACCAAGCCACAGGATTTACTGGAGACAGCCTCGGGAACCGGTGTTCTTACCCGGGCAATCGTGTCGCGTCTCCCGATGCATAGCCGGATCACGGCTACCGATCTCAATCAACCAATGCTTGATCGCGCCGCTGCGAGCAAAGCTCTCGAGGGCCGCGTCACGTGGCGGCAGGCCGATGCGCTGGCTCTGCCGTTCGGCGACCAGAAATTCGACGTCGTTGCCTGCCAATTCGGCGTCATGTTTTTCCCCGACAGGATCGCGGGTTACAAGGAAACCCGCCGCGTGCTCAAGCCGGGTGGTCGTTTTTTCTTCAATGTATGGGACGCAATCGAAAAAAACGAATTTGCCGATACCGTGAGTCAAGCGTTGGCCGCGGTCTTCCCGCACGATCCGCCCTTGTTCATGGCCCGCACTCCGCACGGCTATCACGACGTCGAGGCGATTCGCGAGGGACTGGCTGCCGCGGGTTTTGCAGATATTTCAGCCGCAACAGTCGATCACACGAGCAGAGCCGCGACGCCGAGAGACGCGGCTATCGCATACTGCCAGGGAACGCCGCTCAGGAACGAAATCGAGGCTCGCGATGCGACGCGCCTTGAGGAGGCGACAAAGGCCGCAGCTAACGCGCTGACCCATCGATTTGGCACCGGCCCCATCGAGGGTCGTATCAGGGCACATGTATTCACCGCCGCCGCTTGACGCAGCAGCCTGGAACGCGCCGCTGTCCTGCGCGCACAAGAATTGAACCGGGAACGCCTCGCCGTCATTGCGCGACGAAATGAAACTCACGAAAATGGGCCCAAGCCTCATCGGAGATGACGATGATCCTGGAAACATTTGCGAGGGTGTTCGTCGACGCGGACGCGCTTGACCCCACTTGCGCCTTCTATCGCGCCCTGCTCGGTGGTGAAGAGACCATGCGCTTTGCCTATCCGGAGAAGGGTCTGGAACTCGCCGCGATCTCCTCGCCCAAATTATCCGTCCTGATCATCGCGGGACCGCCCGAGAACCGGCGGCCGTTTGAGGCGACGCGTCTAACCATCAAGGTCGAGACCCTGGAGCCGGTTCTCGACCTGCTTCAGAAGGCGGGCGCTGAGCAGCTGGAGCCGATCCAGGTGACCCCGGTCGGTCGCAAGACGCGCTTTCGGCACGCCGACGGGCTGATCGTGGAGTATGTCGATCACGCGCCGCGGACTTGAGCGGGCGCAGCATTGCTTTGCGCCTGAGACGCGACTGCGTGAGAAAGCAGGATCTCGCGATATTCCTCCCGCAGCACCGTCTTTCGAATCTTGCCCGTGGCCGTCATGGGCATCTCGCGTACAAAGAACACCCGATCGGGCAACCACCAACGCGCCATTCGCGGCCGCATGAAATCCATCAATTCCCCCTCACTCACAAGCTCGCCCTCCTTGAGGGCAACGATCAGGACCGGCCGCTCCTCCCACTTGGGGTGCGCCGCACCGACGACTGCAGCCATTTTCACCGCGGGATGCGCGTAGACAATGCTCTCGACGTCGACGGAACTGATCCACTCTCCTCCGGACTTGATGACATCTTTCGTTCGGTCGGTGATCCGCATGTAACCGAAGTCATCGATCGTGGCCACATCCCCCGTGGGAAACCAGCCGTCGGCATCGAGTTTGGAAGTTCCATCGCGGAAGTAGCCCTTGGCCGCCCAACCGCTGCGCACCCATAGATCGCCCGGACTTTTGCCATCGTGGCAAAGGCGCTCGCCGCTCGGGCCAATGATCTTGAGCTCCATGCCGTACTGCACCCGACCCGCCGTCTGCAGCTTCTTGCGTTGGTCGTCCGAAGCCAGCGTGTCCAAGGCCGGCGTTGGCGTGCACATCGTGCCCAGCGGGCTGGTCTCCGTCATGCCCCACACCTGCAGAACGGTGCAGCTGTAGAGGCTCGCGAGCCGCTCGATCATCGAAGGCGGCACTGGGGAGCCGCCGATCACGGCACGCTTCAGGCTTTCGATACGGCTGCCGGAAGCGTCGAGATAGTCGAAAAGCATCGTGAACACCGTAGGCACCGCGACAGTGAACGTCACATCTTCCGCAGCGATCAGAGACTGCACGCTCTTGCCGTCGAGACGGGGACCAGGGAGGACCAGCTTGGCACCGACCATCGGGGCGAGATACGGCGTGCTCCAGGCGTTCGCATGAAACATCGGAGCAAGTGGCATGATCACGTCGTCTGCTGCGAGACCCATGGCTGATCGTTGCGCCGCGGCCAAGGCATGCAGCACCGTAGAGCGATGGCTGTACAGCACGCCCTTTGGATTGCCGGTCGTGCCCGAGGTATAGCAAAGCGATGACGCGGTCCGTTCGTCGAAAACAGGCCAGCCGTAAAGCGGATCGCCCTGCCGGATGAAACTCTCATACGACCCCCAATCGTCACCGTCGTGATCTGTGAGGACCACGACGCGCACCGTCGCCGGCAGGCGCACGACCAGCTTGCGCGCGAGCGGGATAAAAGCAGGATCGACGAACAGCATCGTGGAACCAGCGTGCTCGAGGATGTAGACCAATTGCTCCTCAAAGAGGCGGGGATTGACCGTGTGCAGGATGGCCCCGATACCGGAGACGCCGTAGAACAGTTCGAAATGCCGGTAGCCATTCATCGCCAGCGTGGCGATGCGGTCGCCACGCTCCACGCCCGCCTGTAGCAGCGCGCTGGAAAGTTTGCGAGCGCGCGGCCCCGCTTCGCCGTAGGTGTAGCGGTGCGTCTTGCCCTCCTCGTCGCGGGAAACGATCTCGCGCCTCGCGTGATATTTTTGCGCGTAGCCGATGAAGTCGCTGATCATCAGCTGCTTGTCCTGCATCAGTCCGAAAATTTCGCGCATGTCCGCCCCCTTACAATTTTCTTGCCGATCTGCGTGTGGCGGAGGCAACGGCTCATACTTGCACCTTCTCGCCGCAGCGAAGTGCTTCGCTGATCGCTTCGGCTCCCAGCGCACTGAGCGTGCCCCGCTTCAGACCGAGCGGAACAGTGCGGCTGGCCAGCCTTCGATAGAGCTCACCCGCTTCGTGATCGAACTGATGCATGGCGGCGATGTGCTTGCGCACGGTGCCGACATCGCCTCGTGCGACGCATCCGCCCATGCCCTGGGCCAGGCCGCCGTCGTGGACGGCGGATAGCGTGCCCGACAGCAGCGGCAGCAGTGCGTTCAGCGCCTCCTTCTCACCGACGCCGAATTTCTGCCAAAGCGCTACAGCTTCGGCCAATAGCGCAATCAGGAACGGGCCCACATAATACGCCGACGCGTGGTAGAGCGCACGATCGCCGGCCGGCACCCCTACCGGCGTGCAGCCGATGTCGAGTGCCAATTGGTTTAATCGCTCATCGAGACCGGAATCCGCTTCGATGCCCACCGTGCAGCCAGGCAGCCCTTTGAGCGCGACGGCGGGATTGGTGAACATCTGCAGCGGATGGAAGCCGCCGATCGCGGCGCCAGCCTTCCTTGCCGCCGCCAGCGCCAACACCTCGGTCGCACCGCTGCAATGGATCACCTTATGTCGCGCAGACCAGGCGATGCCGTTTGAAACCGGGGCGATTGCATCGTCGGAGACCGTGATCCAGACAAAATCGCAGGCATCCGCTACCGCTTGCGCGCTCGGCAGTGCCCGCAAGCCAGAGACCTCGCCGGCCATCATCTCGGCGTCGGCAGCTCGCCGGCTCCATGCCGCCGTGACCGCGCGGCCGGCATTGGCAAAGGCCTGCGCCAAGGTGCGGCCGACGCGGCCGCATCCGACGAAACCAAATGTCTCGCGTTGCTTCACGGTCAGTTCCGGTAGGAGGGATCCATCCTGTCGAGCTTTCGCAACAATGCCGCCCATTCAAGCTCGCCATAGCCACCCTTTTCCGCGCGCGCCGCTTCGTTCTGCACCGGGTTGGTCTCGGCTTCGTTGGCGAGCGTGATCTCGGTGCCAGCAAAGCAAGTTACGGTGTCGGCGATCGCCTGCGGCGTTGGGTGGCAAAGCGGTCGATTGCAGCCAAGCAAATCGACCTGGATGCGGCAGGCATTCTCCAACCAATACATCGCGTTGAAGGCCTGCGGGATGGTACGGCCGCACGCGAGAAGGCCATGGTTGCGCAGGAACAGGATGTCGTGCGGGCCCAGATCCTTCACGACGCGATCGCACTCATCGCCGCTGATGGCCGGCCCCTCGAAGTCGTGATAGGCCACCCGGCCGTGGAAGCGCATCGCGGTCTGCGACAACGGCAGCAAACCTTCCTGCAACCCGCTCACCGCGGTGCCCGCCCTGGTGTGTGTGTGGATGATGCATTGAACATCCGGGCGGGTCTTGTGGATCGGGGCGTGCAAGTAGAACCCCGCGACGTTGACGCTGTAGCCATGATCCGGCTGCAGCAGGGTATGACCCTCCACGTCGATCTTGACGAGGCTCGAGGCCGTGATTTCGTCGTACAGCATCCCGTAGGGGTTGATCAGGTACTGCTCGCCCTGTCCGGGGATGCGCGCGCTGATGTGGTTGTAGATCAGATCCGACATGCCATAGGCCGAGATCAAGCGATAGCAGGCGGCAAGATCGACGCGCGTCTGCCACTCCTCAGCCGACACTATGGCTTTCACGCTTCTGACCGGGAGAATTTCCTCTTGCCCGTCCACGCTGAGCTCCTCAGGCCGCATTCACCGCCGCGCGCGCGACGATGTCGCGCAAATCCCCGCCACCGGCCAGGGTGCCGATAATTCCAGCGTGCCGACCGCCCAGGCGCGATTCGATGAAGCGCTGCGCCACCGAGCCGGGGCTGTGCTTGAGCATCTCGCTCGCCTGCAGGGCAAGCGCCATGCGCGTCACGACGGCGCGAGCATTGCCTTCATCGACCGCTCCGGCGCCGAGATCGTCGCGCAGGCTGCAAAGGAAGTTTGCATGCGCGGCGTCCGCCGTTCCCGGCCGGGATACCTCGTCCAAAAAGACTTCGAGCGAACCTCTTTCGCGGCTCAGCGTCCGCAGCACATCCATGCACATCATGTTGGTGGTGCCCTCCCAGATCGAATTCAGCGGCGACTCGCGGTACAGCCGCGCGATCGGGTTCTCCATGATGAAGCCGTTGCCGCCATGCACCTGCAAGGCTTCGTACACGAAATAGGTCGCGCGCTGACAATTCCAGTATTTGACGATTGGCGTCGCCACCCGCGCGAGCAGGCGCTCGCGCTCGTCGGTGGCCATGCTGTCGGTTGCCTGCGCGATCCTCAGCGCAGACAACATCGCCGCTTCGCTTTCCAGCGCCAGATCGGCGAGCACGTTGGTCTGCATCGGCAGATCGGCCATCCGGCGCCCAAAACCGTCGCGCGTCGAGGCGTGGCCGATCGCCAGCGTCAGTGCCTGGCGCATCAGCCCCGCCGAGCCGACCGCGAAATCGAGGCGCGTAAGATGCGCATGCGACAGGATTTCCCGGGTGCCGCGCCCCTCCTCGCCGACCAGCATCGCCCAGGTCTGGTTGAATTCGACCTCGCTCGACGCGTTGGAGCGGTTTCCGCACTTGTCCTTCAAGCGCTGCAACAGGACTCGGTTGAGGCTGCCGTCCGGCAAGTAGCGCGGAACGAACAGGCAGCTCACTCCGGATTTGGTTTGCGCCAGCGTGTAGAAGCCGTCGGAGGTGGGCACCGAGAAAAACCACTTGTGGCCGGTAATACTGTAGATCTGCGCGCCGTTCTCGCTGGCGACGAAAGCGGCGGTCGTCTGGGTCCGGCGCAGGTCGGAGCCGCCCTGCTTCTCGGTCATGGCATAGCCGATCACGGCGCCGGTTTTTTGCGTGAGCGGCAGACGGCGCGGGTCATACTCCCCGGACAACGTCTTTTCCCGCCACAGCGCAAACTCCGGGCGGCCGGCAAATCCGGCGCACGCGGCATACGCCATCCCGGTCGGACAGCCCGTGCCGTTTTCGATCTGATTCCAGAGATAGCTCAACACGGCGCGAGCGAAGTGGCCGGAAGGCTCGCGCGTGATCCAGGCCAGACTGTGCACGCCGTGCCGGAATCCGAGCGCCATGAGCTGATGCCAAGCCGGATGAAATTCGACCCAGTCGAGCCGGTTGCCGAAGCGATCGTGCGTGCGAAGCACGGGGTTGTGCTCGTTTGCCAGCCGCGCAAGCTCCTGCACCGCTTCGTCGCCTGCGAGCGCGCCGAGGCTTGTGGCGGCCGGGATGACCCATGGCGCGCGCCCGGCTACACGCCCGTACAGCGCAACATCGCCGGCAAAAGCGTTGTGACCAACGCAGGGACGAGCCTGGTTGAGGACCCTGTGGGTTTCGACGCCATCGGTCGAACGAATTTGCAGCGCCAGCGCCGTCGTTTCGAGATGCACATTCATCAAGATCTCCGGGGCTTGACGCTGGTCAACTTGGCCTCTTTTGCACGGACCATGCGGACGCAAACCGTCGCCACCTGCTCCGCCAGCGTTTCGATCTCGCCCATCGGGTGAGTGACCGCGCGCGCGAGCGGCCGGATCAGCGGCTCCATCATCGCTCCGATGACGCAGGTGGAGAGCACGTCGGGCGGCGCATCAATGAACTCGCCGCGGCGGATGCCCTCGGCGATCAGCCGCGCGAACTGCTCCGCAAGCGCGCCCCGGTATTTGAGCCTGGCCTCATCAAGCTCGGGCTCGCAGGGCTCTGCGATCAGCGCATAGGCCAAACGCGGCTCGCGCGCCGCGCGCCGCACGAACATCGCGACCGCATCGCGCAATCTCGAAGTGGCATCGCCATCGGTATCGACGATGGCGGCAACGACTTGCGCCTCGCGCTCCGACACCTGAGCAAGCACCTGGACGCACAGGTCAACCTTGGAGTCGAAATAGCGGTAGATCGAACCCGTCGCCAAGGCGGAGCGGCTGGCGATCACGGATATCTGCGCCGCGGCCCAACCTCCCTCGGCGATGAGGTCCCGGGTGACCCGGAGCACGCGCTTGTGCGTGTCCTCGATCAACTGCCGGCGTATCTGCGCGATTGCCATCATGAATCAATCCTCATGAATTATGAATATCAATTCATGAGGCGAATGTCAAGCCGACTGAGCCGGCTGCCGACGACGGCTGAGCGATCTTTATTTCCCGTAAGCTTCGCGCATCTTGGCCTGGATCTTCGCCATGCCGGCGATCCAGCGATCGTAATTCTCGGTCTTCTTGCGCATATAGCCGAGCACCTGGGGATGCGGCAGGATCACGAACGTCTCCCGCTCGATTCCTGCCAGCGCATCTTGCGCGACCTGCTCCGGCGTCAAATCGCCGTCGCCGGATTGCGGGCCCTTCGGGATCGAGCGCAGCATGTCGGTCACGACGCCCTGCGGGCACAGGATCGAGACCTTGATGCCGTGGGCCTTGTGCGAGATCGCAAGATTTTCCGCAAAGCCCACCGCGGCATGCTTGGTGGTCGAATAGGCTGGGCTGCCGACTTGCGACAATAGCCCGGCCGCGGAAATCGTGTTGAGGAAATACCCCTCCCCGCGCGCCTTCATGCGCGGCACCAGATGCCGCGCCGCATAGACATGCGCCATGACGTGGATCGCCCAGCTTCGCTGCCACGGTTCATCGGAGCTGCCGCCGGCATTGACCGACAGCGGATCGAAACCGCCGCCGATCCCGGCATTGGAGCAGAACAGCGCAATGGGGCCGAACTCGCGCTCGGTTTCCTCGATGAGGTGGATGATGTCCTTTTCCTGCCCGACGTCGCATTTGAATGCCGCGCCTTGCACTGAGGCTGCGACCGCACGCGCACCCGCGCCATCGAGATCGGCGACGATCACCTTGGCCGCATCTGCCCTGTGGAAGGCTTCGCACAGCGCTTTGCCGATGCCGTTGGCGCCGCCGGTGACAACCACGACCTTGCCGGCCACCTGCATCGTCACGCCCTCTTTGCTTGGGCTTCAGGCCAAAACCAGATCAAGCACCGCGGTATAGTGGCAGGCCGCGCCCAACAGCACGAAGCTATGCCAGATCACGTTCTGGAAACGCAAGCGCCGCCAGGCGTGAAAGATAACGCCAAAAGTATAGAGCAAGCCGCCGGCAACGATGAACCACAGCGCCAGCTGTGGCAGCGACGATATACCGGCGTCGTAGGCAATCAACCCGCTCCAGCCCATTGCCAGATAAAGACCGACAGATACCCGGTCGAAGCGCCCCGGGAAAAACAGTTTCAGCACGATGCCGACCGCGGCGACGCCCCAGACCCCTGATAGCAACGACATCGCGAATACGCGGTCCTTCAACTGGGCGAATACGGGCGTATAGGTCGCGGCGATCAGAATGTAGATCGCGGCATGATCGAGGCGCCGCAGCAGCCATTTGCCGCGCGTTACCGGCCACAGATTATAGGCGGCGGAAAGGACGAGCATCGCGAGTAAACCTGCGGCGTAGACCGACACCGAGACAATTTCATAGGTCGAGGCGAATACGGCAGCCAGCACGATCAACACCGTGGCCGCCACCACCCCGCCGAACACGCCTATCCCATGCACGATGCCGTCGGCGATCAACTCGGCCCGATCGTAATGCCAGCCGATCGCACCTGCCGCCGCATGGACGGAGGTCGAGGCGAGTTGTTTGATGCGGAACACGGTCATCCCTTGCGATCTTCGAAGGCTGCGCGATAAATCATATCTCGCGAGAGGTCAACGAAGCGTTCAACTCTCCTTGTTGATCGGTTAAACCCTAAAATCGCGTCCGATATGTCAAGCTTGATTTCAGCCCACGGATTGCCACTTTTTGGGCGGTCGCACCTTAACCCGCACGAGCTTCCAAGCCCACATGGCCCCGAATTTCCAGGATATCGTCGAGGAAGCGCGATTATCCGCCCGGGCGCTGCTGGACTATGGCGAGCATTTTTTCAATCCGACGGTGCGGCTTGGCGTCACGGGATTATCACGGGCCGGCAAGACCGTGTTCATCACCGCGCTGATCCACGGCCTTACCCGTGGCGGCCGCTTCCCGGTGTTCGAACCGCTCGCGACGGGGCGGATCGCGCGCGCCCACCTCGAGCCGCAGCCGGACGATGCGGTGCCGCGCTTTGACTATGAAAATCATGTGCGCACCCTGACCGAGGAACGCCGCTGGCCGAACTCGACGGTCGATATCAGCGAATTGCGCCTGGTCATCGACTACCAGCGCCGGAACGGCGCCGACCGCACGCTGACGCTCGATATCGTCGACTATCCCGGTGAATGGCTGCTCGACCTGCCGCTGCTCAACAAGAGCTACGCGCAATGGTCGGCCGAAAGCCTTGCCCAATCGCGCGGAGAACCGCGTGCGCGGCTCGCGGCCGCCTGGCATGCGCATCTTGCGACACTGAATGCGCATGACCGCGAGGACGAACAGGCGACGCTATCAGCGGCAAAGCTGTTCACCGACTATTTGCGCGGCTGCCGCGACGAGCGCTTTGCCATGAGCCTGCTGCCGCCGGGGCGTTTCCTGATGCCGGGCAATCTCGCGGGATCTCCCGCACTGACGTTTGCGCCGCTCGACGTGCCGCTTGAAGGGCAAGCACCCGAAGGTTCGCTGTGGGCGATGATGGTCCGCCGCTACGAGGCCTATAAGGATATCGTGGTCCGGCCGTTCTTCCGGGATCATTTCTCGCGGCTCGATCGTCAGATCGTGCTGGTCGATG
>Ga0210408_10004521_pt1 | contig 12378 bp, 4 predicted proteins | sample IncBWH4MmetaG_FD_155471 | JGI IMG/M metagenome (GOLD analysis project Ga0210408, IMG submission 155471) | Forest soil microbial communities from Barre Woods Harvard Forest LTER site, Petersham, Massachusetts, United States - Inc-BW-H-4-M | ecosystem: Environmental > Terrestrial > Soil >...
AACGACCCGTCGCCGAGCGGTTTCGGGTTTTGGTTGTCGCATGATCCTCACCTGGATAATTGGGGTACCCGGATGTCAGGTGGCCGACTAAATCGCATCGGCGCGTTATCGTCTAGGCACCCTCTCGAGCTCTTGCAGCGCCGCTCGCCGCCGCACCATGCTAAGAATAGAATCCCCCTTCTGGTGATGCCGCAGGTTCTCTTCCTTACCACGGTGAGCGGCCCCCAATAAGTCCGGTAGAGGTGCGTGTGATTTCTCAGATCGTTTATGCGAGCGCTGCCTTGCAAGCCTTCACCCAGCCTCGCCTCCAGGCACTCGTGCAGGAAATCCGCCAAAAGAACGCCGAACTTGGCGTAACTGGATTGCTTCTATACAAGGATGGGAACTTCATGCAGGTTCTCGAAGGCGAGCAAGAAGTCCTGACGAGACTCGTCAGAGTCATTGAACACGATTCCCGACACAAGGGACTACGCGTCCTCCTGCGCGGCACGTCTGAGCAGCGCCTCTTTCCCGATTGGTCCATGGGATTCCGCGACCTGGCGGACCAAAGTGCCTCGAAGACGCCTGGCTACAGCGACTTCATGAATACTCCGCTCACCGACGCCGCATTCTCGCAGGACCCGAGTCGCTGCATGAAGCTGATGCTGCTGTTCAAAAAGAACATGTAGTTGAGGTTGAGAACGATTGTGGCTAGCCCAACGTTTACGCTGTTCCTCCAGATTAACGAGGACTAATCTGGCACGAGGATTGCTGTCTAAAACGGACGAGTAATCTGACGACATTCGTTTGAAGAGGGGTGTACTGTGTGTGCTGTCGACGTACAAGTCGTAAAGCGTACTGAACTGCGCCGAAGTCAGCGGGTGTGTGTGAGCGTCGATGTCGTCGTTACTTGGGGCGGAGCCACTGGCAAACCAGCGTCCGAGGAAACTAAGACACTCATCGTGAATACTCACGGAGCGTTAATAGCGTTGCGCAGAGCGGTGCGACTCGACGATCTACTGAAGTTGAGGAACACAACGACACACGAAGAAATCGCTTGTCGAGTGATTGACCTGGGTGCGACCGACAAAGGAGTCACTAGTGTCGGTATCGAGTTTGTCGAGCCTGCTCCGCGATTCTGGCACATTGCCTTCCCTCCTGAAGATTGGTCCACTCGTAGTCCAGAATCTAAAGGTTACCGACCGGTGAGCAGTTCACAACCGGGCAAGACGAGTACCGATCGCTGAAGAAATTGCCAGGAAGAACGGTCGCGCCGCTCACTCTATGTCTTCAGAGTCGTTGTCCTCCGATGAATGGGAGTCGAGGCGAAGCTCCGGAAGATTTGCGCCGCGGAGGCGCTGGTTCAGAGCTGGCAGATCGGTTTGTTTCAGGGCTGTCCACTGCTTCATCGCTTCGGAGTATCGCTTCTCGGTTTCCGTGGTGGCGTTGCGTTGGGCCGTCGTAGGGATGGCATCGGCACGATCGATTTCACCATAGAGCGCGGTTATCGCTCCGTTCACGCTGCTGATTGTTGGCGCGGCCGAAGCAGCGCCGCGGGGATCTCCGACACCGCCAAGAACCGCAACTACTTTCTTTTCCAGGGTTGAAACTGTATCGGCCACAGATCCAGTCGCTTGCCCAGCTAGCTTCAGCAACTGTTCGTGGACCGAGCGCGCCTCGACAAGGGCCAGCGTAGTGGTGGTCATCATGCTGGCGAGCCGTGACTCCATTTGAAACATTTGCGCGAGTCCCTCTTTCGGGGTCTTCACGCGGGGATCTACTTTAACGGTAAGAGGCTCGGAATACGAGTTACCGTTCACGGTTAGTTTTGCGGTGTACTGCCCCGGCAGCGCGAGCGGGCCTAGCGGAACACGTGGAGTGTCGCCGGGAACTGCCGAGATTGGGTACTCATACCGCGAGGAATTGGGGGTGGCGTAGCGCAGGTCCCAAACCCACCTGTGCATCCCCGCACTCGCCGGCAGAGCCTTGGGCATGCGGACCCAATACAAAGGAATCAGTTGCTTTTCGAGATCTTCCTGGCTCGGCTCCAATTTGTCCGTGCTCGCATAGCGGCGCTCAACTTTGCCCTGCGAATCCAGAATTTCAAGGGTAAGTGGTCCGGTAACGCCCGGCGCAAGAAAATAATCCACGACTGCGCCGTCGGGAGGATTCTGTGCGGTCGGCTCATCGGGAGGGATGGGAGTGTCGGTGTTTGTGCTGCGGCGCACGCGGTAGGCCGCGGCAGGTTTGAACAGAAAGGCTTGCGCTTTTTGGACGGCTTCGGTGATCTGGCGCAGCGGAGTGATATCGTCGAGGACCCAAAACGAACGCCCGTGCGTAGCCACAAGCAAATCATCGTTGTGGACGATCAGATCACGTATGGACGTGTGCGGCAGATTCAGTTGCAAAGGTTGCCAGTGATCGCCGTCGTCAAAGGAGAGCCAAACACTCGTTTCGGTGCCTGCGAACAAGAGGCCCTTGCGGACGGGGTCTTCGCGGACAGTATTCACGGGCGAATCTGGTAGCCCGTTCGTGATGAGACTCCATGTTTTACCGCCGTCGTGGGTACGATAAATGTACGGGCGTAGATCATCGATTCGAAACCTGCTCACGGAAGCGTACGCGGATTGGTCATCGAAGTGCGACGCGGCCATCTGCGTCACTTTGCTCCACGGCGTGAGCTCGGGAGGCGTCACATTCTTCCAATGGGTGCCGGCGTCGCGCGTGGTCCAAATCAGTCCATCGTCCGTGCCGGCCCACAGGGTGTTCAAGCTCTTGAACGACGGGGCGAGCGCGTAGATGACGCCGCGTTGCTTGTCGGCGTTAGGGTCTTTGCTCGCCGTATTTCCAAGACTCGAAGGAATTCCCGCGTGCTCGCGGGCAAGATCCGGACTGATCGTTTGCCAGGTCTGGCCCCCATCTGTTGTCTTAAAAAGAAAATTAGCCGCGGAATAGAGAATGTGAGGATCGATCGGCGAAAACATGATCGGCTGGGTGCGATCGGCGCGGTACTTAGGGTTGGCCAGCGGAATGGGCGTGATATTTTGTACCTGGCCCGTGGTGATCGAGTATTTCGAAACTTCGCGCCGCCCGGCTCCGTAAATGATGTCCGGGTTCAAAGGATCTGGTGCCGCGTACCCATACTCAATCACCCCAACCGGATGCCATTCGCGAAACGTAATTTCTCCGTCGTTGCCGCGGCTGGAAACGCACACCGAGCCGCTTTCCTGTTGCCCGCCACAAACCAGATACGGAAACGAATTACTCGCCGCCACGTGATAGAGCTGGGCGGTTGGCTGGTTGTACCACGAACTGAAGGTCTTGCCGCCGTTGACGGTGACGAGGGCACCTTGATCGCCCACCAACAAAATGATGTCGGGGTAGTTCGGATTGATCCAAAGGTTTTGATAGTCGTCGCCACCCGGCGCGCCGCGCAGGGCGGTCCAGGTCTTCCCGCCATCCGCGGATTTCATGGTGACAATGCTGGCGCTGTAGACGACGTCTAAGTTCTTTGGGTCCACCTTAAGCACGGGCAAATCACCTCCCCCAATGCGGATCGCAGGCCTAGGATCGGTAGTAACGCGTTGCCAGTTCTCACCCTGATCATCCGAGCGATATACGCCGACGTCGGTGCCGACAGCATTCCCAGCCCGCTCGCTCGCCACCGTGGCATACAAACGGTTTGTCTGGCTCGGCGCAATCGCCACCTGAACTTGGATGACGCCCTTAGGCAAGCCATTCGTCAGGGGGTGCCACGTTCGGCCACCATCCATGGACTTAAAAAGCCCACCGCCGGTTCCCTGGTACTCGTTGGAGTCCTCCCACGGGCCAAGGCGTAACTCCCACATCGACGCATAGACTACTTCTGGATTCGACGGATCGATTTCTACGTCCGAGCCACCAATGCCGTCGTTCTTGTAAAGCACTCTTTGCCAAGTCTGGCCGCCGTCTGCGGACAAAAAGATGCCGCGCTCCTGGTTTGGTCCGTAAGGATGGCCGAGCACCGCGGCAAATACTCGGTTCGGATCGCGGGGGTCGACGGCCAGGGCGGGAATTCCCTGCCCGTTACGAAGGCCCAGATGCGTCCATGTTTTGCCCGCATCCGTCGATTTGTAAATCCCGTCACCGACACCCAGGTCGGGACGCGCGAGCCCCTCTCCGCTGGATAGGTAAACGATGTTTGGATCCGAAGGAGCTACGGCGATAGCCCCGACCGCCTGCGTCTCCTGGGCGTCGAAGATCGGGTTCCACGTGCGGCCGGAATCATCCGTCTTCCATACGCCGCCATTTACCGCCCCGACGTAGAAAACATTCGACTGGCTCGGCACGCCACAAGCCGCGCGTGTTCGACCACCACGCGTAGGCCCAATCATACGCCAGCGCATTTCCTGGTACGTACTTTGGGGATACTGCTGGGCCTCGCCAATCCGCGCGGCAAGCAAAGAAGCTGCAACGGCAAACGCAACTATCGGGAGACGGTTCCATCGCATTACGTGACACCTCGGAGAGGAATGTTCAAGCGTTCTGCATTCAACCAAATGCCCACCGCTGATTTTTATTCTTCGACTTTGGTTCGAACGTGCAGGTGAAACGACACAACAAACCGGGCAGCACTATGAACCGAGTCTCCGCAAAACTCAATCCGGGATCAGGGTTTTTAGCCGATTTCACTTTGCGTTGGTGGCCCTTAGCGTTTACGATGCCGCTTCAGCGTCATCCCCTGGAGGTTCGAACTCTTGCGTAAGATCACGATCGCTCTGCTCGTCGCGTTTCTCGTCACGCCTGCCTTCGGTCAGAAAAAAAGGAACGCACCGCCCGAACCCAAAGTCCCCGCCGCACAACGGGCAGCTGCCGGATCATCCAGCACCGGAATCCAGCAGGAAGAGGACGAAGCGAAGTCGCCCTGGACGGCGCTCAACTACCGGCTCGTGGGTCCTTTCCGCGGCGGGCGGGTCGTTGCGGTGACCGGCGTCGTGGGCCAAGACAATGTCTATTACTTCGGTGCGGTGGCAGGCGGCGTTTGGAAGACCACCGACGGCGGCCTCAACTGGATGCCCCTCTTCGACAAGCAAAAAGGCGCGTCGCCCGCCATCGGGGCCATCGCGGTCGCCGAATCCGATCCCAATATTATCTACCTCGGAACCGGCGAGGCGTGTATTCGCGGCAACATTGTCGGTGGTAACGGAGTGTATAAATCCATCGACGCCGGGCGGACCTGGAGTTTCGTTGGCCTCGGGGATACCCACGCCATCGGACGGCTGATCGTGAGTCCCAAGAATCCGGATATCGCCTTCGTCGCCGCTCTTGGACATCCCTTTGGCGAGAATGAGGAGCGCGGCATTTTTCGCACCCGCGACGGCGGCAAAACGTGGGAAAAGGTGCTGTACAAGGACACGAAGACCGGCGGAATCGACATTACCTTCGATCCCAGCAACCCCAATATTTTGTTCGCAGCTCTCTGGCAAGCCAAGCGCACGCCGTGGAGCATGGATAGCGGTGGACCCGGCAGTGGGCTGTACCGTTCCGCCGACGGAGGCAGCACTTGGAAAGAGGTGAAAGAGCACGGCTTTCCCGAGGGGATCAAGGGCCGCATTGGCGTTACGGTTTCCGGCGCTACTTCGAACCGTGTGTGGGCCGTTGTCGAAGCCGAAAAGGGCGGCATCTACCGCTCCGATGACGGGGGCGAAACCTGGCAGTTATTGACCGACGATCATCGCTTCCGGCAGCGTGCCTGGTATTACTCACACATTTTTGCCGATCCGAAATCCGCCGACAGTGTCTATATCTTGAACACCGCGGCCTATCGTTCGAACGACGGCGGCAAGACGTTCACCTCGGTGCGCGCGCCCCACGGTGACAACCATGGCCTCTGGATCGATCCGACCAATCCCAACCGCCTCATCAACGGCAACGATGGCGGCGCGACCATATCGACCGATGGCGCCAAGACGTGGACAACGCAAGACAACCAGCCGACCGCGCAGTTCTATCACGTCACCACGGACAATCGATTTCCCTACTACATCTACGGCGCACAACAAGACAATTCTACAGTGGGCATTGCCAGCGCGAGTGCCGAAGGCGGCATTGACCGCGCGGATTGGTACGATGTCGGTGGCGGCGAAAGTGGCTACATTGCCCCGGATCCAACCGACCCGCAAATCGTGTACGCGGGTTCTTATGGCGGCGAGATCACGCGGTACGATCATCGCACCGGCGAAACTCTTGGCGTAAATCCCTGGCCTGTGAATCCCATCGGGTGGGCCGCTGCCGACGTCAAGCATCGCTTTCAATGGACCGAGCCTATTGTATTTTCTCCCCATGATCCCAAGACGCTGTACTTTGCGGGCGAAGTCCTGTTCAAGACCACCGACGGTGGCATGAGCTGGACCACGGTCAGTCCCGATCTGACGCGCAACGATAAGCAAAAGCAGCAGGCTTCCGGCGGGCCAATCACCAAAGACAACACCGGCGTTGAGGTCTATGACACGATCTTCTCGGTAGTGGAGTCTCCAGTGCAAAAAGATCTAATCTGGGCGGGCACGGACGATGGACTGGTGCACCTCACTCGCGATGCCGGTCAGCATTGGGAGAATGTCACACCGAAAGCCATGCCCGAGTGGGGCACCGTCAGCATGATTGAGGCTTCACCGACCGAAGCAGGAACCGCATACCTGGCGGTCGAACGGCATAAACTCGACGACTTTTCTCCGTACGTGTTCAAGACCACGGACTTCGGCAAGACCTGGACTGCGCTCGTGAACGGCCTGCCGGCCAGCAACTACGTTCACGTGGTTCGTGTGGATCCCAAGCATCCCGGTTTACTTTTTGCGGGCACCGAGACTAGCGTCTACATTTCTTTCGACGACGGTTCGCACTGGCAGTCGCTTCAGCTCAATCTTCCGCCGTCGCCGGTCAACGATCTCATCATCAAAAACAACGACCTGGTTGTCGCGACCCACGGCCGCAGCTTTTGGGTACTGGACAACCTCAGTCCGATTCGTCAGTACAGCGATTCCCTTGCGCAGCAAGATGCGCACTTGTTCACGCCCGCGGCGGCCAGCCATACCGTATTCCGCGGCCGATTCTTCGGTGGTGGTCCAAACACCGGAAAGAATCCCCCGGCCGGAGCAGTCATCGACTATTGGTTGAAAACCGCGTTGAAAAAGCCGGACGAAAGCAAAAAACCAGACAGCAATAGTCCCGGCGCGGCGGCGCCAGCAGAAAACAAGGATGACGCCGAAGCTCCGAAGATCACCCTGGATATCCTCGATTCGTCGGGTAAAGTGATCCGCCACTTCCCGAAGAAAGAGGAGGAGGACCAGCAGGATGAAGGCTTGGGTGGCGCGAGCCGCAACGCTGGACCGCTCCCCGCTGAGGCCGGCTTAAATCGCTTCGTCTGGGATCTCGGATACGAAGGTGCGAGTGCTGTTCCCCACGCGCCGCTTTGGGGTGGCAGCACAAGGGGGCCCGAAGCGATGCCAGGCACCTATCTGGTTCGCTTGACGGTTCTGGGCAAAGCTTACACGGCTCCCCTGCAGATAGAGCCTGACCCACGGCTTAAAATCACGCAAACGGATTTGCAGAAACAATTCGATCTGCTCATCAAGATCCGCGACAAAGTTACCGAAACCGATGACGCTATCAACCAGATCCGCGATTTACGTGATCAGGTCAACGCCATCAACAAACGCCTTAAGGACGATCCACGCGCCAAGGCCGTAGCCGACGCCGGAAAGTCTCTCGACAAGAAAATGACCGAGGTCGAGGAAGCCCTGATCCAAACCAACGCCAAAAGCGGGCAGGACGTCCTCAATTTCCCAATTCGCTTGAATAACCAGCTCGTAGCACTCGGAGGTGTTGTTGGCAGTGCAACCTCCGCACCTACCCAGCAGTCGTACGAAGTGTTCGATATGCTATCCAAGTCGGTGGACGAACAGCTGGCCAAGTGGAAGACGATTCTCTCGACAGACGTGAAAGCCTACGACGACGCCGTGAAGCAGCAGGAAATCCCGGCGTTGATTCCGAAGCCGCCGTCCGTCGCGCGCTGAATCGCGGGGTAGAACATATCGATGAGATTCAGAGCGCTCTGCGGAACCATTCTGCTCCTGCTCGGTCTTAGCGTAGCTGAGGCGCAGAAGATTCGCGGGACCTTGCGCGGCACCGTACAGGATGCCAGCGGCGCCCGGATCCCGTCCGCCAGGATCGTGGCGGAATCTCCCGATTCCGCACTCAGGCGAGAAGCGGCGAGTGACGCTCGCGGGGAATTTCGCCTCGAGGATCTTCCAGTAGCTAGCTATCACATCGTCGTTTCCGCAAACGGTTTTGGAGCCGCCAGCTCGGATGTCGAAGTCGTACTTGCTTCCGTGCGTGAAATGAATGTCACGTTAAAGCCTGCGTCGGCCAGGCAAACCGTGACCGTCCAGGACCAAGCCTCTTCCATCACGACGCAGTCAATCGACACGGCCAGCGCTGTTCGTCAGACAATCGTGACCTCTCAGGATCTTGAAACGATTTCCCTTGCCACTCGTAGCTTCGCCAATATCGCCTATCTTGCTCCGGGAACGGAGCCCGTCGAGCCTTCCGACCCCACCAAGGCCCGCATTACCGCCGTTTCCACCGGTGGGAGTTCCGGCCTCAACAATGAGCTCTCCGTCGATGGCGCCGACAATTCCGACGATTATATCGGCGGCTTTCTGCAAAATTTCTCTCCCGAAGCGATCCGCGAGTTCGCGGTGCGCACCGCGCTGGAGGATGCCGATACGGGCCGCACGACCGCTGGTTCCGTAGTGATCACCACCAAGCGGGGCACCAATGAATGGCATGGTGAGGGCGCATTTTACGAGCGCGCGGCTGCGCTAAACGCCCGCTTTCCTATCGACAATCCCGCGCCCAATCCAAAGCAGGCTTTCTCCCGGCAGAACTATGTCGGCACTCTCGGGGGGCCCATCATCAAGGATCAGCTCTGGTTTTTTTCCTCGTTTGAATACGTCCATGAGAATGCCAGTATTGCTTACAGCCCGGCCAGCCAGGCACAATTCAACGCCCTCGCACAGCTCGCCTTGGACGGCCTCGTCAGCGTAAGGGGCAACTCCATAAGCTCGATAAACGCACCCAGTAGCGTGCCCGTGCCATTCCGCGACTATCTTGGCCTGATGCGCTTTGACTGGGCGCCATCGCCACGCTCGCTATGGTTCCTTCGCGCCGCGACAGACAGTTACACGACGCACAACGCTCTGGTCCAGCAAGGCGCGCTCCCCTTGACAGGCGCGACCTCCCACAATAACTACATGAACTTGGCTCTCGGCAATCAGTTCGCCTTCAGCCCTGCGTGGCTGGGGTCGTTCGTTCTCGACGCCAGCGGATTGCACCTGACCGAATCGCGCAATTCGGACCTGGGTTTTGCGCTGGCTTTTCCATTTAGTTCCACCTCCAGCACCATCTCGGGGCGCGAAACTTTTGGCGACAATCAGTTCATCACCGCGATCACCGCGTTTCCCGTCTTGCGCAACCAGGAGAAATATCAAGTTCGCTACGACGTCACGCACCCGTCCGGAGGGCATGCGCCGCGCTTTGGCGTGAACTTAATTCATGAACCGGTTCTTAGCGGCGCTCTCGCCAGTACGTCAGAGACTCTCGTTACGCTTCCAGAAGACCCGACCTTTTACCTGGCCAATCCTGCACGGTTCACAGCGGACATCGCCGCGGGCAGCGTATTTACCCCGGCGGGAGACGGCAGCTTTTCGCAAAACGTGCAGCGCCTCGGGTTATACGCCGAAGATTCCTGGCGTGTGACTTCGCGCCTCACGATAAATTACGGCGTGCGCTACGACACTACTTTCGGCCTGTTTACAGCGTCCGGACGCAGTCAATCACAGAACCCTTACCTGCTCGCGCCGACTCCACAGCGATCGCCGTTTATCGCCACCGCACCGCACGATTATCGCAAGGCCTTGGCCCCGCGTCTTGCAGTCGCGTATTCGCTCGACTCATCCGGCAGCACCGTTTTGCGAGGAGGATTCGGTATGTATTACGCCGACCTCGCGCAGAACGGATGGGTCACCGCGTTCCAAGCCGTCAACGATACCAACGTTGTTACCGGAGGCGGGGTTGCGCCGCCTTCCATCATCGATCCGAACTATCACACGCCCTACGCGATTCACGCCACAGCGGGCATGCAGCGAGCCTTCAACGCTCATTGGAGTTTCAGTGCGGACTGGACACTGGAAACGGGCATGCACTCTTATCGCCGCTATGATTTCCCAAACGTTTCCGTCTTTCGCAGCGACAATCGTTCCAGTTACAACGCGCTCGCACTCCATCTCCAGGGTAACGTCGCCCGCCGCTTGAGTCTTGTCGCCAACTACACGCTCTCGTCTGCAAAAACCTGGGGATGCGTCCTCGGGGAGCTCTTCGACTATGTCAACGGCGTCTGCGATCCTTTCAACGCCTTTGCTCCTGGCGACTACGGACCGTCCGGTGAAGACGTGCGCCACCGCGCCGTTCTCGCCGGCACGATTCGTGCTCCCGCCGGGTTCGAGGTCACTTTCTTGTCGCAAGCGGAAGGTGCGCGGCCAATCACGCTCACGACGCCCGTGGGAACTCGGGCGGTCGTTGACGGCATTGAGACGAGCATGGACCAATTCCGCGGTACACCCTACTTGCAAACCGACGTGCGCGTTGCACGCCCCTTTACATTTCAAGAGCGCTGGACCGCGACACCCTTCATCGAGTTCTTTAATCTCTTCAACCGCAACAATCCTGGCGCCAACTATGTCACCGACATCAGTGCCCTCCCGACGCCGGTGAACAACCTGGCCAATGTCACCGCTCTGTGCCTCAACCCTGCTTGTACGCAAACTCTGCCCGTCACCAGCGGGAAGCAGCTTCTGGTCCCGTCCGGCGCCCTCGGGGACTTTTTTGGCCCGGGCACGACTGTCGGCATTCCTTTCGCCGCGCAGGTGGGTGTGCGACTTACATTCTGAAGCCCTCCGTTTTTACGACTCGAGCGTCGTTCGATTCCCTCCGGGCTTGGCACCCGCAACCCTTCTCTTCGGCGCTGTGTTGATTTTCGAAGCCAGTTTCTTCGAATGGCGAGTCTCGATCGCCGTCTCCCGATTTGCGCGAGACCAAGAAAACATGATTTATTCAGAGGATGAGCCCGGAGCCGAAGACTTCTATCCTTCTAGCCGGCAACCGAGAGTCTGCGCCAGCCAAGGGAGGCGATCCGCTAGGAAGCGGATTGCGCGCGATTCTGCTCCTGAGTTTCGGTGGACTACTAGCGCTCCTTCTGTATGCGGGAGCAAATGCGCTGCACACGCTTCGTGAATTGCACGAAACCGAGGAGTCCACGAGGGCACGGTCTGTTGAGCGCCGGCGCGTTCTGTCCACCGTAGTCCTATCCGCAAGCACCTACAACGACAACATGGAAGCGATTTTACTCAGTGTAAAGCCAGGTGAGGGTGCGGAAACCGACGGCGACCTTGCAAAACGAGGGGAGCAAACGCGAGCCGCGCTGCAAGCATATCCCTCGGATCGGACCGCCGAGGAGCAAGCGCTGATCGAGCAGCTGCAAAAATATCTTGTCGAGGAAGACCGCGCATTTCGCTCAGCCAGTGGATGGGGACCGGACGGGCGGGAGAAACGGGCTCAAGAGATGGTCAGCCAGGAGATCATTCCCCGCAGGCAGGAATTCATAGCCATCGCGCAAAAAATTGAGCTGCTCAACGACCAGCAGACCATCGCTGCGAGACAGGCAAGCTTCGCGGAGTTTAGCCGTTTGCAAGATCGCCTGACAAGATTCTTAATCCTGGCACTGACATCGGGCCTTCTGCTCGCAGGTGGAAGCGCCCTCTATATCTTGCGGCTCGAGCGCCAGGTCAGTTTCCGCTACGCCGAACTGGTGGACAGCCGCGGCGAGTTGCAGCAGCTTTCCGCGCGGCTCGTGGACGCGCAAGAATCGGAACGCCGTTCGATATCGCGAGAGCTTCACGACGAAGTGGGCCAATCGCTCGGTTTGCTACTGATGGATGCAGGCCGGTTGTCCAATCACATTGGCAGGACCGACAAAAAGAGCCAGGAATTGGTTGGCAATATCAAGGTCGTTGCCGAGAGGACCGTGCAGACGGTGCGAAACATGGCACTGCTGCTGCGGCCTTCGATGTTGGACGATCTCGGACTGGTTCCCGCCGTGGAATGGTACGCAAGAGAGATGTCGCGGCGCGGAGAACTTGAGGTCGAGGTCCGCGCTGACAACGTATCCGAAGACCTGCCCGATCCCTTGAAACTTTGCGTGTACCGCATGGTGCAGGAGGCGCTGAACAATGCCCAGCGCCACGCCCACGCAAAAAATGGCGTCGTTGAACTACGCCAGACAAGAGACGCAGTCTTTGTGAAGAT
>Ga0210408_10004522_pt1 | contig 12377 bp, 16 predicted proteins | sample IncBWH4MmetaG_FD_155471 | JGI IMG/M metagenome (GOLD analysis project Ga0210408, IMG submission 155471) | Forest soil microbial communities from Barre Woods Harvard Forest LTER site, Petersham, Massachusetts, United States - Inc-BW-H-4-M | ecosystem: Environmental > Terrestrial > Soil >...
TGCGGAACGACTCCCCAATCTCGTTGGCCGCGGGCGCGCGCTTGAAATCATTCTCAGCGCAAACGATTTCGACGGTGAAACCGCCGAGCGATACGGATACGTCAACCGGGCGCTTCCCGACGCCGAGTTGGATGATTTCGTCGACGCACTTGCCCGCCGAATTGCCTCCTTCGACCGGCGTGCCATCGGCGCCGCAAAGAATCTCGTCAACCATGTTTCGTTGCCGTCTGGCGACAGTCTCCTCGCCGCCATCACTTCTTTTGAGACCGCGCTGACGTGGCCTGAGGCGCAGCAGCGAATCCAGAATGTGTTACAACGCGGACTCCAACGAGACAGCGACTTCGAAACTCACTGGCCCGAGGTGCTCGGCACGCTCCTCAAGACGTAGTCGTGTAGCGACGATGGGGACGTTTGGGTAGTTTACCCAAAGGTCGCGAGCGCAAGCCCCGTGAAATCAGTCTGTTGATTTTAAGGTCGCTCCTCATACGTGGGCGTCCTGCTGGGTGTCCCATCTGAAACCTTACGCCCCTGGCAATTCCCCCAGTCCATGCGAAGCGAAGTCCATCGAGGACTAGACTCGTGCTGTCATCTGCGTCGCGCAACCCAAAAGGAGGGGCACATGAACACGCGACACAGGTATCAATATGGAAGTCTGACCAGGAGGAAACGAATCCAGACGGAAGATGTCTGGCAGTTTCGATACTACGAAACCACTCCAGAGGGGCAACGCTGTCGGAGATCAAAGATCATCGGCACGCTAGGCCAGTACCCGACACGGGCAGATGCGCTTCGCATTCTCGAACGATTTCGACTGCGGCTCAATCTTCAGCACCGATTTGGCAGACCGTTAATGCTCGACGCTCTGACCGATCACTACGTTGAGAAAGAATTGCCACAACTGCGCTATGCGACCCAGCAGGCACATCTCTCCACTTTGAATCGTTGGATCCGACCACGCTGGGGCGCCTCCCTTCTCGACGAAGTGAGACCGATGGAAGTTGAGCAGTGGCTTCGATCTCTGCCGTTGGCGCCGAAGACCAAGGTCAACATGCGAAGCCTCTTCCACCTTGTTTATCAGCACGGACGGCGCTGGGAGCGAAGTTGTAGGGTTGCAATGGGGTGATCTGAATTGGGAAGAGCGCACGCTCCTGGTCCAGCGAAGCGTGGTTCACGGACGAGTCGGCGACACGAAAACGGAAGCTTCTAGGATTCCCCTTCCCGTCGACCCGCGTCTGGGCGATGCTCTCTTGGAACAGCGGTACCGTAGCATGCACCGCGAACCGTCGGATTGGGTGTTTGCCAACCGGATTGGGAAACCACGCTGGCAGGAGAGCATTCTCCAACGGCAGATCAAACCTGCGGCACTGCGTGCCGGCATTGGCAAGATTGGCTGGCACACATTTCGCCATTCCTACTCAAGCCTATTGCGCCGGGTCGGTGCGGACATCAAAGTCCAACAAGAGCTGCTCCGGCACTCCACCATTCAGAGCACGATGAATGTCTATACGCAGGCGATGTCGGAGGGTAAGCGGGCTGCGAACAGTGTGGTGGTGCGAAGTGTATTGCCATTTGAGACTTGTGGCGGCGTCACCGCCGCCTGACGACCCAAACGAATGGGAGCCAGTAGGTACCGAGAAACTGGTAAGTGGTTGCGGGGGGTGGATTTGAACCACCGACCTTTGGGTTATGAGCCCAACGAGCTACCAGACTGCTCCACCCCGCGGATTCATCATAGCAACGTCATCCGGTAGCGTCAAACTTCAGTGGTTCAATTTATGGCGTTCGCAGGCGGCGACGATTTGCTTGGGATCGATCGCGGCTTTGTCAACTTCTTCTTCCAGTATGGTGCCGTCTTTCCCGATCAGGAAATTTACCCGGCGAGCCGCCTTGTATTTGTCGACGTAGACCCCGTATTGATGGGTAACTGTGCCGCCCCAATCACTCAGCAGGGGGAAGGTGACTCCGATCTGGTCGGCAAAGGCTTTATTGGCGAACGGGCTATCCATGCTCACACCCAGGACCTGGGTGTCGGCTGCTTCCAGCTTCTGCAGATTCTGCTGGAAGTTTTTCATTTGCTCGGTTCAACCGCCGGTGAAGGCAAACACATAAAAGGCCAGCGCAACATTTTTCTTGCCGCGATACTGGCTCAGGTTGACGTCTTTTAAGTCGTGACCGTCGAAGTATTGCAGTTTGAAATCGGGGGCGACGTCGCCGACTTTCAAAGAGAGGGGCGGTTTGTTTTCTTGCGCCAGCATAGTGGACATTGTAACCGCAGCCAGCAGGCAAGCTGTCAGCACGGCTAAAGCGGACTTGGACATTGGGAAGGTCTCCTCAGGAGATATTGTTTAGGAGCGTAGAACGGGTCTCGTAAATAGTCAAAGAATGCTTTAAAACGGGGGGAAAGGCGGGCCTGCGCGAGTGTTTCTCAACCCAGGTTAGCGTCCAAAGAACGGACGCGAACCTGGGCACCCGGCCCGAATAAGACAGTCGTCACTTTGGTGCATCGGGATGCTCTAAGATTGCTGTTGCCTTCTTGTGGCGAGATTCCCGAGCGAACATTATGGCTGTCTTGCCATTGCTGGCCTTCAGGTCTGGATTAGCGCCTGAGCCGAGCAGCTCCGCAATGATCTCAGTCCTGCCAAGATCAGCCGCTTTCATTAGTGGCGTCATGCCTACTCCGTTCGGCTGATCAATTCTTGCACCAGCATTTATGAGCAACCGAGTGCACATCTGATCTCCAGCAACTACCGCTGCCTCTAGAGGGGTGTCACCTTCGAAATCGCCAACGTTCGGGTCTGCTCCGATATCTAATAGTCGCTCCAAGCTCCGAACGTGACAGCCGGCAGCCGCCATGAATAGAGCGGTTCTTCGGCTCGGTAGTTCTCTTTGATTGACATTATGGTACCGCGAAACAACATCATTGATCTTGGCAATATCCTCAAGTTCAACAGCACCAAGGAGTTCAGAAATGCGTGGAGTCACAATCTCGATATCAGATGCCACAACCGCATGGGGGGCGGGTCCTAAGGTCAGCTCCAATTGTCCCTGCGCCTTCGTCAGGTTTGCCTCTTTCAATTGCTCCGTAATGATAACTGTGGCGTCACTCACTACTTGCTTACGCACCTTAGCGGAGGGCCGATGATCTGGGCGCTCCTGCACAACATCTGCACTTTTCAAGCCTTCATCCCAAACAAACCTGACTAAGTAGTTGCCTTCTGCCGTGGATGGTCCGGATCGACAGGCTGTCAAAGTCAGGATCAACAGCCCTAGGACGTTCCTGCGTAGCACGTGTTCCGAGCAGATCAGCATGCTATTGCACCTCCGGCACAAATGTCCCCGTGGTTCGAGCGTTTCTCACTCCGGGTCGAAGCCAATCGTGTGTGTTACGTTCGTTACGGTTTCATCCCCACCGAGGGGGATTGAGTCAACCCACCCCAGGAAACTCCACATGTCGGACCACCAGCCAGGATAACCGCCGCCACTGCCTCCACCGACACCACCGCGACCGCTTCCTCCTCCCTTAGGGTGATTCTTGAGATATTGACACCGGTTCAGCAGATTTGTCTTTCCTGTGCTCGTGAACATATTCGGCACAAACGGGTTCCCCCCCGCCATGATCCCACCAAATTCGTAGTCCGGGAGGTAGAGCTCGTGCCCCAATTCGTGAGCAGCGACCTGGCCCAGAGCCGCGCCAAAGGTAAGCTTTTGCCCTTGAACTGGCCAGTACTGCGCGCTGCGCACAACGCCGATGTCGACAATTCCATAGTTCGAGGGTTGCCCGTTCGGACTGGAGGTAACGTATCCACCCATCTGAGAATCGAGGTTTATTCCTGGTGCAGCGCCGATCGTTCCAACGTTGATGTTCACAGCTCCGACGCCACCTACGTTAAATTGCAATCCTATTTCCGGTCCGAAGAGACTCTGCAATGTCGCTTCGATGCTTTGCTGTAAAGCCGAAGTCAAGGAAGTTGAGAACACAATTCCCACGGTAAGGCCGGGTGGCCCACCTTTGCGTTTTGTGCAAAGGTGGGGTGAGATGCAAACAACTCCGCCTGCGCCGCCGCTTTTCCTCGGCGCAAACGCTTCAGCACCCGCCTCGCAAATCCTTGCTTCACCGCCTGCACCACACGCGAAGGATCGGCCTTTTCTGGTTCGCCGATCAACAGATGGACGTGCTCGGGCATGACCACGTATCCCACCACCACAAAACCGTAACGCTGACGGGCTTGCTCCAAGACTTTTAGGAACAAATCACGGCGTCGCCGACTGCCCAACCATGGTTGGCGATGATAACAGCTGCAAGTGATGAAATGGAGATGCTGCGCTCCGTAATAGCGCTTCAGATGACTGGGCACGACTGCAATCTAATATTGACTGGCAAGGAAAAAATGTGACCGCTGAACACTTTTGCCTCACCCCACCTTTGCAAAAAGCGCAAAGGTGGGCCACCCGTCCATACGATCAAAAGCATCGTAGGTTAGGCACACGGAGTTGCCACCCGCACAGGTGGTGGTGTCGATCATCGTCAAATGATTTTCCGCATTCCACGAGTAGCTGTGGAACGTGTCATTCAGAAGGTTCCCATTAGCGTCATAGCTCGTTCCCGATAGCGTGTACCGATCGTTGGCCGGACTATAGAGGGGATTCCAGGCATAACCGGTTCCCCCGGTTGGAATCGTTTTGGTGATATTGCGAACGGGGTCACAAAGCCCCACTCAAGCCAAAAGAAGGCTTGAGTGGGCCACCCGCCCGGGAGATGTCAGGTCGTCAACAGGAAAATCGATTCTGTTCTGAAATCAGAACAGGATGTCGCCAACAGTCCGGCGGATAAGCTCTCTCGCAAGATCCCCTTCGACTTCGCTCAGGGCAGGCTCTCGCCCCGCTGGTAAGAACGCGGAGACTCGGGATGACGCAGGTGAGGGGGTAGTGATGCAGTTTGGTAAGGAAGCGAGCCAAACGCGCGATTGTTGCGTCGCACAAACGCGACGCTTCGCGCGGCTCGCCCAGATCCCTTGCTGCGCAACGAACGCTTGCTCGGGATGACAATCAAAAGATAGGGATGCTTCGCTCAGCATGACAGAGCTGCGCAGCGAACGCTTGCTCAGGATGACAATCAAAATCAGACATTGCGTAATCTCGCGACAAACAAGTACATTCTTGACAGAGATGTAGACGGTCGCTTTGTGATCTGATGAATCTTGTGCACAATATTTTTCTTTCCCTCGCCTCGGGAGAGCTTCCCCTGGCATGAGTCTCGAAACTCTCAACGATATCTTCTTTACGGTCGCGGAGCGCAACCATCCGCGGGTGATGCTGCACCGGCAAGCTAATCAGTGGACGGCTATCTCTGCCCAGGAGCTATACCGAGGCGTCGCCGGGGTGGCTGGCCAGCTGCGGCGCTGGGGCATCTCGCGCGGCGATCGGGTGGCTATCCTCTGCGAAAACCGTCCGGAGTGGGCGATCGCGGACTTCGCTTCCCTGCTGCTGGGGGCGGTAACGGTTCCAATCTATTCCACGCTTACCGCCGAGCAAACTGCTTATATGTTGCGCGACTCCGGAGCGCGCGTGGTTTTTGTGTCCTCGGAAAAGCAGTGGCAGAAAGTCTCTTCGATCCTGGCGGAGATCCCCGCAGAAAAAATCGTGGTCATGGACGCAGTTGAGGCCGCAGACGCGACGCCGATGCAGCAACTGATGCGGGAAGGTGCAGCAGAACGCAATCCGGAGCTCGATGCCAGCGCCCGCAACGTCGGCCCGAGTGACCTGGCAACCATTATTTATACGTCGGGGACGACCGGCACTCCGAAGGGCGTGATGCTCACGCACGGAAACATTGCGTCCAATCTGGTGTGCTCGCTGTCGGGGTTCCCGGTCCGCGAGGGCGACGTCAGCCTTTCGTTTCTTCCTCTGTCGCATGTCACGGCGCGGCACGTCGATTACGCCATGCTGTACCACGGGGTGACGCTGGCCTACGTTCCGCTCCTGAGCCATTTCCCGCAGGCGCTGCTAGAGGTGCAGCCCACGATCTTCGTCGGCGTCCCACGAGTGTATGAAAAAATTTATGCGCAGGTGGATCAGAAAGCCAAGGACTTCCCTGCCAGTTGGATTTATCAATGGGCTCTCTCGGTGGGACGGGCGCATAGAGCAGAAGTGCTGGCCGGCCAGCGGCCTGAGTCGGCGGCGTGGCAACTGGCCGACCGGCTGGTGTATTCGAAAGTGCGAGCTGGCATGGGAGGCCGCGGCCAAACCTATATTTCCGGCGGCGCGCCGCTGGGGCGTGAACTGGCGGAGTGGTTCGCCGACATCGGCATCCGCATTCACGAAGGCTACGGCTTGACGGAGACTTCTCCGGTGATCGCGGTGAATTCGCCCGCCGCGCACAAGATCGGCACGGTGGGAAAGCCGTTGGCGAATCTTGAAGTGCGGATTGCGGAAGACGGAGAGCTGCTGGTGCGCGGTCCTTCGATCTTTAAGGGCTACTGGAACAAACCGGAGGAAACGCGAGACGTCTTTGTGGATGGCTGGTTCAAGACGGGCGACATTGGCAAGCTCGACGCCGACGGATTTCTCTCCATTACGGATCGCAAGAAAGATCTGATCAAAACTTCTGGAGGGAAATTCATTGCGCCACAGCCGATTGAGAATTCGCTGAAGCACAACGCGCTGATCGCGGAGGCGGTGGTTCTGGGCGACAAGCGCAAGTTCCCTGCCGTGCTGATTGCACCTAACTTTCTAGTCTTGGAGGATTGGGCCCGCGCTAGTGAGCTGGCGTTCTCCTCGCGTAAGGAACTGATCGCAGATCCCAAAGTGCGAGCTTTGTACGAGAGTATTGTCGAAGAGCTGAATCAGAATCTTGCCCGCTTTGAAAAGCTGAAGCGAGTGATGCTGGTGCCGGACGAGTTTTCCGCTGAGAACGGATTGCTAACCGCCAGCATGAAATTGCGGCGACGAGTGGTGGAAGAGCATTATCGCCGAGAGATCGAAGAGATGTACGCGAAGGCGGAAGGGGCGGGGCCGGTGGGGGAGGAGTAGGAGGGGTTGCGGAGCCTCAGTTGGAATGGATTCTCTCCCCCAGAGCAGTATTTAGTGTGCAATTTCGGCCACCCGTCCCGAACGTGTGACGCTCACTTGTATCGTAACTTCGTGCCGCTCTTACGTCTCCCAGGAGCGGCTTTCTTGACTGTTTTGTGTTTCCTGCACTGAGGAAGGTCTTTGACGCAGTGCCACAGATGCTTTATTGCTTCTTGCCTGCGAAGAGAAGTGGTTTTCCGCGACTAGCTTTTTCACGCGATCACGCGCCAATTCAATGGCTCTACGGCAAGGCATGTTATGCTCGTGACCTCTCTCTAGTTGCTTTGCTTCTGTGTCCAGAAAATCGGTATAGATTGATTGTAAACCTTGGGTTGCGCAAGTGACCGAGGTGTGCCGGGTTGCCCCAGGGCTTGTGGTTTTCCGAGACCTGGGATTCCACGGCCGTCTCAAGCGTGGGATTTTTCTTTTCTTCGTCGCTCACCCTGAAAGTTAAACTGCAGATCCCTCGACTGCAGATGACGATTCGCAAGCGAATCGACATCCTCCGCTCGGGATGACAAGCGTGGAAGGTGAGCGCCGGGCACCGGGAGAAAATCCCCGCCCAAGCAGAGCTTGGACGGGGCACCCTCGAGAGCAGGTGGCAGTTAATGGGCTAGGTCACCCGTCGGTATGGCTCGAAGCCGTGCCCTTCCCCGATTGAAAACTCGGCATGAGCCCGCCAGGTTCAACTTGATGACGCCACCAGCGGCGCCCTTCGGGCGCGTAATTCCTGTTGGATCTTTACCCCGGACTGACGTCCGGGGCTAAAATATGTCGCTCCTTCGGAGCTGGTTTTGTGGCGCGGGCATTTTATTTGCTCACTCTTAAACACGCATAGTTTTTCTTTCCGCGCACTCTTTCGCGGATGACTCGAATCGGAGGTGGCCCAGGGCAGGAGTCTGCGGCTTTATCCGGACGGCGGATGTGAACGAGCGCGCTTCGAAAAGTATCGTGAGGCATGGGATTTTTTTCGTGGCGGCGAAGGGACGAGGGTGACGCCGGCGGAGGCTGCTGATGAAGAGGACGAAGAGCCGGTAGAGGAGCGCGCGATGCAATGGATCATTCGGCGGCCCATTTGGAAGCCTCACATTATTCGCATGCGGTAGTGAGGACGGACACGGCGCACCCTTCGTTTGTTAAAGGGTGGATTCCAGGGTCGATTCATGTGGGTATTTTTCTTCCTTGTCACCCACCCTTTCGCAGAGTGCGCGAAAAGGGTGGGCCACCCTCAGTTGTGATGGGACTTCTCTCGGGAGCAGGGTCTAATGTAAGAGGTCTGGGAGCTGGTCGAGTGGCCAGATAATGGTGATGAAGAGTGTCGGGCCACGTAGGCTTGTAGAAGGGAAACAATTCGCCGAGATTCTATCGAAAGACGAGCCATCCCCTTTTGGACAAAGTGCCGGAGAGGTTGAGGGCCACAGACGTGAATGATCGCGGAATTTATACTACGCTCCAACGCTTCCGACCTCTGGTTTTGGCTCTCGGGTTGACGCTCCTTACATGGATATTCTGCTGGCATGATCGACAAATAACCGAGAATACCCTAACGGCAAGAGGTTTTTCTGATCGGCACCTATCCGATTTATACCCAAGATGGCTTGGTACACAGCAACTGCTGCTTTTCCATAAAGACCCGTATAGCGCCGAGATCACCGGGGAAATTCAGAGAGGGTATTATGGGCGTCCCATCGACAAGGGCCGAGCAACTGATCCCATCGATGAGCAGCGTTTCGCATATCCCCTTTTCGTCGTGTTCCTGCTGGCGCCTACCGTTTTAGTTAAATTTTCTGTTGTCCAATGGCTGTTCACTCTTTTACTTCTTTTCCTGGCGATCCGGACGGTGCTGCTGTGGACGAGTGCTCTTGCGCTCAAGCTCCGCACAGAGTGGAAATACGCAGTCGTATTGTTCGCCCTTGCCACTATTCCATACGCCGAAGGCATTGAACTCCAGCAACTTAGTCTTTTGGTTGCGTTTCTGTTGGCATGCGCCGTTAGGAACCTGGCGCGGGGCAGGCTTACATTGGCCGGGGCGCTTTTTGCTCTGGCGACCATTAAGCCGCAACTCTCATTGCCGCTCATCTGCTCTATATTTGTGTGGGCATTCTCAGAGTGGCAACTGAGAAAGCGCGTCGTGAAGAGTTTTGCGTGGAGTATGACAGCTCTACTGGGCGGATCGGAAATGTTGCTTCCGGGTTGGCACCGCGAATTTGTGGCGGGCCTCGGACCTTACCTTCGGTACACGCAAGCGACTTCAGGAGTTCAAGAGCTTCTCGGACGGACCGCTGCAAATCTGTTTACGCTTCTGCTTGCTACAGTGGTCATTGTGACCGTTTGGAAATGGAGGCGTGAGCCCGCGGACTCGGCCGAATTCACACTGACGGTGGTCCTTGTCCTTAGCTTCAGTAGTGCAGCTTTTCCTAGCCTGGCGCCGCACAATGAGGTGCTTTTGCTTCCTGCATACCTTCTGTTGGCCAAGGAACGGATGAAATTTTGGCAATTGGGTCGCTTCGCTCGCGCGTTCTTTTACGCTGCATGGATGGCGATCGTGTGGCCGTGGGTCTCCGCCCCGTTGCTGCTCGTCTGGCTTTTCCTGTTAGGAAATAGGATGCCGTCAATTCGGTGGAACCTACCGTTGGACACCAACCCTCTTATTCCGATTCTGGCGTTTGCCGCTTTGATTCCCTTGGTTTTTCAGCAGTATCGCTCCCCAGTTGCACCCCGCATCATCCGTGCCAGCGCTGTGTGAACTCGCCAGGATAAACATGTGAACCATAATGGCATCGCCCACCCTTTCGCAGATGACTCGAATGGGATCGGAAGCCTCGGTACCCACGTCTCGCAAAAGACGCGAGAAATGGGGCACCACCCAGCTAGGTTTGAACTGCAGATCCCTCGCTCTGCTCGGGATGACAACCAAGTGGAGAGAGCGAAGTGCCGAGCGGGTTCAGAGTCGAGGATCCCACCAGCCGAAAATCCCCGCCCAAGCAAAGCTTGGACGGGGCACCCTCGAGAAATGGAACGGCATAACCAGACAGGTGTACAATGTCCGCCGTTTTTGGGACGGACTGCAGATCCCCTGCGACCGCGCTCAACGCAGGCTTTTCCTATGTTGCGCTTACAGCCACCCGCAGAAAATCCCCGCCCATGCAAGAAACGCAAGGATAGAGGACCCGCCTACAGATGACCTTCGGGTGTCGTGCCCAACGGTAATGTTGCCGGCATCTAATCTAACAGGCAAGATAGCGAGCAGTGCTCACACCTACAGAAATCACGGTGGCCGCGATCGCTCACGGGCGGGCGACTAAGCGGGTAAACGCACTGACGGCGGTCTTATGCGGCGGCTTGCCCGCGACCCTGCTTGGATTCTTGTTTCCCGCCTCATTCGGCAGATGGGTCGCCGGTTTTGTCGCGGGCCTGCTGTGGGCGAGCTTATTTGAATACTCTTATCACCGATTTCTTCTCCACCTGCCTGGGACCTTCTTCGCGCGGCGTCACCTGGAACATCATGCAACCGTGGGGACGGTAACTGAAGCTGAGCACGTGAATTTGGGCGGATCGCCAATCTGGGTGGTGGCGATGTTTGCGATTAATGGTCTACCCGTGGTGATTTTGGACATACTGCTCGGACTACGGATCGCACCGGGAATGCTGGTTGCGTTCTCGGCTTACTTTCTTACGACCGAGGAGTTTCATTGGCGCATTCACGTGGGCGAATGGCTGCCCCCGGGTTTTCAGGGAACGAGAGCATATCACCTGGCACACCACACGCGCCCAGATGCGCGGTTTAACATCTTTCTGCCGCTGTGGGACGTGATGTTCAGGACTGCGGAGAGCCCTGCGGTTGCGCAGAGAGTGCATCGTTAACCCAATATCCTCGAACATATGGCGGGCGTCATCGGGTAGCTAAAAAGGAAATATCAGGTCCCCCTCGTTCAGGGCAGGTTCTAGAAGCCGTGGCCTTCCCGAATGAAGCGATCGCTCGGCGGCGGTGAAGCGGCGATGAATGGGTTGGCGATACTCCCAGGTCTCGCAAAAACGGCGAGACCTGGGGCACCCACGCAGCCCCGTCACCCACCCTTTCGCAAAGTACGCGAAAAGGGTGGGGCACCCGCCTCCATCGAGATGTGATTTTCATTACAATAGAACCATGAATGATCCATTAATCATTGCTGGCCGCGAGTTCCGTTCCCGGCTCATCGTCGGAACAGGAAAGTACAAGTCGTTTCAGGAAACGGCGCGGGCGCTGGAAGCGAGCGGCGCGGAGATGGTCACGGTGGCGGTGCGGCGGGTGAATCTGGATCGTGGCAAGGAATCACTGCTCGATTACATTGATCCGAAAAAACATTTCCTGCTGCCGAATACGGCCGGTTGCTCCACCGCGGACGAAGCTATCCGGGCGGCGCGTTTGGGACGTGAGGTCGGGCTGTCGGATTGGGTGAAGCTAGAAGTCATCGGCGATCAGGCGACGCTTTATCCCGATGTGCAGGCGACGCTGGAGGCGACGCGAGTGTTGGTGAAGGAAGGTTTTACAGTTCTTCCTTATACCTCTGATGATGTTGTATTTGCCAAGCGTTTGCTGGAGGCGGGTGCCAGCGCAGTCATGCCATTGGGGGCGCCGATCGGCAGCGGACTCGGGATTCAGAACGCAGCGAACATCCGCATTCTGCGCGAGGTGATTACCGGAGTGCCGCTGATCTTGGATGCCGGCGTCGGCACCGCGTCGGATGCGACCATAGCAATGGAACTAGGCGCGGACGCGGTGTTGATGAATAGCGGAATCGCCAACGCTCAAGACCCGGTGCTGATGGCGGAAGCCATGAAGCATGCGGTGATGGCGGGAAGACAAGCGTATCTTTCAGGGCGCATGCAGAGAAAGCTTTACGCGACTGCGAGTTCTCCGTTGGAAGGCGTGCTGCGCTAAGCGGATCCAACAATAAAAAAGGCGACCGCTTGGGCCGCCTCCGAACAAGTTGCAAGTCGAATTTAAGAATCACGGCGCCTGAAGGCGCGATTGATAAGGCTGGCATGTGCGGTATGCCTGAAGGCATACCCTGATACGAATCTCTAGGTACGAATCTCTAGGTACGAATCCAAAGTTCCGAATCTCGAGTTTTTTCGCAGCCTGTTAAGCTTTGATTTTTTGCTTCACAACATCTTTGCGCTGTCCACGTGAATGGAATCACCTTTGACATGTCCGGTCACGGCGACGTGATGTGCGATGTGATCCTTTAAGGTGTCGGGATTATCCACGGTGAGAACTTTCTGATCGCCGTCCGTGACAACGACCATTTTCTCTCCCGCAGCGAGGC
>Ga0210408_10004523_pt1 | contig 12374 bp, 7 predicted proteins | sample IncBWH4MmetaG_FD_155471 | JGI IMG/M metagenome (GOLD analysis project Ga0210408, IMG submission 155471) | Forest soil microbial communities from Barre Woods Harvard Forest LTER site, Petersham, Massachusetts, United States - Inc-BW-H-4-M | ecosystem: Environmental > Terrestrial > Soil >...
GATTCAGCGGCGAATGCGATTCATGACTGACGACATCAAAGTGCATGACGCCGGCACGGCGGACAAGGTGAAGCTCGCCGCCGCGATCGTGATCGTGATCGCGGGGGTCACGGGTTACTACGTGCTCGCGAACCAGGCGACCTGGATGCGCTGGCTGCCGGTGGTCGGGAGTCTGGTGCTGGCGGCCGTGGTGGTGGCCTTCTCGCGCTATGGCAGCGAGTTCCGCCGTTTCGTGGAGCTCGCGCGCATCGAGCTGCGCAAGATCGTCTGGCCCACGCGCCAGGAAACGCTGCAGACCACGCTCGTGGTGTTCGGCTTCGTGATCATCGCGGGACTGTTTTTCTGGGTGCTCGACCTCGTGCTCGCGTGGGCCACGAAGGCACTCACGGGGACGGGAGGTTGAACGTGGCGTTGAAGTGGTACGTCGTGCACGCCTACTCGAATTTCGAGCATCGCGTGGCGGAATCGCTCAAGGAGCGGATCCAGCGCGCGGGCCTCGCCGAGCGCTTCGGCGAGATCCTCGTACCGACCGAAGAGGTCGTCGAGATGCGCGACGGCCAGAAACGCAAGAGTGAGCGCAAGTTCTACCCCGGCTACGTGCTGGTGCAGATGGAGATGGACGAGGAGACCTGGCACCTGGTGCGTGATGTCCCCAAGGTCCTCGGATTCATCGGCGGGACCCCGGAGAAGCCCGCCGCCATCAGCGACAAGGAAGCGAACCAGATTCTGCGCCGCGTGGAGGAAGGGGTCGACAAGCCGCGCCCGAAGGTGCTGTTCGAGCCGGGCGAAGTGGTGCGGGTAGTCCATGGGCCCTTCAATGACTTCAACGGCGTGGTGGAGAGCGTGAACTACGAGAAGAACCGCCTGCAGGTGGCGGTACAGATCCTCGGTCGCTCGACTCCGGTGGAGCTGGACTTCTCGCAGGTCGAGAAAGCGTGAATTTGACCAGGGTCGCGGCGCGAGCCGCGTGTTGCAACCTACATCCTTACCAGGGAGCCGCGAGGCGCTGGAACCTGGAGGTCAGGTAATCAATGGCCAAGAAAGTACAGGGCTACATCAAGCTGCAGGTGCCGGCAGGCTCTGCCAACCCTTCACCCCCGATCGGGCCGGCGCTCGGTCAGCAGGGCGTGAACATCATGGAGTTCTGCAAGCAGTTCAATGCGCAGACCCAGAAGATGGAGAAGGGCCTGCCGATCCCGGTGGTGATCACCGTGTATGCGGATCGCAGCTTCACCTTCTTGATGAAGACTCCGCCGGCGGCGGTGCTCATCCGCAAGGCGATCGGCATTGAAAAAGGCAGCGGCACCCCCAATACCGCGAAGGTTGGCAAGATCTCGCGCAAGCAGCTGGAAGAGATCGCCAAGCTCAAGCAGCCCGACCTCACGGCCGCGGACCTCGACGCCGCGGTGCGCACCATCGCGGGCAGTGCCCGCAGCATGGGTGTCGACGTGGAAGGGGTGTGATATGGCCGTCGCCAAGCGTATCAAGGCCTGGAAGGCCGAGCTGAGCCCCGGGAAGTCGTACCCGGTCGATGAGGCCATCAAGCTGGTGAAGCAGTTCGCGACCGCCAAGTTCGCCGAGAGTGTCGATGCGGCGGTGAATCTTGGCATCGACGCGAGCAAGTCCGACCAGCAGGTGCGCGGCTCGACGGTGATGCCGCACGGTACGGGCAAGACGGTGCGCGTCGCCGTGTTCACCTCCGGCAAGAACCTCGAGGCGGCCAAGGCGGCCGGTGCCGACATCGTGGGATTGGAGGACCTCGCGGCGCAGGTAAAGGCGGGCGAGATCAACTTCGATCGGGTCATCGCCAGCCCCGACGCCATGCGGGTCGTCGGACAGCTCGGGCAGATCCTGGGTCCCCGCGGACTGATGCCGAACCCAAAGGTGGGGACCGTGACACCGGATGTCGCGACGGCGGTGAAGAACGCCAAGGCCGGGCAGGTGACTTATCGCGTCGACAAGGCCGGCATCGTGCATTGCGCGATCGGCAGGGCGAACTTCGAGGTGAATGCGCTGAAGGAGAACCTTCACGCGCTCATCGCGGACCTGCAGAAGGCGAAGCCTGCTTCCTCGAAGGGTGTGTATCTGAAGCGGGTCACGCTGTCCTCGACCATGGGGCCCGGCGTGATGGTGGATCAGGGAACGATCTAGTTTCTTAGTTTGATGTACGGGGTTCGCGCTGTGCGCGAACCCCGTAAGTCCCGCGCGATAGCGCGTGGAAATGGTGGAGAGTTTTGATGCGGGCTGGCGTGCTGAGGACGCCGGCCATCATCGAAGACCGCAGGCGAGGGAGGGTGAGGCATGCCGCCAAACCCCGCCCTCTTAATGAACGGCCTGCGCAGATGGTGAACCGCTATGCGCATCGAGGAGCTCCTCGAGGCGTGGAGGTCACCGTCCACGTAAGAGGAGAGACGAATGGCACTCAACCTGGAAGGCAAGAAGGCGCTCGTGGCGGAAGTGGCCGAAGTGGCAGCTCATGCCCAATCGGTCGTGGCCGCCGAGTACCGCGGCCTCACGGTCTCCCAGATGACCGAGCTGCGTGCCAAGGCGCGGCGCCAAGGCGTGTACGTGCGTGTGGTGAAGAACACGCTGGCGCGCAAGGCTCTCGCCGGCACCTCGTTCGAATCTGTGGGACCGAAGCTCAAGGGGCCGCTGGTGCTCGCTTTCTCGAAGGACGATCCGGGCGCGGCTGCGCGCGTGGTGAAGGACTTCGCGAAGGGCAACGAGAAGCTCGTGGCGACGCTCGTGTCTCTCGGCGGGCAGGTGCTGCCCGCAGGGGAGATCGACAAGGTGGCGAGCCTGCCGACTCGCGAGCAGGCGTTATCGATGCTGCTGGGCGTGCTCAAGGCACCGATCCAGAAGCTCGTCGGCACGCTCGCGGCGCCGGCATCGCAGCTTGCACGCACGCTCGCTGCGGTACGCGACCAGAAGCAGGGCGCGGGCGCTTAACGGTCCGATCGAAAACTTTTTTGGAGACTCAAATGGCTGTCAACAAAGACGAAATCCTCGATGCAATTTCCAAGATGACCCTTCTCGAAGTCATGGATCTCGTTTCCGACATGGAGAAGAAGTTCGGCGTCACCGCAGCAAGCCCGGTGGCCGTGGCTGCCGCCCCCGGTGCAGGAGCTGCGGCTGCGGCTCCGGCGGAGGAGCAGACCGAGTTCACGGTCACTCTGAAGGAGTACCCGGCGGACAAGAAGGTGACCGTGATCAAGGTGATCCGCGAGATCACCGGTCTTGGCCTCAAGGAAGCGAAGGACCTCGTCGAGGGTGCCCCCTCGACCGTGAAGGAGGCCGTGTCCAAGGCCGATTCCGAGACGATGAAGAAGAAGCTCGAGGATGCCGGCGCGAAAGTGGAGATCAAATAAGAGCTCCATGCGCCACACCTCACCGCCCTCCGCCACGTGCCTTGGTAAGCGACCGCGGCCCGTGGTGGACGGGCGGGAGGACGGTTTTTCTGTTTCGAACGATTTCGACGACGTGAGGTGACCACTCGATGGCTTATTCCTTCACCGAGAAGAAGCGCATCCGCAAGAACTTCGGCAAGCAGGCGAGCATTCTCGACACGCCCTACCTGCTTGCCATCCAGCTCGACTCGTATCGCAAGTTCCTCCAGGTCGACAAGCCCGAGGACAGCCGCGATCCGATCGGCCTGCACGCCGCTTTCCGCAGCGTGTTTCCGATCTCGAGCTACAGCGGCAACGCCTCTCTCGAGTACGTGAGCTACCGGCTCGGCGAGCCGGTGTTCGACGTCAAGGAGTGTCAGCTGCGCGGGCTTACCTATGCCGCGCCGCTGCGCGTCAAGGTGCGCCTGGTAGTGCTCGACAAGGAGGCTGCCGGCGCCAAGAAGCCGGTCAAGGACGTGCGCGAGCAGGAGGTGTACCTCGGCGAGCTGCCGCTCATGACCGACAACGGCACCTTCGTCATCAACGGCACCGAGCGCGTCATCGTGTCGCAGCTGCACCGCTCACCGGGGGTGTTCTTCGACCACGACCGCGGCAAGACGCATTCTTCCGGCAAGCTGCTGTTCTCGGCGCGCATCATTCCGTACCGCGGCTCCTGGCTCGATTTCGAGTTCGATCCCAAGGACTGCGTGTTCGCGCGCATCGACCGGCGGCGCAAGCTCCCGGTCACGATCATCCTGCGCGCGCTCGGCATGAACGAGGCCGAGATCCTCGCGACCTTCTTCGACACCAACACCTTCTACATCAGCCGTGATGAGGTGGCGCTGCAGCTGGTGCCGCAGCGCCTGCGCGGCGAGACCGCGACCTTCGAGATCCGCATCGGCGAGCAGGTGATCGTCGAGGAAGGCCGCCGCATCACTGCGCGCCACGTACGCCAGCTGGAAGAGGCCAAGGTGACGCGGCTGCGTGTGCCGCGCGAGTACGTCTACGGCAAGGTCCTGGCCCACGACGTGGTCAACACCGACACCGGCGAGATCCTCGCCAAGGCCAACGAGGTGCTGACTGCCGCATCCGTCGAGAAGCTCATCGAGGCCGGCATCGGGCAGGTCAACACGCTGTACGTCAACGATCTCGATCGCGGGCCGTACATCTCCGATACCCTGCGCATCGATCCCACCAAGACGCGCCTCGAGGCGCTGGTGGAGATCTACCGCATGATGCGCCCGGGCGAGCCGCCCACCAAGGACGCGGCGGAGAATCTGTTCGGCAACCTGTTTTTCAACCCGGAGCGCTACGACGTTTCCGCCGTGGGTCGCATGAAGTTCAACCGCCGCGTCGGCCGCAAGGATATCCTCGGCCCCGGCATCCTCTACGACCAGAAGTACGCCAGCTCGCGCACCGATGAGTTGTCGAAGAGGCTCGTCGCCCAGTACGGCGAGATGTCGGACATCATCGACGTGCTCAAGGTGCTGATCGATATCCGCAACGGCAACGGCCAGGTGGACGACATCGATCACCTCGGCAACCGCCGCGTGCGCAGCGTCGGGGAGATGGCGGAGAACGCCTTCCGCGTGGGACTCGTGCGCGTCGAACGCGCCGTCAAGGAGCGGCTCACGATCGCCGAGACCGAGCCGCTCATGCCGCAGGAGATGATCAACGCCAAGCCGGTGGCCGCGGCCGTCAAGGAGTTCTTCGGCTCCTCGCAGCTGTCGCAGTTCATGGACCAGAACAATCCGCTGTCCGAGGTCACCCACAAGCGTCGTGTGTCGGCGCTCGGCCCAGGCGGCCTCACCCGCGAGCGCGCTGGCTTCGAGGTGCGTGACGTGCACCCGACGCATTACGGCCGCGTGTGCCCGATCGAGACCCCGGAAGGTCCGAACATCGGCCTGATCAACTCGCTCTCGGTCTACGCACGCACCAACAACTACGGCTTCCTCGAGACGCCGTACCGGCGCGTGGAGAACGGCCGGGTTACCGACAAGATCGACTACCTGTCGGCGATCGAGGAGGGCGAGTTCGCGATCGCCCAGGCAAATGCCGTGCTCGGGCCAAACGGCGAGCTCACCGACTCGCTGGTGTCCTGCCGCTTCCAGAACGAGTTCACGCTCATGCCGCGCGAGCGCATCAACTACATGGATGTCTCGCCCAAGCAGATCGTGTCGGTGGCCGCCTCGCTGATTCCCTTCCTCGAGCACGACGACGCCAACCGCGCGCTCATGGGCTCGAACATGCAGCGCCAGGCGGTGCCGACGCTGCGCTCGGAGACTCCGCTGGTCGGCACCGGCATGGAGCGGCCGGTGGCGATCGACTCCGGTGTCACGGTGATCGGCAAGCGCGGCGGCACGGTGGACTCGGTCGATGCCTCGCGCATCGTGGTGAGAGTGAATGACGAGGAGACCACTGCCGGCGAACCGGGCGTGGACATCTACAACCTCACCAAGTACACGCGCTCGAACCAGAACACCTGCATCAACCAGCGCCCGCTGGTGAATGCCGGGGACGAAATCGCGCGCGGCGACGTGCTGGCGGACGGACCTTCCACGCATCTGGGCGAGCTCGCGCTCGGTCAGAACCTGCTGGTCGCGTTCATGCCGTGGAACGGCTTCAACTTCGAGGACTCGATCCTCATCTCCGAGCGCGTGGTGCAGGAGGATCGCTTCACCACGATCCACATCGAAGAGCTCACCTGCGTGGCGCGCGACACCAAGCTCGGACCCGAGGAGATCACCGCCGACATCCCCAACGTCGGCGACGCCGCTCTCGCCAAGCTCGATGAGGCGGGTATCGCCTTCATCGGCGCGGAAGTGAAGGCGGGCGACATCCTGGTCGGCAAGGTGACGCCCAAGGGCGAGACGCAGCTCACCCCCGAGGAGAAGCTGCTGCGCGCCATCTTCGGCGAGAAGGCGTCCGATGTGAAGGACACGGGCCTGCGCGTGCCGCCCGGGATGGACGGCACGGTGATCGACGTGCGCGTGTTCACGCGTGACGGCGTGGACAAGGACTCACGCGCGCTCGCCATCGAGAAGGCCGAGATCGAGCGGGTGCGCAAGGACTTCGCCGATCAGCAGCGCATCCTCGAGGACGACCTGTTCCAGCGCGTGCGCGGCATGCTCACCGGGCAGTCCGCCGCCGGCGGCCCGAGGAAGCTCAAGGCCGATGCCCCCATCACGAGCGAGTATCTCGATGAGGTGCCGCGCGAGGAGTGGTTCGAGATCCGCCTCGAGGACGAGGAGGCGAACTCGCAGCTCGAGCAGGCCGCGGAGCGCCTCAAGCTGCAGCGCAAGGCGTTCGAGAAGCGCTTGGACGACAAGAAGGCCAAGATCACCGCCGGGGATGATCTCGCCCCCGGTGTGCTCAAGATGGTGAAGGTCTACCTCGCCGTGAAGCGCCGCGTCCAGCCCGGCGACAAGATGGCCGGGCGCCACGGCAACAAAGGCGTGATCTCGACCATCGTGCCGGTAGAGGACATGCCGTACCTCGAGGATGGCACCCCGGTGGACGTGGTGCTGAACCCCTTGGGCGTGCCCTCGCGCATGAACGTCGGCCAGGTGCTGGAGACGCACCTCGGCTGGGCGGCGAAGGGCGTCGGGCTCAAGATCGGCCGGATGCTGGACCAGCAGGCGGCGGCCGCCGACCTGCGCGCGTTCGTCCGGCAGATCTACAACGAGACCGGTGGCCAGCGTGAGGACATCGACAGTCTGAACGATGCCGATCTCACCCAGCTCGCCAGGAATCTCTCCGGCGGTGTCCCGATGGCGACGCCGGTGTTCGATGGCGCGAGCGAGCAGGAGATCAAGCGCATGCTGAAGCTCGCGGATCTGCCGCTCAACGGCCAGACGTACCTGTACGACGGCCGCACCGGCGAGCGCTTCGAGCGTCAGGTGACGGTCGGCTACATGTACATGCTGAAGCTCAACCATCTGGTCGACGACAAGATGCACGCGCGCTCGACCGGCCCCTACAGTCTCGTCACCCAGCAGCCGCTGGGCGGCAAGGCACAGTTCGGCGGCCAGCGCTTCGGCGAGATGGAAGTATGGGCGCTGGAAGCCTATGGAGCCGCGTACACGCTGCAGGAGATGCTGACCGTCAAGTCGGACGACGTGAACGGTCGCACCAAGATGTACAAAAACATCGTCGACGGCAACCATCAGATGGATGCGGGCATGCCGGAGTCCTTCAACGTCCTGGTGAAGGAGATCCGCTCGCTCGGCATCAACATGGAACTGGAACAGGATTAAAACCGGTGAAGACGGCGCTAAGGCGCCGTTAGGAGAGTAGATGAAAGACTTACTCAAGTTGTTCAGGCAGCACGCTCCGGTCGAGCACTTCGATTCGATCAAGATCGGGCTGGCATCGCCGGAGATGATCCGTGCCTGGTCGTACGGCGAGGTGAAGAAGCCGGAGACGATCAACTACCGCACCTTCAAGCCGGAGCGGGATGGCCTGTTCTGCGCCAAGATCTTCGGGCCGGTCAAGGACTACGAGTGTCTGTGCGGCAAGTACAAGCGCCTGAAGCACCGCGGCGTGGTGTGCGAGAAGTGCGGCGTCGAGGTGACGCAGTCGAAGGTGCGCCGCGAGCGCATGGGCCACATCGAGCTCGCGAGCCCGACCGCGCACATTTGGTTCCTGAAGTCGCTCCCCTCGCGCATCGGCCTGATGCTCGATATGACGCTGCGTGAGATCGAGCGCGTGCTGTATTTCGAGGCGTTCGTGGTCATCGATCCGGGCATGACCCCGATGCAGCGCGGGCAGCTGCTTACCGACGAGATGTACCTCGAGGCCATCGAGGAGCACGGCGATGAGTTCGATGCCCGCATGGGCGCGGAGGCCGTGTACGAGCTGATGCGCACCATCGATCTCACTGCCGAGATCGCCAAGGTGCGCGAAGAGATGGCCGGCACTTCTTCGGAGACCAAGCTCAAGAGGCTTTCCAAGCGACTGAAGCTCATCGAGTCGTTCGTCGAATCGGGCAACAAGCCCGAGTGGATGGTGATGACCGTTCTGCCGGTACTGCCGCCGGACCTGCGGCCGCTCGTGCCGCTCGATGGCGGGCGCTTCGCCACCAGCGACCTGAACGACCTGTATCGCCGCGTCATCAACCGCAACAACCGTTTACGCAGGCTGCTCGAGCTCAACGCGCCCGACATCATCGTGCGCAACGAGAAGCGCATGCTGCAGGAGGCGGTGGACGCGCTGCTCGATAACGGCCGCCGCGGCCGCGCCATCACCGGCACCAACAAGCGGCCGCTGAAGTCGCTCGCCGACATGATCAAGGGCAAGCAGGGGCGCTTCCGCCAGAACCTGCTCGGTAAGCGCGTCGACTACTCCGGCCGCTCGGTCATCGTGGTCGGACCGCAGCTGCGCCTGCATCAGTGCGGACTGCCGAAGAAGATGGCGCTCGAGCTCTTCAAGCCCTTCATCTTCCAGAAACTGCAGCTGCGCGGCGAGGCCTCCACCATCAAGGCCGCCAAGCGCCTGGTGGAGCGCGAGGGACCGGAGGTGTGGGACATCCTCGAGGAGGTGATCCGCGAGCATCCGGTGCTGCTCAATCGCGCCCCGACGCTGCATCGCTTGGGGATCCAGGCCTTCGAGCCGCTGCTGGTCGAAGGCAAGGCGATTCAGTTGCACCCGCTGGTGTGCACCGCGTTCAACGCCGACTTCGACGGCGACCAGATGGCGGTGCACGTGCCGCTGTCGCTGGAAGCGCAGCTGGAAGCGCGTGCGCTGATGATGTCCTCCAACAACATCCTGTCCCCGGCGAACGGCGATCCGATCATCGTGCCCTCGCAGGACGTGGTGCTGGGTCTTTACTACATGACTCGTGAGAGCGTCGGCGCGAAGGGCGAAGGCATGATGTTCGCCGACGTGCACGAGGTGCACCGTGCCTACGAGAGCCGCGGCGTCGACCTGCAGGCACGCTGCCGCGTGCGGCTGCGCGAGCACGTGCGCGGCGAGGGCGGGACGCTCACCGAGCGTGTCCGCAGCGTCGACACGACCGTGGGCCGCGCGCTGCTGTTCGAGATCCTGCCCAGGGGCCTGTCCTTCGATCTGATCAACCAGGACATGACCAAGAAGGCGATCTCGGCGACCATCAACGCCTGTTACCGCGCACTCGGCCTCAAGGAGACCGTGGTGTTCGCGGATCAGCTGATGTACACGGGCTTTCACTACGCCACGCGCGCGGGCGTCTCCTTCGGCATCGACGACATCGTCATCCCGGAGCAGAAGACCCGCATCGTGACCTCCGCCGACAACGAGGTGAAGGAGATCCAGGATCAGTACGCTTCGGGTCTGGTCACCAACGGCGAGCGCTACAACAAGGTGGTCGATATCTGGTCGCGGGCCAACGACCAGGTGGCGAAGGCCATGATGGAGAAGCTCGGCTCTGAAGAGGCCACCGACTCCAAAGGGGTGCGCCAGAAGCAGAAGTCGTTCAACTCGATCTTCATGATGGCCGACTCCGGCGCGCGCGGCTCGGCGGCGCAGATCCGGCAGCTCGCCGGCATGCGCGGCCTGATGGCCAAGCCCGACGGCTCGATCATCGAGACGCCGATCACGGCGAACTTCCGTGAGGGGCTGAACGTGCTGCAGTACTTCATCTCCACGCACGGCGCCCGCAAGGGTCTTGCCGACACGGCGCTGAAGACGGCGAACTCGGGCTATCTCACCCGCCGCCTGGTCGATGTGGCGCAGGATCTGGTGGTGACCGAGGTCGACTGCGGCACCTCCAACGGCCTCGCCATGACGCCGCTCGTCGAAGGCGGTGACGTGGTGGAGGCGCTCGGTGAGCGCGTGCTGGGACGCGTGCTCGCGGAGGACATCGTCAAGCCCGGCAGCCAGGATGTGCTCATCCCGACCGGCACACTGCTCGATGAGGGGCTCGTGCGGATGCTCGAGACCGAGGGCGTCGACCAGATCAAGGTGCGCTCACCGATCACCTGCGAGACGCGCTACGGGGTGTGCTCGCATTGCTACGGGCGCGATCTGGCGCGCGGCCGGCCGATCTCCATCGGCGAGGCCGTGGGCGTCATCGCCGCGCAGTCGATCGGCGAGCCGGGTACGCAGCTCACCATGCGTACCTTCCACATCGGTGGTGCGGCCTCCCGGGCCGCGGCGGCCTCCAGCGTCGAAGTGCGCAACAAGGGTGTGATCCGCTTCCATCACGTGAAGACCGTGCAGCACGAGAAGGGGCACCTGGTGGCGGTATCGCGTTCGGGCGAGATCGGCGTGGTCGATGACTTCGGCCGCGAGCGCGAGCGCTACAAGATCCCGTACGGCGCGGTGATCAGCGTCAAGGAGGGCGCCACGGTGGCTGCCGGCCAGGTGGTGGCCACCTGGGACCCGCACACCCACCCGGTGGTCACGGAGGTCGCGGGCTCCGTCAAGTTCCAGGACTTCGTCGACGGGCTCACGGTCACCTCGCAGGTGGACGAGGTCACCGGGCTCTCGAGCACGGTGGTGCTCGACACCAAGCAGCGCGGCGGCAAGGACCTGCGCGCCACCATGAAGCTGGTGAGCGGCAAGGGCAAGGAAGTGACCTTCGCCAACACGGAAATCCCGGCGGTGTACACGCTGCCCCCGGGCGCGCTGGTGTCGCTCGAGGACGGCGCGCGCGTATCGGTGGGCGATATCATCGCCCGCATCCCGCAGGAGTCCTCCAAGACGCGCGACATCACCGGCGGTCTGCCGCGTGTCGCCGACCTGTTCGAGGCGCGCAAGCCCAAGGATCCGGCGATCCTGGCGGAGCGCTCCGGCACGGTGAGCTTCGGCAAGGAGACCAAGGGCAAGCGGCGCCTCATCATCACCCCGGATGACGGGGAGAAGTACGAGGAGCTGATCCCGAAGTGGCGGCAGCTCAACGTCTTCGAGGGCGAGACCGTGGAGCGTGGCGAGGTGATCGCGGACGGCGAACCGAATCCGCACGACATCCTGAGACTCCAGGGCGTCGAGGCGCTCGCCAACTACCTGGTGCGCGAGATCCAGGACGTCTACCGCCTGCAGGGTGTGAAGATCAACGACAAGCACATCGAGGTGATCATCCGCCAGATGCTGCGCAAGACCGAGGTGCAGGAAGTCGGCGAGACCGCGCTGCTGCGTGGTGAGCAGCTCGATCGCTCGCGGGCTCTCGACATCAACGATCGTGCGCAGACCGCCGGCAAGAAGGGGGCGCGACTGCAGCCCGTGCTGCTCGGCATCACCAAGGCATCCCTCGCCACCGAGTCGTTCATCTCCGCCGCGTCGTTCCAGGAGACCACCCGCGTGCTCACCGAGGCCGCGGTGCGCGGACTCAAGGACGACCTGCGGGGCCTCAAGGAGAACGTCATCGTGGGCCGGCTCATCCCGGCGGGCACGGGCTTCGCCGCCCATGCTTCACGGCGCAAGAAGATGGAGGGCACCGACCGCCGCAGCTTCATGGACGTGGGCGGTGGACTTCCCGACACCGAGGAGTCGAACGTTGGCGAGGAGTCGGAGAGTGCCGCGGGCTGATGAAGCTGCGGCATGCCGCGCGGCCTCGGGCCGCGCACTAGACTAGTCGGACGGGCCGGCGAGGATCGCTGGCCCGTTTTTTTTCCGCCCTGAGAATGGGCAAGAGGCCACGGCAGAGCTCATCATGAGTGATACCACGCTGGTCATCGCGCCGACGATCCTCGCCGCCAGGTACGTGCGCCTCGAGCCGCTGGCGCACACGCACATCCCGGGGCTGGTTGCGGCGGCACGCGAAGACCCAGGGCTGTACCGCTGGACCAGCATTCCGCAAGGCGTGATGGAGATGGCGCAGTATGTGGACACTGCGCTCAGCTGGCGCGAGGCGGGTACTGCGATGCCGTTCGCGACGGTACGTGCCGAGGATGACACGGTGATTGGCTCGACCCGTTTCTTCCTGCTGGAGCGCTGGACGTGGCCCGCAGGTCACCCCGACGCCCGGCGCAACGGCTTCGATGGCTGCGAGATCGGCTACACCTGGTTGTC
>Ga0210408_10004524_pt1 | contig 12373 bp, 11 predicted proteins | sample IncBWH4MmetaG_FD_155471 | JGI IMG/M metagenome (GOLD analysis project Ga0210408, IMG submission 155471) | Forest soil microbial communities from Barre Woods Harvard Forest LTER site, Petersham, Massachusetts, United States - Inc-BW-H-4-M | ecosystem: Environmental > Terrestrial > Soil >...
CAGGCGCCTCGTCCCAGGTAGTCACACGCCGATAGACGGCCCGGTGGAAAATCAGGGCATTCAGCCCCGCCAGGACGAGCATTACCATCTTTATGCGAAACGCTTTGTTCTCGAAGCAGCGCGTTGCTTCGGAAGCAAACAAGCAAAATCCCGTCACGACTTGTATCGTCAGTCCTGCCCACGCCCAAGGTAGCAGCCGCCCGGCAATCCTGGATACCGGCTCTCCCTTCATCGTCAGGCCTATAAGCCGCAGGTCGAGTGCCGAAGTTGCTCCAACCAGTGAGACGATGCCAAATAGATGGGCCGTCTCGAGCATTGGAAATAGCCATAACGACTGGTGGATGGCCGTCGCAAAGCTTGAATTCTCCAGCCACTGACAGAAGGCAAACATATTCATTCCGTGTCACAAAGACTTGGGACACGTTCCGCAGCACAGTATATGTCAGTAAGGATTTATTCCATCACGAGCGGCAGTTCGGTTCCGTTGGCTTTGACGATCTTGCGAATCCACAGCGAACTCATGCCCTTCTTCGCAGGCAGACCGCTGATGGTAATCACTTCTCCGGGCTCCAGAGTATTCTTGGTCCAGCCAGCTCGCACCAGGTGGTTGGGGCTGGTCATTTCGCCTTGCCATTTCGCGATCGTGCCATCGCTTTGTTTCACGTCCAGATAGACGAGAGTATGCGGGTTCGCAAAACTAAATTCGGTAACTGTGCCGGTCACAGTTATCTGCTTATCCTCCTGATAAGCCGCGGTTCCATGGTGGGCCAAGCCGGGCACCGCCGAGTTCAATAAAGCCAGTGCCACGGTACAAAGTCGGATCAGCTTATTAGCTTTCATAGCCATCTCTAGGCAGCCATCGCGCTTCAAATCAATAATCGGCTGAAATCCAGTTGCCAGAAGTAAAATCGGCGCTAAATTTCGTTCATATGCCGCCGAAGCAAATGCCCTAATCAGCCCACGAACTTGTAGCCAAGCCCAACCATGGTAAGGATGTGTTGAGGATTCTTAGGGTCTTTCTCGATCTTTTGCCTCAGCCAGGCAACATGCACGTCGACCGTCCGAGTGGTCGGCTGGCCCCCGTAGCCCCACACTTCCCGGAGCAATTCGTCACGGGAAAGCGTCGCTCCCCGATGTTCCACAAAATATCTTAGCAAATGAAATTCCTTCGCCGAAAGGGCCACCGGTTGACCCTCCCGCGTAAGCTCGGTACTTCTGATATCGATCTGCAAATCGCCGAACTGATAGCGGACCGGCCCTGTGGTCTTTCCTGATCCCGCACGCCGCAGCAGCGCATCCACGCGCGCCAGTAATTCCACCATTTTGAAGGGCTTTGTCAGGTAATCGTCGGCGCCGGTGCGCAGGCCAACCACTTTGTCCATGGTCTGCCGGCGCGCGGTGAGCATCAGAATCGGTTCATTCGATCCAAGCTGCCGAAGTTTCTGGCAAATGGTCAAGCCATTCTGCCCAGGGAGCATAAGATCGAGAATCAAAAGATCGAATGGCTCACGCATGGCCAGTTCCATGCCCGAATTGCCATCGCGAGCGACGCTTACCGTATGCCCTTCCTTCCGCAGGCGATCTTTCAGGGTCGTGGCTAAGCCAGCCTCGTCTTCCACGATGAGTATTTTTGCATTCATGCGGGATGATTCAATTATCCGCCAGCGGAGCCTTGGCTACTCACTCTTTGTGGAAGCTATTTTAGCTCTGTAGGTTGTAAGCGCGTCTTAACGTCGTCCTTATTCTGGAGGATGTAGTCGTAGAAGCCCGCGGTGAAAAGTTTGACGGTTACCGGCGCACGGCTCTCGTTATCCCAAAACCATCCTTGGATCCCAGTGCTAGGCGATGTAAAGGTGCCGTTCGATTGGTTTCTTCCAACCGCATCATCTTTCTCATAGCTCTCAAAGTAATCTTCCGGCGCTCCTGCCGGTTTGACGTCAGGCTCCCCGTGAAATTCGTAGAGGACCTTTGCGTTGGCCGTCCATGAATACACCATGCCGGCTCCTTTTTGCATGTGGTACTTGATCTCCATTCCTTCTCCCGGGCCGAGCTTCAATTCGCGGGAGTCGATCTTATATCGGTCAGGTTGCGCCGCGAACGTGCCCTTAACGATCGGCGCTTCGCTGGCTGTTCCAGCCTCAAGCGTTGGAGCGGCCGGAGTGGCATCAATGGTTGCCGCTGTTGCCGCTGTTGCCGCTGCACTGACTGGCTCCGAGAGATTCATCAGACCCAAAGCAGCGCCAGTATGGAGCGGATCTTTCCCCAATTCTGCTGGCATGACGATCGTGAAGAAGATAATTACGGCGACGAGCGCCGCTAAACCGGTAGCTTTAAGAATCTGTGTTTTCGAGGGCGCTTCAACCGCAGTGATGCTGTCTCCGTTTGTCATTGTGCGAGGTACCCCGCGAGCTGATAGCTCAAAAGAATGAACCCGCCCGTCATGAGGGCGGTGTTCGTCGCAAAAGCATGTTTCAGAAAGCCGCCCTGCATGCGCCAATAACTCAGTCCAATGAGGACTGCCGACAAAGCCAGGACTTGCCCGATCTCCACTCCGACGTTGAAGCTGATTATATTCGTGATCAGACCAGTCTGCGACAGAGTCAATTCCTGAAGCTTGGTGGCCAATCCAAACCCATGGAATAAGCCGAAAACGAGCACTGCAAGTTTTGTATTAGGCTCAAAACCAAGGAAGCGCTGGAAGCCGCCCATATTGTCGAAGGCCTTATACACGACCGACAGTGCGATTATGGCGTCGATCATGTACGGATTCGCACGCACGTGTCCGAAAACTCCCAGCAGGAGCGTGGTACTGTGTCCCAAGGTGAAGAGGCTGACGTACTGAACGATGTCCTTCAAGCGATAGAGAAAAAAGATCACGCCCACCAGGAACAGGATATGGTCATACCCCGTGACCATATGTTTCGCACCGAGGTAAAGGAATGGCCCGATCGCGGCTCCCCGATTTGACTGCACGAAGGACGCATCGCGCTTGGACACGTTGTGTGCGGCCGCAATCGTCGGCCACAAAATTGACGCCATCAGGACTGCAATGGCTCCCAGCAAAGAGCTCCGCTTAATCATTTGCGGACCCTCTTTCCGCGGCCGGATTATCATTCGCCCGGAGAGAGATGATTGTGCGCCCAATAGGGAGATGAGCAGAGTTAAATCGCCGTTAAGAAGTTTAAACCTCGATCTGGTCCTGATTCCTGTGAGAATCGCGGGCCAAGTGCGCGCTTGCGTATGGACCTAACCCTTGACTACCTCAGCTTTGACGGCAGAAGGGTGGTGTGGCTCGGCGGAATCGAATACCGGGAAATGGAGGGTGAAGACGGAACCTTTGGAGAGCTTGCTGGATACGCTCACGCGTCCGCCCATCGCTTCCATCATGCGTTTTACCAAATAAAGACCGAGGCCCACGCCTCTGATCTGACCATCCTTCACGCTTTGGGCGCGATAGAAGGGTTCAAAAACGTGCGGAAGATCTGCGGCCGAGATTCCGATTCCTTTGTCTTCTATGCTGATTTGCACTTCAGGCGATCCCTGATTCAACACGCAGCCCGCCCGCAGAGCCACCCAGCGGTTCTGGCCTGAATATTTCATGGCATTGCTAATCAAGTTTTCCACGCACTTGCCAAGGGCTTCGGGATCAGCAACGACAAAGGGGAGTTGTGGACTGATATCTTTGTGAAACGTGAAACCTTCATCGCGCAGCATCGCCTCGGACGCCGACAGGCTCTGCTCCAAGATGGGAACGACTTCCGTCGGCCGCAAATCGTATCCCAAGCGTCCCGCGCGCCCCGCCGCAAATAAGAGCACCTCGTCCACGAGACGTTCGAGCCGGCGTCCCTGTTCTCGGATGATGGTCCCGTACTCTTGTACCTGCTCGGCGCCTTCGACGACGCCATCGACAATGTTTTCGGCCGCGGAGTTGATTACCGCCAAAGGCGTGCACAATTCATGCGACACGCCCGCCACGAACTCCATCTGCAATTTGGCGAGCCGTTCGGCTCTGCGCGCCACGGAAAACAACAACACCATTGTTCCCGCCAAAACAGCCAGTAAGCCGAAACTGATGGCCAGGTTGCGGCGCCGCCATTGCGCAACGCCGACATCTACGGAACCCGCCGGATCCTGAACCACGAGCTGCCACTGGTCATTTTCGGCAGTTGCCTGTAAGGGCGCATGACCCCGGCGCCTCGCCTCTTCGGCTACTGACTCAACGAGATTCACCGCTGCGTCGGGCGCGGAGCTAGAAGCAGCGGGAGCGGCGCTCGACGCATAGATGGTCCTGTAAGGCGCATTCATCGTTCGGACCGCAACTCCAAAGCTCGTAACCCTCGGCTCCCCAAAATGCCTCACGACCAGTTCAGGCACGTACTGCTTCTCGAGGAACTCCTTATTGAACTCCAGGATCAAAAATCCCTGGAGCTGTACGTACATATCTTGTGCGTTTTCCAGATGAAAAATGGGGCGAATAAGAGCCGGCGCGGAACCCAGAAAAGTCCACGGATAGTAGATCGCCTGGCGGTCCCCAATGACACGAGCATTTAACAGTTCAGCTTGTCTCTCGAGGTAAGGATGCAACGAGCTCAACCGCTCGGGCCAGGTTGCCTCGACAAAGCGCTTGCCGTTGGCCTCGAATGATTCGAAGCCGGCGTGTCCCTCTTCCAGCTTCCAGATATCTATCCCAGCGAGCAAAGCCGGCCGCGATGCGATTCGTTCCCAATCGCTCTGCTGGCGGATTATGCGGCTCTCCAGGTTAGCCTGCGGGACCTCGGGACCAATCTCAAATGCTTCACACAGCCGCTCGAAATCGTAGGAAAATTCCTGATCGAATCCGCGAACGCTCGTCGTCACATTGGCCTTCAGTCTCTGCTGCTCAGAGCGACTGATTTCGCCTGTCCAGCGATACTGCAGAACCGCCAGAGTACAGACCACCGCAACCATCCCTAGAATGGCTGCCAGCTCTATCGCCGCTCTTTTGGACCACTTCATCGCGGATCCGCCATATTGTCTTCGCAAACGTATTCGAGCAGGTGCCAGCCACGTTTAAGAGTAAAGATCTGCTGGCCGTTCCAGGGCTTCAGGTAGGCTTTAGGATCATCAATGGTTATGTCGTCCACCAAAGTGTCATGATCCGGCCGCCGGAAGCGTTCGATCACGTGCAGCACCTCCGAATGCGGGTGCCCTACCTGATCGAGCCAGGTTTTGTCGTTCAAGCCGACCGTATCGACGACTAAAGTATCGCCTTCCCAATGGCCGATCGAATCGCCCATCCAGGAAGGGTTCAGGTCCTTTGGATGCTGCCGCCGCTCCAGGTCAACGAAGCGCACGAAATGGTCATATTCGAAAACCATCATCACTTGCCCGGGGAGCTGGATGATCTGCATAGGAAATGGAATCAACATGATGCGCGGCACTCCGGGCGGATAACACTGCAAAATCGGGTCCTGTGAATCCGGAGTCGCGTGCGGGCCGTAACCTGGCTTCACTGACTTATATTTGGCTTCCGCCCACGGCTGAAAGGGAGGCTCTTTCGAACTGAAGGTGATCGGATTTTGTTTCTCGAGCCAAACACCGGATAGGTCGGTGGCGGAGCCGCCACTTTGATTTCGCGTGGCAAACGGGCGGCCCAGATTCTGCGTAAACGAAAGCAGCGCCGATGAAAATACAATCGTGATTGCCAGTGCCCCAGTAAACCTGAGTGTTCCCCTCCGCAATGTTAAACTCGCGTGCCCGTCAATTTTTCCACACCGATCCCTGTAACAGTGCTCATTTATTGATCCTATTGTACTGTCAATTGGGAGGTTGGGCACGCGAACGCCAGGCGGGCGTAGATGGCCGGACAATCTTTGCAGGCGCTACTTCCTTGGGCGGGATTCCGGCGGCACCATGCCATTAATTCTGTAATACACCACCAACTGGCCGTAGTGTTCACCCGAGTGTTCGATAACGCTATAAGCGAGTTCCGATACACGAAGGTTCTGGTTTGACTCCGGGTCCTGAACTGCCGCCGTCATTCCCGCATTGCCCTTTGCTTTGATCAGATTTGCTCCATCTTCCACGGACTTTTTCACGAACGCCACGATCTGAGCCTTCGTTTTCAGCTGGTCGCGGCTGGGATCGTCTCCATAACGCACTTTTTGCCCTTGCGCCACGTCAGTGAAGTAATACATCGAGGCTGACACATGTAAGAGTTGAGCCACAAACGTCCGCGAATCGGGATGGGGTTTGTAATCGTACTTGTTTTCGGGCAAATCTTCCGCCATCGCCACCAGCTTCCGGCCAATGTCGTTCCACTGTGCCAAAACTACTTGGGAAGGGCTCGGAACCGGCTTGAGGCCCTCCGCCTTTTTCGCAGACTCTTGGGCAACGGCCGGCAACGCAAGCGGACATGCGGTAAGGACCAACGCGCAAATGCAAAATGCTCGGCTCATCTTTCCTCCATATCCACACCCCATGACGGCGATGATAGTCTCGGAGAGCCGCCCTGTCACTCGCGTTCTCCTTTGGCACACGGCCTCGACGAAGTCGGGTGCGTCGCCGAAGCTCTGTTGTAAAATCGACGACCGCGTAAACACATTGCGCCCGACTCGTCAGCGGGTGACTATAGAGTGCGGCTTACAAATTGAGGAACACGGAATTACGGAATGAACAGCAAAGGCCCCAAAACTGAAATAGCGTCTCTGTGCGTCATGAAGTTCGGCGGCACGTCGGTGGGGGACGCAGCGTGCATCGCCCGAGCTGCCGCCATTGTGAAGTCAGCGGCGTCGGAAGGTTCTGTTGTGGTCGTGGTTTCGGCTATGAGCGGCGTAACCAACCGGCTGATTGATGCCGCGCATCGCGCGGAAGCAGGTGACGCTGAGTACGCGACGAAGGTGGTTGGTGAACTTCGGAATCATCACAAAAAGGCCCTGGAAGCTTTGGTTCGCGACGCCCACAGGCTCGCTGAAATCGATCAAAGCCTCGGCACGGTGCTCGCCGAGTTGGAACGCCTGTTACAGGGCACTGCGCTGCTGCGCGAACTAACCCCTCGGGCCCTCGACTCTATATCAGGGATGGGCGAACGCCTCTCAACACCCTTGCTAGCCGCCGCGCTGAATGAACTCGGCGTCTCCAGCGTTCCCGTATCTGCCAGCGAGGTTATCGTCACCGACCCACATCACGGCCGCGCGGAACCGCTGATGGACAACACGCGAGACCGCTCAGAGAAACGTCTGCGTCCTCTGCTGAAAAAGGGAGTGGTACCCGTCGTCACGGGCTTCATCGGTGCAACAATCGACGGCGTTCCCACCACACTCGGCCGCGGCGGCTCCGACTATTCCGCCACCATCCTTGGCGCCGCTCTGGGCGCTCAGGAGACGATCATCTGGACCGACGTTGACGGCGTAAAAACTGCGGACCCCAAGCTCGTTCCCGAAGCGCGCACCATCGATGAAATTTCGTACAACGAAGCTGCCGAACTGGCCTATTTCGGCGCCAAAGTATTGCATCCCAATACCCTGCGGCCGGTCACCGCGGCGGGCGTACCGGTGTGGATCCGCAACAGCTTTGCGCCGGAAAAAGCGGGCACGAAAATCACGGCCCGAGGCAACTCGAATGGCGGAGGCGTTAAGGCACTGACCGCTATTCGCGGTGTCACAATGATCACCGTTGGCGGCCCGGGCATCGTGGGACTGACGGATGTGCTGGCAAGATCATTTGCGGCAACGGCCGGGCTCCGCGCCAATGTGCTTTTCGTCTCTCAGTCATCCTCGCAGAACGATATCTGCTTCGTGATCTCGTCCGCGGACGAGAAAGGCACCGTCGAGGCTCTGCGTCAAGCCTTTGCTCCCGAAATTGCCGAGCAAACCGTGGAGCATGTCTCATCCAATTCCGGGATCGCCGTAGTTGCCGTCGTTGGCGAAAATATGCACGGCATACCGGGAGTTGCCGGGCGTACGTTTTCGGCGTTGGGGCGCGAAGGGATCAACATCATCGCCATCGCGCAGGGCTCCTCCGAGTACAACATTTCTCTCGTGGTCGAAGCCGACGCCATGCAGCGCGCGATGCTTACCCTTCACCGCGAATTCCGGCTGCAGGAAGCGTCCGCCGTCCCAGGTTCGCATATCAAAGCCGGCGCCGCAGATGGCATCTGGACCGGCGCCCTCCGCAAATAGCGTGAGCCTAGGGCGCGCGACCCATGGGTCCGGTGAAAGCGATCTTCAACAATGGCGGCGTGAGTAGAGCGCTGGCCACGACCACAAACACAATCACGCTGTAAACCGCAGCGTTCAGAATCAGCATGCTCAAACCGAGTTGCGCCGCGACCATGGCGACTTCACCCCTCGGAATCATGCCGACACCGACACGCATCGCGGTATGCCAGCCTGCCGGAAGCGTCGCCAGACCGCAGCCGAGAACCTTTGTGGCGATGGCCGCAACCAGAATCACCAGCGCGAGCAACACCGTCGACCGGGATCGAAATATGCCGATGTCGAAATTCAATCCGATTCCCGCGAGGAAGAACGGCACCAGAAGCTCGGTTACGCCCCGCGTCAAATTGCGGACGCGCGAATCAGCACTGCCCGCAAGGGCCAGCCCGGCCAGAAACGCTCCCACAATTGCCGCCACACCTGCATAGAAGGCCAGTACCGCCAAACTGAACAGAAGGATCATGGCCACGTCGAATTGCGCCTCATCGGCGCGAAGTCGAGAGTGGAAATGAGGAAAGATCCGCGAGACCACCTTTGTTCCCCAGATCGCCGTCACGACCACAAACGCCGCCGCCAGTGCCGCGGTCAGGACAATCTCCGCGATATTGAACCGGCCGCGCGCCACGCTGCTGACCACCGCCAGAACGATTAGCCCCAGCACATCATCAATTACCGCCGCCGCCAAAATGATCTGGCTCGCTCGGTGGTGGAGGAGATTTCTCCGCTTCAGCACCGACGCCGAAATACCCACGCTGGTGGCAACGAGCGCTGCGCCCATGAAGAGGGCCGCGTGCGGCGTCGCGCCCCACGCGAGAAGGATTCCCCATCCAGCCAGGAAAGGTATCGCCTCGCCCAAAGCGGCCACGAAGGTGGAGAGAAGGCCCACACGCAGCAGATCCGCTAAGCGCACGTCGAGGCCAATACTGAATAGGAGAAACAGCACGCCCAGGTCGGAGAGCGCTTTCATCGTCTCGTTGGGTGATACCCAATGCAGCACGCTTGGCCCAATCAGGACTCCAGCCAGGATTTCCCCGGCAATTCCCGGCAGGCCAATGCGTTCGAAAAGGTCGGAGAGCAACTTGGCCGAGCCGAAGACAATCAGCATCGCCAAGGGAAGCGAAGAGGGCACGGGATCCTCTGTCTCGCAGAAAATGCGGGTACAAGCCGCGGCTACTTGTGCTGCATCGCTATGTAGAGCAAAAGTCCGAAAATCACCACGGGAATTAGCGCCAGGAAAATATAGAAGAGAATTTGTCGGCCCCAGGGCGACCGGCGTTTTTTCCAATCGCGCAGTTCCGGCCTTTCGGCCACGCCCACCTGTGACTGATTACGCAAATCGTGCGCAAATTCGCGAACGCTGGCGTACCGGTTTTCGGGCTTGCGCTCGAGCGCGCGGTAAATAATCTCCTGTAATTGAGGCGAAATCTCCGGATTCAACTCGCGCGGCGGAATCGGATTGTTGAGTAGCCGATCGTTCATGATCGCAAATGCGTTCGGCCCGTGGAAAGGAACTTCGCCCGTCAACATCTCGTAGAGCATCACGCCCAGCGCGTAAATGTCGCTGCGCGCGTCGCCCCGCTTCGATTTCACCTGCTCCGGCGAAATATAGTCGGGCGTCCCCATGGCTTGAGTCAATCTGGCAAAGGTAAGCCGCCGCATCCCCACGCTTCCCGCGATTCCGAAGTCGATGAGCTTAACGTGATCGTTTGCGTCGACCATGATGTTTTCCGGCTTCAGGTCCCGGTGTACCACGCCCTTGGTGTGGATGTATTCCAGCGCATCGCAAATTCCCAGAGCGATGCGGATCGCGCGGTCGATCGGCAGCTTTTTCTGCTCGATCAGAATTTGCCGCAGCAGCCTCCCTTCGACCCACTCCATGACCATGTAGACGCGGCTGCGGTCGTCGTCCGCGTATACCTTCATCACACCAGGATGATCGAGTTTCTTCCCGATTTCTTCTTCGCGCTTGAAGCGGTCGTAAAAGAGCGGATCGGCTTCGACTTCAGGATGGGGAATTTTGATGGCTACAGGGCGTCCCTTTTCGAGATCGGTCGCCCGGTAGATGGAAGCCATTCCGCTCCGGGCGACGAGATTTTCCAAGCGGTAATGGTCGAGTTGGTCGCCGGGATGGAGTGACGTCATCGCGAGCGCGGGTCATCGCCGGAAAACGGCGCCGGCCCTGGCTCAACGCAGCTTATAGGGCCGCCCGCGGTACATGCCCACACGTTCGACATTCTGAACGCGGACCACTTGGGCGGAGACATTATCGCTGCCGTCCTTTTCGTTGGCAAGCGCAACAAGCCTGCGTGCTGCGAGTTCCACATCGGACGTTTCGCTCACTATCGCGGCGATCTCCTGGGAGGAGAGTGCGCCGTGCAGTCCGTCTGAACACAGGAGCAAAACATCTCCAGGGAGGACTTGATGGTCGCTTACCTCTACGCTTACGGAAAGCTCTGTGCCCAACGAGCGGCTCAATATGTGTCGCGTTTCAGCTTCGGCCACATCCTCTGGGGACATCAGCCCGAGCCGCGCATGCTCGTTGGCGATGGTGTGATCACGAGTGAGCATGACAGCGGCTTTTTGGCGCACCAGATAACATCGCGAGTCGCCCACGTGCGCAATCACGGCGCGGTCATAGCGCAATGCACAAGCTACCAGGGTGGTGGCCATGCCCGAGCTCATTCCGGCGTCCAATACGCGAGTGTTCGCTTTCCGCACCAAGCTTTGCAGTAAACTGTTGAGGGGCGAGCCTCTGGCTGCTTCGCGAAATCCCTCCAACACGGTCTCCACCGCCGTTCGAGACGCAACCTCACCCTTCTCCTGCCCTCCCACGCCATCCGCAAGCGCAAATAGCCAGCCATGATTGCGCGCCTGCTCCGACGTGTCCGGAGCCACATGGCCCACGTAATCTTCATTTCCCAGCCGAACGCGTCCGACATCAGAGAATTCGGCGAAATCGATCTCCAGCATGGAGTCGTCAAATGTGCGATGCGCGACCGGAATCGGTTCGCCGCGCGCCAGTCTCTGTCCTCTGTAACCCTCAAACATAGTAACTCCACAAATGCGGCCGGGGCGAACGTCTCTCGCGCCGATTTGCGCTGACGGCGTCCGCCCCGATCCACTTCCCACTCATACTCTCTTCTCGATTTAGGCTCCCCTCCCCGCGCGGCTCACGACGAACGTTGTCCGGCCGGTCGCCTTACTTGCTCGGGTGAAGTAGATTCCGCCGTAGATGGCCCAGACTAACGCGATTCCTATTGCGCCGAAGGGCTCCATCTTCGTGCCGTACCCAATGAACGGCCCGATGATGTAGAAGGCCATGCAGACGAAGTTTGCCAGCACCCCGAAGACCGGGACCAGCAGGTGCTTCACCGCACTGAAGTTCGGGTGTCCTTGATAGGCCACCATGCAAATGATGCAACTCAGCATATACAGCAGGAATGTGCCGAAGTTGGAGGCCAGCACGATCATGGTCAGGGTATTTGGCAGAGCGGCCAGCCGGGCCTGCGAAGTTGCAAACCACACACTGGACCAGAGACCGTGCGGTAGCGCCGCGATCGCCGCATCGTTGAGTGAAGCCGCGCCGGCGTCACCGAACACCACCAACAGGGCGATGCAGCCGATCACGCAGGAAATGACCGCCAAAGCCCAAATGGCGCGGTGGGGGCTGAGGTTTTTGTCATGCAGCATGCCGAAATGTTCCGGCACTTCCTGGTCTTTGCCCATCGCGTAGGTCACGCGGGCGCCGGTGTTGATGCAAGAGAGTGTGGTGCCGATCAGAGCCAGAAAGACGGTGATGGCTTCGATCAACATGAACGTTCGCCCGTTTCCTTGGCCAAACAACGCATTACCCACGACGATCATCATGTCGCCGATAGGCGCTGCCGAACCTGTGGCAGTCTGCATGGTATAGCCACTGTTTAAGAAGTAGTTGGCCGCAAAATACTCAAACAGATAGCAGAAGCATCCTTGCACCAATAACGAAGTGATGACGGCGATCGGAACGTCGCGTTTGGCATTCTTCGCCTCGCCGCCCATTGCCGTGACCGACTCAAATCCCACCAGGATCAGGATGGCCACCGTGGCTTGCACGAACATCCAGCCGACGTTGTGAACGCCGACCACGGAACGCGCACTCGGATGCGACAGGAAATTGCCTTTGTCGTCCGCCGTGGGAT
>Ga0210408_10004526_pt1 | contig 12371 bp, 13 predicted proteins | sample IncBWH4MmetaG_FD_155471 | JGI IMG/M metagenome (GOLD analysis project Ga0210408, IMG submission 155471) | Forest soil microbial communities from Barre Woods Harvard Forest LTER site, Petersham, Massachusetts, United States - Inc-BW-H-4-M | ecosystem: Environmental > Terrestrial > Soil >...
ACCGCGGCCGTGCCAAAAATGTGATAGCGTCACATTGCGCGGGCTGGTCCGGCAGGTCGCCTCAGGCGTATTTCTTGTCGCGCTCCAACAGCTCGATCGAGATGCCCTGCGGCCCGCGGATGAAGCAGATGCGTACGCCAGGCCTGATCGTGGTGGGCTCCTTGGTGAACTCGACGCCCTTCGCCTTGATCTCGGCGGCGACGGAATCAATGTCCTTCACCGTCAGCCCGAAATGATCAAGCCCCTGATAGGGCGTTACCGGTGGCGTGTTGACGCCGTCGCCGGGCGCGACCGGCGCGATGAAGACATTGGCGCCGCCGAGCTTGACGTCTATACGCCCCGGACCGCGGATGATGACACCGCCGAGAATGTTCTCAAGCCAGGCCGCGGTCGCCTCCGGATCGGGGCTGCGCAGGTGAATGTGATCCCAGGTGACGATCGGCATCGTTGGTCTCCCACCGTTTCTTGGGCGCCGCGCTCGCGGCGCCAGGCATTGGCCGCGGCAGGGTGGCTCACGGCAGATGGATCTTATCGGCCGCGTCCTGGCGTGGCCATCCCCTCGATGCCGATCGTATCTGCGGCATCAGAAAATTGCCGCGTTCGGGTGCAACCATTTCGTGATTGGCTGAGTTAGATAGCGTGGCGGACCGTCCAGCGGCAATCGTCAAACAAGCCGTACGGCGCACCGCCCGTGCGGCTTTTTAATGTGCGGCGCAGCAGGCGTGATCGAGACGCCGGGGGCTCGAGGGCATGGCTATGACAGCGGATGCGAGGTCGTGGTTTGCGAAAGTCCGGGGCTACCGCCAGACCGACTTCTCAACGCAGGCAGCCGTTCTGCTGCCGGTTGTGACCATCGCCGCACTGACGGCCTGGATGGTGCTTTCCGGCGCGAGCAGCGCCAAAAGCCAATCGGTGAGCCAATCCGTAGCGGCGCCCGCGCCGGCGATCGCCGCTCCTGAAAAGACGTCGCTGGCCGATCCCGTGCCGGCGCCGACGCGAGATCCGGCGACACCTGCGCAAGCAACGCCGCCGGCAGATCAGGCAACCTCGCCGGCCGAATCCCCACCACCGGAAGCTTCGCCCCTCGATGGGCTGAAGATCGCGTCGCAATCCTGGCGCAGGGGTGGGTTGGGTTCGAACGCGCTTGTCACCTTCACGCTCCGCAACAACAACGATTACGCGGTCAAGGATATCGAGATCGCCTGCGCCTTCAACCGCAGGGATGGCAGCCATTTGACCGACCGCACGCGTGTCATTCGCGACACCGTCAATATGAAGAGCCGCAAGACTTTCGCCCGCATGCATGTCGGTTTCGTCAATATCAATGCGAGCCGGGCGAAATGTTCGCTGGTCGCCGCCAGCCGCCTCTAGGGTCCCCAATCCGAAGTTCGCCAATGTTCGCCGCGGCGGGGGCGCACTAGCTCCTTGGCATTCGAAACCACGCCGGGAATCTATGATTCCAGTGCGGTTTCGGCTCGGAAATCCTTTTTTGGGGACTTGCCGGCCGATATCGGCACAGGCGCCGGCCGGTAGCGAAAAAGTTATCCCCGCCGTTGAACCGGATGGATGGCGCTCGGAACCAATAGCTATATCTCCTGTTGAGTGAGTGGTCCGCGCGTGCGCGGGTGGAGCGATGCCAATATGCCCGTGTTGCGGTACTTTTTGTTTGTCGGGGGAGCATTGCTCGCACTGCTGCTCGGTGCCAACGCTCTGTTGCTGCAGGAGGCACCGGCGGTAGGCAGCTTGGCGTCCAGCGCCGAGCTTCCCACAATAAGGATTCATTCCGATCGGAAATGGCCTGAGCGGGTGGTGTTCGACACCAGCCAGCCCACGATGGCTGGCGTGGCAGTTGCAAGGCCGGATGTTGCCGTCGCGGCCCCCGCAGTTACGGTGGCCTCGCCGACGGCGCGCGTGCGCGAGGCCTTTGCGCAGTTGCCGCTGTCTGAGCAAGTACCGGCGGTCGCGCCGGTGGAGCCCAAGAAGCCGGAAGTCAAACCGCAGCCCAAGCGCAAACTCGTGAAGGCGCGTCCTGTGCAACAGCCGATCCAACAGCCGGTGATGCTGGTCGCGCAGCAGCCGCATTTCGGGCTGTTCGGCAATACCTGGTGAGCGCGCTTTCGAGCGCCTGCCTAGCGGCTGCGGCAGATGCTCTCGATCTTGGTGTTCAGCAATTTGTGCGTCTTTGATCTTCGCCGTGAGATCATCGGACCCAAATTTGAGTGGCGGCGTCAACGCGAGCAGAATAGCAGCGGCAAACGCGGGATACGCAATTGTGGATTTCGTGTGGTTCTCCATCTCGAAAGACGCTGCGGCGGCTCAGTCTGACGTTTCATCCGATCTCAGATCAATTCCTCTTTGTGTCCACTTCCTTGAACCCGGCTGTTTCCACCCAGGCCGCCAGTTCAGTCGTGGGAATAACCTTCTTCGGCAAGTGCGGATTTATCGTTCCGGCGGTTAGACGCAGGCCGTTGGTGGCAATCTCCTTGGCAAACAGCTTTGCATGTTCTTCAGTATCGTAGATCCTGGTCATACGCGCATTTCGCCGGGGACTGCGATCCGATTGCTCCGTGTAGGTGGCGTACCAGCGGTTTGGCTCGGACATCCGCTTTTCCTCTTGGGCTGAAGCGACGGGCGCGTTGTACGCTCGGATCGAACGCTGACGAAGAGCAAGTTCGCAAGAAGCGGGCCAACGCTGAAGGCGCCGCGCTCCCGGTAAAGAATCGTCAAGAGATCAGCGAGGTAATAAAGCTCGAAGCGCGCAGCGATGCATCGCGATCTCCGAGATTTCGCAGAAACTCCGAAGTTTCGGAGTCTCGTTCATGTGCGACCGTTGACTGTGTCATCTTTGCATCAATGCGACAGAGTTTATCGCGCGCATTGAGGATTGCGCTGACACATTCGCAAAATCTCTAACATGTGTTCATCGCCAGATCGGCGGACCGTCACATGTACCGGATCGACTCGAATTGTTTTGGAAGGGTGTTCCGCAATCATGGCGCTGCTAGGTGTTGGCATTCCTTCGGCGATGTCGTCGGTTTCGCTTGCCGATGAGAGCGGCACCAGCTTTTGGCTTCCGGGCACGTATGGAAGTCTCACGGCGGTCCCGGGCTACGTTGATTTGCTGACGTGCCTTCAGGAGCAGCAGTTGGCGCGAAAGCTGCCGAAGGAATGTTTGGCAAGAGATAGGGTGGTCGCTAGCGCGGCGAGACCTGACGTCGCAGTTCTTCTAGCGTGCCTCGGATACCCGGATCGTCGGGGACGATCTTGGCAGCCTGTTCGGCGTATTGAAGCGCCGTGGCGGCGTCTCCGGCCTCACGGCTGAAGCTGACAATCGCCATGATAATCTCGCGGTTCTCTGGGTGCTCGGCCAAGCTTTTCTTCAGTTGAGCAATCGCCTCTTGCTGACGCCCTGCCGAATGCAGGGCGACCCCATATACATAGGCGTATCGCGCGCTATGGCGGTCCAGCTCAGTAGCACGGCCCAACTCGACCAGCGCATCGTCGGGCCGTTTGAGCCGCACCAAACTGAGTCCGAGCGCATGATGCAGTCCAGCGTCGTTCGGCGCGGCGTCGATCGCGTTGCGCAAGACCTTCTCGCCGTCGGCTTCTCGCGCCGTCTGCCGGTATAGATCCGCCAGATTGATAGCGGCGCCGGTAAATTGCGGACTCAATCGAAGCGACGCTTTGTATTCGGTCTCCGCTTCGCTGTTGCGGCCACGGCGAGCGTAAAAAGCCCCTAGTGTGGTTCGTGCCTCCGGCCGGTCCGCGTTAAACTGTTGCGCGGCAATGAATTGCTCCGCCGCACGATTGAATCGTCCGCGATCGGCTTCCGACAATCGCGCGGCCGGCACGTCGCTCAAAATCGATGCTGTGCGAATGCGTACGCCACGGATAGGATCCGACAGGACAGGCGAGGCCATCGACCATCTCTGCTCAAGCGGCAGGTTCTCGATCATATTGAGGGCACCAATCCGCACCATCGGATCGGAGTCTTTCAGAGAGGTTCGGGCAAGGTCGAGCGTTGCGGGAGTAAGCCGGGAGCCGAGCTCGCTCAACGCGCCGGCGCGCGCGATGGCCGGTGTGTTGCGATCCGCCGCAGCGACAGCCAGCAGCTTTGCGGCGTCCGACTGATTACTCCAGGCGGAATGGAATGCCTCTGCGTAATTCTGGAAACCTTTCCGATCGGGTCCGTACCAGCGCTCGATCGCCGCCGCGCACCATTCGGGCGGTTTGTCCACGTGACAATCGTTGCATGCGTTAGGCGTGCCAAGCTTTACGGAGATGTCCGGACGCGGAATGCGAAAACTGTGATCGTGCCGCGTATCGACGACCATGTAGATACGGGTCGGCATGTGGCACGACGCGCAAGCGAGCGCTGGGGTTACGGCCTCATGTCGGTGGTGCTTCACATCCGCATACTTGTCCGGGGAGTGACACTGAAGGCAGGTGCTGTCAGCGGCGACCCGCAGCTTGGAATTATGTGGGTCGTGACAGTCGCTGCAGGTCACGCCGGCCGCGAACATCTTGCTCTGCTTGAAGGAACCATAATTGTAGGCCTCCTCAACATCCAGCATCTGTCCGTCGGCGTCATAAAGACCGCGCCCAATCGGTGAAACCATGTGAGTATCGGAGAGCGGTTGTCCCGGCGCCCAGGCTTCGGAAAATTGACCGCGCCGGGCGTGACAGAGCCCGCAGGTCTCGACCTCGGCACGAAGCGTGCGTGGGGCGCTGCTGCGTCTGACATTACCGGTTTCGGCATTGGGTACCCAGGTCGCGTCGCGCCGCTCGCTAAACCGTTCCGTCAGTCCCATGGTCGGGTCATCGATCTTTCCGAGCGGCCACCAGCTGTCTTTGTCGCGCGCCCAGCCGGCATGGCGAGATCCTGGCCCGTGACATGCCTCGCAACCGACGCTGATTTCCGCGAAGGTGGTCGCGAACCGGTCGTTTGTTGCATCATAATTCTTGCGGATACCGGTGGAGTGGCACTCCGAGCACATGAAATTCCAGTTCTGATTGAGCTTCGTCCAGTGCAGCACATCGTCGTGGCGGATTTCCTCGTTCGGATAGAGATGGAACCAGCGCTGACCGCCTTTGTCCTTTGGACGAGTGTCCCAGGCGATCGATAACGACTGTAGCCGGCCATCGGGAAACTCAACGAGATACTGCTGGAGCGGATCTACTCCGAAGGTGTACTTGATCTCGAAGATGCCAAGCTTGCCGTCCGGACCGTCGGTCTCGACCAGATATTTTTCGCCTTGACGGAAAAAGCGTGACTTCACACCGAAATAGTCGAATGTCACGTCGGAAAAATTGCCTAACACCGATTTGTCCGTCGCATGGGCCATAGCGAGCTGATGTTGCGAGCCTCGCCACAGCTTGGCCTCGGCTTGGTGGCAGCCGGCACAAGTCTCACTACCGACGAATGTCGCTTCAGCGCCTGGAATGGGAGGAGGGGATGTCTTGCCGGATTCGCCGGCGTGAAATTGAAAAAGACCGACGGCGAACACGGCGACCGCTGCCGCCGCCGCCATGGCCAGCGTCATGCGCAGTGAAAGTGTCTTGGGGCCTGCGGCGTCGGGCACAGGCGCCGGAGCATTCGATGGAGCGACCGGCTGGCTACGGTTCCCGCCATTCTTCGGAGACTTTCCTCGCTTGCGCGCCAACGTTGTCCCCTTTTTCGTGAAATCGCCGATAGAGGGAGTCTTACGATGGTCCTCGACGCCTCCAAATGCGAGAAATTTCTACGGCATCGCGGCGCCCGGAACGCCGCCGTGTCCTTCCAATTATTGGGCCGTCAAGCTTGGCAGTCCCTGGACCTTTGTGACCGGCGGGGGACTCCATTTACCGGTGAGCGCCTCGGACTTCGGGCCATAGAGCCGCATAGTCAGGTTAAAGGCTCCCTTCGGTGCGGGAAGCCAATTGGTTTCCTTGTCCTTTCCCGGACTCTCGTTTTGGAAATAGAGGTCAAGCGAGCCATCGGTGTTGACCTTGAATGGCATCCAACTAGCGACTGCGAAGCGGTTCAAGCCGTTTCCGACCTGAAACCCCTCCGCGTCATAGAGAGTGATGGGACCAGAAGGCGTTCACGGGTGGCCAGGAATTCGCTGACGATGGCGCCCCAGAGTTGAACGGCCTTGGCCGAGTCACCAGCGGTGAGACAGCTTACTCTGGCGGCCGCAGTTCGCTTTTGATCCATCCCCCCGTTTTGTTAGGTTTCATCGGGTCCTCTGCCAGCGCCTTGTAATCCAGTTCGCATTTGGGGCATTCCAATGTCCGCAAAACGGGACCAGCAAAGCTGGGCTCGACGCCGACCACCATCATGCGAATCTGACACTTGGGGCAGCGAAGCCGCTCGATCATCGTAAGCGACGAGTCAGGGGAACGAAATTGAAGCATGTGACGCTCCTTGCATCAGGCGGGTGCAACACTCTCAGTTAGCCTTCGCGCCAACACGGAACATGAACCGCGACATGCGTATTCGCCTCACCCTGCGACCTTAATCAATTTGGAGAAGTATCGCGGACCATTTTGCGCACCATGCAATTTCGGCCGAAATGGATAATTGCGTTCCAATGTCCGTGCTGGCCCTGTTGCACAATCAAAGCTTGACCTTCTACTATGCAGAATCGGGCTCTCGAGCGTTGACGGGCGATCTAGAGATATGCGCCGACCGTCCGGTGGTCGTCGCAGCGATTCCGACGGTGACTCGCCAAATAATGCTCGGTAAGCGACTGAGAAGCGTCCCAGCTCCCAAAACCCGTGGTCGGTGGCCAATCGTGTAACAGTTGCGGTAGATGGATCTGCTCGCAAGAGCGAGCGTCGGACCAAGTGCATTCTTCGCAAATTGAGATAGCGGATCGGCCCCATTCCCACATGCTCCTCGCAGGCAGCGCGGAGCGTTCGTTCCGCTACGCCGATAGCCGCACAGATTTCGGTCAAATAAAGCGGCTTGTCAGGATTCGCATCCAGGAATTCTTCGAACCGCGCGACGATCATATCGTGGCGACGGCCTCCGGCGGTTAGCTCCGAGGATTCCCCCTCAGTCAGGCACATGATCATCACGTGGATCAATTCCTGTTCCAGTGCTCGAACCACTTCGTGAAGCTCAAGCAGATTTGGAGTCGTTTTGGCGATCTGCCTGACCGTCCCATGAAGCTTCAACAGCCGCGACATTAAGGTGGGACTTGGCCGAACGAGATGCTTCAGCGACGCTTTCGAAAATTCGTGGCCGGTTATGATTTTGCACGCGGCATTAAGATCATCGGGCGGTAGAGACATCGATCCCCACTCGCAATTCGCCTCGGTCCGTCGATGCATCATGTCAGCGTTGTTGACGATGATATCGCCAGGCAAGACCTCCATGCCGCAGTGCTGCATTGCAGGTTGATTTGCTTCGGTAAGGAAGCCAATCGCTGCTCGATGGGGCCTCACCGCTCCAACGTAGACTCGCGGCAGATTTTCGTGAGCGCCGTGTATCCAAAGCTTGCTCATGCTAATTTGCATCAACTCGGCGCGGAATTCTCCCTTCGCGGTGGGGAAAAGCTCCCCATCTACTGAGCGAAAGGCCGACTGATAAGGAAACGGGTCGGTAAAGCTAAGGACTTTGCAAGGTGCTGGCGCGGACGAACCCTTGTGGTTCTCGACCTTCACGAGGGTCTCAGTTGAAATACTCATCAGCCAAACCCTAGTTGACGGTCGCCATTAAACGAAATTACAAAATGCAACCCGCCAAGGCAGGCTTAGGATTTCAACAGGATGCTAAGCAAAGGAACGCAGTTGGACCATCACGGGGAATACTTGCCGGAGTAGGTGGAAATACCTGTTCCCGATGTGCATGGGAGATGGTGGCTTCACGTGCACGCGACCAAGAAGACACCCGCCGTATTTGAATCTCATTGCAGCGATTTCAGTCAGGCGCCGGCGCCGATCGCCCGACGTATGACCGATCGCAGCTGCCGATCCGAGAACGGGTGTTCGAGAAAGTCGAAAGCGCCAGAGCGCACTAGCTCGATAGCCATCGCGAACTCCGAATCGCGTCCGATCACCACGACCGCGAGCGGAAGGTACCGGCGGTTGATCTCCTCCATCAGGGCCCGCAATCCAATGCCGGGGAGATCGAGAGGCACCAGTACGCATCCTGAGGAAGTTGTAGCAACTTCATCGAGGAATTGCGTAGCGTCAGCGTAACTTTTTACCACGACGGGCTCGTCAGCAAGTGCATCGGCGATGCGACGGCGCTCACCCGGAAGCGAATCAACGATGTAGATGGTTTCGGCCATGAGCCCCCAACTGGGCCCGGACAACGATGGTCGGGCGATACGGTGACCGCGCGTCAGACCTGGCCGAACGTCAAAGGACACGTGCTGAGGATGAACTGTGTTGTATCAACAAACAATATGAGGAAATACATACGACCCTTATAGTAGCCCCCGGTCGCCCCTCGGCGGCTCACCTGTTGCGCCGCTCGATCACAAGGCGGATCAGCTCAGCGGCCGAACGGACCCGCAGCTTTTCCATGATACGACCGCGATGCACTTCCACCGTCCGATAGCTGATATCGAGGGCCCTGGCGATCGACTTACTGGGCAAACCTTTCACCACTTGCTCGAGTACATCGCGCTCACGCTCGGTCAGTGTTGCCAGACGTTCGGCGAAACCCTCGCTATTGCCGGCAACCTGCCGAGCCTCGGCATCGCGCCTCAACGCCTCATTGATGCTGTCGAGCAATTGCTGCTCCCGATACGGTTTTTGAACGAAGTCAACGGCGCCGGCTTTGATCGTTTTGATGGCCACGGCGATGTCTCCATGGCCGCTGATGAACACGATCGGAATGCGCGCGCCGATTGTGTTTAACTCGTCCTGGAGCGCCGGTCCGCTGGTATGCGCCATCCGGACGTCAAGTACGAGGCACCCCGGCTGCTCAGGGTTGAAGGTTTCGCGAAACTCCTGCGCTGAGCGAAACGTGGCCGCTCGCAGGCCGACCGACATCACCAGTTCCGCGATCGAATCCAATACTGCGGCATCGTCGTCGACTATGAACACTGTGGGTTCTGACATGTCGTCAGTTTCCTCCGTTCGCGACCGGCAGCGTGAATTGGAACACGCACCCGCCTCCCTCATTGGGAGCCAGCGACAACCGGCCGCCATGCGCTTCAACGATGGCGCGGGAGATCGAAAGCCCGACTCCCAATCCCCCTCCCTTGGTTGAATAGAACGGATCGAAAATATGCTGGGCATCTTCGGGCGTAATTCCCGGTCCGGAGTCAGAGACGCTCACGGTGATTTCGCCTTCTGCCGTGCTAGCGATCCTCACCGTGATGACGCTACTGGCGATTCCGGCCTCCTCTATCGCTTCGATGGCATTGCGCGTCAGGTTCAGCACGACCTGCTGAATCTGAATCCGGTCAACGAAGACCAGTGGAAGATCGGGCGAGATTGCGGATTCGACTCGGATGTTCACATTGCGACTTTCCATTTCCACCAGCTTCAGGGTATCAGCGACCAGTTGGCCGACTTCAATCTCAGTCGCCTCCGAGTTATGCTTTTTTACCATCGCCCTCAGGGACTGCAGTACGTCTCCTGCGCGCGAGGCTTGCGTCCCGATCTTGTCCAGCAATTCCTCCACCTTGGCTGCGCCCATGGGACTAGCGAGCCGTCGACGCGCGGCGAGCGCGTAGTTCTTGATGGCGACGAGTGGTTGATTGATCTCGTGAGCGATCGCCGCCGACATCGCACCGACCGTGTGTACACGCGCCAGATGTGCGAGATTTTCACGATATAGTTCGGTTTCCATTCTCGCCTTGCCGGCCAGTTCGGCAGCGCGCCTGCGAGCCCGTCGTTCGAGCAGCAATCCCGTGATCAGCGCGGCCTGGAATAGAATGATGGCCAAGGCGCCGATGATTTGCGAACGATATTGCTGCCATACGGTCGGCTCACGAAATTGCACAATACTGCTGGGAGGCAGTAGGGTCTCACTGATGTTCCACCTCTGTAGTTCCCGCCAATCGTACATCGGTTTTCCGAAGGCCACCAAGGGGGGATCGATGCTGGCTCGCGTCTCACCCCTTAAAATGCGAAGACCTACCTCCGCCGCCTCCTGGCCTAGAACGCTTGTTTGCATTAAAGGACCGCCGACGATGCCTCGGCCCAGTTCGTAGTCGCCCATACCGAAAATGGGCACAACTGCGACTTCACGCATCATTTCAAGTGCTCGGTCCTGCGAATAGGTCACGCCCGCGGCATCCTCCGATAGCAGAAACCAGAAAATGGCAGATTGCGGCGGCATCGTCGCGGCGCGCTCCAGCATATCGCCGAACGTCAAATCATTGAACCAGGTTATCTTCACTCGATCTGCAAATGGCTGAAAATCGCGACGAAGTTCCGAAGTCCAGAATCGCTCAACGGGAGAATTGCCGACAACGACCGCTATCTCTGTCGTTTCAGGCCGCAGGTTCAGAATGTTCTTAAGATAGGCCGGAAGATCGAGGTCCAAAAGGACGGCCGCGTCATGGTCCGTACCTGTTGCGCTGGAAATGCGCCGCACGTCCGCTCCAACGGTCAGCATGGGCGTTGTTGGAAACAGCTGCTGCCGGTAGCGTTGCATGAAGAACGCCGCTGGGGCACCCACCGGCACGATCAAGTCGAGTTTGCGTCCGGCAAGAACTGCGCGAATATACTCGACGAACGGCCACTCATCCTTGGGGTCTTGGACCCTGGCCGTGTCGAGCGAGACCTCGTAGAGATCGATCGGCTCCAGCGACCTCTTGATGAGCTCCGCGCGAAAACTCCCGGCCATATCGCTCCAGGGCGAATAGGCATGACCGAAAGCGTGCACCATCAGGACGCGCCGAGGCTCTGCGGTTGCTTGCATTGTAGCGAACATCAGGAGCGCTACGCTCCACCAAGCCGTTCCAATCCTAGTCATCATCAAGGAGGCCCAGTTGGCGTCAGGATCCGCGGCGACCACAGCCGTGGCGTGGAGGTAGAGCAGCCTGGATTTCTGTTCGCCTGCCCAAGCGACGCCGCCACGACGCAAAGTGCCGCGAGCGTGATGAACACGTCTGCCGCGCCGCTGCCGAGATTTTATCCGTTGTCGGCACACCCTGCCACAGGATTCATTTCGGCCGGAGCAGTGATCAAGTGCTGCCTCGCCGAGTGCCAAGGAGTTCTGGTTCGCGGTCATTTGCGTCGTTTTGACCGTGGTCGGCTCACTTCCGGTCTTCCCCGACTAACGGACATCTTCAGAACCGGTTGGCATGTCTCAAACATGCCAACAGCGGACTCGTCTCTTAACTATCGGAGGGCCGAGCACGGCCCTTGCATCAATCCCTACGTGCCCCGGCTACTTCGCATCTTGGGCTGCGTGGTACCACTCCGTTATCCTCAGGCGTCAACTTCGGCCGCTCAATCGAGAGCGTCAGCTTATTGAGCTTGCCGGTGAATTGGAATGGCATCTGGTAATCTTGTCGTACTCCGGACTGCTGCCGGTATCGGCTCCGACGTCGAAGGTCTCGTCCCACTGCAGGATGACCACGCCAGTGCCGTCGCCTCCGATGCCGCCGATGTTGTTGAACGCGAGCGTCGCGAACCCCGCCGCGCGCGGGCGCTTGTGAGACCGCGCTGTAAAATAGAAGGGGCTCCGGTGCGAGAACCGGAGCCCTTATGATCGCCGAAGTCAAAAGTGGATTCAGTAATTAGTATCTGGCGGCAATCGGTGCACCCCAGTTGAACAGGTAGTTGACCCCAACTTTCAACATCGCGATATTGCGGTTGTTGGAGGTGAACGTATCGCCGGCAAGGAACGGGGCCGTGGCCGGAATGAAGAAAGTCCGGTTGCCCAACCCGAGATAATCGTACTCGGCCTTCACCGTCCAGTTGGGCGTGAACGCATATTCGAAGCCAGCGCCTACCAGCCAACCGCCGTTGTTGTTGCCGCAGTTGGTGAAGTTACCGCAGGTGAGCGACACGCCCGTCGTGACGTTGGTGACGGTCAGGTTGTTGTTGCCAACCCAGCCGCCGCCGACCTTGCCGTAGAACAGCCAGTGATCGATGGCATAGCCGAAGCGGGCAGCCACTGTCGTGATCCAGCGATTGTTATCGGTGACCACAATGTTCCCAACGCCCGGAATGATGACCCCAGTGCCGTTGTTGTTGCCGGCCCAGTCGAAGTCCCATTCGCCGCCGATGACGAAGCCGCCGATCTGGTAATTGCCGCCGATCTGCCCGCCTCCGATGAATACGCCGTTGTTGTTGTTGTTGTTGAAGTTCGTCAGGAAGAGCGTGTCGTTCCAGTTGTTGTTGGCCCAGGCACCGCCAATATTGGCGCCGATGTAGAATCCGGTCCAACTGAACACGGGCACCAGCGGTGGCGG
>Ga0210408_10004528_pt1 | contig 12369 bp, 9 predicted proteins | sample IncBWH4MmetaG_FD_155471 | JGI IMG/M metagenome (GOLD analysis project Ga0210408, IMG submission 155471) | Forest soil microbial communities from Barre Woods Harvard Forest LTER site, Petersham, Massachusetts, United States - Inc-BW-H-4-M | ecosystem: Environmental > Terrestrial > Soil >...
GCTGGTAAGCCTCACCCGTGCGGAGCCGCCGCAGATCACCGCCGGCTCAGCCCTTCCTTATGGCCAACTCGCGCGGACAGCTCCTGTCGCCGGAGCCGCGGTTAGCGGACTTATTGTCGGCGCGTTCTACGCACTCGTTCCGGCGTGGATGCAGGGAAGAGGCAACGACCGCGCGACCATTGGGCTGGTTATGCTGGCCACCGTGTTTGGAGGCCTCGCATTTCAAATTCCGGTGGGCCGACTTTCCGACCGCTTCGACCGGCGCATGGTTCTGGCAGGGCTTTGCCTTGGCCTAGTAGGCGCAAGCATTGCATTGGTCCACTTGCCGAGAAATCTTCTGGCCGTCCTGCCGACGGCTTTTTTATTTGGTGGCTTTCTGTCGACACTCTACCCGGTTTCGGTCGCCTACGCGCATGACAGCATGCACGGTGAGCAGGTCGTTGCAGTGAGTGGCAGGCTCATCCTGCTCTTTGGCCTCGGCTCCATTCTCGGGCCGCTTCTTGGCACGAGCTTCGTGGTGGGCTTTGGTATCAATGGCGTACTCTACCTGATCGCCACGGTTGCGCTTCTGCTCGCCCTCTTCGCCGCCGCCAGAACTCTGACGTCGACACCCCCACCCCATGTGAAACACCAAGTCGAGCCCCTGAGGCGCGGGTGGGGGCCCAGGCTCAAGCCAATCCGCCGGGTAATGATTTCGCCATTTCCGAGGTCGCGCTCCAACCGATTTTCTCGTAGAGCGGACGGCCCTGTTCCGTTGCATGCAGGATGACGAAGCGGATGGCGCGCCGCGCAAACTCTTGATCGGCGGCTTCCATCAGGCGTCTTCCAATACCTTTGCCGCGGTGCCTGCGTTCAACAAACAGGTTAAGGATGTAGCCACGGCGAGTGTCCATTGGATGCGACGGATGCGGGGGCCAGTCGATTTCCATCAACCCGATTGCAGCGATCGGATTCTCGTCGTGCTGCGCAACGAAGCCAAAGTAACTTCCGTCGGCGAGCTTGGGTTCAAGCCATCGACGGAATGGAACAGCCATTGCCGCAAGAACACCGTCGTCTCGTCCCGCCTCTCGGAACATCTCCGCGCGGTGGCGGCACACCAGGTCAAGATCAGACGGAGTGACCAGACGTATGGTTTGCATGAAAAAATGATACGGTCGCGTGGGCGTCATGTCCATCATGCGACGGCGGCACAAATGTCCAGCGGCGGTCTGAGCGAGGCTGGTTGCGGGCGCTTAAGGGTCCGCCGTCTAGGCGGCGTAAGAGGCCGCTGATTCGGTGTCTGTATTCGGCCTGGGGTCGCTTGCAATCAACCCGTCGCTGCATTCCGCAGAGACCGTTCCTGCCGACATCATCGGTGGAAGTCTGACATTTCCGTTGCGCCACAATTGCCAGCCGTCGCGAACCGCACGCGCCGGTCGCCCGCGAAATATTTCTCAGGGCCGCCAGGCGGGACGGCCCTACGGGCCTGACCTGCGACTTCACCTAGAAAATAGAAGAAAGGAGTTTGGAATAGTACGCTACCACCGCTCGGACCGCTTCCTCAGCCGGGCTCGAGGGCGCCTTTGCACCTCCTGTGACCGCTGCGAGATCCTCTTCTGCGATCAGGCCGATTTCGTCCTTAGTGGCCAAAATTTCGTCCCTGGTGTCCAAATACGTTTTCATGTCTGTCTCCTGTGGGTGAAGACGAAGCGACCATCCGCATCATCTGGTCAGGAAACTAGCCGCGGACTGGTTGGTCCGTGGTGATGTAGGTCACGCCATGTCAGCGGCTATCCAAGCCGACAATGGTCTTTCCGGTCGCGCTGCCTGCCGCGGCGATTGCGCCATAGCAGGCAGGAGGCGCGTCAGCGGCCCGCCACCACCGGCAGCTTTTCGATCGAGCGAAGGCCTGGCCGTCGGCGCCAGTGAATCTGCGACGGTTTTACCGCGAGCTGAAGTTTCGGCCAGCGGGTAAACAGCGCTTGCAGGGCAGAGATGGCTTCGATGCGCGCCAGCTGATGACCAAGGCAGAAATGGATTCCGGTCCCGAACGACAGATGCCGGTTCGGCCGCCGCGCCAGATCGAGTCGTTCGGGACACTCATTCGCCGCGGCGTCCATGTTGGCGGCGACGATCATCGCCATCACCCTGTCGCCCTTGTTCAGGCGAACGCCGTCAAGCTCTATGGCTTGGCGCACATAGCGCGGCTTTGAGAATTGCACCGGCGAGACGAAGCGCAAAAATTCTTCGACGGCGAGGCCGGCGTGGCTCCAGTCCGCCGCCAACCAATCGCGCCGGGCGGTGTCTTTGAGAAGCTCGTAGACCGATCCGCTGATCAAATGCGTCGTCGTCTCCGAGCCCGCTACCAGCAGCAGGAACACCATCGACACCATTTCCTCGCCGCTGATGCGGCCGCCCGCCATTTCGACCCGCACCAGTTCCGCGATCAATCCCTCGCCGCCCTGCTCGCGGGCTATCCGCAGGCGTTCTTGCAGATAACGCATCATCTGTTTCGCCGCCCGAATCATGCGCAGAAAGCCGATGACGTGCGAGGACTGCGCCATCGAATTTGCCCAGGCAATGAACTGCGGCCGATCGGCCTGCGGCAAGCCCAGCAGCTCGCAAATCACCGACAGCGGCAGCATCCGCGCGTAGCGCTGGACGAGATCGGCGGTGCTTGCTTGCGCAAACAGTTTTGCGGCAAGACCGTCGGCAAGCTCGCGGATGCGTGGCTCCATCTCGAGCACGGCGCGGCGCCGGAAGGCCTCGTCGACGATCTGGCGCAATCGGGTATGGTCCGGCTCATCCATCGTCAGCATATTGCTGGCGATCGTCGCGAGCGACGCCGGCATCCACCAGCGGAGCCCGGCCAGCGCCCCGTTCTCCTTCCTTAAGCTGAACGTCGCTGAGTCCTTCAGCACACGGGTGGTCGCCTCATATGTCGTGGTGACGAAGACCCGGCCTATGATCGGGAACCTGGTCGCGACCACGGGTCCGGCCGCACGCAGCGTCGCGATGCCGGCGGCTGGATCACGAAGAAACGCCTCGCTGGCGAAGTCGAAACGCACCGCCATCGATCACTCCAGGCTCTCGTTCACGCCCTCGCACATGGGGTGCGGTCTTGTAGATGCAAGCCGGGCTTACAGGCGGCAGGCCCCATACAGGGCTACCGCCGCCACAACAAATATCAATGGCTGAGTAAGTGGAGACGACTTTCGGCGAGCGGCCGCAGACTTTCGCGCCGCGCCTGAATTGCACTTTTTATAGCGGCCAGCCGCTGCCGTTGGCAGACGTCAAAAAGTGACTTCAAAAAACAATTTATCCTCGACCACGTTCTCGGTCGTGTCCGGCTTGGGCTTGTCGACGCGCAGGACCACGCCCTTCGCCTGCTTGTTAAGCGCGGCGACGAGTTCATCGAGCGGCATCTTTCCCCAGCGTTTCTTGACCGCCATCTCATGGTCGACCGGAATCATCGCGACCCGCAGCCGTTCCATCTCCTCAAGGCCCTGCGCTTTCAGCGTCGCGTTGTGGCTGCCGTGATGGCCGACCTTGTAGAAGATCGCGCGCTTGAGCAGATCCGGCCCGGTGACGGTGTTGCCGTCCACCGTCCATGAACGGTCCTGCCAGGACAGCCAGTTGCCCACTTGCGCGTCGGCCGCGAACAGCAATACGTCGCCGCCGGGCAACTCGATCGCGATCACGAGGCTGGTGTTGTTGGTCAAACTATCCAGTTGCAGCGCCATGTCGGACGCCCCGCCCAGCCAGTCGGCGTCGATGCGCCGCCACGCGTCGGGCGCGGCGTTGCCCGGCTGCCAGTAATTCTTCCTGAAAAAATCGAGTTCGGGCGCCGATTGCGCGTAGGCAAAGGGAATTTCATATTGCTGATCGAACGGACGGCCGTCGTCGGCAGCCGCCAACGCCGTACCCGCGCCATCCATGAACATCTGAAAATTGCCGAGCGCGAGCCCATAGGTTTCCTTGTTGCTCGCCGAAGGATTGATCTTGCGCAGCATCTTCTCGTCATAGGGCGGGCCAAGCACATAGAAACGTGCATTGGTGCCTGCGGGCACGACCGGCGGATCGGTCGGAAGGCAGTAGCGCGGTTTGGACGTCTTGGCCCGGACATTGTCGAGAGCGTCCGCCGTCGTCGGACCCTTGGCCGCGCCGAAGAATTCCAGAATCCCGCCGAGCTCCGCCACGCCGTCCGAATCCCCGGCCAGCTGCATCTGGCTCAATCCCATCCGCAGGGCGGCAAGCGCCTGGCCTTTTTCCTTCTTCAGTTTCTGGGTGAGCTGGTCGTCGGGGTTTTCCGTCCAGGCAAGCCAGACCTGCCCGACCTTTGTCAGCTTGTCGAACGATGGCTTGGCCTGAACGAAGCCGGAGAGATGGTCCCAATGTTCGTGGGTCGCGATCAACAGATCAATCTCGCCGCCGGTTGTCTGGACGATGTTGTCCATCACCTGTGTCATAATGGTGCCGGGATCGGAGGTGCCGAGAACGACGCCGCAGTCGATCATCACGTAAAACGGTCGGCTGCCGCCGTCGGTGCGCGGCAGCGAGATCAGGAAGCAGTCGCCGAGACCCTGGCGATACATTCGGACCTTGGCGCGGTAGCCTGAAGCCGGCGTCACCGCTCCGCTTGCGGCAGCATGCGCCGCCGGCGCCTCGCGCCGGGTTCGCCGCGGCGTCGCCGATTTGCTGGCTACCGTCTTCTTTGCCGTGCGCGCCAATGGACCTCTCCTATCCGTGCACGTGATGCATCAAAGCGAAGGGCTCGCGCGCCGCAGCTCCGTCGGCGAAGTAGTTGGCGTACAGCCCGTCACTGCTTGCCATGCCGAACTTCATCTGGTCGGCAAAGCGGTAGGGACTGTCGACCTTCTTGCGGACCATGTAGCGGACCTCCGCCGTCGCGAGGTCGATGATCAAGGTGCAGCCGCCGCGGAATCGCGCGCCCGGCATTGCCGTCGGCCGAAATGTCTGTGTGATTTCGACGACGAGGTCGGAGCGTATGTTACCTTCCGGGCCGACCCGCCGCACCGGCCGCACCGAATGAACCTCGATGGCGCGAAGCTCGCCGTCCTGATCGCCGATCTTGAAGGGCTGCTCCTTGGGGATTCGGAGCAGGCCGAGCGCCGCCATCTCGTCATCGTTGACCCGGTCCCGGTTCATCAGCCAGTCCCAGAAAATCCAGCGGTTCTTCTCCGATAGCTTGTAGGCCTCTTCTCGCTTGCTGTTCAGATCCCAACCGGTCGACATCTTTTCCAGGACAATTCGCACCTTTTCCTGCCGCAACGGCAGCGGCGGCGCTTCCCAAAGCAGACTGCCGGGCGACAGATGCTTCACATCGCTGGGGTAAATGCCGCGATCACGGAATGCTTCGATAAATGCCGTGCGGTATCCAAGCTTGTCATAGGGCACGAGATCGGTGTCTGCCGTAATCAAGGCGCGCAGATACTCTCCGAAGAAGATGTCGACCGGCGGGCAATAATCCAGCGCCCGAATGCATATGTTCAGAATCTGTGCGGCAACCTTGCTCGCCTCGCGCGCCAGCCGATTGACCAGATCCACCGAGATCGCGCCGGCGGGCAAGACGCCGGTGCCGCCGGTCGCCAGCCGCAGGAGATCGTTGGTTCGGCGCTTATAGATCTGCAGGAACGCATCGAATACCGCGGCGACAAGGACGGCGCCGTGGGCATGGGGTTCGTCTTTGGTATCCTCATAATCGGTTTGCTTTGGCCGGCGGCGGACCCATTTGGCGTCGCCCGCACTACCATCCTTCGGCGGTTCGACTTCGCCGATATAGTCGCGCAAGGCCCCGTAACGGCCGGTCGCCTCACCGAACTGGATGGCGAGCTGCCCGAGCAGGTTCTGCTGTTCGAGGTCGCCGCGCGTTGCCGCGATCTGATGGCTGAGCGCTTCGGGAAGCGTGAAGTGCTGGAATATCGCGACGATATCGGCAAAGGCCTCGTGGAAGGCAAATACGTCCGGATTGGTCGCTTCGCGGAACCGGCGGTGAACGCCGTCGAGCAAGGCGTGGGTCGTCTCGTGAGCGACGACATCGTGAGAAACCGCGGTGAAGACCACGCTGCCTTTCATCAACCCCTCTCCGCTGGAGGCCGAGGCGGTAAAATAGCCGAGCAGCAACGCCTTGTGCTCCGGACTGTAATAGGCATTCTTCGCGCGCAGCGCGTGCGGGTAGATGCGCAGGCGGTCGACATACTCCGTGGTCGTTTCCTTGCCCTCCTGGCGAATCTCGCGCGGTGCCCACTGCGCGACGCGGCCCAGCGCCTTCTCGAAATGTTCGATCGTCTTCATCGCCACCGCGTAAGCCATCTGCTGATGGAACTGCGGGCTGGCTTCGGACGGCGGCAGGCCCGATTTCGTCAGGATATACGGATTGTTCAGGTCGACCGGCGCATAGCAGCATTGGCTCGCAGGATCGACGTCGATCACCTCGATATATTTGCCGATCGGACCCGGCTTCAGGTCGTCTTCCCAGCGCACTTCGAGCGTGCCTTCGTTGATGCCGACGGTATCGAGCTTGGCACCGAGCGACGGATCGTAGGCATAGACGCGAAGCGGCCGGGAGGCCGGGATCGGCACGCGGGGATTGACCGCATGGTCCAGATGAAGTTGCTCGATGGCGTTCAGTCCGCGAGGCGTGCTTGCGGGTAGGCTGACTTGCACGCTCCGGACCACGCCGGTCAACGCCTCGCGCAGCGCGTTCGATGCACGCGGGTCGGTGGCCAGCGCTTCGGCGAGGCGGCGCAGATCGGCCGGCGAGGCGCTGGTTGAGTCGACCGGCAGGATGTCTTCGACGGCCGCGCTCTGGGAAAGCTGCAGAGCCTCGAGCTCCAGCATCTCCCGCGCGGGTCCGGCCGCCGCCTGCATGCCGAGGCCTGGCAAGAGCCGCAGGATCGGAAACGCGGCCTGGTCCCGATCGGTCTGATGCAGTGTCGATGCCGCGCCGGGCGCTACGGCGAGCGCATCGTTGGCACGCAATTCACCGCGCCCGAGGTGCTGCAGTTCCTGCGGATTGAGCTTGGCGCTGGCAAACAGCGCGCTACGGATCGCCTCGACCCGCATCCAGCTTTCCGGATAGGCATCGACGGCAGCGCGGTTCTTCTGCAGCCAGATCGCGGCCGCGGCCGCCACCTGCGGGGTTGCGGCCGACGTTCCCTGGCCATCGAAATCGACGATATCGCTGCAGCCGAACCGCGCCCACGGCACGTTCGGGGTGGGTGCGGCCACCGCCGTCGTCATTTTGCTGGCGGGACCGTAATTGCCGGCCATCAGGCGAATACCGAGATCGGCATAGGGTTTGCCGTCCGCCATCACACCGCAGGCGGCAACGACACGGTTAAACCGCGCGGGGTAGACGGTGTTGTGGGTCGGCAGGTTGCCAAAATTGTTGCCGGCGGCGGTGACGATGAAGACGCCCTGTTCGTAAAGCGCATTCACCGCATCCGCCCAGGCCTGCGACGCCAAGCCCCCCATACTCATGGTGATGATGTCGACCCGATTGGGGCCGTTGGCGTTGAGCGAATGTACATAGTCGAACGCTCGCGCGATCGCACTGTTGGAAAACAGCACGACCCGGTTGGCAACCCGAACCGGCACGATCTCCGCAAACGGCGCTCCGCCCAGCAATGATTGTCCTGACAGCGCGGTGCCGGCGAGGATGCTGAGCGTGCCGGTGCCGTGGCCAAGATTGGTGAGGAGCCCGCTGGTCTGGTCGCTGGCGTCGTTCGGATTGTCGTCATCGACGAAGTTGTGCCCGAGATCCCGCCGCAGCCGTTTTGGCAAGGTATGATGATTGGGGTCGTAGCCGGTATCGAAATGCGCAATACGCACTTTCGAGGCCACCTGCGGTCCGCCGATCGCGGCAATCGCGCTGTCAAATTGCGCGTGCGAGGCGGCGCGGAACCAATAGGGGTTGCTGTCGAGCGGAAAATCGGGGCTTTGCGGATCCGCGCTCTCGCATGACTGCGCCAAAGACTGGCCGCCCTCGGCGGAACTACCCGTAATCCATCTTTGCTGGAGGTCAGGCTCAGCGAATGTGGGCGCGGGCGCGCCTGCGACGCCGAACCCCTGCTGCATCAGCGTGTGACAGATGTCCCAACTATTGGCTTCGGCAAATCCGGGCGGGGGCGTCAGGATGTGCCAGACGTCGGCGCTGGCGGCGCCGAACGCCGGTTGGGCGTCGATACTTTGAAACAAGCGGGCGGCCGTAAACGTCACCGAAGCGCCGAAGGTGAGCTGCGGCGCGGAAAGCCCCGGCGCGGCCTTGACTAATATGCGCTGCATCAAAATGCTCCATCCGGGCGGTCAACCTCGAAATGCCCGGCGTCGCTGCGTCAATATCGAACTATAAAATGACTTCGCCTTCAGCGTGTGTGAGCTGAATAACATATCTAGCGCGGTTTTGGCCCTCCAAACCAAAAATATCGAAAACGACCCCATGCAAGGTAGCAGGCATCGCAAGCCGCAGAGCGCTTAATCCTCAAGCCGGCGGCGTGCCGTGGGTGTGGAAAGACTCGATCGTCTTCAGCCCCCAGGCCTGGCCCTTCTTGCGCTCCTCCTCGCTCCACACGATCGGCTTCCAGTCCGGCGCCAGGATCAGCCGCGCGCCGGCGTTCGCCACCTCGATCCGGTTGCCGCCGGGCTCGTAGACATAGAGGAAGAAGGTCTGCTGGATCGCGTGCTTGTGCGGGCCGGTCTCGATGAAGACGCCGTTCTCGAGAAAGATGTCGGCGGCGCGCAAAATCTCTTCACGGCTGTCGAGCGCATAGGTGACGTGATGGAATCGCCCGGGCTTGCCGAAGTGGTCGCGGGTGTAGGCGAAATCGTAGCTCTTGTTCGACATCGTCATCCACATCGCGGCTTCCGTGCCGTCATTGAGCACAATCTGCTCGGTCAGCCGGCAACCGAGATAATTTTCGAAGAAGAGGCGGTTGGCCTTGATGTCCACCGCAAGGCAATTGAGGTGATCGATGCGGCGGACATTGACGCCGCGCGCCGGAAACCGTTGCGCCTGGTTCTTCAGCGCGGGCTTGAGGCCTTCTGGCGCCTGGTACCATTCGGTCTCGTAATAGAGCTCGATGATGTGGCCGTCGGGATCGCGACAACGAAATGCCGGTCCCTGCCCCATATCGCCATCGGTCCAGCCGATCTCGAATTCGGAGCCTTTGAGCGCGGCGACGCGGCGTTGCAGCGCCTGCGGGCTGCGGGCGCGCAACGCCATGTGCTCCATCCCCGACGTCTTTGACGCCGTCAGCTTCAGCGAATAGCGCTCGTAATCGTCCCAGCCGCGCAAATAGACCGACTCGCCTTGTTGGCCGCTGACGGTCATGCCCATCACGTCGACAAAGAATTTCAGGCTCTCGTCGGGTTTTGGCGTCAGCAACTCCATGTGGCCGAGATGGGCGAGATCGAAGATCGGTTCCGGAGTCATTCGAGTTTTCTCCTTTGGGACTACTGCTCGTCATTGCGAGCCAACGGGTCGCAATGACGGTCTCCTAGCGTAGCGCGCGCGTCACGTCGTCGAACAGTTCTTCGACGTCGAACGCGCGTGGAATAAGCCCCTGCTGAGCGGTGTAGTGTGTGATCAGCCGCAGCGAACGATCCATCTCATCCGTGCTGAACCGCGGCGCGGCCGGCGCGGCCTTGGCGGATTGCGCAAGCAGCCGATGAACCTCGCATACGATCTCGGGATTTTTTTCGGACAGCGACCGGCTGACCACCACCATGTGGTTGATCGGCAAGACACCATGCCTTGCAAACCATACATTTTCCTCGCTAGCCGCATCCGGAAATAGCGGCTTCAAGCCCGCCTGCTCCACTTTCTCCCCGAGCACCGCATCGAGTTCCCGCTCGAGCAGCATCTCGATGATCTGCTTGCCTGCGGGCGCGCGCGCGGTCGTGTCGTGAAATTCGGCGACGTGCGGCTCCTCGAAGGTGACCCAATCAATCGAGCTCAGGTCGACCCGATAATCGTTGGCCAGGATGCCGCGCAGCCAGGCGCCGGTCGTGGTGGTGAAGGAGCGGATGCCGACGCGCCTGTTATTCAAGTCGCAAGGTATCAGCGTTCCAAATTTCGCGTTGTAGAGGACGTACTCATGCGGAAACCGCGCCACCACCACGTTGGGCAACAGCACCATCGGCTTGCCAAAACTTTTCGCCATCAGATAGGTGACGATCGCCATCTCGGAGACGTCGAACGCCCCTTCCCGTACCATCGGCTTGAAGCCCTTGTTGGTCGGCGAATAGTCGACGAAATCGAAGGCGACCAGATCGGACTTGATTGACCCGTTCTTTAGCGCGGCCGTGCACGCGTGGTCGCCGAGCAAGGTGCGCAGGCGCATCGCCACCTCAGTCGGACTCCGGTTCGTCGAGATAGACGAGGCCCGCTTTCGCAAGCGGCTCGCGCATATTGTACATGTCGAGCCCGAGCACGCCCGCGGCAAGCTGCTTGCGCTTGCCCTCTTCGTCGGCGTGGCGCTTTTCGCCCTTGATCACGACCTCGGTGGCATCCTTGCGGCCGATGACGACGACGCCGTCGTCATCGGCGACCACGGCATCGCCGGGCATCACGTTGACGCCAGCGCAGACGACGGGAACGTTGACGGCCCCCAGCGTCGCCTTGACCGTGCCCTTGGCGGAAATCGCCTTTGACCACACCGGAAAGCCCATTTCACGGAGTGATTTTGCATCGCGGACCCCGGCATCGATCACTAGTCCGGTGACGCCGCGCGCCATCAGCGAGGTCGCCAAGAGATCGCCGAACATGCCGTCGCCATTGTCGGCGGAACAGCCGACCACCAGGATATCGCCGGGCTTGCACTGCTCGACGGCGACATGGATCATCCAGTTGTCGCCGGGATGCACGAGCACCGTCACGGCCGTGCCGGCCGCTTCGCCGCCCACCCACACCGGGCGCAGATAGGGTTTCATCAGCCCGAAACGACCGTACGCCTCGTGCACGGTGGCGACGCCGAGCGCCCCGAGCCGTTTGACCAGCGTCGCATCCGTGCGTCGGATGTTTCGGATCACAATTGTTTTCACGCCAATTCCTCCACTGCTACAGGGAAAAGCCGCTGATAGGCCTCGCCATAGGTCATCGCCTTGCCCGAATTGCGGCCGCCCTGCATGCCCCGCTGCAGCGCGACCCGCTCGTAATAGGCCCAGAGATGCTTTTGGGCAGCCAGGATCTCGAACGTCCTGCGCTTTAAGTCCCAGACCTCATCGATGTTGAGGATCATCTGCGGCTTGAAGTTACACATCTCGGGCTGATGCGGCTCGAACAGGAAGACTGGCGGCGCGTTGTAATTATAAGTGGCCTGCGGCTTGTGGCCCATCGCCTGCGCCACGATCCTCGCCTCCTGGGCATACGCCGCGGCTGCCGGATGATCGACGTTATAGGGATCTTCCAGCGAATGGGTGAGAACAAAACTCGGATTGAGTTCGCGGTAGATGTCGGTCAGGCGTTCCATATGGGCCGCGCCAAGACGCAACGGATAGTCGCCGGCGTCGAAGAATTCGATTTCGGCGCCGAGCGCGGCGGCGGCCCGTTCCGCCTCGTCCTTGCGGCCGGCCTTGACCTTTTGAAGCGTCATGCCCGGCTCTCTCCAGGCAAACTGGGATTCGCCGCGCTCGCCGAACGCCAGGCAAACGATCTTGACGCGATAGCCTTTCTTGGCGTGCAGCGCGATCGCGCCGCCGGCGCGCCAGACGAAATCTCCGGGATGGGCTGATACTACCAAACCTGTCTTTGCCATGGCTTTTCCTCCCGCATTGCCATTTCTTTTGCAGGCAAGCGTAAGGGGACTCGGCGCCAAAGGCAAAGCTGTCTTAAGCTTGGCGCCAATGCCGCGTAGAAAGCTCAACTCAAGTCCACGATCTCCCCTGGGCGTTCCCGCCGCTTCGCTGCTTCGACTTGCTCGCAGCATTGGCGAGCCACGGCTTTCGGGAACCTGTTCCGGCTTCATCACATGGTCGTCATGACGGCTTCGGTTGACGGTAGCTCGATGAGGCCCGAAATACGGTGCGATGAAATCTGAGTTCACTATCGTTGCATACTGGTCGTGGCTCGTGCTCGGACTCGTTTGGCTGCCGGGTTTCTTCATGAGCAAGAGCACTTCCAACGTGCCTCATCTCGCTCTGCAGATTCCGGCTTCGGCCCTGCTCGCCGTCGGCTTCGTCTTCCTGCTCAATCCAAGGATGGGTTTTCTGAGCGTGCCGATCACGCCGCACGATGGGCTCGTCGGGCTGGCCGGTCTTGCGCTCGATCTTGCCGGCATCGGCTTTGCCATTTGGGCCCGCCTCGCCCTGGGAGCCAACTGGTCGGGAATAGTCGCGACGACGAAAGAGGGACACGAACTCGTTCAAACC
>Ga0210408_10004529_pt1 | contig 12367 bp, 14 predicted proteins | sample IncBWH4MmetaG_FD_155471 | JGI IMG/M metagenome (GOLD analysis project Ga0210408, IMG submission 155471) | Forest soil microbial communities from Barre Woods Harvard Forest LTER site, Petersham, Massachusetts, United States - Inc-BW-H-4-M | ecosystem: Environmental > Terrestrial > Soil >...
GTCATGCAGCGCGAGATCTTTGGCCCGATCTTGCCGATCAAGACGTATGCAGATCGGCAGGAGGTCGCCGACTATATCAATAGTCACGACCGCCCGTTGGCAATCTATCCATTCACTCACAATGCCGAGCTGCGCGACTTCTACATCTCGCGGGTCATGTCGGGTGGCGTATCGGTCAATGAAGCTCTCCTGCACGTCGGCCAGCACGACCTGCCATTCGGTGGGGTCGGGGCGAGCGGCATGGGCCATTACCACGCGCGCGAGGGGTTCAACACCTTTTCAAAATTGCGCCCGGTCTTCTACCAGGGCCCTCTCTCGCCGATCCAAATGCTATTTCAGCCGCCCTACGCCGGCCGCGCAATGAGCGTCCTGCAGACGATGATCAAATGGAAGACGTGATGCGTGACATGAGCATGTCTGGGCAAGCGGACATGGTGAGGAGCCAATGGCGGACCCCTGCGTCAATGCGCGACGCACAAGGAGAATTACGGCGCGTCAAAGCCACCTTCCGAAGATCCGCGATGATCGGAAATCCGTCGACCGCCATGAACAAATCGGCCGTAACATTCGCGAGCTTCTCGTCGTCCAATTCATCGGTGGTCGCGGCCCGTTCCGACTTACCGTTGTCAGGCTTCTGACTCGCCCGGCTCCGATCCCGGATAGAAGCCGCAGCGCCAGCCCAACGGCGGCTGGTCGTGGGGACGCGGATCGGATCGCAATCGTGCCGATATGAATGTCGCCGTAATAGATCAGCCAGCATTCTTCGCGTCTGTCGTGGTCGCGGCGGCGGGCGAGGGCGGGCATGCCGCTATTGAAGCGCGGGTGCGCACCTCGCGCAAATCGGCTATGCCCCCGGCTTTGCGTGTCGCCGTAGCCGTGGAGGAGGTAGGCATGTTCACGCCGAAGGGCCTGAAGGCAGTTTCCGAGATTTGGGGAAGCCTGGAGTACAAGAACAACGAGGACCACCACGACGGTGAAAAGCTGACGGAGCGATTGCTGAAGAGGCTCCGCACTGAAGGTCTCATGTTGGACACCGCCGAGGAGGAGCATGGCAGATACCCATGTACAACCTCGATTTCTCGCTCATACCCGTGGCACTTGAAGAGCTCGAAGCCGCGCAGGAGCGCGAATACTGGTCTATGGTAGGTGATCCGCGATGGTAGCGGCGAGCGAGCGCTGGCACGAGTGCCGCCGCCGACCCATTACCAGACGTCTTTTGGCGAAACCGAGATGGCCCTTCTTGCGGTCGAGGTCATCGACGAACTCCGTCCAGGCGACCTTGCCGACCCGCAGCGAGCAGTAGGCGCAAGCCATGGCCGCGAACGCTTTCAGCGCGACCAACAGGTCGTCGATGAAGCTCGACAACTGCCTGGGCACGGAATTCCCGTAGGCGAGAAAAATGGCGTCGCGGTAGTTCGCTTTCCCGCGATATCTCGACGCTTGATGTAGAAAAGCGATGCCGCGACGGGCGTACGCAGCATCGCGTAGTTCCCGCGCACCTTTGGTCCGGAAATCGGAGACCCCCAGCGCCTTGAACGCGGGCGTTTCCCTCACTCTCTCCTCGACGTTCCATCGTTCCCAACCGGCCGTCCCGGAAAGATACTCTGCGCAACAGCCCCACGCTTCCTGCGCAGTCGTAGGTTCGTTGACCAGCGAGTGCCGGCCCTTCGCCCTCACCGGCGCGAGTTCGGTATCAACCGTGGTCGGAACGACGTTCGACAGGCAATCCGCGAACGGATGCATCGCCAGGTTCTTGGCCGGAAAACGCTCCTGCCACTTCCTCGCGGTTTCCGCGTGATTGTCCTGGAACGAGCCGTCCATCGCCGCTGTCATGGCGGACGCGGCACTGTAGACGCCGTAGTACCAGGCCACGATCGCCGTTCGCGCGACGTCCGCCTTGTTCGGGGCCGACGTCAGAGCCTGCAGCGCGGCGATCTGGTTGAGGATGAACAGAAGCTGCTCACACACGGTGTTGAGTTCGCGATCGGGGACGCTGCGCGCCTGGACCTTGGCGTAGAAAGTTCGGCCCGCGGCGAAATCGAGGTTCTGGTCGGCGGCCAGGATCGCCAATGCGCGCATCCAGTGGATGGTCGACGGTAGGGCGAAGCGCGCGTCCGGAACGTCGCGCGGCGTCTCGGTCAGAGTGCCGTGGGCCTGCATTCGCGAGTAGAGGGATGGCGTCTTCGGGTTCGGAGCGGGTACGAAAAGCCCGTTAATTGCCGCCTAGCTGCGGCGCGCGAGCGATGGAGTCTAAGGTGCTGAGTACTCGGTTGTTGAGGGTGGCCTAATGTCCCGTGGCCCCCATAGAGTCCGAAAAAGCGATATCACGAAGGTGATTCAAGCTACCGTCGCCGTCGGCGTTCAAGTGCGGTCTATCGAGGTAAGCGCCGATGGAAAGATCGTTGTTATCGCCGACAACGCTGACGGAGAGGCACCAGCCCGAAACGAATGGGACCTAGAGAAATGAGGTGGAGGTTGCCACCCGAAGTCCACGGGTACGAAACCCAGCACGGCAAGCCTGTATTCTATTTTCGCCGGCGGGGCGCGCCGAAAATCAGATTACCTGGGCACCCGGGTTCAGCCGAGTTTATGGCGGCTTACGATGCCGCAAAGGCCGGGCAGCAGCCCGTTGCGCTCGGCGCAAGCCGGAATGTCCCGGGCACTGTCAACGTTTCGATCGTTAGCTACTACCAGTCGAGCGCATTTAAGGACGGGCTGGCTAAGAGCACTCGGGATAATCGCCGTGCCATCCTTGAAAGCTTCCGGAATGACCACGGCGACAAGCGCATCGCGCTGATGCACAGCACGGCACTCCAAAACATCTTCAACACCAAGTCGCCGGCGGCACAACGCAACTGGATGAAGGCTCTGCGAGGGTGGATTAGCCATTGTCTCGCCATGAAGATGATCGCGAAGGATCCGTTGGTCGAGGTGAAGCTGGTCAAGATGAAAAAGACTGGCGGCCACCATCCCTGGGAAGCAGTGGAGTGCGAGCAGTTCGAGCAGCACTACGCCTTAGGGACCCGTGCGAGGCTAGCCTATGAATTGCTCTTACAGGCCAGCCAGTCCCGATGCGACGTGGTGAGGATGGGACGTCAGCATATCCGAAACGGGCAGATGTCGATGGCCCGGCAGAAGACGGATGTTCCATTCTATGTAACCGTTACGCCTCGTCTCCAAGCTGCGATCGATGCGATGCCGGCGAGCGACCACTTGACGTTCCTGATCACGGCTCAGGGCAAACCCTTCACCGCTGCTGGCTTTGGCAATTGGTTCAGAGACGTTTGCCGAAAGGCCAAGCTCCCGGAGCGTTGCACATCACATGGCCTGCGCAAGGCGGCGGCAACGTACTTGGCGGAGCAGGGGGCGACTGATCACGAGTTGATGAGTTGGTTCGGCTGGACGTCGATATCACAAGCGCAGGCCTACACGCGTGCGGCGAACCGCAAGAAGATGTCCATGAACGCGTCCCGGCTCATTTCGGGAACAGGCATTGGCTCACCTTCTGACCCGGTGAGCCAAAATCAACCGCAACTCGTTGGAGAAACAGGAGTGGGAAAATGAACTGGCGATCCCAGCAGGACTCGAACCTGCAATCCGCGGAGTAGAAATCCGTTTCCGAACCCGCAAGAGCTATATTTGTGGGTTTGATGGTGGGTTGGTAGAGAGATTATTGTAATTAATCAATTATATCAGTTAGTTATGATCAGAATTAGCGGTTGCAGCCGCCGCTCGCGCCATTGCGTCCGGGGAGCTATGATTTCAGCCGCGATCTGTATTTTCAGGGCATCGGCGCATCCGGTTTCGCGGTGGGCGCGATCAAGACGGTCGAGCCGCCGGGTCTCCGGCAGGCTCGCGTTGCGCTATGCGGCGTTCATGCAGGGGCTGCGTGACGCGATCGATGCGCGAATACGAACCACGCTCGAAGGCGACAAGCGCGCCATCGCAACGGCGCTAATGACCGGGTGTCGCGACGCGATCACCACAACCGTCAACGACGCCATGTTCATCTCCGGCCTTGGCCACGTGCTGTCGATCTCCGGTTACCACATGGCCGCGGTCGCCGGTGTCGTGTTCTTTGCGGTGCGCGCTGATCCCGGGGCTCACCGTCAGCGTGCCGATCAAGAAATGGGCTGCGGCGGCGGCACTGGTGGCGGCGGCATTCTATCTGTTGCTGTCAGGCGCGGAAGTTGCGACCCAAAGGTCGTTCTTCATGACAGCCGTGGTGCTGATCGCCGTCATGGTCGATCGCCGGGCCATCACCTTCCGCACGCTCGCGGTCGCAGCCCTGATCGTGCTGGTGATCGCGCCGGAGGCGCTGGTGCATCCGAGCTTTCAGATGTCGTTTGCGGCAACGCTTGGCCTGGTGGCGCTGGTCCAGGTCGGCATGCCGCGCCTGTTTGCGACCCCCGACAGCTCGGCGACCGCGCGCGTGGCGCTGTGGGGCGGGCGCGAGATCGTGACGCTGCTGCTGGCCTCGCTGGTCGCGGGTTTTGCGACCACGCCATATGCCGCCTTTCATTTCCATCGCGTCACGCCTATGGCGTGCTCGCCAACCTTGCGGCAATGCCGGTGGTCTCGGCGCTGGTGATGCCGGCGCGACTGCTCGGCCTGGTCGCGGTGCCATTCGGCTTCGACGGCGTGTTCTGGTGGCTGATGGGGGTCGGCATCGACTGGATGATCGCGGTCACGCGATGGGTCGCGGCCCTGCCTGGAGCCGTCGGGCGGATGGCCGCGTTCGGGATCGGACCGCTGATTGCGGCGAGCGCAGGCATCATCCTGATGGGGCTGTTGCGCACGCCGTTGCGCTGGTCGGGTGCCGTCATGTCTTGCGGTGGTCTGGGCGCTTGTCGTGCCGCAGCCCGATATCCTGATCTCCGGCGACGGCCGCAATGTCGGCGTCCGCCGCAAGGATGGGCGACTGCATGTGATGCGCACGGCCAAGGACGCAGTTCTCGTGAAAGAGTGGCTTCCCGCCGATGCCGATCCGAGGGACACCTCCGACCCCACGCTGTCAGAGGGCGCCTGCGACGATGCCGGCCGCGTGGTTTCGATGGACGGCGGCGCTTTGGTAAGCCTGGCGCTGCATCCGGAGGCGTTGAGCGATGATTGCGAGCGCGCCGCCCTCGTGGTCACGACCCGGCAGGCGCCGGGCGCCTGCGCGTCGGCCGTGATCGACCGCGATCGCCTGCAGCGGCAGGGCACGATGGCACTGCGGCGAACCCGCGACGGATTTGCCGTGGACGCGGCCAAGCCGAGAGGCCTCGATCGGCTGTGGTCGCCGGCCATCGCCGGCGATACCGACGCCGAGGCGATCCTCCTCGCACCGCGCCGTTCCGCGCGACGCCACGCCGGCGGAGGCCGATTTGCAGGCCGATGACTGACGCGGCCGCCGATCGATTTAGCTGCGCCGCGATTCATGATCCGCCCCGCAGCGTCTCAAACGTCAGTGCGTCTCGAAGTCAGCGGCCGTTGCCGTTATCCTGACCGTAGTGCTTGCGGTTCCCTTCGTCCTGAGTGTTACAGGCGGGCGGCGCGCGCCGCAGCGGTGAGGAAGCATTGAGGAGAAAACCCGGCACAGTTTCGACGACTTTGCCCGCCATGGGTCCGTTAGCGCTTCCCCACCAATTGTGCTCGGCAACGACCATGTACCGGGCGGCCTCCAGGTCGAATATCGCGCCGCCAAAGATGCAATTCCTGCCGTCGCTACCCAGCGCGCCCCCCCCGAGGTCGATGACCGCATTTGCCGTTGCTCCAGTCGGTTGCTGGTCGAAAGCGACTGGCACGCCACTGGACGACTGAGAAAGATCACTATCCTGAACTCGCACTTTCAGATTGGTCAGCGGTGTCACAGTGTTGACCCATAAATTATAGAACCTGCTGCCGCTAATTGTGCTGTTGTCGATCTCGACCACAATATTGTGCAAGTCGCCATCGCCATTGCCGGTCGCGTGGTTACCTGTCACCTGGATGCCATTATTGTCGCAGCCAGTGAATGAGCTATTGGTCATCAGCAGAGTAGTGGAGTCGTTAGCACCGTCCGACGAAAGGGTCAGGCACTCGCCCAAATTCCCGGTTTGTCCAGCAGTACCTGGCGGTGTCGCATAAGAAGGTACTCCGACAGAGATCGTGGTCTGCTCGACTGTAACGTTGTCTAGAACCAGTGTGGTTTCAGAGCCGGCTCCGTAGTTGAATACCTCGAGCATGTCCCCAGGATTATCCCGGAAGAAGCTGTTCGAGATCGTGACGCGAGACTTCGCGTTCCCATTGCTCAATATGTACTCGAACCCGTTAGTCGAAGCCCCGCCGATTCCGGTGATGTACACATTACGATCGACGGTTTCGATCAACGTGCCCGACTCGGCCGGGTTAACGAACACGCCCTCCGCATCAGCACCGGGACTTCCAATCTGGGCTTGGCTGTTGCCAAAGAGCGTCGCCTGAAGCCGGGAAGTTCCGGTCACTTGCGTACTAGTAGCGTGTACGGCTCTGACGCTACTGCATTGGAGCAGCCTGGTGATGAAGTTAGAGCTTATCAGTACACTAATTTCTCCCTTATTCATGCCGCGGACGTCAATGCCATTACCGCATACGCCGTCATGAATGTAGTTGTCTGTGATCGCCAAGGTTGTCCTCACATTGGCCGCGTCGATCAGAATACTAGCCCAACCAGCCTGTACGCCAGTTGCGAGTTCCCTCCCGACGCCTGCCGTAAAAGTTTCTAAGTCGAACGGCTGAACGAGAAATCCGAATGTCCCGGAGGTGTTAAAGCCGGATATATCGTTCCCCCTCACACGGACACCGACCACGTCCAGCCCATAAATGGCTCCACGAGAGGCGCCGGTGATTACCAAGTTCTCCACCTCTGTATTGTCTGCCAGCCTGACAGCGTCTCCATTCCCGGCTGCCGTGGTGTTGGCGATCCGCGGAAGCAACGAAAGGCCAGCCGAGCCCACCACGGGAGGCCCGTCGGGGATAAGCGGTTCGCCAGATTTCACAACAGGGGGGCCACCACCGATCAGGCGCTGGCCGGGTTTCAAAACAATGCCGCCGTCAAGCGGAGGTGCGCTAAGGGGTGACGGTACGACTATGATCGTGTCGCCGGGACCTGAGGCTTGCTGGACTTTGGCAAGAGTGTTGAATGGCGCAGAGGCGGTACCGATTCCGACAGCTGCAGCGGTGGCGCTCACGTACCAATTATGGCCGTGTGCGTTATTATCGTATGCTTTCACCGAGTTTGTTGCAGCAATGCTGACCGCAGCGGTCATCGCCATGATAAGCGGTGTTGAATCTGCTATACGGATCCGCCGCGTGCGGCAGGCACGTTCAGTCTTTCGCTTTATCATGGCAATTCTCTCCCCGACGTTTTTGCTGGTCTGCTGCCAGTTTTCTAACCGTATTTGGCCGCCGCTTCACTTGTCGGCCAGAGCAGGATGACTTTTCTTCGAATCGTCATCCCGCTCTGTCTTTTTGTTTGAGCATGATCTCCGCGCAAACGCGTTCCGCGTTTGTCGCGAGGGAAAACCGGTGTCCACTTTTCCGGATCATGCTCTAGCCGAAGTCACTGAGAGGCCACCGCGCCCTTCAACTGATCTGCAGTAGCCTGTTGCATGGCAAGGAGACACTTGACTGTCACAACCACCTGGTCGTGGAAATGCCTCGAATCCAGCTTCGAGATTTCCCCGTCCGGGGACATTGCACAGAGGTATTGCGGCACGGGTATGTAACCGATCGTCGGCACGCCGACAGCATGGAAGCCGCCACCTTCGCCGAGGAACGCGCCCCCGCTGAGCATCGCAGCGCGATCGTCGGCGCCGGCAAGTGATTGGTTGACAATATTCAGCAACGTCGGATCGGCGGGTCCTGGCGTGCGTTTCTGGAACGTCGGATCGGTAACCAAGATCTGCCCTTGCACCAACTTTCCCGTAGGCGCGAAGAACGAGGTCGAGCCCCGACTAATATCTTCCCACTCATTGCACCCAAAATGTTCGATAGTCATGCAGCCTACGGTCTGGCTCATGATTTGGGGGTGCTGGGTAATCCAGTCACGACCGGACCCGAGGAACCCGTGACCGAAATGCCCGGTAGAAGCCATGAACACCATGCTCTTCGGCCGCTCGTGCAGGGGGACGCGGGCAAAATACTGCGCGACGGTGAACACCCCGACGCCCCCGTTCTCCTCCGCAATATTAGGGCCATCGGAGTGGGTGTTGCAGATCAGGAACTGGTCGTTTGGTTTGCCGTAGTTTGCACCCGGGAGGATGCCCCATACCGTACTGGTCGTAATTTGCTTGATCTCGGCATCGAGGTGGACAGTGACCGGCACGGGCTTTCCGGCGATGTCTTTCTTGACGAGGGTGCCAACGGTTTCGTTAACCCACAAGGCCGGGATGCCCCCCTTGGTCTGGCTTGGATCGGATCCGGTTTGGCTGCTGGCGGGTGAAGACGAATACGGGACCGTGAAGGGGTTGTACTGCCCCTGAGCGTTGCCATCTGAGATGCCCTGCCAACCGAGGATCACGCCAAGAACCCCCGCCTTTGTCGCGTTGGTGATGTCCGGTGGAGAGAAAATTGTTCCGGTTGGGTTGGGTGGATTGAGGAACTGTTCAGTGTTGAAGGTGCCTTTGTCGTAAGTCGCATTCACTGTGTAGGAACTCGGCGGAATCACGTTCGAAGCCGCCTCCACTGAAACATCGATATATGCAATCTTCCCGGCGGCGTTCGCCCAGTTGATCGTGCCAGCTCCGGTGAAGGTACCCAAGTTCACGACCGTTCCGGTCGCGGACGACTTTGGTGGAATGGCGACAACATTGATGCCGTCGGCCACAGGATAATCGCCACCCGTGCCAGCCGCGGCGAGCGATGGAGCCGGAACCAATGGCGTTCGTGCCCCGGTGAAGCCTCCGGTGCAGTAGGGGAAGTAGGACGATACAGGAAGCGGAAGCGGGCCTGCAAAGAGAGCCCAGGATTTCGCCGTCCAACGCGGATAATTCGCGAAGGTGTCCTCAAATACGGAACCGCCAGCGACATTCAGGATGCTCGTCAGCTGGTGTTTCAGATACTGAACAAAGGCTTCGTGTTGCGGCGAGCCCGTGAGCCTGGTCGGTCCCATTGTGTTGTTGACAAAGCGCACGTCCGACCAGATCTCGTCCGCGCTAGGCAACAATCCGGGCCGGAATGAGTCCGCAGCGTTCCCCGGCGCTGCTCGCAGGAAGGCAAGTGCCGATATCGAGGCACCGCCCCGAACGATGAAATTACGCCGAGAGATAGACATTAGGGTTTCCTCCGTTTTTTTGTATCGACGAAATCTACAACGGCTACAGCCCGCGTTCCGCACCGCCAGACCACCGTAGGCGGACCGGATGGCAAATTTGTATTGCAGCTTTGCAAAGCGAGCGGGGCTTAACTGTAACAGATTGATTTCGCGCGTTCTTCGTCAGACCGAAGTCGTAAGGCGATCCCACAACTGCCACGTCGGCCACGCCCCCTCCATTCCGCAATACCCTCATCCAAGGTTAGAATTGGCGAAGCCGTATTGTCAGAATATTGGCAAACTGTGAGGAATTGTAACGGTGTTGCGCCTTCAGCCATTTGCAGGGTGGGACGTGGTGCGAGACCATCATGGTAGTCGTGAGAACGAGGAGAGCCGCGCGAACGACGGTGCTTTCTCACGCTTCGCACTTTTGCAAGCGGGACTTGATCAGATCAGTCAAGGCTTTACCGTCATCGATGCTGAACTGCGATTGATCGGATGGAATCTCGCCTTCTTCCGGCTTCTCGACTTTCCCATTCATATGGCGCGCGTCGGAACACCTTTCGAAGATTTCATGCGCTTCAATGCCGAACGGGGCGAATACGGCCCCGGATCGGTTGAAGAACAGGTAGCCAGCCGCGTCGCCGCGGCGCGGCTGCTTAAACCGCACTATCTTGAACGAACGCGCCCGACGGGCATCATTCTGGGGATCCGTGGCGAGCCCCTTCCGAACGGCGGCTTCGTCACGACCTATACAGATATAACGGTCCAGCGAAAGCAAGAGCAGCTGATCCGCGGGCAAAATGAGGAGCTCGACAGGCGGGTGCAGGAACGCACCACGGAGTTGGAGAATGCAAATGCACAATTGCGACGTGCCTACAGCGAACAGAAGAGAGCTGAAGTAGCGCTCGTCCAGGCACAAAAAATGGAAGCGGTTGGAAAGCTAACGGGGGGGTTGGCCCATGACTTCAATAACCTTTTGACGGTCATTATTGGCAATCTGGTCGGTTTGCGAGATCGGCGCCGTAGTGGCTCAACTGAGTTCATTGATCCGGCCCTAAACGCGGCGAAGCGTGGCGCAATCCTGATTCAACGCCTCTTAGCTTTCGCGCGGCAGCAGCCGCTGGCGGAGGAGATCGTCAACGTTCCGAAAGCGATCGACAATCTTATGCCGCTCTTGCGGAGAGTGGTTCCGGAAGCCATTGAAATTCTCATCACACGCAACACTCCGAACGGGTATGTGCGTGTCGATCCAAATCAACTGGACAATGCGCTTCTCAATCTTGTCGTCAATGCACGAGATGCGATGCCGGATGGTGGCCGCCTCACTGTAAGCTACGAAACCAGATCAGTCGAACAGCACGAAGCTGCGACGCTTCAGATTCCAACCGGCAGATTCCTACAACTTCAATTGATCGACACCGGTATCGGAATGGACCCCGAAACAATTGCCCGCGCCTTTGAGCCGTTTTTCACCCGCAAGGAATTCGGAGTTGGAAGTGGGCTCGGACTGTCCATGGTTTATGCCTTTGTCAGGCAATCGGGTGGCTCGATCCGGATCGACAGCAGCGTGGGCTGCGGTACAACCTTCACGATTCTGCTTCCAGCGGTCGATCTTTTTGGAGTTATCGAGCAAGCCCCAACAGAAGGACCTGGATTCGCCGAATTGAAGGAACACGCTCTCGTTTTGTTGGTAGAGGATGATCGAGAGGTTCGTCGCGTAATCCGACGTCAATTGCAGGGGCTCAACTGCATGGTGCTCGAGTCAAGCAGCGGCTTCGAAGGACTAAGCCTTCTGGAATCATCACCGGATATCTCGATCTTGATGACGGACATTGTTATGCCCGGAACGATGGGCGGCATAGCGCTCGCACAACGGGCGGCCGATCTTCGGCCTGACCTGGCGATTGTCCTAATGAGCGGGTACGTCGAGGCATCTGAAAAGCTGAGTGCAGATTGTCCGAATTGGCCGGTGCTTCAGAAGCCATTTTCATCCGAAGATATCGTCCGTGCCATTAGTGCACGCTGGTGACATCAGCCATGGCACGCGCAGACACTTCCAATCTCGTGTACGTACTTGAAGATGACCTAGAGGTCGCAACGATAATAGTGAGAATACTTCGCGAATTCGGCTTTGTCGTCGAACACATGAGTTCGGGCCGCGATTTGATAAGGCGGTTCAAGCAGAGGCCCTCTTCAGCCTGCATCGTCGATCTCGGGCTTCCCGACGGGGACGGCATATCTATTGTACGGGATCTAAACAGCTATTCGCCGTGTGCCGTTATTGTCGTTACAGGCCGTCAAGATCTCGCAGACCGCGTGCTAGGTCTGGAAGTTGGAGCTGACGACTACATCGTCAAACCATTCGAAGGACGAGAGCTCGTCGCGAGAGTGCGTAGCGCCATTCGTCGCCTTGAAAAAGGGCGCGCCGGAACGAGTTCTGCGGAAATCGCCCGCTTCCGGGGCTGGGCTTTTAATCCCACGACTCTCTGCTTGAGATCGTCCAATGGGGATATACACCAGCTAAGCACCGGAGAGGCAACGTTGCTCTTGAGTCTGCTTCGACGGCCAAACCGGATTCTATCTCGCGAGCAGCTTTTGCCAGATCGCGAAAACGTCCCATTCGATCGTTCGATAGACGCCCGTATTTCGCGATTAAGGAAACGACTTGGGGACGATCCACAAGATCCTTCTCTTATCAAGACAATCTACGGGGGCGGCTACATGTTAACCTCAATTGTCGCCTGGGAAGCGGACGACGAAGGGCCAGATGGCATACCGTGACCCGCTCAGCCGCAACCGTGGAGCGCGCGAAGCGGTTGCTGCCGGTGGTCCGGCATTGGTGATGCCGGCGGGACTGCTCGGCCTGGTCGCGATGCCGTTCGGCTTCGACGGCTTGTTTTGGTGGCTGATGGGGATCGGCATCGACTGGATGATCGCGGTCACGTGATGGGTCGCGGCGTTGCCGGGCGCCGTCGGGCGAATGGCCGCGTTCGGGATCGGACCTGCTGTGCTGATTGCGGCGAGCGCAGGCCACACCACACCGTTCCGCGCGACGCTAGGCCGGCGGAAGCCAATTTGCAGGCCGATGACTGACGCGGCCGCCGATCGATT
>Ga0210408_10004530_pt1 | contig 12366 bp, 13 predicted proteins | sample IncBWH4MmetaG_FD_155471 | JGI IMG/M metagenome (GOLD analysis project Ga0210408, IMG submission 155471) | Forest soil microbial communities from Barre Woods Harvard Forest LTER site, Petersham, Massachusetts, United States - Inc-BW-H-4-M | ecosystem: Environmental > Terrestrial > Soil >...
AAATCAACTCCGAGATAAACTGACATGGGTGCCTCCTGCTTGGCTCCATGCCAAACGGTTCAAGCACGATCCGCGCGAGCATACATCTGCCCAGGCACGGAGGCGCCTGCCTCATGTCATCACCCTTAAAAGGCAAAGGGTGCGGCACCCCGTCTTACTTTTGCGCTTCGATTCTGACGAACGAGGAACTCATCGAATCTCTTCGCCACCAGGCTTTGATTACGGATCGATTGTGCGAGAAGAAAGAATCCAAGAATCGTCCGGGCCACCCGTCCCCTCCCTAATTCGGCCGCCGCGTCCGTGCCACAGGGTTGAGAGGAAAAATTAAGGGCGCATCGACCTGTTAGGGTTGATGCGCCCTCTTAAACTGAGCCGTAAAGTTTTGGCTTGCCGGCTGTACTTAGGGACGGCAACAGGCCGTGAGGCTTGTCGCGCCTGCCGAAGCGAGCCGTAAAGCCAGGAGCTTGCGGTTCAAATCTCGCTGCGCAACTGCGGTTAAGCGGCTGCGCGGTTTGAACTGAGCCGTAAAGTTCTTAAGCTTCCCGGTTCAATCTGGGGCGCAAGATAATCTGAGCGCGGAGGGGCGTCAATGGAAATCGGCGGAGAAGTCTGTGCAAAGTTGTGGATGAGTGTGGGAAACGTGACAGAACGGGAGGCAAGGACCAGGTGCGGACCGGGGCTAAAGCCCAAGATTTTGACGACGAGCCTTATCGCGGCGCCTGAAGGCACCGCTCCCCTGACTGAAGTCAGGGGCTTCCACCATAGGCTGGGCTTACGCTGCAATCTAGCCACGATCCTTCCACTACTCGGGCCGGCACTCAAAACCCGAGTGCAGGAAAAACTGGCCCGCTCCGGTCAGGATGACAGGCTCGGCGGGCTCGCGATTCAACCAAACAGCCGCAGGGCTGCGCGGACTCCGCCCTGCGCTACAGCCGAGGGAGAACCTTTTTACGGTTGGAGGTCGAGGGTGATTTTTAGCAGGGATTGGGCGAGGGCGAGGACATCGAGGTCGTCCATGTTGGCGAGGACGACGACGGCGGCGGATTTTTGCGGGGCAAGGATGATCGCAGTGCTGGTGCCTTGCTGGCCGCCGGTGTGGCCGATGGTATGAACGCCGAGTTCGTCGGCGACGCCCCAGCCCAGGGCGTAGGTGGTGGGCTTGCCGTCGGAGGTGTGCTGCGCCGTCCACATGATTGCTTGCGTGGCGGGCTTGAGGAGTTTGCCGGCTAGGAGGGCGGATTCGAAGTTGGCCATGTCGTCGGCGGAGGAGATGAGGCCGCCGCCGGGAATTTTGTAGCTGGAGTCGAGGACGCCGGCGTTGCGGACGGCGCCGGTTTTGTCGCGGTGATACCAGCGAGTGCGGTGGGGGATGATGGAGAAGAAGTCGTCGACCTGGGTATGGTCCATGGCGGCGGGACGGAGAACATTTTCGCGGACGAAGTCGAAATATTTCTGGGAGGAGGCGCCTTCGAGGACGCAGCCGAGCAGCGTGTAGCCGTAGGTGGAATAGTGGAATTGCGTGCCGGGCTTGGAGAGGAGCGGATCGGAAGCGAAGAGCTGGAGAGATTCTTCCATGGAGGCGAAGTGGCGGGCGCTGTCTTCGGGAACGTCACCCTTGCCGTCCTGGTTGTAATGGCGAATGCCGGAGAGGTGGCCGAGGAGTTGGCGGGAGGTGATGGGCGAATCTTTTTGCGGGAAGGCGGGACAATATTTTTGGACGGGGGCGTCGAGATCGAGCTTGCCACGCTCGTAGAGCTGGAGAATGGCGACGGCAGTGATGGGCTTGGAAATGGACGCGAGACGGTAGAGCGTGGAAGAGGTCGCGGGGGCAGAATCTTCGAGGTCGGACATACCGAACCCCGAGGACCAAACGGGCTGGCCGTTTTGCACGATGGCGATGGAGATGGCGGGGACGCTGTTGGCGGTCATGAAAGCAGAGACGGCCTTTTCGATTTGCGCGCGCTTCGCGGGGGAGAGGGAAGAGTCTTGCGCCGCAGCGAAAATGGAAGAGATGGCAAGGAGCAGAGCGAGGAGCAAGAAAGAAAACGGGCGCGGCGAGTTGCGACGGCGAAGGCGAGTGATTTGGCGGAACATGGACGAACCTCCGGAGCGAGAGTCTAGCGCAGAATGGGCGAGGCGCGCGGGGGCCGGCGAGGGAATGGCGGGTAGTGGGTCAGTTTGAATTTTGACCTTCTTCTGTCACGATCAAGAAAATTCAAACTGACCCAGTATTGAATGGCGGAGTGGCTTGACGGGGACTTGAAGGACTTATACCATGCGGGTCGCCGAAGTGGGGAAGTCTGTTCTGATCGTTAGTGGGATTGTCGGGGGAAACCGGGAGTGCGTTGCGTGGTTCTGGAACAGTCCGTGGGACTGGTCTGGTTCGGAGCGAACCGGAATCCCTATGGTCTTGCCTGTGGCTGAAGCAGCGAAATTGTAACATTCGTAACTTCAAATCCATCAACGAATTAGAGTGAGGTCCTGATGATTGTTACAGGATATTCACATTCGTTTGACGCAACAGTAAGACGCGACAATTACCTTGCAGCGGCAGAGTGGTTCGCAAACTCACCGGTATTGGGTCGAATTCTGCAGCAAAAGAGAGAGGCGATGAAAAAATTTGCAGCACTAACACTGTCGATTTTTCTGACCTATGGAACAGCGCTGGCGGATACACCGAAAGCCACGGACGCGCCCGCGGATGCTGCGAAGGCGGCCAAGGCGAAGGCCGCCCCGGCAGCTAAGGCGGCGAAGAGCGCGGAGTCCTCGGAGGCAAAGTTTGCCGCGGAGTTGGAAGAATTGCGGCAGACTTTGCAAGCGCAGCAAGAACAGCTGCAGTTGCTGAAGGAAGAGCTGGCAAAGCGCGACCAGCTGATTGAGTCGGTGCGGGATGCAGCGGCGTCGGCGAATATTCGAGCGGTGGAGGCGAGCAGCAAAGCCGCGGAAGCAGTGAGCGCTAGCGCGGAAGTGAAGAGCGAAGCGAGTTCGCTGAATTCGACCGTGAGCGATCTGAAGACGAGCAATGAGTCGCTGCGCACGGAGGTGGCGACGACGGCGGCGCAAGAGAAGAAGGCGGAAGAAGCGGGGCCGACGGCGATTCATTACAAGGGCATCACCATTACGCCGGGCGGATTCGTCGAGGCGGCCACGGTGACGCGCACGCGGGCAAATTCCGCGGACATCAACACCTCCTTCACGAATATTCCGTTTCCAGGCAACTCGCTGTCGAAGGTGGCGGAGACAAACTTCACGGCGCGTCAAAGTCGAGCGACGGTGCTGTTCGAGGGCAACGTCGGGGCGGCCAAGCTCACCGGGTATTACGAAGGTGACTTCCTGAACGCCGGCGTCACTTCGAATAACCGACAGAGCAACAGCTACCCGTTCCGACAGCGGCAAGTGTGGGCGCAATTAGCGCTGGACAGCGGGTTGTCGGTCACCGGCGGGCAGATGTGGACGCTGGCCACGGAAAACCGCAAGGGCATCAATAACCGGCAGGAATGGCTGCCTATGATGGTCGACCCGCAATACGTGGTGGGCTTCACCTGGGCACGGCAATATGGCTTCCGCGTGGTGAAGGACTTCGGCGGGAAGGTCGCTCTGGGCCTATCGGTCGAAGGGCCGCAAGCAACGCTGGGAGGGCGCGGATTCACAAGTCTCAGCAGCACGACGGCTTTGGGTGCGGTAACCACAACGCAGAACTTTTTCATCAATGCACCGGGACAGGCCGGTGGCTTGCTGAACGCGTTTGATGCGACCGGATATACGGTGAACAAGGCGCCGGACATTATTGCGAAGGTGGCCTTTGATCCTGGATTCGGGCACTACGAGATCCTTGGAATCGTCAGTACGTTCCGGAACCGCATTTTCCCTTGCGCGGTGGCGGGAACGACGGCGGGAAATCTGCCAACTCCAGTAACACCGACGGTGGTGAATTGCCCGGCGACTGGGACTCCGGTGCGGAGCGCGGCGGGCGCATTCGACGACACGAAAGTTGGCGGCGGACTGGGCGCGAGTTTCGATGTCCCGCTGTTCAACAAGAAGGTGGATTTTGCGGTAAAGGGCGTAGCGGGCGACGGTATCGGACGTTACGGGTCCGCGCAGCTTGCGGACGAGACGTTCCGTCCCGATGGCACGGCCGCGCTCATTCGTACGGCACACTACTTGGGAAGGCTGGAGTTCCACCCGAGCCCGAAGCTAGACATTTACTTGTATGGCGGATCGGAATATGCGTGGCGTGCGGGGTATCGTGGGTACAATACGATCACGGTCACGGCTACTCCGGCGATTCCGGCGACGGCAACTTCGGGGGCAATTCCGGCGACGACGAGCACGACGATTTCAACGACAGGAATCGGCGGATACGGAAATCCAGCGGCGAATAACAGCGGGTGCAGCACGGAAGGGTTGCCGTCGAACTCTTTCACACCGTCAACCGGCGGGACTTGCGCGGGCGACATCCGCATCATCACGGAAGGAACGCTGGGCTTCTGGCACAAGTTCTACAGTGGCCCGCACGGCGGAATGCGCTGGGGCATCGCGTATTCATACATTACGAAGAGTGGATGGTCCGGGAACGGCGGGCTAGCGGCGGGAGTTCCGGGAATCTCGCCCAAGGCAGTGGACAACATGATCTGGACCTCATTCCGGTACTACATACCGTAGGGGCGGAGTAGAAGAGTCTAAAAGTAGAAGAGGAAAAAACGAGGGCAGCTTCGTTACCGGAGCTGCCCTCGTTGTTTTCCCCGGGACTACAGAGAGCGGACGACTTGACAGCTGTAAGCCATTGAATCCCTGGAGGTTAGGGAGGGCAGCGAAGACGGCTGAGATTCAACAGAAGGCGGGGGTGATTGTAACAATGCTGTAACACGGGCGAGGGACACTGGTAGGCAGACCAAGTCGGTAAAAAATCGTGATGGAGAACAAAAGAATGAAGCGAATCACAATGATGAGCGCGGTGACGCTCGCTTTCGCAATGGTGGGAGCAATTTTGGTGCATGCCGCGCTTTCAATTACGGGAGCGGGCGCGACATTTCCGTATCCGATTTATTCAAAATGGTTTGATGAATACCGGAAGAAAAATCCGAGCATAGAAATCAATTATCAGTCGATCGGGTCGGGCGGGGGAATCCGACAGGTAACCGAAGGCACAGTCGATTTCGGGGCTTCCGACGGTCCGATGAACGACGAACAACTGAAGGCATTTCAAGAAAAACATGGGTTTGGGATTTTGCATTTTCCGACGGTGCTCGGAGCTGATGTGCCGACGTATAACATTCCTGGCGTTTCCGTCGCGCTGAATTTCACTCCGGAGGCGCTTGCGGGCATTTTCCTGGGCAAGATAACAAAATGGAACGACCCGGCGATTGTCGGGGCGAACAAAGGCGTGAACCTTCCGGGCAACGACATCGTGGTAGTGCATCGCTCGGAGGGCAGCGGCACTACTTACATTTGGACGGATTATCTTTCGAAGGTCAGCGAGGAATGGAAGACGAAGGTAGGCAAAGGCGCTTCGGTCAACTGGCCGGTGGGCCTAGGCGGCAAAGGCAACGAGGGAGTGACCGGTCAGATCAAGAATGCACCGAATTCGATTGGTTATGTGGAATTGATCTACGCGGTATCGAACAACATTCCCTACGGAAATGTTAAGAACTCTTCCGGGGTTTTTGTCAAAGCAGATCTAGCCAGTGTCAGCGCCGCTGCCGCCGCTGCGGCCAAAACGATGCCGGACGATTTCCGAGTTTCGATCACGGACCCGCCGGGCAAGACCGCGTACCCGATCGCGAGCTTTACGTGGCTGCTGATTCCGGAGAAATTCTCTGATACGGCGAAACGCGATGCGATCAAGGATTTCGTGAAATGGATGCTAACAGATGGGCAGAGCTACGCGGAGCAGTTGTCTTACGCGAAGCTGCCGAAGGAAGTAGTCGCGAAAGAAGAGAAGACGCTGGCCAAGGTTCAATAACCAGGCTGCCGCAGGGAAGAAATGGCTGCAACCACGACTGTGCCGAGCGCGAGCCCGATATCGGGCTCGCGCTCATTTCTGAGCCGGCTGCGCGATGGAGACGAAATCGCGCGGCTGATCACGTTTTTGTTCGCGGCGTCGGTGGTACTGGTCACGCTTCTACTGATTTTCGAGCTCTGGCAGGAATCGGTGCTGCCTCGCCATAAGTTCGGGTTGCACTTTTTTGTCACTCGAGTTTGGGACCCGATCGCGGAACAGTTCGGGGCGCTGCCGTTTATCTACGGGACTTTGATCACGGCGACGGTTTCGCTGGTGATCGCGGTGCCGCTGGGAATTGGCGCGGCCATTTTTCTGGCGGAGTTGGCGCCCGCACGACTATCGGACGCGCTGGAATTTTTTATCGATTTACTGGCGGCCGTGCCGAGCGTTATCTACGGACTGCTGGGCGTGTTTATCGTGGTCCCGTTAATGCGGGATTACGCGCAACCGGCGCTGAAAAATACGCTCGGATTCTTGCCACTGTTTAGCGGGCCGATGTATGGAATCGGCTTTCTGACCGCGGGAATCGTTTTGGCGATCATGGTAATCCCGTACATTATTTCGGTATCGCGCGAGGTGCTGATGTCGGTGCCGAGGGATCAGCGCGAAGCGGCACTGAGCTTGGGCGCAACGCGATGGGAATCGACATGGAAAGTGGTGGTGCCGTTTGCGCGGCCGGGCATCATGGGATCGATATTCCTGGCCCTGGCGCGGGCGCTCGGCGAAACGATGGCGGTGACGATGGTCATCGGAAACACACCTACGATCAGCGCGTCGCTATTTTCGCCGGGATATTCGATTGCGGCAGTGATTGCGAACGAGTTCACCGAAGCGACCGGAGATCTGCATTTGCAGGCGTTGATCGAGTTGGGTTTGGTGTTGTTTTTGCTGACCTTCTTGTTGAATGGAGTAGCGAGGTTGTTGATTGTAATCACCTCGCAGCGTGGCAGCGGGACGGCTCACGCATGAGCCCGCGACTGCGCTGGCGGAAATTCGTGAGCGGCTTCATGCTGACCATGACCGGGATCTGTGCGTTGGTGGCGGTCAGCGTGCTGTTTTTTATTCTTGGCTACCTCGTTTACCATGGCGGAAGATCGATCAACTGGGATTTTTTCACGAAGCTGCCGAAGCCGGTGGGAGAAACGGGCGGCGGGATGGCCAATGCGATCGTAGGAAGCGCAAAGCTCCTGTTGCTCGCATCCCTGCTGGGCGTGCCTGTTGGCTTTCTGGGCGCGATTTACCTTGCTGAGTTCAGCGGGAGCACAGTGGCGTTCGTGGTACGGTATGCGGCGGATTTGCTGAATGGCGTGCCGTCGATCGTGATCGGGATTTTCGCGTTCAGCCTGGCGGTGCTGCCGTTCAAGCATTTTTCGACGCTGGCGGGCGGATTTGCGCTGGGGCTGATGATGATTCCCATCACTTTGCGCAGCACGGAAGAATTCCTGCTGGCGGTGCCGCGGGCGCTGCGGGAAGCGGCGATGGCGCTGGGGGCGAGCAAGTGGAAGACCATCGCCACAGTAATAGTGCCGGCGGCTTATCGGGGCATTCTTACCGCGGTGCTGCTGGCGTTTGCGCGTGTGGCTGGAGAGACAGCACCTTTGCTCTTCACAGCCTTGGGGAATCGCTTTTGGAGTCCCGGGTGGAACCAGCCGACGGCGTCGCTTCCGGAGATGATTTTCCGATACGCAGTCGCACCGTACGAAGACTGGAATCGGCAAGCGTGGGCGGCGGGACTGGTGCTGCTGGGGTTGATTCTGGTTATTAACATTGTGGCGCGGGCAATTCTTGCTCGCGGCATCTCGGTTCCGAGGGCGTAATATGCATGCATCCGTGAGGTCGGCAGTGTCATTCAACATTACACCAACGCAAACCGGGGCAATGGGGCGCGAGGCTGCCGCCGCTTTGCCGATGCGCATGAACGTCAGCAAAGTTAATTTTTTCTATGGGCCGAAGCAAACGCTGTTCGACGTGAATCTGGGAGTGGCGACGAGCAAGGTGACGGCATTGATTGGGCCGTCCGGCTGCGGAAAATCGACACTGCTGCGGACGATGAACCGCATGCACGAGACAGTGCGCCATACCCGCTTGGAAGGCGAAATCACCCTGGATGGGCAGAACATTTTGGCGCAGGACGTTACGCAGTTGCGGCGGCGCATTGGCATGGTATTTCAGCGGCCGAACCCATTTCCAAAATCGATATTCGACAATGTGGCGTACGGCCTGCGGATAAACGGCTCGAAGCTGCCGATCGCGGAAGCGGTGGAGAGGAGCCTCCGGCACGCAGCGTTGTGGGATGAAGTTAAAGACCACTTGCACAAATCGGCGTATGAATTGTCTGGCGGCCAGCAGCAACGGTTGTGTATCGCGCGGGCGCTGGCGGTTGAACCCGAGGTGATGTTGCTGGATGAACCGTGCTCGGCGCTCGACCCGATCAGTACGGCGAAAATTGAAGAGTTGCTGGTACAGTTGAAGGACCTTTGCACCCTGGTGATCGTGACGCACAACATGCAGCAGGCGGCGCGGGTCAGTGATTTCACAGCCTTCTTGCTAACGGGTCAATTGATTGAGTTCAGCCCGACGCCGCAGTTGTTCACCACGCCGAGCGATCCGAGAACAGAAGCGTATATCACCGGGCGCTTTGGATGAGCTCGAGCAGGAAAGAGTGGGCCAGAGTTTTTGGGATTGAAGGGAACGATTAATGGAACGCCATTTCGAGCGAGACCTGAACGAGCTGAAAGAGCGGCTGCTGTGGATGGGCAGCCTGGCGGAACGCGCGGTGCATCAAGCGGTGCATTCGGTGCTCGATTCCGATGAGCAGCTGGCCAAGCGCGTGTTGGATGAAGAGGACGCGATTAACGAGCTGCAAATCGAAATCGATGATCGCGTGGTGCAAGTTTTGGCCCTGCACCAGTTGATGGCGACGGATTTGAGGTTGGTGCTGGCGGTTTCGCGGATCAACAACGATTTAGAGCGCATCGGGGACCAGGCGGTGAACATCGCGCAGGCTTCGGTACGCATTTTGCGGCACCCGCGGGTGAAGCCGTATGTAGACTTGCCGCGCATGAGCGAAGTGGCGGAAGAGATGATGCGGGATTCGTTGAACGCGCTGGTGCGGCGGGATGTGGAGCTGGCACAAAAGGTGCTGTCCATGGACGACCAGGTGGACCACTTCCGCGATCAGATTTTTCGCGAATTACTGACGTATATGATGGGTGATTCGAGCGTGGTGTTTCCGGCATTTGAGCTAATTCTGGTGGCGAAGAATCTGGAGCGCATCGGCGACCATGCGACGAACATCGCGGAAGACGTCATCTACATGGTGCAGGGGCAGGACGTGCGGCACCCCACCGTCGACCGCCGCTAAGGCGGGTAGCCCGCAAACACTATTCGATCTTTACTGGTCCCATGGCGTCCCGCATGGCCTGAAACGCGTCTGTGTCTTTTTTCGCATTGTCCCAACGACTATCCGGGTACTGGCGCATGAGCTGGACGGTGAGGAAGCTTCCGCGCATCAGGCTTGAATCATGATCGGACCAAAGTCTGCTGGTGGTGCGCTGGCTATAGCGTTCGATGATCATGCGCGAAAACTTCGGCGCTTCGCGCGGGTCATATCCGTGCTCTATAACATTTTGCAATCCGAGCCGATCGGCCTGATTCTCGAGCTCGCGCTGGTGTCCATTCACGACGGAAGCAATACCGATTTCCGCCATGAACAGACCCGCATTTCCGATAAACGCGCCCGCCGCGACTCCGGCAATCATCAACCCAATCCGTTTGCCCCGGGTCTCTTCGACTTCGCGCCGATGGTGCACCTGCAGGACGTGAGCTATTTCGTGACTGAGAATGAATGCAAGCTGGGCTTCGTTATCAACAGCGCCAAGCAGCCCAGTATTGACGAGCAACGTTCCGTCAGGCAACGAAGCCGCATTGATGGTTGGATCTTCGACAACAAAAAACCGGAACTCCAGCGTGCGCGTGGTTCCTTTTATTCCTGATGGCAGCAGCGAGTCTCCCAAGTGCGACACGTACTCCTGAACGCTTGGCACCGCCAGCAGTTTCATCCTTCCTTGCACCTTCTTGCCTTGGCGGAACTCGACAACGCCTATTCCGGTCTGCGGATCTTTTCCCCGGACGACTTCCAGGTCATGCGGCATCTTGTAGGCGTCCGCTGGCGCTGGTGGCCCCAACTCCACGCGTTCGGCGGCGATGCGCCCATCACTGCGCCTCACCCCGGCATAGCTGACATGGAATCCAGCCAGAGTAGCGTCATTTGCCGAACCCCCGCTGCCAGAAGCGCCCAGATTGGGCGTGCCGGCCCGAGTCTTAGCAGAGTCCCACTCTCTGCGCGTTTGGGGACCGAGGTCCAGCCAATAGCCGTCGGCTTTTAGTCCGGCTGCTTGACCCGTGGCAATTTGTGGGGCCTCGGCAGGCTCTTCCTGCAGGTAGGCTGTGCCATGGACCTGTTTTTCGGAATCCTTGAGGTCCACAATGATCTTTTCCGCGAAAAACTTATGATGATCGAGCCATTGGCCTTCGGCCTCGATCAACATTCCGGGAACGAGATCCGCGCGGGTGAGCGCATGCTCACCGGCGACGTCCTGCGCTGAAATGCGGCTCGCGGTGGTGAGCTCCAGCTTGTCATCGAGGATGGCCACGGTCTGATCGTCTGGCCGCCCAGTAATATAACCGTGGAGCTTCACCTTCGAGCCCGCGGGGACAGTCGGTGCGCTCAGTGCGAAGGCAACCATGAGCAGAACGCTTACCGCCGAGTTCCGCACCGAAGATCGCGTAGCATGCTTCATGGAGCACTCTTCAGAGGACGGAGAATCGCATGGATCAGGAGGCCGCCTTCGCTTCCGATTTCAGTGAATCCTTGAGCTGCTTTACGATATTCTTTGCAGCGAAGCGCGCCATAACTTTTTCATCCCATCGCGGAGAGACCTTCACGTGAACGTGGATAGCCGTCAGGTTTTGCTGATCGCTGCGGCGGGCTGCGTTTGCGTCCACTTTTAAACTGCGCATTCCGGCTCCGAATCCGATCAACGCATCCTTGACCACGCTGCCTTTCTTGAATTCCGTTATGGTCCCCACGATCACGAGCGATTTCGGCGCATCGGCCGCGTCCACTACCTCGTCTTCGCCGATGACTTGCCCAAAAAGCTTCGCTTTGGTGAGCTCCGCGCGTAGTTCCGCATAGAGATAATCGGAAAAAGCCGGTGAAAGCTCGACGCCCTCCGCGCGAGGGAAATGCTTGGCCTCGACGGATTTGAACTGCGGCTGCGGGTCCTTGGCCAATGCGGGCGTTGTCCAGATCAACAAAGTAGCTAGTGCGAGCAAAGTGACTTTCATCGTTTCTCCTTTAAATCACTGCTTGTATGTCAGGAAATCCGTTACCGTGGTTTCTCAGTCGCCGCGGGTGCCGCCCCGGCTGCGGCAGGCTGTGCGGGCGCTTCCGGAACGTCCGCGGGAACATCCAGTGCCGTAATGGCATCGCGCAACTTCACGCCGCGCAGCAGATTTCGCAAGGCATCGCCAAAAGCGTTCTCGATATCTTCCTGCACGTTTTTCTGAATGTTCTTTTTGCGAACCGCGACGCCGGCGATCGACGTTCCCGACGCGGTGATCTGTTGCGACTTCTTTGTCTTCGGGTTTTTTAACGCCACGGCAAATTCCACTTTCCCGAAGAAATCCGCGAAGCTGTCGCTCAATCCGAAATGGAAAAGATAGACGGTGAGCAGGAAGTCCGCCGAATCACGGTCCTTGGCGAGCATATCGGCCGATTTCAAGCAGGTTTCCAGGCCCGCTCGCGTGATTTCGGTTGGCGTGTGGTCCAGAAAGATTCCGCCACGAGGCTTAAAAACCATCATGGGTTGTGCGCTGCCGGAGCGATCAACCACATCGACTAAGAAAAACTTGAGCGGCCGGGAGAATGTCTGCGGCTTCACCGGTTCGGCAAGTTGGACGTGTATCGTATTGTCAGGGGTCGGTTTTGGATCCTCTGCTCGCGTGTTAGCAGCCAATAGGCTGCAGACGATCAGAACACACCATTTCATGGAGCCGCCTCGACCGAAAGACATGATTTTCTCCGCCAAATGAGGTTGCAAGAAAAACTATCCTCGCCACTTGGCAATTGCAATCCGCCGGAAGTTTTCCCGTGCTTGATGGTTACTATCGGAATGTATGCCGTCTTTGGCAAGCGACATGGAGCGACAAGTCTCGCAATGGAGAGAAATGTCGCCCTTTGGCGTTGGGATCGACGCGTGTGAATTAGAACGCCAAACTTACCGCCGATGGGCCCGCCGGGGCCACACCAAGAGAGAAACGGCAGCTAATGAGCTCAAAATGAAGAGGATACCGCCAATGGT
>Ga0210408_10004531_pt1 | contig 12360 bp, 18 predicted proteins | sample IncBWH4MmetaG_FD_155471 | JGI IMG/M metagenome (GOLD analysis project Ga0210408, IMG submission 155471) | Forest soil microbial communities from Barre Woods Harvard Forest LTER site, Petersham, Massachusetts, United States - Inc-BW-H-4-M | ecosystem: Environmental > Terrestrial > Soil >...
GATTACTGGCTGAAGCGGGATCGCGAGGGAGGGCTTCCGCAGGAATTCGTCGCCGCGCTCGCGCAAAACGGTTGGCTCGGCATCTGCGTTCCCGAGGAGTATGGCGGATCCGGCCTCGGCATCTTCGAGGCGGGGTTGATGATGCGCACCATCGCCGAATCCGGCGCGGGGATGAGCGGCGCATCGTCGATCCACATGAACATCTTCGGGCTCAACCCCGTCGTGGTGTTCGGCACCGACGAGCAGAAGCAGCGCATGCTGCCGCCACTCGCGCGCGGCGAGGAGCGGTCCTGTTTTGCCGTCACTGAGCCGGACACTGGGCTTAACACCACGCGGCTGAAGACGCGCGCCAGGCGCGACGGCGATGGTTATGTCGTCGATGGCCAGAAAGTATGGATTTCTTCCGTTCAATCGGCCGACAAGATGCTGCTGCTGGCGCGGACCACGCCGCTCGACGAGGTGCGCAAGCCGACATACGGGCTCAGCCTCTTCTACACCACCATCGATCGAACTCGCGTTGAGGTCCGCGAGATCGAGAAGATGGGGCGCAAGGCGGTGGATTCAAATCAGGTCTTCTTCGACGGCTTTCGCATCCCGGCCGCGGACCGCATCGGCGAGGAGGGCAGGGGCTTCGAATACGTTCTCCACGGCATGAACCCGGAGCGTATTCTGGTCGCCGCCGAGGCGGTGGGCCTCGGCCGGGCCGCGTTGCGCAAGGCGGTGGACTACGCCGGCAAACGCGAAGTCTTCGACCGGCCGATCGGAAAGAACCAGGCAATCCAGCACCCGTTGGCGGAGTGCTGGATGAGCCTTGAAGCCGCGAATATGATGATGCTTTCCGCGGCGTGGCAGTACGACAATGGCCTGCCTAGCGGAGCCGCGGCCAATACCGCCAAGTACTTGGCAGCCGAGGCCGGTTTCAAGGCGTGCGAGACGGCGGTCATGACGCTTGGCGGTTTCGGTTATGCGAAGGAGTACCACGTCGAGCGCTACTTGCGGGAAATCCTGATCACCCGCATCGCGCCGATCAGCCCGCAGCTCATCCTGTGCTACATCGCGGAACGGGTGCTAGGTTTGCCTAAGTCCTATTGATCTGCGTTGCCGTTGTAATCACGATTGGTGCGGTGGCAATGGTGAGCCTATGATCCGAGACCCGATCGGTCTATTGGAACCGATTCGCCTCTACGAATGCGATGCGATTGGTGTTAAGGATGGGACTGAACGGACGACATTGCACCGGGGGAGTGACCTGTGACTACAACCGTCACCGAGATTCCTAAGAGTAGAGAACTCGGAACCAGGATACGGAAATACTTCGTCCGGCGGGTGCTGTTCCCGCTCGGCGTGCTTGCCCCCTTCGCGTATTTTTTCCCAAAGATCGCCCTCTTCTACGCCATCTGCGGCGCCTATGACGTCGGCCGCAACCAGGGACTGAACTTTTCGACGCTGCGGCGCTATTTCATCGGCAACGGGTTCCTGACCTGGGTCCTATCTCCATTCAACGCTCTGCTGGATCTGCTGTCGCTGCCGTACATCAACAAGGGCGTCTATCGCATGGAGGACCTGCCGCCCGCTTATCAGGATGAGGTGAAGCGTCTGATGCAGATCGCGAAAGAGGAGGATCTCGTCGCTCGATTGGAGGAGCGCGCTAAGGAGTTCCCGCGGACAATGATTTTCTTCCGATGGTACGGCGTCAACGTACAAACGTTCCTTGATGTTCCGGCGCTCCATCAGCCATGGAAGTACATCCAAACGATTGGTGTTTCAGTCTTCAACAAGAAGGTTTCCACTTCGAAGCACTTTGGATACATGCGGGCATCGTTGCGGATTTTGTACAATCTCAACGAAATGAATGATCACTCCGCCTACATCGCGGTCGGTGACAAGATCAGCTATTGGCGCGAGAACAAGCTGTTTATTTTCGATGACACGCTTCTGCATAGCTCGGTCAACGAAACCAACCAAGCACGCTATTGCCTGTTCGTCGACATGGTTCGTCCGACGCCATTCCCGGGCGTTATGCGTGCTGTTATGTCAGGCATCCGGCTGCTGACCCAGAGCTTCAAGTTCGTCTACTATCAGAACTGGAAGGTCATTGACCGGTAGTCAAACGTGACGGGCTCGATCCCTCTGGCAGTGATTTGAGCGTGGTTCAAGCCGAGCGGCATGTGCTTACCGAAATACGAGCGTTGCTCTTCGCCCCTGATGTTTGATACGTGCTGTCACCGGCTTGGGAAGACGGTCTGTCGGTGTCATCTCTGTCACGTGGCGCTACCCGCGGGAGTCTGATCACGCGCATCCGCGATCAGCCCCGCAGTTCATTCTTTTGCTACATCCCGGGGCCTCAAGTTCATCTTGCGATGCACGGGCGAGCGATCTCGCGCGGTCTTGACCTTGCTGAGTCTATCCTCCGCTTAATCAACGGCTCGCATAGGAGCCGTCACCTACCAGCCCTTTCTCCGGGAGCTTGGCGATGTTGGCGGCGATCCGCCAAGCCTTGTCACGCGTCATCAGTCGCGTCGCCGCGCGACGCCCCGGCTCATCCTTGAAATATGCCCTTAAGTTCAAACTCACCAACTGCCTCAACTGTCACAGCATCTTTTACTGCCATCAGAACACGCGGGCTAATAGATGTAGGCGAGCGACCGGCCGGGGCGTCGCGGACGATGAAGCTGGCGGCATTCTCCTCGATTGCGGTCCAGGGCGGCGGGAATCGGCGGGGCGTTACGGCTGGTATGGGCGCGCTGCGTTCGTGGGTAGCGTTATGGTAAATCCTCAGCAGGCGGCAAAAGGCGCTGAGAAATCAATGGTATTGGTAGGATGAGACATCGACCCTGGGGCGCGTTGCCATTGCGTTGACGCACCCGCCGCGCAACTCACAGCGCCGGCGGCTTCACAGAGGCCGGATCGCGCTTCGATCGCAGGACGCCGGTTCGGAACGTGAGACTGCCTCTGCGCTGTTTGTCCCGCATCGTCTAGCAATGTTGCCGAATGTGATCTTTGAACCGCAGACTTCCGGCGGAGTTTATAACCCGAAGAGCCCCAAAAACAGTTCTATGAGATATTTCAACGTATCGTACCACAAGAACTTACTCCGATTACGCGCTTACTGTTCACCTACGTCGCGACTTCATGTCCTCCAGGTCGAGCGCATCCTCGGCATGCCAAGGCAACAAGTTATACGAGGCGGGGGTCGGCTCGAGTCAAAAAGTAAGGGACCCGGCGCAGGGCCGGGTCCCTCGGAAGTTGCATACCGCAACTTACCCCTTAGTGACGACGGGCGGCGGGGCCTTGCCCTTGCCGACGCCCGTCCCGCAGCCCGCGACGCTCAGAAGAGCCAGCACTGCTGCCGTTGCTAAAGCGATCTTCTTCATGGGGAGTCCCCCTTAGTCATGACCGAGGCAGTTTAGACTGCAACCCAGCGCTGGCTAGTGCAGAAAGGACACACCTTCATGAAATCCGCCGCGACAGAGCAAGTCGGCAAATAACGGCTGCGCCATTGGGCCGTTGGCGTCGCGGACATCGAGGCAGGCGGGCAACTGCTACGCGTGGTCGCCATTCCGCGCAATCACGCCGTGTTGTTCGCGAATGGGTTATGCTCTCGCAGACCGTGAAATGCGAAGCGTGTCAGAAGCGCGATCGTACGGCGAGCCGGGTTGCCCGCGGGTTGACCAGGCCACGGTGCAGCTTCTCGCCGCCTTGATGTGGGCTCGAAGAGCGCGTGCATTTAGTTCGGAAATTTCTCAGGTGGTGAATCAATATTCGAGCCCCAGTAGCGCGATGGCATCGAAAACATCCGGAAGCTCTCAGTCCCCGAGACCGAGGTTGTTCAAGCATGGCGAGTACCAGCCGCAGGTCCGGTAACAAACTATTCGGTGCAAAGTCCCGTATTATAAATGAATGGTTCAGGGCGCTTCTACTCTGTTGGGTGCTTCTACTCTGTTCGGTATTCATTGTTTACCAAACGAAGCTGAGCAAAAGCACTGAGCTCTTTGACCTGAGCGAGCTGAGCGCGTCCCAGCAGGACCAACTCTGGACCCAGGTCGACAACTGGGCAGTGGCGGTTGTTCTAGCCAACTTCTGCGAGCGGCCTACATCGCTCGAAGAACGAATGCTCAAGATTGCAACCCGCTGTATTACTCCAAGCAGCATCAAAAAAGTCTTGGATCGCTTCCGCGCGACAATGAAGAACGTCGAAGGGAATATTTGGGATTGTACGGATAAGAACGTGCAAACGTTTGTAGAAAAAACGGTGGCGAAGGCAAACCTGCTCGTCAAGCAGGCTGAAGACGCATGTAAGGTCGGATCAATCTATCACCAGCTCTTGCCTTTGCTGCAATAATGAACCCGAGCTGAGGCGAACTCCGCTGCTAGTCCCTCTCCGGAATTGGGGCCGACTTTGCGTGTGTTCGGAATATCTTGGGCGGACAGGGATGCGTTATCCCCAAGGGTGGCCGTATTTCTCGTCATCGTAGTGAAGGATTTGACCCGGCGACAGGAGCCGCCGCTGAATCGCTGGTGATATGGAGCGGACCAATGGTGACTCTAGGTCCAGCCGACCCGACATTCAGTCTCGGTGCGGCCGATGGCTTTTGTGATCTCTCGTAAGCTTCATAAATCCCACTGTTCTTCATCGCGCGTCCATCCCGCGTCGGGTTGGTCATTTCCTTCAAATTTTGCTCGATTAGGTTATCTGCTATTCCCGGATGAGTGTTGATCTGACGAAGATTGTTGATGAACACTTTCGGGTAGATGAGCGTTGACTTAGGCACCCGCAAACCCATGAACTGCGCGATGTCGGAGACGAAGGCGTTGCAGTTATACAATTCCGCACTCCACACATGCTTGCTGGCTTGCAAATGCCGGACAAAAACCATGACTCGATCATATTGGGCTTTGTCCATGTACACCCGATACCGGGCGGAAATATAGTTGTCTTCAAGATCACCGTCAGTCCATCCGGTTTCGGCGGGCACCGGAACGTAGTGGCCGACCACCCAAGCAGTTGCGTCGTCGCCTACTGGAGAAAGGCCGGCGACGCTCGCTTTCGTGAGAGGCTCACCGACCCGGCCGTGCACGATAAAGGTGTGGCCATAGTCCCAGGCGTAGCGAGCCCGAAACTCGATAAAATACTGACCCCCAACGCCCGCGGCGGCCAGTTTGGCGCTAGCCGTGTCGGTATCCTGACCTAACGCTGAGATGCCGCTTCCGGATAGAATAGCCAAGGAAAACAGCCCCAGGAGCCAGGTCGGGCAACGCCCATTCCTCAGCCTCTCCAGCATCGGGCCCTCCACATTCCCGGCGATGAGCATCGGCTACGCTCCCACGGAAATCATTATCAGCTAAACCTCGGAAGATTTCGTTGCCGGCACAGGTTTCGCTGAGCTAAGTGGCAATTGCCGGGTATCGCGCGGGCAAATGCAAAAAAATTATAAGTGTGTCTTTTTAGCACTAGAGGTGTCGATACCTCCGAAGTATATTGAGTACTCATGTCAAATGGAGAGTCTGTTTCATGAAAAAGCTCGCTCTAGCAACGGCTGCGGTGCTTGCTCTCCTGAGTGTGGCCGCCAATGCCCAGGTCGGCAAAGGCAAGGCTCCGCCGCCGCCGCCGGTCGTTACGAAGGGGTAACTCTCCGTCACCGGTTATATCGGGAAGGGGCCGGCTTCGCGCCGGCCCTTACCTTTTGATGGTTTGGCAGGTGGGTGGCGCCCTATCCCTGACCTAATTTGGGGCTCATCCTTTTGGGGATCACGAACACTTTTGATTGCTGACTTCCATAGGCGGCCAAGGAGGCAGGAGGCGGCGTTCTGCAAAATCGCGCAACAAAGTGTGTCCTCCAGTGCGCAGTGTGTGTACACGCCATCTGGGCAAAAGCCTCGAACTAAATCGCCACCCAGCGGCGGGGAGGGGATGGTGGTCAGATTTCATTTTATCAAGAGCCATTGGCCTTATGGCTGCATCAGTGCTGGCCAGTTGTGCGCATTCTCCACTGGTGTGGGATTACTATGATCAATGCGCTCTGCAAAATCCTTCATTCCTTGCGATGGCGGAATGTGGGAGACAGAAGCGTCTAGCCGCCTGCGTGCCTAACGACACTTGCTCGCCTGAAGGTACTACATTCATGGAGTACGTGGATACACTTGCAGTCTCGGTAAAAACCAAGAAACTGACTGAAGCCGAAGCTACGCGGCGCTACACAGAATACAAGTCCGGTGGAATGAGATAGTCCCGCAAATTGATCAGATACGCGTCCAGTTGCGAGGCGTTCTGGAAAAGCAATTGCCGCATCTCAATGCAGGTTAATCAGAGGTTGCGGTCGTCAACTCGGCTGTGTGCGAACCACGAAAAGATCTTTCAGCGTAGTCCTTCATATCAGCAAATCGCAGTCGCCGCTGAACATAATCTGTCATATCTGCAATTGTTAGTCGTCGGTGAGCGTAATCCTTCATATCTGAGATTGTTAGTTGCCGCTGAGCGAACAGGTACCCAGAATTCACGGAACTCGATAGCCTGTCGAGAAATACTGTGACCTCCCTTTGCTGCTGTTTCGGCGGCTCCTCGGCAACCTGCTCAGGCGTGGTTCGTTTTGGCCCCTTTGGAATTTCGGTCTGGGCGATGTGCATATGATCCTTCGCCGTCTGCCGATTTATCAGTTGCTCATCTGCAGGCTTAAGTCTCGCTGATTGAGGCAGCTTTGCAAGCTTGTTTGGCTGCGGTGCGACAACTTTGGCTGCTTCCAATTGACCATCGGAACTAAACTTGGCGATTTCGCTTTTCACCAAACTGCGAAACTCTGAATTGAATTGCGCCCCCGGGTGGGAGTCATAGTTTGCAATGTACTCGATATTTTCTCCGATCAACTTCTTCGACCCCATTCCGCCAAACGTCATCCATGGATTGGGGTTATAGATTTCAATCATCCGTCCTACTTTCCCCGTGACAGGCGGATTCCAGCTCAGCATCGAAGGTTGCAGCGCAATGATCAGATCCACGTATTTCACCTTGTTGGCCACAAAAACTGAACTATTGGCTCCCAGGCTATACCCGACAACAACTGTGTGCGTTCCCGGAGCCTGACGGTCAATGTCCTCGACCAAGGACGGCCATGACTGATGCAAATAGGTACTAACTTCAACGTCCGGCATCATTTTGAGTTCAGCAACCAATTCGATGAGTCCAGGGGCAGCCGTCGGTCCGAACATCGGCCACAATACGCCAACGAACGTTTTGGCATGGAGTGGAGAGCAGGTGAAGGAGCAACATAGGGCAACAGCGATTGCTAGCTTCTTCACGTCCGACCCCCGCAACTGCACGTCCTGCCCCCGAAATCGTCGACTCATGCCAACACGTGCAGCTTGTCCCCGCCGCGCGCTGGCCCTTGAAGGCGCCTGATTGCCCCAGCTTACAGCCCCATCGTCTACATGACACCCGCAAATTGCGGCATTTATGCGAAACAGATCGGAAACATCGCGGGTGAAGAATAGGCGGCGGTGGGCGTACTTAATATTTCATGACGAAGTCGAAATGTGTGAGAGTTAGCGTTCGTCGGGCGCACGAGAATCAACGTGTCGACGCGCAAACTCAGGAGGGCTGTCCGGCTTCCCATGGCCGGGGAGGCACCTTGAATGCGCGGCCTCGCGTCGGTTCGTAGCGCTGTCGGCCGAGCGCCTGGCCAAGTGGATGGCATCCGACCTTATCCAAAGTCGACCTACTGCTGCGCAACCTCGCCACAGGCTCGACCAGGTGGCGCCCGGCGTTGCCGCCGCATCCTCGAAGGTCTCGCCGAGAGGTAGCATACGTTGATGGGCGTCTCCGTAGGCCTCGCTGACGGCGACAAGCACTCGCGCCCCTCGTCTCAATTTCGACCTACCTTGTCCTAATTGCCGTTACTCGATCCCAAGCTATTTGCTGGCCACTCGGTGCGCTCAGGCTTTCTGACCAGCGCTGCCGCGCGTGGCGCCTCGATCTTCAAGATGGCCGATCAGTCGCGGCACAAAAGCATGGACACGCTGCGGGGTTACGTCCGGGACGCAGAGATTTTCAAACGCCACGCAGGGGAAGGCTTGCTGCAGGGAGTGCCGTGCGCAACCGGCGATGCACAAAATGAACGAGCACGTTCAAACGTCACCCAACAAAAATTGGGGCCACGCCAGCCACGTACAAAATGACGGCGGCGATGGTGAGGGCGAGGAGGGCGAGGGCGAGCGCGAGGAGGACCCGGTCGGTCATGGTGTGGTCTCCGTTTGTTGCCCTGCCAGATACGCTCTCATTAGCAAACTTCAGAAAATTCACAGCAAAAACAGGCCCCATTTTTAGGGGTTATTTTTGGACGCAATCACGCATAAAGCGACGGCGTTTAAGAAAATGCAATTTCAGCTCTCGCGCCTCAAGCCGACAGACTTCGTTTTTCTCTGTGAGAAGTTTGCTGGCTGCTGCTATGTCCCTAGGATATTTTGGTTTCGCAGAAGGTGATTGAGCGTGCACCATAGATATGCCGAGCGAAGCAGATATCACGATAGCCACGGAAGCAATTGCAAGATGCCGCATGAGTTTAGGCTCCAAGAACGAAGGCCGCGCTGCCCATTTACGAGGCGCAAGGTTTAGCCCAATCAATCTGCGGCTGCGAGCCCTGCTCCTCACGTTCTTAATTTCGCCGGAGCACCCTATTTGCCGCGCGGCGGTCGGATTTGCCTTCGTGGATGGTCAACAAGGAAGTATTTGAGAATGAACTTCCCTTCGCGGTTGTTAAGAGGCCCGCCGCAGTGAGGGCACTCAATCTGACGGTAGGACGCCGCAGGATCAGCTTCGACACGAACCAGCTTGTATTGCGAATTGCAGTTTGGACATTTGAATAACTCCGCCGCAGACATGAACTCCACCACTCCTCCGCCGATTAGCCGTCCCCGCGGCCGTCGGGGCCGGGGCATGCGGTTGCCCCGATCTTGCTATTTGTTGCCAAAGAATTGTGATCTGCGGCCAAGCCGGCCCCGCCGCCCCGGCGGTCAAAAAAAGCCCCGACCCTTCAGCCGGGGCCGCCCCAAGTCGACGCCGCCCCTCAACCAGCATCAGCCAGCGGGCAAAGTCACGGCCGTCGTGTGCGGTACGAGCCGACGGCCCACGGCGGGGCTGTCGAACGCGCCCCGCTGCCCGCCCTGTTTGCAGCACAGAGGCGCGTCGCGTCTTGTTATTGACGGCCAAAAATTTGCGATTTCAGGCCACGCCTTCGCTGGCCGCCTCCTCAATTCTGAGGCACGCGACGCCGGCCGCTGTAGAGGGAATTTTACTTCCGGGAGGAATGAATATCAGAAGCTATTCGAAGCCATCTGGCGACAAGCTGACGGCCGACGTGGTCGGCCGCGGGCTAGCCGACAGAGAGGCAGACGATCCGAAGCTGTCATACGTCACGCTCGATCCGTCAGCCTTCAAGGAGGACGGCGGCCGGTCTATTGCCGAGCGCATCAACGACGAATTGATCGCCAAAAAAGCTCGTTTCGTTCAGCGAGGCTGACAACACACGCATCCCACGCCATGGGGCGGTCGGTGGCTGGGATCAGATGCGCTCCAGGCTGATCGGCAAAAATGGGGTGCCGATGATTTATTGCTTTTCGACGTGCGCGGGCTCGATCAGAACCATTCCGACGCTGCAGGACGACCCTAGCCGTGCTGAGGACGTGAACACAGAAAGCGAAGATCACGCGGCGGACGAATGGCGCGACGCCTGCATGAGCCGCCCCTGGATTAAGCAAAAGCCGGATGAGAAAAAAGACAAGAGTACCTGGGGCCATCGCCCATTCAACGAAGTCGAAAATGCCGCCGATTGGCGGATGTACTAACCGGCGCTTCCCGCGTTAAAATAAACTGAGCCATCAACTTCGTGCTGGGGAGACTAAGGTCATGAAACATCGCAAAATGCAGCGACATCACTTGGCGGCGCTTATCCCGCTGTTGGTCGCGCTCAGCGGACCAGCGTCGGCACAGTCCATCACGGCTATCACAGCAAACCCGCAAGCCGGGAACAACATTTTCAAGCGCCTCGGTCACGGGCTGCAGGTTGCCACCATCTGTCACGACGGGGGGCAGTTAGAATTGCCTTCCAGAACATCGGGAGCGACGACGCGACGCTCAATTGGTGGTACGGCATGCACCCCTACAAAGCCCAACCGACAGGAACATCTCCCGGCCTGGTCAACGCCTCTGGTGTCGGAATCAACGCGTACGGTGTCGTTGTGCGAGGTGGGGGGCTTTATGAGATGGACTTCTGGTTTATCGGCGTGCAGATCGAGGCAGTTCATCTTCGCGAACAACGAAGGCAACACCACCGTCAACTTGCAGGCTCGACGGCACCACGTTCCGTGAAGTTCGGGGCACCGCTGTGTTTGCACCGAACGGGCCGGGTTTAAAAGTCCCGCCCGGAGTATTTCTTACCTGAATGGTTTGATTACTAAGGAGTGTGGCGGCGCATTTCGCGAATGTTGAGCGAAAATTGCAAAGACCAGATTGTCGCTTGACGGTCGCGCACCCGCCGGACGGGTGATTTGCGCGCAGCCCGGACCGGTCTTCGCCCCGATCCGGGCCACTTGCCACAACGCACCTTCGCAGGGCGCGTCATGACCGACTACGACAATGCAAAAAATTGAGCAGCGTTCCGCCTAACCGGTGCAACCGGCTCGCCCGGCGGTCTGACTTGCGCTAAGCTAGGGCACTTTGTTGCACTGGGGGCTCCCTCGGTGCGCAAGGTCCTTCTGAGTGACCAAGCTCCGCACTTCGGCGCGGGGCTTTTTTCGTCGGGCGGCGCATCGTGCTACACTTTGCCCGTAGCCCGGCCAAATTTTGCCGGCGATAGCCTACATCGGCTCGGTCGGTGGAATTAATGTCGGACCGTCTTCCTAACGCCATTGATCGCCACGTTGCTTCTCGGTTGCGCCTGCGGCGGCTGGAAGCGGGCCTGAGCCAGACCACGCTTCCCGCCGCGCTCGGCGTCACGTTCCAGCAATTGCAGAAATACGAAGGGGCGATCAATCGCATATCTGCTGGCGCGCTTTATCAGCTTGCGCTGGCTCTCGACGTGCCGGTGCAGTATTTTTTCGATGGTCCAACATCGCCAAGCTGCCGGACTTTTTGAGCAAAGCAATGATGGCCTCTCGTCTACAGCCTCCAAAGCAAGTGAGGTTGTGCGCCATCGCGCCGGCGTTGGTGCTCTCGCTTTTGCTTCCCGGTCCCGCAGCCGGCGTGACGCAAAGATACTGCCCTACCAAGCCTCACCCCGGTCGACCCGATGGGGGCGTCGGGCGAAGAGGCCCGCAAATGTGCCGAGTTGATGTAGCACCTCATCAGCAAGGTCAAAGGGTGGGAGCAGCGGGGCGAGGGATCCGCAGGCATGGAATCAGCATTGAACTCGGCGCCCCAAGCCCCAATTGATCCGACTGGTGTGAATCACGACGACGCGCGATCAGAAAAACTGTGGATGACGCCCCGAGAAGCCACGGTCACCTGATCATCAGCCGATCATCACGCGTCAACCGCCGGCCGATCGCGCTAAGCTCCCGCTCATGTTTACCCGAATCGCTTGCCCCATCTGCGGCCACGTCGGCGTCACCGCCGCATCGCTCCCCCGTGTCCTCGTCTGCTCAAAGTGCGAACACGGCGCTGTCATAAAGAGCGGCACGCCGGCCAGGTCGCCGATCATCACGCAGGAAGAGGAGGCCGCAAAGCGCGCCGCCTGGGAGCGCCACGCTCCGCGAGCTCCGGCCACCTGAGCATCGCATGGTCCACTTCGGCAAACGTGACATTTGTGTTTTCGAACACATTCCTTGGCGGCAGAACGCGTGGGATGGCTCTGTGCTGAGAAGGGATTACGACCATGAAAAGTTTCTCGTCCTTAGTACTCTGGGCCTGTTCCTGGCAGCCCACGGTGCGGTGGCCCTCATAACCGTCTATCCGATACCGGCTGTCGCGTGCACCACCAACGACTGCTGACCACCGCAGGAGATCACCATGAAGAAGATCATCGTCCTCGCGGATCGCAGCCAAACATCGCCAAGCTGCCGGAGCTGTTGCGCCCTAGCCAGCCGCGTCGCTCAGCCCCCCACTGCAACGCAAACTAGAGAATCGACAACGGCTATGCATAAACGCAACTGGCGCGAACGCAACGTTGGCGGAATCGGGGCTACAGTAAAGTTGTGGCCGGGGCAGGCTCCCTCAAGGACGCCTCCGGCCACACAGGGCCTCGGCGCGGGGGGGGAACTCGCCGAGGCCAAGCCATTCTACAGCGCGTCGACGTGCGGTAGTGTGACACCGATCACAGGTTTGCGGGTTGAGCGCCGGCCGCCTCGCAGATCAAATGGCTATCCGTGCTTCAG
>Ga0210408_10004533_pt1 | contig 12358 bp, 6 predicted proteins | sample IncBWH4MmetaG_FD_155471 | JGI IMG/M metagenome (GOLD analysis project Ga0210408, IMG submission 155471) | Forest soil microbial communities from Barre Woods Harvard Forest LTER site, Petersham, Massachusetts, United States - Inc-BW-H-4-M | ecosystem: Environmental > Terrestrial > Soil >...
TGCTGTCGCCGCCTGACCGGCCGTGGCGCGGTCAGGGGCGAGCTGGGTCGCAAGGGTCGGCGAGATGGTGTCCGTGATGGCGACGTCGGCTCCTGCAGGGTTCATGTTTCCTCCCATCTCGGCCGTGTCCACGTACCGCATCCCTTGCCCCGATGAGGGAAAGATTCAGCCCTTAAGGCCCTGGTCGGACCGGCACGCCCTATGCTCGATCGACGGGTCGTACCGAACCAACGGTTCGGCGCAAAGTGTTCGGTTTGTGGTGGTCGGCCATTGCGGTGGCTGGTGGGAGGGCGCCTCGTGGACGAGGGAGCAACTACGAGGCAAGACCAGGCCCGGAACCGCCTCCTGACGGCCCGCGACAGCATCCGCCGTGAGCGCGGCGAAGTGATGGCCAGGATGGGCCGGGAGTTGCGGGCGTGGCGAGAACGTAGCGGAATACTGCAGCAGGATCTTGCTGCGGAAGGCTGCGTCAGCGCGACCGTGGTGCGCCGCATCGAGAAGGGCGACTACGAGTCGGCTCCGCCTAGCTCGCTCATCACCGCTGTGGCCCGCCATCGCGGGCCGGCGCGTGAAATCCAGGAGCTTGTTGAGACCTTCCAGATCCTACAGATTCAGCAAAGGGGCATCGACAAGCAGCTTGCGCGCAAAATACTGCCTGAAAAAGAAGGATGGTCGGCCGGCGGGAGTGAGGAAGCAAGGTGCGCGCCACAGCTCAGGCCGGTGTTTCTGCCCCGCTCGCCATCGCTTTTCGTGGGTCGGCGGGTGGAACTGAGCGCACTGGCGCGACTGCTTGACCGTCACAGGCTGGTCACCGTGGTGGGACCCGGCGGGATCGGCAAGACTGCGCTGTGCCTGCGCTTTGCCGAGTCACGCCCGTTTGAGCTGGCAGGTCCCTGGTTCGCTGACCTGTCCCTGGTCCGGGCGGGCGAGCCGCTGCTGCCGGTGCTCGCCAGCCTGATTCTCGGCGGCACTGGTGATACCAGAGACGGTGGCGAGATTGTGGCCAGGCTTGCTGCTGTGCTCGCCGACACGCCTGCCCTCATCATCCTCGATAACTGTGAGCATGTCGTACAGTCCGCCGCCGTCGCGGTCATGCAGGTGCTAAGCGCGTGCGCTGGAGTCCGCATCCTCGCCACCAGCCGGGAGCCTTTGCATCTGCCGGACGAATCGGTCATGACCGTCGGGCCGCTGCCAGTCGCAGACCGCGACCCGCTGGGCAGCCCGCCAGCCTTTCAGTCAGGCGACGCGGTCGAATTGTTCATTGGCTTGCTCGACCGGGCTCGCGGCGATGAGACCGAGTTGAGTTCGGGACAAGCCGCCGCCATGGTCGAGTTGTGCCGCGCGCTTGATGGTATTCCACTGTGTATTGAGCTTGCCGCAGCCCGGTCGCGGACGCTGTCGGTGAACGACATCGCAGCGAGCGTCGCGCGGGGCCTGGCCATCTTGAGCGGCGGCCGCCGGGAGGTTCCGCGCCATCAGGCGATCGAGGCGACTATCAGCTGGAGCTGGAACCTGCTCGAACCAGATGAGCAGCGTGCCCTGAGCCGGCTCGCCATCCTGCCCGCACCGTTCACCTTCGAGTGCGCCGCCAGGGTGGCCCATGAGGAACTGGATAATGGTGAACGCCTGGTCGCAACGCTGGCAGACAAGTCGCTGGTGTCACGGGAAGTAGTGAACGAGGCCGGCGACGCCCGGTTCAAGGTTCTGGGAGTAGTGCGCAGCTTCGCCCTCAAGCACCTCAGTTCAGTAGATCGCCAGCGAGCAGTGCGGCAGCTCATGTACTGGGCTCTTGGTCTCGTCCGAATGAACGAGACTGAGTTTCAGCAGGCAGAAACTATCGAGCGGCTCGACATGGAATTCCCGCTATTGTGCATAGCGCTTGAGACGAGTGAAGAATCGCCTGCTGACCAGGTGCGCCTGGCCGTCGCGATCTGGCCGTACTGGCATATCTCCTCACAATTGGCCTATGGCTGCCGGTTCCTGGCGAAGGCGGACGAAGTAGGAGCACCATTGACTCTGGCCGAACGCGGGCAGGCTCTCGGCATACTGGCGAATCTCCTCGCCTATCAAGGGCGGTACGCCGAGTCGATCGACGCTGCACGGCGCAGTGTCGAAGTGCGGCGAGCCCTCGGTGATCCTAACCAACTGCGTCATGGCCTGCTGATTCTTGCGGGCTGCCTGATTGAGACCCGCAGGTTCGATGAGGCCGCCCCTTGCCTAGCCGAGATAGCTGCGATTCCCGGTCATATTGAGCTGTCGACACGTGGCGATCTGAATGTGCGCCAGGGTGTGCTGTACCTGCAGCGCGGTGATCCGCATCGTGCGATCAAGTTGCTGACCGAGGCAGCCCGGTGTTTCAGCATAGAACGGATGACGCTGGCCTACGGATTCTGCCTGACGTACCTGTCCGTGGCCCAGCGACGGGCTGGTGACCTCGACACATCGCTGCGGATCGCGCTTGAGGCCAAGGAAATCCTTGGCAACACGTATGGACCGAGCTGTGAGGCCGAGGTGGCTGTGGGCCTAGCGGCCGCGTATCTGGCGCTCGGCAGGCACGAGGATGCTCTCGTCGAACTCGAAGCTATGCCCGTGAGCGAGCAGATCAGACCGCAGACCCGGATCCACTCGCTGGTCCTGCGCGCCATGGCCGCTAGCGCGGCGGCGCCGTCCGCTGCCGCCGCGTTCCTTCTCTCCCAGGCCAGCGAATTCGCAGGCGGCCCTGAAGAACGGACCATGCTGCTCGTCCGCGCCGCCCAGGAGATCGCCTACCGGGCCGCGGCCTATGAGACATCCGCTCTCCTGCTGGGAGTTCTTGCCGGAATGGGCTCAGACTCACATGAGATTGAAGTCGGACTGCCGGTATTTGAGTCCTCGCGCCTTCAACGCCACCTGCCACAGTCAGAGCTGGAGACAATGCTCGCCGACGGATGCAACGTCGACCCTAAAGCTGCCTTCGGCCTCGCCGTCACCATGCTTACGGAGCTGGCGTCCCAGACATGCGTCCCGCTGCCTCCGAGGTCGGCTCCGGACAACTCGGTTACCTTTGGGACTCGGTTTATGCTGATCGCGCCACATTCACCATCGGCAGCTTCCTCATCCCGATACTTCACCTGGCAGTCTGGGAACGGTACCTTGGCCAAAATCATGCTGGACTAGGCGCTGCGCGACTGTCAACGTTCCTGGGAAACCCAGTTCCGTCTGTGTTCCGCCAGAACCCGAAAGGACAGAGGGAGTGCCAGCCATCCGGCGGATGCGACTCCGATACGCTTGCCGCCAGGCCCTAACTCGCACTTTAAGCGAGGGGTCAGCAGGCTGCTCCGGGAACCACTTGCGGGAACCACCGTGCATACTCTCCCAGGCACCTCAGGGCATCTCCCGCCATTGTTTCCGCAGTTCAAATGCATAAACCGGCCCGGAAAGCTGGGCGCAATCTTCACTGAATTCCGCCTTACAAGCGAGGGGGTTCGTAGGTTCAAGTCCTACTGCGCCCACCAGGTCAGAGGGTATGCTCGGCGGCCCGGTCGGCTCACGGAGAGCCAAGCGAGAGTCGTACCGCTCCCAGGACAGTCACGCTGGCTCCCATTGAGGCGGCACCAAGACGCCCCGGCCACGGCGGGCACTGAAGCCTCCAGACATCGCTCTGGCCGCGCTGCGAGAGCGGGGGGGCGCGCAGGCGGCCGACCATCTCAAGGTGGGGAGTTGTGGCAAGGCAGCTGCCTGGTGTTCGCCACGACGATCGGCACCATGCTCGAACGGCACAACGTCAGGTGCGGCTTCCGGCAGATCACCCGAGCGGTCGGCCTGTGCGACGAGTGAGTTCCTGGGCGCCGCGGCACACGTTCGTGAGCACTATGTCCGCGGGCGGCGTCCCAGCCGAGGAGATCGCCCGGTGGCCGACCACCAGCAGACCAGAACGACCGAGTCGGTCTACCGCCGTGAGCTGCGCCCAGTAATCACCATTGGCGCCGGATTAGGGACCAGATCTTTCCGTCTTAAGCAGGAACCTGATCGGTGTGGATGGCCCGATCTTGAGTGGTCCGATCCTTGCCTGCCGTGCCCGCAGCGGCGGGAGAGAAAGGGTGAATGTGACAGCGTCGACCTTTATTGGTTAGCGCTGTCACATTCACTTCCTTCAGCGGATGGCGGGTATCGGCGCGTGGGTTGGTTCACCTGCAGGGTCCGGGGGCTCGATGGCCAGGTGCGGGAGGCGGCGGTCGAGCCAGCTGGGCAGCCACCAGTTGGCGTTGCCGAATAGGTGCATGGCGGCGGGCACTAGCACGGTCCGCAGGATGAACGCATCCAGCGCGACCGCGGCGGCCAGCCCGATGCCGAATTCGGCGACGTCTCGCGAGCCCAGGAACGAGAACGTCAGGAACACGCAGATCATGATCGTTGCCGCCGCGGTGATGACCCGGGCGGTCTCGACCTGTCCGGTCCGCACCGCGTCGGAGTTGCGGCGCCCGTGCACCCACTCTTCGTTCATCCGGCTGACCAGGAACACCTGGTAGTCCATGGACAGGCCGAACAGGATGGCCAGCGTCACCACCGGCAGGAACGCCTCGACTGGCCCGGCCTTGCCCAGGCCGAACGCGTCGGTTCCCCAGCCCCACTGGAAGAACGCGGTCAGCACCCCGAAGGAGGCCGCGGCGGCGAGCAGGTTCATCACCGCCGCCGTCCCCGGGATGAGCAGGCTGCGGAACGCCACCACCAGCAGCAGGAAGCTGAGCCCGACGATGGTGAGGATGAACCAGGGCAGCTTGGCGTCGACGACGGTGGCGAAGTCCGCGAATGTCGCGGTTACGCCGCCGATGTACACCCGCAGCGTGGTGCCGCGCTCGGCGGCCGGGATGGTGTCGTTGCGCAAGGTGCTGATGAGGTCGGATGTCGTCTTCGCCTCGGGCGAGGTGCCTGGGGTCACCTGAATGACCTCAGTTCCGGTCGTGGCGGCGATCTGGCGCACGCTTGTCACGTCGGCCACCTTGGGCAGGCCGGCTTCGAGCGTCCGGAGGGCGGCCACATCGGCTGGCGAACTGGTCTGCGCGACCAGCAGCAGCGGTCCGTTGAAGCCTGGCCCGAACCCGCCGGCGAGCAGGTCATACGCCTGCCGGGTGGTGGTTGAGGAGGAGTCGTTGCCCTGGTCGGAGGAGCCGAGCCTCAGGCTCAGCACCGGGATCGCCAGGACGAGCATGACTGCTGCCGCCGCTACGGCGAGGATCGCCGGCCTCCGTTCGACCGTGCTCGCCCAGCGCGCCCACATGCCCGCTGCGCTGGGTGCCGGAGCCCCGGAGGACAGCCGGCGCCGCTGCCGCCGGCTCAGTACGCGCATCCCGAAGACGCCGAGCAGCGCGGGGAGCAGGGTGACCGCGGCGAGTACGGTGAAGACGACGGTGAGCGCGGAGGCGACCGCCAGGCCATTCAGGAAGGTGACGCCCAGGACCAAGATGCCGAGCAGGGCGATGCACACCGTGCTGCCCGCGAACAGCACGGCGCGCCCGGAGCTGTCGATGGCCTTGACCGCCGCCTGTTCGGGGATGAGCCCGGACTGCAGGCCGCGACGGTGCCTGGTAACGATGAACAGGGCGTAGTCGATGCCCACGCCGAGGCCGATCAGGGCGCCGAGGATCGGCGCGAAGTCGACGACGTTCATGGCATGGGTCAGCGGCGTGATCGCCATCAGGCCGCCGCCGACCCCGGCGATAGCGGTGACTATCGGCAGCAGCATCGCCAGCAGCGAGCCGAACGCGATGAACAGCACCACGGCGGCGGCGAGCACGCCGACCGTCGTGCTGACGCCCAGCGACGTCTGCTCGGTCTGCTCGATGGCCTGGCCGCCGATCTGGACGTTCAGCCCGGGCGCACGGGCTGCCTCGGCGGCGTCGATGACCCGGGTGATATCCGCCCTGGCCAGGTTGTTGGCCTGCTTGGCGAAGTCCACGGTGGCGTATGCGGTGCGGCCACCCCGGCTGATCTGCGCGGCCCCGTGCGGTCCGTACGGGCTGACCACGGCGGCCACCTCGGGCATCGTCGCGATCTGCTTCAGGACGTTGTTTATCCGTGTGCTGACCGTCGCATCACGCACCGTGCCATGGCTGACCTGCCAGACGATCGTGTCGGAGTCGCCGGCCTGGGCCGGGATGGCCTTGGCCAGCAGCTGCTGAGCCGTGGTAGAACCCGTACCGGGCAGTGAGAAGGAGTTGTTGTAGTCGCTCTTGATGGCCTGGGAAAGCGCGCCGAGACCGACCAGCACGAGCACCCAGGCTGCGATGACCACGAACCGATGGCGAAAACACCACCTAGCGATGGCAGGCATGAATCTCCCCGTATTGACTGACGTGACGTCATCCATCGTTCGGGATCGAGGGCGGCCCGTCGTCGGTCTGGTGTGGTGTCTTTTTTGCACTTCGATCGTGGTAGGGCCTCCGGCTGACTACCGCGTTCGGAGGTGCCGCCGTAGCCGGGCGGCACGGGGCCTACTGCGCTGGCAGTAGCCCGGTTGCCGTCCGGCCTGCGGGCTGTTTACAGTCCCTGTGTGGGGCTTCGCGACCTGGCCATGGGCGTTCGCGCCGCGGGCGGTGTTCGAGGCGTCCGCGATGGTCCCGCGCGTGACTGGTGCTGCCGGGCCGTGGTCACTCACCGCGTGGTGGCGTGGGTCGCGGCCTCCGCCGCGCTGTACGCCTGCGCGCTGATGGTCGCGAGCACGCGCCAGCGCGATGCCTTGTCACCCGCAGGGGTAACGATCGCGACGCTGGTTTACGTGAGCTTCGCCGTCGTCTTGATCGTGCGCTGGCCGTCGTGGCTTCTGGCGGCGGTGAGCACCGCGGGCGCGGTCGCGTCCATGGCCGCGGGAACGCCGGATCTTCTCGTCGGGCCCGCGCTGGTTGCGGGGATGTTCGTGTTCTCGCTGCGCAGCGAGAAGACACCGGCCATCGCGGGGACCGCGGCCGCCATTGGCGTCCTGCTTGCGTGTATGCAGGAACTGCTGGCCAGCCCAGGTGATGTCGAGGATGATGACTTTGCTAGCGCCGTCGTTTATTAAGTAGGTGATCAGGCCCACGTCGCCGAACTCTGCGCGCCTGACGTAGGGGTCGCTGGTCGGGAAAGTCCGGAGCGGGTCGTCGGGATAATCGATGACATCCGCGATGGCCTCGATGAGGCTGTCGAATGCCGGGCCTGGAAGCCCGTGCATCTGCTTCAGCGCCCGGCCGCTCAGTTCGGCCCGGTAGGTCACCGCCTGTCCCTGGCCGCGGCGACTCGTTCGGCCCAGTCCGGGACCGCCTCGGTGACCGGCGCCGTCGTGGCCGTTCCCGCGCGGGCAGCCGCGAGTTCCTCGTAGTAGCCGGGCTGGGCAGCGGCGATCGCGGTCAGGCTCCAGACGTGGAGAAGGCGCCGCAAATGCTGGTATCCGGCGGGGTCGTGCGCAGCATCCACCGCTCGGTGGTACTGCCGGAGGAATTCCTCATGCTCTCGTTCGGGGAGTCCTCTTAGGATCACCAGCGGATCGGCGGGGTCTTCCGTCGGCTGTGCCGTCACGTGACTCAGCCTACGCCCGGCTGGCGTGCGCGGCCCGCCCGCCGCACTGGCTAGGGCCCAGACGCTGTGGACTAAATCCAGGCCACCCGACCGGATGCGTCAGTTCCGCCGTTGCCTCGATCCCACTCCAGTCTGCTGTGGGGCGGACAGGTTTGGTTAGCTAAGCTAACCAAACTCGGGGAGCCAAATAGGGAGCCAACGGAGGCAGACGTCAGGCGACGCAGGGCGACGCCCGGCGACGATCAGTGCAGCTAGCTGGCACAACGAGCGACAGCGAGCGACGTCTGGCGACGGTTCGATTGCGTCTTACAAGCGAGGGGTTCGTAGGTTCAAATCCTACTGCGCCCACATTTTCGAATACTTGATTTGGCATGTCGCAACGCAAAGCCGAGGAGTCGGAGATATACCTTGCCTGAATGGGGCAAGAGCGGTGCGGCAAGTGGATGCCGCGAAAGGCGAAGGGGGATCTGAGCCGCTGGTAGATTGCCCAGCGCCGGTCCGGATCAGTCCTGCCGCAGTGGCCTGGGTCGGCTCGTGTCATTCGGCCGCCAGCTCGCGCAGGTTCGCCTTCGTGAGCTCGACTAGCTCTTCCCCACCACCGGACAGGATCGTCCTGGTCGCGTATAGGGTGAAGCCCTTGATCTGGCCGAAGGTGAGCTTGGGCGGCAGGGCGAGCTCATGCCGGACCGTGCGGACGTCGACCAGAGCGGGCCCGTCGTGCCCGAACGCCGCCCGCAGCGCGTCCTCCAGCTCGTGGGCCTTGGTCACGGTGGCGCCGAACAGCACGGCGGACTTCGCGATCCCGGCGAAGTCGGGGTTGTCCAGGTCGGTGCCATAGGTGACGATACCGGCGGCTTTCATCTCCAGCTCCACGAAGCCCAGCGCGCCGTTGTTGAACACCACGACCTTCACCGGAAGATGCTGCTGGCGCAGCGTGATGAGCTCGCCGAGCAGCATCGCGAGGCCGCCATCGCCTGACAAGCTGACGACCTGACGGCCAGGCTGGCTTGCCTGCGCCCCGATGGCCTGCGGCAGCGCATTGGCCATGGACCCGTGGTTGAACGAGCCGATCAGTCGCCGGGTGCCGTTCATGTGCAGGTAGCGCGCGGCCCAGATGCAGGGCGTGCCTACGTCTGCAGTGAAGATCGCGTCGGCGGCGGCGAGCCGGTCGATCGTGGCGGCGACGTACTGCGGGTGCAGCGGCGACTGGTTCCGTCTGTCATCGGCCAGCTTGTCCAGCCGGCTGCGGGCCCGCTTGTAGTGCGCCGTCATCAGGTCCAGGTGGGCCGAATCGGCCTTGCCCTTGATCAGCGGCAGCAGCGCGTCGACCGTGTCCCGCACGGTGCCGACCAGCGGAACCTGCACCGGCACCCGCCGGCCGATCTGCTCGCCGCGCACGTCGACCTGGATCACCGGCACCCCGTCCGGGTAATACGGGCGGTAGGGGAAGTCGGTGCCGAGCATGACCAGGGCGTCGCAGTGCTCCATCGCCCGGTAACCCGAGCTGAACCCGATCAGCCCGGTCATCCCCACGTCGTAGGGGTTGTCGTACTCGACGAACTCCTTGCCGCGGAACGCGTGCAGGACCGGCGCCTTCAGGGTCGCGGCGAGGTCGATGAGCTGCTCATGCGCACCCGCGCAGCCGGCGCCCGCGAGGATCGTCACCCGGCTGGCGGCGTTGAGCACCTCGGCCGCGTAGATATCCGGTGAACAACAGACGGACGCGCAAGCGGGCGACGCGGCGCGCTCCTCCAACACCGTAAGACCGTTGCGCATAGTAGGCCTGCTCTGTCAGGATCTTTCTGTCGGCGGAGCGCAGCACGCTTCCGGACCTGGAGCGATCGAGTCATGGTCGAGGATTCGGAGCGCCTGAGATACCCCGACCTGAAAGTGTGGGGCTGGGATTCCGGGCACTCGGACGTCACCGAGACGTCGTACATCTCGCACCTGTGCGCCGAGTTCGCGCGCCATAAGCACAAAGACCGCGGCGTGGCGGCCCGCAGCGCCGTCTGCGAGGTTTCCCCAATCCCCGAAGACCTAATCCCGGCCTCGGGCATTACGGGAAATACCGCATACGCGACGGCAGACTCCGGTGTGGCACTGACTGGCTTCGTGGCCCATCACCGGGATCTCATGGGCGAGAATCCCCGCCGTAGCAACGATCCGCGTCGTGGTCGTCCCGATCACGCTGAGGGCACTGGCCGCGCCCGTCGTGTCAGTTGTGAGGATGCCGGTGTTGGTGGTTCCAGGCGCCCACCGACGCTGCGCTGTCCAGCCGCTGATCGACGCGCCTCTCGTCCGTGGTAACCGGGGACTCGCATGTCTGACAGCCACGTCTCACAGGCGAGGTTGCTCGACCGTGACCGCGAGTGCGAGGTGCTGGATCGACTCGTGGTGGAAACGCGTGCGGGTCAGAGTCGGGTGCTGGTTCTCCGCGGCGAGGCGGGAATCGGCAAGACCGCCCTGCTGGAGCATCTGTCGGCCGCCGCGGCGGGATGCCGGATCGCGCGGATAGCGGGGGTCGAGTCCGAGATGGAGCTCGCCTTCGCCGGCCTGCATGCGCTGTGCGCACCGCTGCTCGGCCGTCTCGGGCAGCTACCTCTCCCGCAGCGCGACGCGCTGAGCACCGCGTTCGGCCTGAGCGCCGGCCCGCCGCCGGATCGGTTCCTGGTCGGCTTGGCCGTCTTGAGCCTGCTGGCCGACGCCGCCGAGGAGCAGCCGCTCGTCTGCATCGTCGACGACGCGCAGTGGCTCGACCGGGTGTCCGTGCAGACGCTCGCGTTCGTGGCGCGCCGCCTGCTGGCGGAGCGGGTGGGACTGGTGTTCGCGCTGCGCGCGTCCGGTCACGAGCTCGAAGGACTGCCGGAAATCGTGATCGAAGGGCTGGCTACCGCCGACGCTCGCCGGCTGCTGGACGCGACGGTCCCCGGGCCGCTCGACGTGAGGGTGCGGGATTGGATCCTCGGCGAGGCCGGCGGCAACCCGCTCGCGCTGCTCGAGCTGCCCCGCGAGCGGACGACGATCGCGGTAGCGGACGGGTTCGGGCTGCCGCTGGAGACGCCGCTGACCAGCCGCATCGAGCAGGGCTTCGTGCGGCAGCTAGAGCCGTTCCCGGCCGGGACCCGGCGGCTGTTGCTGCTGGCGGCGGCGGAGCCGGTCGGCGATGTGCCGCTACTGTGGCGCGCGGCCGAGCGGCTCGGCATCGGGCCTGAGGAGGCGGAACCGGCCGAGGCGGCAGGCCTGGTCGAGATCGGCGCGCGGGTGCGGTTCCGTCATCCCCTCGTCCGTTCGGCCGCGTACCGGGCCGCGTCCGCGCCGGAGCGACGCGAGGTCCATCGGGCGCTTGCCGACGTGACCGACGCGCGGCTGGACCCGGATCGCCGGGCGTGGCATCGCGCTCGCGCGGCCGGCCGGCCTGACGAGGCCGTAGCCGGCGAACTGGAGCGGTCGGCCGGCCGGGCGCAGGCGCGCGGGGGGCTGTCGGCGGCCGCGGCGTTCCTGCAGCGGGCCGCCGAGCTGACGCCGGATCCCGCCACTCGCGTCGGGCGCTCGCTCGCCGCGGCCCAGGCCAGGCTCGACGTCGCCGACGCGGTGTCCGCGTCCGACCTGCTCGCCGCCGCCGAGCTCGGGCCGGCCGGCGAGTTCCAGCGCGCGCGGCTGGAGCGGTTGCGCGCGCAGATCGCGTTCGCCAGCCGGCGCGGGCGTGACGCGCCGCCACTGCTGCTCGCGGCGGCCAGGCGGCTCGATCCGCTGGACGCCGCGCTGGCCCGGGAGACCTACCTCGAGGCGATCGCGGCGGCGATGTTCGCCGGGCGCCTCGGTGCCGGCCCGGATGTGCGTGCGGTGGCCGGGGCGGCGCGCGGGTCGAACCGGGTGCCGGGCCCGGGCGCGGCCGGCCGGCTCCTCGACGCCCTGGTGACGCGGTTCACCGAGGGGTACGCGGCGTCGGCCGGGCCGCTGGCGCGGGCGCTGCGCGCGTTCGGCGAACCGGATGGCGGCGGCGAGGACCGGCGGTGGCTGTGGCTGGCGTGCCGCCTCGCCCAGGATCTGTGGGACGAGGAGCTCTGGCACGCGCTCGCGACCCGCGGCGTCCGCGTGGCGCGCGAGACCGGCGCGCTCCACCTGCTCCCGAACGCGCTCAACTACCTGGCCGCGTTCAGCGTTCATTCGGGGGCGTTCGGCACCGCCGCCGAGCTGGTCGCCGAGGTCGATTCGATCACGCAGGCCACCGGAATCCCATCGCTCAGGTACTCGGCGGTCATGCTGGCCGCGGCGCGCGGCGACCAGGCTCAGGCGCAGGCGCTGCTCGAAAGGGGTAGGCGGGATGCGACCGAGCGGGGCGAGGGCTCGGCGATTGGCGGAGCCTGGTGGACCGACGCGTTGCTGTACAACGAGCATGGCCAGTACGGCGAGGCGCTTGCGGCCGCGCGGCGGGCCTGCGAGCACGAGGACGTCATGATTTACGGCCGGGCCCTGGTCGAGCTGGTCGAGGCCGCCGTCCGCGGCGGGCGGCCCGAGGAGGCCGCCGCGGCGCTCGGCCGGCTGAGCGAGCGGACGCGGGCGAGCGGCACCGAATGGGCGCTCGGGATCGAAGCGCGCTGCCGGGCGCTGCTGAGCGACGACGAGTCCCTGTATCGCGAGTCGGTCGAGCGGCTCGCGCGCAGCCGGGCGGCGGTCGAGCTCGCGCGCAGCCGGCTCCTGTACGGCGAGTGGCTGCGCCGGGAGAACCGCCGCGCGGACGCGCGCGAGCAGTTGCGCGCCGCCCACGAGTCGTTCAGCCGGATGGGCGCGGAAGCGTTCGCCGAGCGCGCTCGCCGCGAGCTGTCGG
>Ga0210408_10004534_pt1 | contig 12355 bp, 16 predicted proteins | sample IncBWH4MmetaG_FD_155471 | JGI IMG/M metagenome (GOLD analysis project Ga0210408, IMG submission 155471) | Forest soil microbial communities from Barre Woods Harvard Forest LTER site, Petersham, Massachusetts, United States - Inc-BW-H-4-M | ecosystem: Environmental > Terrestrial > Soil >...
CACGTACGTGCCACCTCCGACAGTCACAGAACTTAGCCCCAAAGAAGGACCGGAAGGCGGCGGGACGTCTGTCACCATCACCGGCACCAACTTCACCAGCGCCAGCGCGGTCAAGTTCGGAACAACCACCGCCTCGAGCGTCAAAGTCAACTCTGGGACCTCCATCACGGCGACATCGCCGGCGGGCACGGGTACCAAGGATGTGACCGTAGCCGCCGTCGGTGGCACAAGCGCGACCAGCGTGGCCGACCAATTCACGTACGTGCCACCTCCGACAGTCACAGAACTTAGCCCCAAAGAAGGACCGGAAGGCGGCGGGACGTCTGTCACCATCACCGGCACCAACTTCACCAGCGCCAGCGCGGTCAAGTTCGGAACAACCCCCGCCTCGAGCGTCAAAGTCAACTCTGGGACCTCCATCACGGCGGTCTCTCCGGCTGGCACCGGGACGAAGGACGTGACCGTGACGACGGTCGGGGGCACGAGCGCCACAAGCGCGGCGGACCGGTTCACCTACGGTTGAGATCGCGATCCTCGCTCCTCGCCTTCACAGCAGTTCAATGCGAAGTCTCCACACGCGCCCCAACCCCTGTCGCTCAGGACCAGTCTCGACAGCGCCGACCAATGGCCCGAACACGCCTGCGTTCGGGAGGCAGTGTGCCCATCGTGAGGTCGGAGACCGTTGAGCAGGCACGACTGCTTCCTGGGCTGAGCGGGCGTCTGAGCGAGGGGCCTGCAGACGCTCGGATCGGACGAGACTCGTGGCTGGATATGTTCTGCGCAGTTCGCGCGATGGGGCCAGTGCTGTCGCTGTGTGTCAGGTTGGTAAGCCTAGGATCATGCCATCGGCTCAATTCAAGGTTTCGGATGCTCGCGAGGCGGCTGCCGACCTGCTCGGGCTTGCGAACTCGGGCGGGCTGACGATCGTTTCTGTACGTAGTCGGCCAGTAGATCAAGCACCGCCTGGGCCTGCTCCTTCCGAAGGTAGTCGTCGAGAGCGGTGCCGGGCTTGGTGTATTGGACGTCGATGACGATCTGGGCATCGTCCCAGTCTGTCCTTTGAGAGGCTCGACGCGAGTTGGTGCGAGCGGAGCGCGGCCCCACGTGCCTTTCCAGCGTCGTCTTGGTTGTGCTTCTTCGTCACAATATCTGCACCAAGTCGGGGCAAAGCGCGTCCTGTGCCGGCCCGCCCACGTTCGGTCATATCGTCGTTGGGATCAGAGCAGAACTCTGGGCGGATCGCAAGTCGGAGCAAGACTCGGGCACATCTGGCAAGGTCTCGTGACTTGCTGTCCGTCAGCACGCACCCGCCAATCATCTTCGCGGCGTGCGCCCCTAGCTATACGAGCTCGATAACGACCATATATCGATCTCGGCCGACTGCTCGGATAGTCTCCCCATATGTTGCTCAACGAAGACGACAGTCTGCCACGCCTACAGAAGGAGCTTGCCCGTAGGCTTCATGCAGATCGGGGATTGCTCGACGCGCTGAGAGACGAGATCCGGCCGCTTCGGTCAGTCACGCGCCGGATACAGCCGCGGTCAACAACATCGATCGCGTTGGTAGGTACCGACGGAGGCAACAACCGCATTCAGTTCGATCCGTTCTTGGTCCAGATCGTCCGGGTGGTCGATTCGGCTGACAATGAGTACTGCTTGGAGGCGGTGACACCCACAACCGACGTGATGGCACTGTCGGCCGACCAATTCGACGGTAGTGGCGATCCGCGGACAGCGCTCGGTGAGCTGATGGGGTATCTCGGGGTGGGTGACCTGCCGGCGCTCTCGCACATGATCCGGCGGAACGAGGACGGGCGGCCGACTAGCACGAGCTGGGTATTGACCTACCGCGGACTGGTTGAGTGGGCCATCCTCTTTAATATTATTCGCAATAAGGATTTTGGTACCGATACGCTCATCGTTTGCGACGGCTTGCTGCGAAGCAAGCTTTTTGCAAAAGACTACTTTCCACGGATGATGACTGGCATTAAGGAGGCGATTGATAGTCAGTACCAACGTAGTCGCAGGCGTATCTATCTTGCCGGTATCGCAAAGCACAACGCGGTTTTGACACGCTATCGTCTTGCGATGAGCCTGGAGGAAGTCCTTCATTGCGAGTATCCGGCATACGTCGAGATTCCCAGAGCCTTGGAGGAGAATGCATATGTCTGGAGTGAGTGGGCTCGGGGCGAGGATATCGAAGGAGGGGAGATTAACCGCTTCGTTGGTGGAAAGATGTTCTTTGTCAAGTTCGGCAGCGGCACGCGCGATCCAGTTTGGCCGATCGACATCTTTGCGCCGCAGACAGATAAGACGCAGCTGATCTTGGGGCACCTCCTCGCTGACGCAATTGAGGGATTCCCGGTCGCTCACTATCCGCGCTGTTTGCAAAAGGCGCACGAGAATGCAGCCTTGGTGGATTTCGACTTCGACATACTGCGCGATGAGGTCTTCGCGGGACTACGTTTGGTGCTTGGTGATGAGTCGCAGAAGCTTGACGTTTTTCGACTGCAAGATCCCGATCCCGCAAGGAGCCGTTATAGCTGATGGCGCTAGATCTCTTTCCTGATTCCCACGTCGTCGGCGTATTCCGTGGTTTTCGCGAGGGTGGTATGGAGTTTCATGCGGACCTTTCGCTGCCATACCGGAGTGACTTCCAGAGTAAGCCAATGCACGGAGCGATGCTACTCGTACAACTCGAGACACCTGACGAGGCGGTACTCGGGCGCATCGCGTCCTTTTCATCAGAGGGACGACTAGCAAGTGGCTCTGGTGAGGAGTTCAATATTCGCGCCGTTCGTGAGGGCCGACAGGTTCCCGAGGATCTGCGAGAGGAATATCTCAGATATAGGGTCAATATCCGCGTACTTGGAGTGCTACGAAGGAGTGGCAGCAGTTTGGTGTTCGTGGCTTCGCACCGTCGACTGCCGCATGTCGGAAGCCGAGTCGCATTTCCGGCAGAGGACGTACTGCGAGAGATTATCGGGCATAACGGCGATGGCGTGCCAATAGGGCACTATGCGCTCGGCGAGTACATATACGCAGCTGGTAGCAAAGAGCTAGGCGAGCCACAGTCGTGGATGCAAGTACTTTCGCCTGAGATCTTTACGACGTTCCCCGTCGATGCTCTCGTGTCACGTCGGTCATTTATTTTCGCACGCGCAGGGTTCGGTAAGTCAAATCTCACGAAGCTCCTTTTTAGCACCCTATACCACGAGACCCCCACGGTTGAGAAGCGCGCTGGACGACGTGTGCCAGTTGGGACGGTGATTTTTGATCCCGATGGTGAGTATTTCTGGCCCGACGATAAGGGTCGCCCGGGCCTCTGCGATGTTGAAGAGTTGGAAGACAAGGTAGTGGTGTTTACATCTCGAAAGGGGCCAAGTGACTTCTACCAGTCCTTTGTAGCCGGCGGCGTGCGACTCGATATACGGCGACTCAAGCCGGCGGACGTGATTGCGATCGCATTGGCACCCGAGCGACAGGATCAGCAGAACGTTATCAAGCTGCGGGGCCTTTCTAGTGATCGGTGGGAGCGACTTGTCGATATAATTGATAAAGATGGGAACGGAGCAGACCTAGCAACGGTGGCGCAACTGCTCAACCTAGATGCACAAAATCAGCAGTACGAGGCAATGGCGGCTCGCTCTAACATGACCGCGATTGTGAGACAGATCCACGACAGGAGCAGCTTGCTCATGGATCGCCTCATTCGGGCGCTTAAGGACGGGAAGCTCTGCGTCGTCGATGTATCGCAGATGCGTGGAACGCAAGCACTTGTCCTGTCTGGCCTCATATTGCGTCGTATCTTCGAGCATAATCAGAACGAGTTTGTAAAGGCGGTACCAGAGACTATTCCGACGATTGCTGTGGTTGAGGAGGCGCAGTCGGTCCTAAATGATCGCTCGACCGCCGCAGAGCCGTACATCGCGTGGGTTAAGGAGGGACGTAAGTACGACCTCGGGGCTATGCTGATCACGCAACAGCCGGGAAGTATCCCAAGCGAGATACTGAGCCAAGGTGACAATTGGTTTATCTTCCATCTGCTGTCAACCGGGGACCTCGGCAATGTGCGTAAAGCTAACGCCCACTTCAGCGATGATGTATTGAGTGGCCTGCTCAATGAGCCTATTCCCGGACAGGGGGTGTTTTGGAGTTCCGCCGCCGCCCATCCTTACCCGATATCGATGCGGGCATTCTCGTTTGAGCAGCTATACAGCCCTCTCGACGGTACGTACAAACGTGGGGCTGCGGATACATACGCAAGCAAATTGAAGCAACGCTTTGACAGCGTGGCGGCAACAGCGATGACCGCGGCGGCGGTTATGCCGGCGGGTGTTGCCACGACAGATAGTGATCCCACGTCCGCTAAGATGGATGCTGGTGCTATCGTCGTTCAGCCCGGCGCCGTAACTGCGGCGGTCTCAAATGATGAGGGCCAGACCGTTAGCGACGGCTCAGGAGATGATGCCGACAAACCGGATGTCTTTGTGGCGATAGAGACCCAGGTCATCAGGTTGCTCGAGAAAGACGAAACGCTCATGGGACGCATCCGTAATGATGGTGTCGCGTGGGGCTCGGTTAAGGCATTCTTCCTAGACAATCTTCCCAAGGAGTTGGACAATCGAGACGGGCTAGCATACGGGCTTGTTGCGAAGGCGATGGACAGTCTTCTGGGTCCGCAGGATCAGGCGTGGCACACGTTCAGACACCCCGAGCGTCAGACGACCTACGTCAAGGCTGGTCCTGCGACATGAGTTCGACGTTCGACGTGGATAGATCAGAAACGACTGCGCTTAATCGGCTATGCCCTTATTTCACGATGTTTCCGCTGCGATTCCCCTATGGGGTGCTGCGTAGGCGGGCGGTCGTCCCAGACGCTGTCCTTGATCCCTTCTGCGGGCGCGGCACGACGAATTATGCGGCGCGCCTGCTTGGGCTATATTCATATGGGCTCGACGTCAACCCAGTGGCGTGTGCAATTGCAACAGCCAAGGCGCAGCCCGTGACGGCCGCGGCGATTGTTGACGAGTACGACCGCCTATTGTCGGCGACCTCCGTTATGCACGGTCCAGCTGGCGAGTTTTGGCAGTGGGCATATCATCCGTTGGTGTTGGACATTTTGGTGCGACTTCGTCATGCGTTCGAAAAGGCGCAGGTTAGCCCCGCTGGCTTGGCGTTGAGAGGGATTATTTTGGGTGCATTGCACGGACCTCGCAACAAGCGCACAGACAGCTATTTTAGCAACCAGAATCCGCGCACCTATGCCCCTAAGCCGGACTATGCAATACGGTATTGGCGAGAAAGAGATCTTCAGCCACCTTGTGTAGATGTACGTCAAATCATAGAGCGACGAGCGGTACGTTATTACGGGTCCGAGCAGGGACGCGGCCGATCGGTAATAACCCAGGGCGACGCCCGTGATCCTGTCGCATTGGCATGTGTCACTGAGCCGGTTCGTTGGGTGATTACATCACCCCCATATTACGGGATGCGTACGTACCTGGCCGATCAGTGGCTGCGTGGATGGTTTATTGGTGGTCCGGCGAGTCCAGCGTATCGTGATCCTCAACAACTTCGTCATAATACTCCGGAGGTCTTTGCTAAAGATCTATGCACAGTGTGGCGGAATGCCCGAGCTGTGAGCACAGGGGATGCACGCCTTGTCATCCGGTTCGGCGGAATTACGGATAGGGCAGCAGACCCGCGAGAGATTCTTCGTGCTTCGTTGGTGGACTCGGGATGGCGAGTAACGACTCGCCGACGGGCAGGCTTCGCTCCGAAGGCGCGGAGACAGGCAGAACATTTTCAACGCCGACATACAGCGCCGATGGAGGAGTTCGATCTCTGGGCTGTCGCGTGCTGATTGCTTCTTGACGAAGCAGCCTTTGAAAGTCTTATGCAGCGCTGCTGTACGTAATCGTCTCGTGGATCTGCACGCCGAGCGCGTCGGCGATGCTCTGTAGCCGGTCGAGCCCCACACCGCTGTAGTCGTTGGCCTCCCAGCGCTGGACCTGCTGCTCGGCGACGCCGATTCGCTCGGCGAGCTGGCGCTGGGTGAGCCTGGCGGCGATGCGGGCTTCGATCAGCGCAGTGGGCAGTTCGTGCAGGGAGGTGATCTCGCGGCTGGTGATGTGTCCGTCGCGCAGTCGCTCGTAATGGTCGATCTGTCGGCGCAGTGTTTCGATCTCGCTGGCGATGGCGTCGTGTACCACCTGCCTCATGTCGGGGTGTTCGTTAGGGCCGAGCTCTCGTGTGTCGTTGGCGATCAGCTCCTTTTCGAAGCGGGCGATCCAGCTCTTGGTGATGCGGTATTCGCGCTGGTTGGTGATCACGGGAGTCCTGCCAGGTCGATGGTGATGAGGCCCTTGGACCGTTTGGTGACGCTGTCGTATTGAAAGTACTCAACGAACGTTGTGCCATCTGGATGCGCCGGCCATTGGGCGGGGAAGATCTCGCCGCCGTAGCGAGCCTTCTGTGCAGCGCGCTCGTCGCTGAAGTCCTGCAGCTCGGAGTCGAGGCGGCGTGGAACAACACCGGCCGACTCCCAGCAGGCGTCGAAGTCGCAGGGGTGCGCCTTGGCTGTGACGAAGCTGCCGTCTAGGTAGGCGATGGCGCAACCGGCAGCCTTCAGCGAGCGCAGGGCGTCGAGAAGCCCGTCGAGCAGGTCTCGTCGGTGGGTGCTGGTTGCGTAGCGGGTCACGATCTCGGTCCAAGTCGCACGGTGGATGCCGGGCGGGAGGTTCCCACCCTCATCGAACTCCGGTATCATAACACAACGATACCGTAGGGTTGGGACGGAACTCGCATCAGCTCCACGGCCACGGAACGACCCGTTCGATCAGCGCTGAAAGGTCGCCCATAAGAGCGAATCGCTCCCCCGCTATGGAGAAACCCGCTGGAAACGGCGGGTTTTTTTCTTTGCTCAGGATTGCAGCTCGGCGACAAGGTGCTCCTGGGTCAAGCCCAGGGTCAAGGTCTTGCAGACGTGGCAGGGTACCCGAGGACGCGTTACGCGCTTCCTGGGCAAAGCTGGACCTTCGAAAATCGGTGGGCCTATCGCGGCCTCTGCGTGCTCGCAGGTCGCCAACTGCAGCGCTGTGAATGGGCGATCCTGAACTCGCTCATCGGCTCGGCGCTGCACGCCCGGGCGAGAACCGCCTGGCCCGCGCGTACCGCGAGGAACTCAAGAGCGCGGAGGAGGCGAAGAAGAACGCAGGCTGCCTCTTGGTAAGAGGCACCCGGAGTACCTGCGGGTGGCCGAGGGCTTCAGGCGGTGCAGCAAGGGAGATTGAGAAAATCTTCCCCGGAGGGATTGATCGTGGACGACAACGGCCAACGGCTGCTTCGCGGGCAACGCCTGCCGAGGCCGGAGGAGTTGGTCATATGGCTGCTGAGCGAGTTCCTGAGCCGCCCGCATAGCAGGGACGTGGGCCGTGGCACGTACGGCTACATCTCGAACATGGCACACCCACCCTCTACAGGGTCTCGGGCCTGTGGTCTGTCGAGGTTCGCAACGGGGAGGGTGTGTCGAGGGTGTGTCGGCACGTCGTCGTTGGAGTTCGCATCTCGCCCGCGCCGAACTCGTCGTGGCTCCATAGGGGGTGGGCACGCCCGGCACCAGATCAAGCAATCGTGTGTGCGTTCTTGATCGTCGGTCAGTCGATGCGGGCTGTCAAAGGGGTCGCCGCGACGACCTTGGTGAGCTCATCCATGAGTACGGGTGGGCAGCGTGTGTGTGGACGCCCGAGTCTGTGGGCCTCACGCGTTGCGGCAACGGCCCCCGACCGGGGCGAACCCACGGCCGCTTCTTGTGTCGGCTTTGCTAGTTGGTCCGATCGAGTGGGCGTAGCTCTTCGGCGGAGGATACGGGGTGGCGGACGAAACGCCATCGTCGTCCACGGCGTAGGCGCCCATATGCTTGAGTGGCGGGGATTAGACGTGGAGGGTGACCGCGGGATGGGAGCCGGTGTGGCGTACGCGGTGGATGTCGCCCGGGGACCAGGAGGCGCCGATCAGCTGTGCGGCCATGAGATCTCAGGGCTCCTCGGGGCGGCGCAGCGCGTGGGCGCGGAGTTGGGTGCGGGTGGCCGGTCTGCTGCCTCGGGGGCGTGGGGTCGGCCTGGCTCGGCGAACTGGCTGCGCATCGCCGGCGTCCTCGGCGTCGCTGATCGCCCAGGCCAGCCGCTCGACGAACTGGGCTGCCGCGTGGTCGGTGCTCAGGTGTACCGACTGGACGCGCTCATCGAGCCAGACAGAGGTGTCGGCGGACAACGGGGATGGATCGGTGGTGACGATGACTCTTGGCATCCGAAGCTCCTTTCAGGGACTTGGCGGTGATGTGGCGGACAAGGCATTCCCCGGGCAGAGCGGCTGCTCTGAGGGTGCGTCCGGGGAGGGCTGGGAGCACCTCCCCGGACGCAGGGAGGAGGGAACGTCAAGGACGACGACAGCGTTCGAGCACGCGGTCCCCCGCCGACGCTTCGCGGCTCAGCGTGCGCTTCGCTGCGTCTATGTCAGCTGGTCGAGGGCGTAGGTGACCGAACATTGTTCACTAACTTTATCAGGATTCTTGGTCTTATCAAGGAGTATCGCTTCCGAGTGGGTCCAAGCGCGTCGGTTGATGCCGTGCACGCCCCTGATTGGACGACTTCCGAGTGCATGCTGACCAAAACCATCGCCTCCGGCCGTGGTTCCCGACCTAACAGCGACGTCCAGAACGTCACCGGAGTGCCGTCGATCAGCTTCGCCGACTTCGCTCGGGAACTGACAGCGCTTCAGGACTTGCTGGCCAGGCGCTGCAGGGCGCGTCGGCGTGCTGGATCGAGGCTCGCGACCTGCCGGGCGAAGTGGCTGAGTGCCACGTCGCCGTATTGAGCGACTAGTCCCTCGACCTCCGCGCCGGCGCGCAACGCCATGAACTCGTCTCGGTCGAGCTTCGGCGCGTAGAAGTCGGTCTTGCCCTCGCGGCGTCGATCGAGCACGCCCTTCTTGTGCAGGCGCGCCATGATCGTCATGTAGGTCGTGTAGGCGCGCTTCTTCCTCGTGCGCTTGTTGAGCGCCTCCATCACTGTGCGCACCGTCGCCTCTCCCTGGGACCAGAGCTCCTCCATCACCTCGGCCTCGAGCTCGTGCAGGGGCGGCAACGCTGGTGAGGTTGGCGCGCTGCTTTGCTTCCGTGACGCCATCTACGACGAAGTGTAGCAATGAAGCTTTAGCTCTCGTGATGAGCGACTACCGCAACCGCGCAAAGGCAATTACGACGCGATGTAGTAGTATTGCTTTCTGACGCGATGTCTACTACCGCTCCCATCCCCGCGCTCGACATTCAATACAGGCTGGCCGTGCCGCTCGGGCAAGACTGGCACGGCGCGCTAGACTGGCTGCGTCGATCGCGGTCCCGACCACGGGGTGCAGTGATGACCGAGTGCTTTGGCAGGCTCACCGCCAAGGACGAGATGGTCGCCAAGGGTCTCGCGGCCAGCTTGGCCTGTTCAACCGAGCGAGGCCGGGATCGATGGTAAGGCCGCGCCAGCCAGAGAGCTCTCGAGCTACAGGTTGGTCTCTGCGATCGGGTTCGACCCTTCAGCGGAGCCGAGGAGTCCACTCGTCTACGCTTTCCAAGGAGATGAAGACTCCCGCGCCACCGGCACGGTCCACTGCTCGTCGGGCGAGGGCCACGATCAAGCCCAGCGCGGCCGGAGCGTCGCTGGGGCAGCGCCAACCAGCAGCGATCGCGAGCGCGCGCTTGTTTGGCGTCAGCGTGCTGCTCGGGTTTCTCGGCTTGGCGTCGGCGGTCTTTGTGATCACGCGGCTGTTCGAGTCCTGGCGGGTCACATCGGGGCCCGCCTCACACGTGATCTCGATCTTCGGAGCGCGGCTCACCTATCCGGCGGCCAACGCAGGCGCGATCGTCGTGACGGTACTTGCTGGACTCGGCCTGCTGATGGCCGGGGCGGCCGCATGGCGCCTGGTACGTGAGCTCATCGCCGACCGAAGCTTCAGGCGGGCTCTCGCGGCCAGCCCGCCGGCGCCGCTTGACGGAGCCTGGGTCATCACCGACGACCGGCCGCAAGCCTTCTGCGCTGGTCTGTTGCGCCCACGCGTGTACTTCTCGACCGGCGCGCTGCAGCTGCTGGATCCGCCGGCGCTCGCTGCCGTGCTCGCCCACGAGCGCTACCACGCCAGACGCCATGATCCACTGCGGCTCGCGTGCGGCCGAGTCCTTGCAGCAGGGCTGTTCTTCATCCCTGCCATGCGTAGCTTGACCCAGCGCCAGGATGCGCTCGCTGAGATCAGCGCCGACGAGGCCGCCGTGCTCACCGCGGGCGTGGAGCGTTCAGGACTCGCGAGCGCCATGCTTAGTTTCTCGCAGGCAAGCAGCGCGGATGTGCTTGGGATCGATCCCGAGCGAGTCGACTACCTGCTCGGCGAGCGTTCTCAGTGGCGTTTCCCCGTCGCTCTCTGTCTTGGCATCGCGGCGGCACTGTCGTTGCTGATCGCCGTCGCGGTGCTCGCGGCTAATGCGGCGGCCGGGTCGGCGACCCTAGCGCCGCCATTCCTCTCGAGCCAGCCTTGCGTCGCGGTCCTCGCGATGATTCCCGCGGCCGCCGGCCTGGCGGGCCTCGCTTACGCCAGGACGCGGCAAACACCGCGGCCGGTCGCGCCCGCGCAGGAATAACTACGCACACGGCCAGCGCGCCGAGCCCATTTGGGGCAGCTTTCGCCGGCAGCCATCGCAATCTCCTACAGTATGTAGTAGATTATGGGGATGTCAGTCACGTCAGACCGACCAATCATGATCACCGGCGCGTCCGGCTACGTCGGCGGCCGGCTGTTGCGTCGACTGGAGGCTTCAGGCAGACCGCTGCGTTGCCTGACGCGCCGACCGGACGTGCTCCGTGATCGAGTCGGACCGCACACGGAGGTCGTCGAGGGCGATGTGCTCGATCGTGCCTCGCTCGATGCCGCCCTCCACGGTGTGCATACCGCTTGCTACCTGGTCCACTCGATGGGCAGTGGCTGTGATTTCGAGGAGCTCGACCGCCGCGCCGCGCTCAACTTCGCTAACGCGTCAAGAGCCGCCGGGGTGTTGCAGATCGTGTACCTCGGCGGCCTGGGAGACGACGATGATCTCTCGCAGCACCTCGCCAGTCGCCACGAGGTAGGACGACTGCTTCGAAGCGGTGGCGTGCCGACGATCGAGCTGCGAGCGTCGATCGTGATCGGCTCCGGCAGCGCGTCGTTTGAGACCGTACGAGCACTCGTCGAGCACCTACCAGTCATCGTCGCGCCACCGTGGGTCGAGACGCTCGCTCAGCCGATCGCGATCGAGGATGTCATCGACTATCTGCTTGGCGCAATCGAACTCGAGCGCCCCCTCGACGCGGTCTTTGAGATCGGCGGCGCCGATCAGGTCACCTACGCAGATGTGATGCGCGAGTATGCCCGCCAGCGCGGGTTGCACCGCCGCGTGTTCCGCACGGCGCTGATCACGCCGCGAGCCTCACGCGTGCTGCTCGGGCTGCTGACGCCCGTGTACGGCCGCGTCGCGGCGGCGATGGTGGACAGTCTTCGCAACGAAACGATCGTGACCAGCCCTGCAGCGGACGCGATATTTACCGTCAACCGACGTGGCCTATCGGCGGCGATCGAGCGAGCACTCGTCAACGAGGACCAGGAGTTCGCCCAAACGCGCTGGTCAGACGCGCTGCCACCGCGGCGGACGGTGCGTTGGGGCGGCCTGCCGGTCGGCCGTCGCTTGGTCGCGTCGTGCGTCGTGCGCGTGCATCGCAGACCCGAGGAGGCATTCGCCCCGATCCAGCACATCGGCGGAGCCACCGGCTGGTATGCGGCGAACTGGTTCTGGTGGCTGCGCGGCCTGCTCGACACGCTCCGCGGCGGTGTTGGGTTGCGCCGCGGCCGCCGTCACCCCCGCGATCTACGCGTGGGCGACACCGTCGACTTCTGGCGCGTCGAGCGCTTGGAGGCCGGCCGCGTGCTGCGCATGGTAGCGGAAATGAAGATCCCCGGACGGCTGTGGCTGCAGTTCGAGGTCGAGCCCACAGAGCACGACTCAGTAGTTCGTCAAACGACCGTCTTTGACCCCGCCGGCTACATCGGCCTCGCCTATTGGTATCTGCTCTACCCCATTCACCACCGTATCTTCAGCCGAATGCTGCGCGGCATCCAACGGGCAGCGCCGGATGGGCCGGGCGTGACGCCGACTAGGATCTGAGGTGGAAGGCATGCAAAAGCTCTGCAGGATCACCGTCCCGGGCCTGTCGGTCAAGCGGGACTTCACGGCTGCACACCGGCGCCTGATGGCTGAGTTCCCCGATATTCAGGAGGTCAT
>Ga0210408_10004535_pt1 | contig 12352 bp, 8 predicted proteins | sample IncBWH4MmetaG_FD_155471 | JGI IMG/M metagenome (GOLD analysis project Ga0210408, IMG submission 155471) | Forest soil microbial communities from Barre Woods Harvard Forest LTER site, Petersham, Massachusetts, United States - Inc-BW-H-4-M | ecosystem: Environmental > Terrestrial > Soil >...
CGGCCAAAATGAGAAAGCCGAGCCCGACGGTGAAATGCGCGATCACGAGCGGTGAGAGCAGCACGGTTTCGAGCGTGCGCTTGAAGCGAAACTCATAGCGGTCGAGCACGAAGGCAAAAGCCGCGCCGACGACGAGCGCGATCACCGAGGCCCAGGCGGTGACGATCAATCCGTTGCGGAATCCCGCGCGAAAATCCTCATAGGCGAGCGCCTTGGCGAACCAGCGCAACGACCATGTGTCCGGGGGAAACGACAGGATGGCGCGACCGTTGAATGCCGCGAGCGCCACCACGAGCGCCGGCAGCAGCAGGAAGCCGAGGATCGCGGCGACCACCAGGGCGCCGAGCAGGCGGAGCAGCGGCCGCGCGGGAAGACGCGTCATGTCAATGCGGCCCGATCTGTTCCAGCGGGCGGGCGGCGGCGCGCAGCAGTGCCAGCACCGCGAAGGTGAGCGCCAAGCCGGCGACCGAGAGGCTCGCGGCGAAGGGAAAATTGAAGCTGGCGAAGCCGAGCTGATAGACGAGGTTCGAGACCATGTTGACTTGGCCGCCGCCGATCAGCTGCGGGGTCGCGAAGGCGCTGAAGGTCCAGGCAAAGGCCGTCGTCACGCCGGCGACGATGCCGGGCATCGAGAGCGGCAACGTCACGGTGAGGAAAGTGCGGATCGGGCCGGCGCCGAGGCTTGCGGCCGCGCGCTCGCAGTCGCGGTCGACGTGGGCGAGCGCCGCCGCCAGCATGATCACCATCACCGGCAACGTCACGTGAACGAGCGCCGTGACGACGCCGAAACGGGTGAACATGAGCTGCAGCGGCTGCGCGATCAGGCCGAGCTTGAGCAGCATCGCGTTGACGAAGCCGTTGTTGCCCAGCACGACGATCCACGAATAGGTGCGTACCACCTCGCCGAGGAACAGCGGCGTCACCGCAATCACCAGGATCGCCGCCTTGAGGGCGGCGTTGCGCGCGCGCACCAGCGCGTAGGCGAGGGGGTAACCGACGATGAGCGCGACGACCGCCGTGACGAAACAAATCCATACCGTGTCGAGGAACACGCGCGCGTAGAGCGGCTTCGCCAACGCAGCGAAATTGGCGAGCGTGAAGCCGCCGGGCTCGAGTGCGCCCGGCAAGAAGGCACGCAGGCTGTACTGCAGGACCGCGGCGAGTGCCGCGGCCAAACCGACGGCGCACAGGACGGCCGGCGACAGGAAGGTGCGCAGAAAGGGGCGGGTGGCCATGAGCGGGTGCAGTCGCGCGGTGCGTCGGTTCACCGACGCACCGTCACGAGGTCAATTCATGATGTTCTCGGCGAACCACTTGCGCCACTCGGCAGTCTTCTCCGCGCGCAGCTTGTGATCGATGATGATCGCCTGCTTGCTCCACTGCTCGGGCGTCGTGAACACGCCGGGCAGCTTCGCGATCTCCGGATCGACCTTGGCGTTCGTCACCATCGGGCTGCCCTTCTTGAACTTGGCGACTTCCGCCTGCACCTGCGGATCGAGCGCGATGTTGATGAATTTGTAGGCGAGGTCCGCTTTCTTCGATCCCTTCATGATCGCGACGGTGTCGATGCCGAGCACGGCGCCTTCCTTCGGGATCACCAACTGGATCGGCACGCCTTCGCCGGCCATGTAGTGGGCATTCATGGAGAGGATCACCTGAACCGGCGTCTCGCCGTTGGCGATCAGCTGTTGGCTGTTGGCGTCGTTCGTATAGAACGCCTTGAAGTTGGGTTTGAGCTCCTTGAGCTTCGCCTGGCCCTTCTCCCAGGTGGTCGCGTCGCCGCCCGCGAGAATTGCCGAGACCACGATCAGGTGGCTCGGGTCGAAATCGGGCGCCGCGAGCTTGCCTTTGAGCGACGGTTTCCACAGGTCGGCCCAGCTGGCGAACGTCTCGTCTTTGATGAGGTCGCTGCGATAGCCGATCGTGTAGACGTAGGCCCAGGTGCCGATGTGATACGGGCTGATCTTTGCCTGTTCGATCAGATTGGCGGCGTTCGGGACCTTGGAAAGATCGAGCTTCTCGTAAAGTCCGTCGTTGGCGTAGAGCCAGCCGACGTGCGACGTCGTGAACGTGATGTCGCTTTCCGGGTTGCCTTTGGCGAGCCGTTCCTTGTTGAGCCGGTCGATGGTGCCGCCGGTGATGAATTCGACCGGCACGCCGGTTTCGGCGGTGAACCGCTTGGCGATGATGCCGTCCACCATGTCGCGCCAGCTGCCGCCCCAGACGCTGACCACGAGCTTGTCCTGCGCCGTTGCCGGGCCCGGCGTGAGCGCCAACAGCAGCGCGCCGAGCGCCATCCACATTCGCTTCATCTTGCAACCCTCCGCTCTCCGGCGTGGCATTGTCCCCCTCCCCATCCCTCCCCCGCAAGCGGGGGAAGGGAGCCACGTGTGGCTCGGTCTGTTCGCTCCTTGAGGTACACCGCGGGAATGCATCGCGGTGCGTTCCCTCCCCCGCTTGCGGGGGAGGGTTAGGGAGGGGGCGTAGTGGTCGACATCAGTCCGCGCGGATAGGATGCAAGCTTGAACTCAACGAGATGATCAGATGAAACCTCTTGAATCCCGCACCGTCGCGGCCGCGTATCTCGCGCTGCTCGCCGAGCGCGGCGTCGACTATCTGTTCGGCAACGCCGGCACCGATTTCGCGCCGCTGATCGAGGCGTACGCGCATGCCGCGCAGATCGGCGGCGCCGCGCCGCGGCCGATGCTCGCCACCCACGAGAACCTCGCGGTCACCATGGCGCACGGTTACGGCATGGTCTCGCGGCGCATCCCGGCCGTGATGGTGCACGTGAGCGTCGGCACCGCCAACATGGTGTGCGGGGCGATCAACGCCGCGCGCGAGAACGTCGCGATTTTGCTCACCGCCGGCCGCTCGCCGCTCACCGAGTCCGGCCTGCCGGGTGCGCGCGACGGCTACATTCATTGGGCGCAGGAGATGTACGACCAGGCCGGGATGCTGCGCGAGGTCGTCAAGTGGGACTACGAGCTGAGAAACGGCGAGCAGCTCGCGACCGTGGTCGACCGCGCGCTCGCGATCGCCGCGAGCGAGCCGCGCGGGCCGGTCTACCTCTCGCTGCCGCGCGAAGTGATCGCGGCGCCGATGCCGCCGCCGCGCGAGGCACCGCGTCCGTTCAGTGCCGCGGTCGCGCCGGGGCCGGACGCGGGCGCGATCGCAGCGGCGGCCCGTTTGCTCGCGCGCGCACAACGTCCGCTGATCGTGACGTCGAACGCGGGCCGCGATGCGGCGGCCTTTGCGGCGCTCGCGGAATTTGCCGATCGCTTCGCGATCCCGGTGGTGCAGCATCGACCGCGCTACCTCTCGCTCGCCTCTTCGCATCCGATGAACCTCGGGCTCGAGCCGGCGCGTTTCGTCCCGGATGCCGATGTCATTCTGGTGCTCGAATGCGACGTGCCGTGGATCGCGAGCCGCACGTCGCTGCGGCCGGACTGCAAAGTGATCCAGTGCGGGATCGACCCGCTGTTCACGCGCTATCCGATCCGCGGCTTCCCCTGCGATGTTTCGATCGCGGCCGGCGCGGCGTCGGCTTTAGCGGCACTCGCTGACGCGCTCGCGCCGGCGGTCGACGCCGATGCGGTCGCGCAGCGGCGGCGCTGGAGCGCGGAGCAGCGCGCAGCGCTCGCGGCGCAGGTGAAAGCGACCGCCGCCGCGGGCGTGCGCAAGAGCCCGCTCGATCCGGCCTGGGTGAGCCATTGCATCGGCCGCGCCCGCGACCCGCGGTCGATCGTGGTCAACGAGTACACGCTGTTTGCCGAGCACTGCACTTTCGACGAGCCCGATCTTTATTTCGGCTCGAGCTCCGCCTCGGGGCTGGGCTGGGGCGCCGGCGCCGCGCTCGGCGCCAAGCTGGCGCGGCCGGACCGCCAGGTGATCGCGGTCCTCGGCGACGGCGCTTACATGTTCAGCAACCCGGCGGCCGTGCACCACGCCGCGGCGCTGCACGTGCTGCCGGTGCTGTTCGTCGTGATGAACAACGCCATGTGGGGCGCGGTCGACCGCAGCACGCGCGCCATGTATCCGCAGGGTCGCGCGGCGACGAGCAATGATCCTCCGTTCGTGCAGCTGAAGAATTTGCCGGCGTTTGAGCGCATCTGCGAGGCGGCGGGCGGCTACGGCGAGCGCGTCGAAGATCCCGCGGTGCTGCCGGCCGCGCTCGAGCGCGCGCTTGCGGTCGTCGCGAACGAAAAGCGTCAGGCGCTTCTCAACGTGATCTGCGGTCCGGGCGGCACGGCGTAGGGCGCGATAGGCCGCAGGCCGTATTGCGCCGTTTGTAGAACAGGCACGTGGCGCAATACGGCGCTGTGCGCCTATTGCGCCCTACACCAGCGTCTCAAATAATCGCCGCATCAATCGGGTGCGCGGCTCGATCGGCGATAGGGAATCGTCCGCCGCCGCGCCATCGAGACTTGATCTTTTGATATCCCGCTCGTAAGCTTCGAAGTCAACAACCTTACCGCGATGACTTCGATGCCCTTGGACATAGACAGATTCAGTGCATTTTATCGCGGCTTGCGTACCATCGATCTCTATCGGCCTGAGCCGGGGGTGCTCCCGCCGCTGACATCCGTCTTCGATCTCAATCGCGTGATTACGCGGGGAGCCGCCTACATCCCGCGGGTATACCGCAAAAGTTATTTGAGCGCTCTGCAGGAGAACCTGCCCTATATTCTGGCCTCGCTCGAGAACCAGCCCCAAGCAAACTGGTTCGCGTGGGTCGAACCGCTTTGCGCGCCGATCTATCAGCACGCACCCAACCAGATCGTCACGCAAGTCTGGCCGCAACTCAGAAGATTCACGGCAGTCGTTTCCAACCTTTATCGCTCCTTCACAAACGCAAACAAGCGTGCCTCGCTCAATATCCCGCTCGTGAGCGACACCCCACCCCTGGCATTCTTCCAGTCCTACAGCAGCGGGCCTTACACGATACCGTCCGACGTAATCGAGCGACTGCTCGGGGCCAAGATCGGCATCGTGAGTCTGCCTGCCGCGTACCGCGATCATCCGGTTCTGTGGGCGACCTTGACGCACGAGGTGTGCGGTCATGACGTGGTTCATGCCGACGCGGAGCTTATTCCCGAACTGGTGCAGGGAATCCGCAGCGTTTTCACAACGGGACCCATCCCCTCACGCGGCGAACTGACGCCGGACGCGCTGTATGCACTCCTGTGGTCCTACTGGGTCGATGAAGCGACCTCGGACGTCTATGGGGTACTCAACCTGGGGCCTACGTTTGCGCTCAATATGACCGCCTTCTTAGCATCCCTCGAAGCCCGGGCGGGACTATTTGGAGGCATCTCTCCGCCGCAAGCGCCGAGGCTGCGGACCGAAACCGTGGTTCTGCCGGACGGTTCAATGGATCGGCATCCCACCGACATCTTACGGCTTTATCTCGCGATTGGGGTCATCGAGAACCTTCACTCTCTCAGTGAGGACAGACGCAACGAATATGTTGCCTTCATTCAAGCCGTCGCCGCGCAGGCCGCAGATGGCGTTACTGAAGTAAGATTTTCCGGAAAAGCCGAGATCAATCACGCAAATTGGCGTGAAATCAGCACGACCGTGCCCCTCGCTGATGCGGCCACCGCCGCGCGTCGGGTCGGCAAATACATCGCGACGGCGCAATTGAAGGCGCTCGGAGGAAACAGCATTCAAGTCATCGAAACATGGGATGACGCCGACGAGGAGACCGCCCGATACGTTGCAGACCGAATAGCAAAAGGACAGGCGATAACCCGCGCAGCCGACGATGCCCAGTTGCTTGCAGGCGCCATGCTGGCTCTCATCAATCAACCCGAACTATACGCCGTAGCAGCGTACCTCCTCAACGCCGCGCTGGACGACAGCTATAGGCGCGATCCGATCTGGCGAGCTGTCGGGCCAGGATCGTTCTTCGGATGAGAACCGCGGTACCTGAAGAGGACTTCCTTGGCCGAGAAGCAGAAATCACCCCCGTGCGCGGCGCAGACCACGGTGTTACTGCAGCGTCTCAAACAATCTCCGCATCAATCGGGTGCGCGGCTCGATCGATGAAATATATCCGTGCTCCCATTCCGTATGCGCGCCGTCGCCGTCGATGCCGAGCCCGTCGAGGGTGGGAACGCCGAGCGCTGCGGTGAAATTGCCATCGCTGCCGCCGCCAGTCATGAGCGTGTCAGCAAGCGTGAAGCCGATCTCGCGCGCGAGCGCCTGAGCTTGGCGCAGCAGTGCGTCGATCTCAGGCGTCTTCTCGAACGGCGGTCGGTTCATGCCGCCGGTGACCGCGAGCTTCACGTCGGGATCGACCGGCTTGAGTCCGAGGATGCGCTCTTCGAACTCGCGCCCGGTCGCGGCGTCGCGCACGCGCAGGTCGACGCTGATGCGGCAATGCTGCGGAATCACATTGGCGGCGGTGCCGCCGGAAATCATGCCGACTGTGGTGGTGACGCCGCGGGTGTAATCGGTCATCGCTTCGATCGCGAGGATCTGGTGCGCCATTTCCTTGATCGCGCTGCGGCCCTTGCGGTGCGAGCCGCCGGAATGCGCCGGAATGCCGGTCGCTTTCACCTCGAAGCGGCCAACGCCCTTGCGCGATGTGACGATCTTGCCGCCGTCGCGGGCGGGCTCGGTGACGAGAACGTAGCGCGCCCGGCGCGCCTCCGCTTCGATCACCTCGCGCGAGATCGGGCTGCCGACCTCTTCATCCGGCGTGAACAGATAGACGATCGGAAGCCGCGCGGTCCCGGCGCGCGCCACCGCGCGCAGCGCATCGAACGCGAGATAGGCGCCGCCTTTCATGTCGTAGAGGCCGGGGCCGTAGAGCCGGTCGCCGTCGCGCCGGAACGGCAGCGCGGCCGTCAGCGTGCCGATCGGATGCACCGTGTCGATGTGCGAGAGGACCAGGATGCCGGGCGCGTCGCCCTCGCCGGCACGCACTTTGAGGATGTCGGCAAAGCCGTCGCGGCCGCCCATGCGCTCGACTTTCACCGGCAGGCCGTCGAGATCGGCCGTGACGAGGTCGAGCATGCGGTTGACGGCGGCCTTGTTGCGGGTCGGGCTTTCGTTCTCGACCCAGCGCCGGATGCCCTCGATCATGCCGCCGAGGTCGATTGTTTGGTCGGACGCGCGCGTCATGTCGGGCTCTCGTTGAGGCCGTCATAGCGAGCGGCAGGGCGGCGAGCAACCGATCCTACGGCAGCAACGCCACCGCCTCGATCTCGTAGAGCGCGCCGTGGCGGGCGAGCTTCGATATCTGCACCGCGGTGCTGGCCGGCGGCGAGGCCGTGTTGACGTAACGGTCGCGCACCTCGCGCGCGATCGGCAGCTGCGCGTCGATATCGGTGAAATACATGTTCACTTTGACCACCTGCTCGAACGTACTGTCCACCGCCGCGAGCGCGGCTTTGAGGTTCTCGAACGCCTGCACCGCCTGGCCGTGGAAGTCGGGCGCCATCTTGCCGGCGGGATCGGCTCCAAGTTGCCCGGCGATGTAGACGATGCGGCCGGGCCCGGTCGCCTCGACGACGTGGGTGTAGCCACGTGGCGGGTGAACATTCGGCGGATTGATGTGGCGCGTCTTCGGCATCGAGAGCCTCCCTGATTTTGTTACGACTTTTAGAGTGCGGCGTAATCTATCGGCTTGTGCCGGTCGAGGGTGCGGGTGATCGGCGGCAGCGGATATTTGAGTCCCGTCGCGCAGTTGAACAGCACCGCGCGCTCATGCCGGCCGATGCGGCCGTCGGCGAGCGATTGTTTGTAGGCCGCGTAGGTGGCGGCGCCTTCCGGGCACAGCAGGAATCCTTCCTGGCGCGCGACTTCGTCGAGCCCCGCCGAGATTGCCTCGTCGGTGACGGCGATAGCGAAGCCCTTGCTCTCGCGCACGGCGCGCAGGATGAGGAAATCGCCCACCGCCTGCGGCACGCGGATGCCGGCCGCGATGGTGTGCGCGTTCTCCCAGCGCGGCGCGTGCTCGACGCCTTCGTCATAGGCGCGCACCATGGGCGCGCAGCCCGACGACTGCACGGCCACCATGCGCGGGCGCTTGCTGCCGATGAATCCGATCGCCTCCAATTCGGCGAACGCCTTCCACATGCCGATGAGGCCGGTGCCACCGCCGGTCGGATAGAGGATGACGTCGGGCACGTCCCAGCCGAGCTGCTCGGCGAGTTCGAGCCCCATCGTCTTCTTGCCTTCGATGCGATAGGGCTCCTTGAGCGTCGACGTGTCGAACCAGCCGACCTTCGCCTTGCCTTCGCCGACAATCCTGCCGCAATCGTCGATCAGGCCGTTGACCCGGTAGACGGTCGCGCCCTGCAGCTCGATTTCGCTGACGTTCACCTCGGGCGTGTCCTCCGGGCAGAATACGGTGGTTTTGATCCCGGCGCGGCTCGCATACGCCGCGAGCGCCGCACCCGCGTTGCCGTTGGTCGGCATCGCCATGTGTTTGATGCCGAGCGCCTTGGCCATCGACACCGCCATGACGAGGCCGCGCGCCTTGAACGAGCCGGTCGGCAGACGTCCTTCGTCCTTCACGATTAGTTCGCCGCCGCCGATTTTCTTCGCCAGCTTGCCGAGCGCGACCAGCGGCGTCATCGCCTCGCCCAGGCTGACGATGTCGGCCGTGCGCCGCACCGGCAGCAGCTCGCGGTAGCGCCACAGGTCGGGGGGGCGTTCGGCGAGCGCCGATTTGCTCAGCGCCTTTTTCACGCCGGCCAAGTCGTAGCGTACCAGCAGCGGCTTGCCGGCGCGGGAGAGATTGTGAATTTGGTCGGCCGGATAATGCTCGCCGGTTTCCGAGCATTCGAGATAGGTGACGAAGGTCGGCCGTTCGGCGGTCAGATTCTCGTCATGGCGCACGGCGCGTCCTCCGCGTTAACACAACTTTTTCCTGGAGCATGATCTTTTCCGAAAACCGGTTTCCACTTTTCGGGATCATGCTCTAGTGGCGGAAGTGGCGCACGCCGGTGAACACCATGGCGACGCCGTGGTCGTCGGCCGCCTTGATCACTTCATCGTCGCGCACCGACCCGCCCGGCTGGATCACGGCGGTGGCGCCTGCCTCGATGGCGACGAGGAGCCCGTCGGCGAATGGAAAGAACGCGTCGGACGCCACCACCGAACCTTTGGTGAGCGGCGCGGCGGCCCCAGCCGCCTTCGCGGCATCCTCCGCCTTGAGGGCGGCGATGCGCGCCGCGTCGACGCGACTCATCTGACCGGCGCCGATGCCGACGGTGGCGCGGTTCTTGGCGTAGACGATGGTGTTCGATTTGACGTGCTTGGCGACACGGAAAGCGAAGCGCAAATCCTCCAGCTCGCGGGCGGACGGCGCGCGTTTGGTGACGACCTTGATCTGCATCTCGTCGACCACCGCATTGTCGCGTGATTGCGCCAACAGTCCGCCGGCGACCGACTGCACGGTTAGCCCGGGCGCGCGCGGATCGGGCAGCCCGCCGGCGAGCAGCAGCCGGAGATTTTTCTTGGCGTCGACGATCGCGGCAGCTTCGGCGCTCGCATCGGGCGCGATGATCACTTCGGTGAAGATTTCGGTGATGGCGCGCGCCGCGTCCGCGTCGAGAGGACGGTTGACCGCGACGATGCCGCCGAACGCCGAGACGGGATCGCAGGCGAGCGCCTTGCGGTAGGCATCGAGGAGATTCTCTCCTTCGGCCACGCCGCACGGGTTCGCGTGCTTGACGATCACGCAGGCGGCGGTGCGCGCCGGGTCGAACTCGGCGACGCATTCATACGCCGCATCGGTGTCGTTGAGATTGTTGTAGGAGAGCTGCTTGCCTTGCACTTGGCGCGCGGTTGCAACACCGATGCGCGACTCCGGCGTACGGTAGAACGCGGCGGTTTGATGCGGGTTTTCGCCGTAGCGCAGCGCCTCGGCAAGCGCACCGCCGACCGCGCGCCATGCCGGCGCGGTCTCGCCGATCTGTCCGGCAAACCAGTTCGAGATGGCGGCGTCGTAGGCGGCCGTGCGCGCGTAAGCCTTGGCGGCGAGCCGCTGACGCAAGGCGAGGGTGGTGACGCCGCCGTGCGCTTTGAGCTCATCGAGCAGCGGCTGGTAATCGTTCGGATCGACCACGACCGTTACGTCGCCGTGGTTCTTGGCGGCGGCGCGGATCATCGCCGGCCCGCCGATGTCGATGTTCTCGATGCAGTGCGCGAAATCGGCGCCGCCCTGTACCGTCGCTTCGAACGGATAAAGATTGACGACGAGCAGATCGATCGCGCCGATGCCGTGCGCCTGCATGGCGGCGGCGTGGTCGCGGTTGTCACGGATGGCGAGCAAACCGCCGTGCACCTTCGGGTGCAGGGTTTTCAGCCGCCCGTCCATCATCTCGGGAAAGCCGGTGAGGTCGGAAACATCACGCACCTTGAGCCCGGCGTCGGACAGTGCCTTGGCGGTGCCGCCGGTCGAGACCAGCTCGACGCCGTAGCCCGAGAGAGCGCGCGCGAAGTCGACAAGTCCGGACTTGTCGGACACGGACAGCAAAGCGCGGGTGATGCGACGCGGGCGCTCGGTCATGAGGGCATAAGGCACATGAAGGCGAGCGCCGCGTATCATGAATCAGGGGCCGGTGAAACACGCCCCCACCCGGCGCCGCCCGCTTTCGCGGGCGTCGCCACCCTCCCCACGCGCTTTGCGCGCGGGGAGGGATAAGATCACAGCGGCAGCTCGGGTTCGCGCGCGGCGTCGCGGCGCGCGGCGGGCGCGGCCGGGTCGACCTGCGTGAAGGTCCAGCGCACGCGCGGCACTTTGCGGGCGCGGCCGTGGATCACGAGCTGCACGGCGCGGCGCGGACCCTCCGACCCGGCGAGAAACACGCTCTCCTCCAAAGTCACCGGATCCTCGTAAGCCTCGAGCGTCCAGGCCTCGCGGTTCGGCAGCATCAGCATGGCGCCGTGCCCGTCGGTGAGCCGGCTCGCCTTGACGGCGGGATGCAGATGAAAGCGCACGGCGAACTCGTCACGGCCGCCGCCCGGCAGCTTGTCGCCCGACGATGGTGCGAACACGTCCTCGCCGTCGAGCGAGCGGCCGTCCGGAGAAAGGCGCCACGTGCGCTGGTGCAGAATGCCGAACGTGTCGGCGTAACCGTCGTGCGACGCGCGCAGCACCACGCCGTCGGTGCGCTCCTCCCGCGCGACCGGCACCTCGCTCGGCCCGGCGACGATCGGCGTGCCGAGCAGACGGCGCAGCCAGCGCGCGGCGAGAAAGCGGCACGAGCCCGCCTCGTTCACCGTCACGGTCGAATGGGCGGCGGTGCCGCGCGCGACGTGGCGCCAGCTGGCGCGACTCGTCGCCGGCATGCCGCAGTTGACCACGATGCGGTGCTGCTTCGACGACAGCTCGAACGAAAGACAGCCGGCGTGCGCCTCCTGGCTTACGCCGATCGGCGGCGGCACGCCGGTGTCGGCGAGCATCACGGTGGTCGCGGCCTGCAGCCGCTGGTAACCGCTGTGCGGCGCGTTTGCGACCGGCGTGCCGCGCGCGTCGTCGTAATAAAGAACCGCTGCCAGCAGATCGGCGGAGGTCGGCCCCATTCCGTTGAACAAAGCAAAGTTGCCGTCGCCGTGCCGGAAGAAACGCAGCATCGGCATCATGCGGTCGATGGCGTTGAGCACGGCGGGCGGCGGCGGAATGTTGTTGGACGAATACGCCTGGCGCAGCGGCAACAGGTCGAGCAGCAACTCGATGAGCACGCCCGGGTTGCGGCTGATGTGACCGCCGTCGGGGAGGATCTGGCGCTCGAGTTCGTGCACAAGACGGCGCGTCGCGCTCTTCGCGTTGCGCATCTGGCCCTTCATGCACAGCGAGGCGTAGGTGAGCGCGATGATTCCTTGCAGCCGCGGCAGCCCGTCGCGCGCGCGGCCGAGGGTGCCGCGCAGGTAGCGCACCTGCCGCGTGAGGTGGCGCAGGAAGCGCCGGTAGAATTTCGTGTCGACCTCGTGCAGCACCAGGGGCGCCTGGGTCAGCCATGAGATGATGCGCCGCGCCACCACGTCGGTGCGCCAGGCGATCGGATCGCCCACCGCCTGCAAAGTGATCCATTCGTCCACCAGCGCGCGGGCGTTGGCGCGGGTGATGCCGGACTCGGCGGCGCGCAGGTGCCGCAGCCAGCCGAACCCGAAGAGGCTCTCCGCCCATTCCTCCGACGGCGGCTCCATTTCGAACGGCGAGCGCCCGTCGCAGATCACCACCTTGCCGGCAAAGGCGAAGCGGCCAGAATAGATTTCGCTCGCGCGGGTAGGATCGGCGGTGCGCAGATCCTTTGGCGCCATCAGCAGGCGGTCGGTGGTGGCCGGCGAGAAACGCCAGCGCATGAGCGGATGCGCACTGATCCCGCCGACG
>Ga0210408_10004536_pt1 | contig 12351 bp, 9 predicted proteins | sample IncBWH4MmetaG_FD_155471 | JGI IMG/M metagenome (GOLD analysis project Ga0210408, IMG submission 155471) | Forest soil microbial communities from Barre Woods Harvard Forest LTER site, Petersham, Massachusetts, United States - Inc-BW-H-4-M | ecosystem: Environmental > Terrestrial > Soil >...
CGGATTCGGAGCACCTTGACGGCTGCGCCACGCGACATGGCCGTCCGGCCGAACCAGTACCGCGCCATCCGTTTCGAGGCCGTAGGTCTTGTGCCAGTTGCCGTCGTCGTCGCCGAGGTCCCCATCCTTTCCGACCATATGGACAAGGAGCGGCGGCCATGACGGGCCGATCGCTGGCGCAGCCCGTCGCCATGCGTCGCCGTCGGGGCCGGTCAAGAGCACAAAGTGCGGGCCGAACAGGTCGATGGTCGAGATTTGCTCGTCGCCGCGCGTGAGCCAGACATGGGGCGCGCGGCTTCCGGGCCGGGCCGAGGGCACATATTCGGTGACCGGATCGTCGACGGCGACCGGTGGCGTACCGTCCGGCACCACCGCCATCGATTGATAGCAGGCCCCGAAGATCAGCCCCTGTTCGTTCAAAAATTCCGGTCGCGGCAGGACTTTGCTTTGTCGCGCGTTGCGCCCCATCGACAGCGCGTTGGCGAGCGCGTTGTGGGTGACAATCCGGCCGAAAGGCTGGCGTTCGGCGTGGTAGCTGTCGAGCAGCTTTTCGTCGGCCTTTCCGTGCAGCACGGCGGCGATCTTCCATGCCAGATTGTGAACGTCCTGCACCCCGGTATTGAGGCCGAAGCCACCGGTCGGCGGCATCTCATGCGCCGCATCGCCGGCCAGGAAAACATCGCCGACGCGATAAGTGTCGGCAACGACGGCAGAGGCTTCCCACGGGCTGACGCCGAGTACCGACACTTCGAGGTCGGGTACGCCGACGCCTTTGCGGATCAGCGCCGCACAAAATTCGGGGGTAAAGTCTTCCGGCTGCCAGCCGAATTTCCCGGCGCTGTGGATCAAAAAACCCCAACGATCCCTGCCGTTGATCGTGAGGAACGTGGCGCGCAAGTCTTCCTGCTCGACAAAATAGAGCGCGGCAGGCCGATGTTCGACCCATTGGGTGAGATCGGCGTGGAACAGGATATTGACGCTGTCGTAGACTTTCTCCTCGCCGGTCATCTTTACCCCGAGCGTGCGACGCACGCGGCTTTGCGCGCCCTCGGCGGCGATCAGATAACGCGCCGTGAAAGGCGTCTCCGCGTCCGTGGTGTGATCGGTCAGGGTACCCGTGACCGCGCGTTGCCCCTGGCTGAACGAGGTCAGCTCGGTGTTGAAGCGCAGCGCTCCCGGTCCTCCAGCTTCCTCCGCAAATCGGCGAATCACCGGTTCAAGATCATCCTGCGCGCAGAGGCAATTCCGCACGGGCGTCGCTGCCATGTTCTTCGCGGTCGCGCGACCGGGTACGCGACGCTCGATCTCCTTGCCGGCAAGGGATTCGGCCCAGACGATCAACCCCAACCGTCCCTCCGCCAGACCTGCGTCCCGGATCGCGGCATCGATGCCGTATTGCCGGAAGATTTCCATCGTGCGGGCATTGATCCCGCGTGCCTTCGGCGTGAGTGCGGTGCCCGGGTGGCGCTCGACAAGCAGCGAGCGCACGCCGTGCCGGGAGAGCAGCAATGAAGCGGTGAGCCCGACCGGACCGCCGCCGGAAATGAGAACGGGGATGTCGAGCATCTCTTCTCCTTGTTTGAATTCCACGTTGTGCGAATTAGCCAAGATCCATCGGCTTGCCGTGAGGCTCCTTGCGATAGGCGTAGATGGCGATGAGCGCCGCAAGTTCGCAGGCGGCCAGGAACAGGAAGGCCGGCGCGATGGCATCGGCGGTCGCTTTGGGCGAAACCACGTCGTTGCTTCCAGCGATCAACGCCAGACAAACCGGTCCCAGAATCTTGCCTATTCCGTTGGAAGCCTGCGCCAGTCCAAACGCCCGGGCGCCGAGCGAGACCGGAAACACTTCGACGACATAGGGTGTCATGTTGGAGAAAGAGCCACTGTAAAAGGCGGCGCCAAAAACCAACAGCAGCGCAAACACCGACCAGCCGGCGATGAATTCGCGATAGAACGCGAAAATCGCCAGCATGACCAGGACTGAGATGAACGTTCCGGCCAAAGCGGCGCGGCGGCGTCCGAGATAGAGCGGCAGAAACGAAAACAACACCCGGCCGAGGATGGAGGCGAGGCTGACATAGACGAAGTATTGCGCAGCCTCGTGCGCCGTGATCTTCAGGAGCTGGGACAGGATGGTGGGGCCCCACAGTTGCAGGCCGTAGGTGCCGGTCGATATCCCGGTCCAGATCACGACGACCCACCAGAATCGCTTCTGGTCCTTCAACAACTCCGAGAATGCCGCCGGCTTTTTGGCCGGCGCGATCGCGGTCGGCAACGCGACACTGGTCTCGGCAACGCCAAGCAGTTTTGCCGCCTCACGCCGTGCGTCGGCGTTGCGGCCGTGCGACAGCAGCCAGCGCACGGATTCCGGCGCAATCCAGGCGATCAGCAGCGAGGTGACGATCGGCATCGCACCGGTGGCGGCGACGCCGCGCCAGCCGATCACCGGCAGCAGGTTCGCCGAAATCATGGCGGCGAACATGGTGCCGAGCGCGACCGGCACCACCATCATGCTGGAAACGAAGGTACGGTATCTGGTCGGCGTGATTTCGACGACCAGCGGATTCTGGGCGCTCAACGCGGCGATCGATCCAAAGCCCACGACGAAACGCAATATTGAAAACAGAATCCAGGCGCCGTCGGGTATCAGCGCACATCCGGCGGCGCCGAGTGAAAAGATCAAGCCGCCGCCCCAAATCATCTTCTTGCGCCCGATCGTATCGGCGATCCGCCCGCCGACGAGTGAGCCGAAGATCGCGCCGACGCCTGACGACAGCAGCATCATCGCGCCCTGGCCGTAGGTGAGATGCCAGCCTGGCGCGAGCACCGAGACGAGATACCCGACCAGAAAGAAATCGTAGAATTCGAACATCTCCTGGAACACGAGCAGCGCGATCGTCAGATAGTAGCGCGGTGTGAGATTGGACTTCTCGATTCCGCTGAGCCAGTCCTGCGCATCCCCTTTGGGATAGGCCTGGCCCGCGCTCTGGCCTTCGTCCGCAATGCGACCCTGGACGGCGCCTTGGGCGTCGAGCGAAACGTCGGCCATTTCTCTCCCCGAGCGCCCGACTGCCCGCCGTCCTGCGCGGCGGTTTAAGAATGCCGAGACGATCAACGGTAAAATTAGCATCCGTCACTGAAAAGACAATCGAGAGGCACACTCCTTCCGGAAAGGTGCAGCCAGTTGGCGAGCCATGTCGCCTGGAGACGCCAGAATCGGACGTCCTCTCCGCACGCTTGGTCCGGAAATGCCCAAATAAGCTGCTTGCCGCCGCGTTGCATACGGGCAACACTTTTTGGGAAAGACTGTTGATCTGCATTTTTCGCTATTGCGTAGTCGTATCGTGACCCGAAAAATCGGCCCATCGCATGCTTGGCTCTGCAAGCTGGCTCAGGTGGAGCGTTTGGAGGCTGGGATCATGAACCCGCTATTTGCGTCAGTGGCGGCGGTGTTGTGCGAAACGGCGTTTGTCGCTTGCCTTGCCAGCTTCGGTTCGACCGGTACCGAGAACACCGCAGCACCGACCCTGGACCGCCTCGCACCATTTCTCACCGCCGACGTCGAGCTCGCGGACGCGCCGCAGCCGACGGCAATAGGCAACGTCGTGATCAGCAACATCGACGTTGCGAAGGCCGCCGAACCCGTGAGGGAAACGGCCGCCGAACCAGTGAGGGAGACGGCCACCGACAAGCCGGCGGCCTCGGACGAGCCGAAGCCGATCGTTGAGGCCGCGTTGACCGATTCGTCGCAGATGCTGCCGCCGGAAACACCACCCGTGCAGATGGCGACACCGAGCACGTCCAATGCGGTGCCTAAAGACACCAAGGACGCCCTGGACTCCATCGAAATTCTCGACGAATGCCTGGTAGCTGAGATCTGCATCGACAGATATCTGTGGGCGCTCTACGAACGGACGCCCAAGGAGGACACCATCAAGGTGCAGGAGCAGAGGAAAGTGACCGTCAAGAAGAAGCGCAAGACGGTGACCGTCACGAAAAGCTTTACCACGCTCGTCGACGAGAATTTCACGTGGAAGGATCCCAAGGCGGCGGAAAAAGCCGGCATGCCAATGATGGACTACGTGATCGGAGGCATGGATCGGAGCTTCAAACTGAAGCTCTTTCACATGCTTCACGCAGCCGAGGAGGCCGGGCTGTCGCCTGGCATAACCAGCGCGTTCCGCGATGACTACCGTCAATCGATCGCAAGCGGCCTGAAGGCGGCGACTGACAGGTCATATCATGGCGGCAGCTTCCGCGGCGGCTATGGCCACGGGCTCGCGGCCGATGTCGTGAGCGTCAATGGCAGGACGCGGACGCAGCGATCGAGTTCCACTGACAACCTTTGGAAATGGATCGATGCACATGAGAGGGAGTTTGGAATCGGGCGACCTTATCTCGATAGAGATCCGCCGCACGTGGCACCGATCGACGGCAAGGAATATGTCGCTCACCGCGGAACGAAAACTCTTCCCGCGGCATCAGACGTGAAGCAGCGCAAGGCTGCGCGGGATGATGAGAGCGTGGTGAAACGTCCAAGAACGGCAAGATCGCCGAAGGTGGGAACGACCTAACCCGGTGCAATCACGTAGCTGGCGCTCGCCGATGCTGTGCGGCCGGCTGGCTCGAGCGGACGCCGCACGATGACGTTGTCACCCGGCAACCGCGATTTGACCACCGTATTTGGCGCGAAGCTCGGTTTTGAGCAGCTTGCCGGTCGCGGTATGCGGCAGCGATTCCACAAAAATCACATCCTCCGGCATCCACCATTTTGCGATGCGCGTGGACAGGAATTCCAGGATCGATTGCTTGGTCGGATGGGCGCCGGGCTTGGGATGCACCAACAGCAGCGGCCGCTCCTGCCATTTCGGATGCGGGATGGCGATGACCGCCGCCTCGAACACCTCAGGATGCGAGACCACGAGATTCTCGATCTCGATCGATGAAATCCATTCGCCGCCGGACTTGATGACGTCCTTCAGACGGTCGGTCAATTGCACATAGCCATCGGGGTTGATGGTCGCGACGTCGCCGGTGCCGAACCAGCCGTCGTCGTCGACGACCTTGCCGCCCTCGTCCTTGAAATAGCCTGAGATCACCCAGTTGCCCCGCACCTTGAGCTGGCCGATCGACTTGCCGTCATGAGGCAAACTCTCGCCATCTTCGCCGACCAGGCGCAGCTCGACGCCTAAGACCTGGCGCCCCTGCTTGACCTGCATATCGACGATCTCGCTCTGCGTCGCGCCGTCGTGCCTGGCGAGCGGCGAGCCGAGCGTCACCAGCGGGCTCGTTTCCGTCATGCCCCAGGCGTGCAGCAGAAACACGCCGAGCAGGTCGCGGAATTTCTCGATGGTGGCGCGCGGTGCCGCGGTGCCGCCGCTAAAGACCAGCTTCAATTTCAGCTTCGATAGATCGAGCTTGGCGCGATTGTTCTCGATATAGGCGAGGAAGTTGAGCCAGATCGTCGGAATGCCGCCGGCCTTGGTGCAGCCTTCCTGCTCGAGCAGCAGGTAGATGCTTTCAGGATCAAGCCGCGGCCCGGGCAGCACCAGCTTGGCGCCGCACATCGCCGCCGAAAACGGCAGGCTCCACGCGTTGGCGTGGAACAGTGGCACGATCACCAGGATCGAATCCTTCGCCGAGAGCGCGAAGCCGTCGGCGGCGCAAGCGGCGAAGGCATGCAATACGGTCGAGCGATGGCTGTAGAGAACGCCCTTCGGATTACCTGTCGTGCCGGAAGTGTAGCAGAGCGTGCAGGCGGTGTTCTCGTCGAGTTGCGGCCAGGCGTAATCGGGCGAAGCGTTCGCCAGCAGCGTCTCGTAGCACAGCAGGTTGCCGACCTTGACCGAAGGCATGTCCTTTTCATCGCACAGCGCGATCCAGCCGCGCACCAGCGGCAAGTGTGGCGCGAGTTGCTCGACCAGCGCCTTGAAATCGGGATCAAAGAACACGTAGCCGTTTTCGGCGTGGTTGATGATGTAGACGAGTTGCTCGTGGAACAGGCGCGGATTGACCGTGTGCAGCACGCACCCGGAGCAGGTCACCCCGTAATAAAGTTCGAGATGCAGCCACGAATTCCAGGCGAGCGTCGCAACGCGATCGCCTTGACTGACGCCGAGCGCTGTGAGCGCACCTGCGACGCGCTTGGCGCGTGCCACGACCTGCCCGTAATTGGAGCGGTGCATGACGCCCGCCGGATCGCGCGAGACGATCTCGGTTTCCGCGTGCCAGGTCGCGACATAATCGACCAGGTTCGAAATCAGCAGCGGCCGGTTCTGCATCATTCCAAGCATGAGTCCCCCCCGTTTCGAACTAATCCTCCGTGGATGAAAAGAGCGGTCCCGCATTCCTGGCAGGGTTTGACGCTCGGCATCATGGCATCATTACGCCTCGGGAAGCGGCCCAAGTCTAGCCTATTAAGTCCGCCTATTGCGGGAGCCGCCGACAGCCGTCCCGACCCGCCAACTCTATTGCTGCATCTTGAGCCGATATCGATGGGCAGCCTGTTTCGCGCGGTTGCCGCAGATCGCCATGCTGCACCATCTGCGCGCACGGCCTCGCGTGTGGTCGGCGAACAGCAGCGTGCAGGCCGGCCTCTCGCACGCCTTCACGTGCGAGAAATCTTCCTCGCAAACGAATTTCGCCAGCGCTTCCCCGATCGGCAGAAGCAACGCCTCCGGCGACCTCCATCGGCGCGCCGCTCGAAACTCAAGACCAGAGGCATGGCCGTGGCCGTGGGCCACTATCCGGGCGAACCCCTCATCGCGTTCGAGCAGCCGGTTCAGCGGCTCCAACTCGTTCAGGTCTTCTGAGGTGAGTGGCCGCCCTTTGCGCTGCCGAACGAACCCTCTGAACCATTCGCGAAGGCTTCGCGCCTGAGCCGCGACATTGTCGAACTCTCCGGGCGTCGCCTGTGCGCGCAAAGTTTCAAGCGCATCGGTTGGTACGAGTTGCGCCTGCTCCAGCCAGGCCAACAGACCGTCGCCGTCATCGATCCAGTCGATTTCCGTGTCCACCGGCGTGGCGACCGAATTCAGGAAATCCAGACCGAGCGCGTCGGCGAGGAACATGGCCGGTGGCCGGCGGGAGCCCGTCTCTGTGATCTCTCGGTGCGGAACCCTGGTCATCTGCGGCGCGTTGGTCACCTTTCAGTGACAGATAACCTCTCCGTGGCCTCTTGACAAGTTATTCTCTTCGAAAGTAACCTCTAAACAGCATTTACGCAGGTTACGTGCCTGATCTGAAGAGAACCGGCAAGGAGTGAGAGATGTCCGTCAGTAATGTGAGCGTCGTGCTTGTCCATGGAGCCTGGGCTGATGGATCGAGCTGGAGCAAGGTCATCGGCCCCCTGAGCGCTGAAGGCGCCCGGGTCGTTGCGGCACCGCTGCCGCTGACCTCTCTGGCCGACGACGTGGCAGCCCTTGACCGGACCCTGGAGCGGATCGAAGGCCCGGTCGTGTTGGTCGGCCATGCCTATGCCGGGGCGGTGATTGCCGGAACGCGCGACGAGAAAGTCAGGGGGCTGGTCTACGTCGCGGCACTTGCCCCCGACGAAGGGGAAACGGTCGCGGAGGTGTTCTATCGCGCCGAGCCGCATCCACAGGCGTCGAAGCTCGCCCCCGACAATCATGGCGCGATCTGGCTTCCCGACAACGCCTTCGCGGAGGCTTTCGCTCAACATGCTTCCACCGACGAGCAGTCAGTGCTGGCCGCTGTTCAGCGGCCGATCGCTGCTGCCTGCATCAGCGTCAAGGTGGGGCGGCCGCTTTGGAAGGATCGTCCGAGCTGGTTCCTGGTGGCCGAGCAGGACCGCATGATCAACCCCGACACACAGCGTTTCATGGCGGAACGGATGAAGGCAAAGGTGCGGTCACATCAGGTCGATCATACGCCGATCGTAACGGCGCCCGGCGTCGTCGTGGACATCATCCGCGACGCCATGCGCGCCGCAACGGCGCTCCGCACTGAAGGCCGATGAGATAGCTCGCGAACATTCAGGCCGGGAGCAGGCCATGCTCGCCGGAGCCCACCAGCATGGTTGCAAACCAGGAGAACTCCAATGACTGCCATCAAATATCGCTCCGCCGATGTGGACGGCTTGAAGATCTTTTATCGCGAGGCCGGGGCCGAAGGTGCGCCGGCGCTGCTGTTGCTTCATGGCTTTCCGAGCGCGAGCCACATGTTCCGGGATCTCATCCCGCGTCTCGCCGATCGTTACCACATCGTCGCGCCCGATCTGCCGGGCTTCGGCCAATCAGACATGCCGGCGCGGAGCAGCTTCACCTACACATTCGACCACATCGCCGGCGTCATCGATCGATTTACCGAAGTGATCGGCATCAAGCGCTTTGCGATCTATGTCTTCGACTATGGCGCGCCGACAGGCTTCCGGATCGCCGCAAAACATCCCGACCGCATCACCGCGATCATCTCGCAGAACGGCAACGCCTACGAAGAGGGGCTGAGCGAGGGCTGGAACCCGATCAGGGCTTACTGGCAAGAGCCGTCGCAGGCCAATCGCGAGGCGCTGCGCGCCTTCCTCGCGCCTGAAACGACGCGCTGGCAATACACCCACGGCGTGGCGGACGAGGCGACAGTCTCTCCCGACGGCTTGTCGCTGGACAACTTCTATCTGGCGCGCTCCGGCGCCGACGAGATCCAGCTGGACCTGTTCGGCGACTACAAGAGCAACATCGCGCTCTATCCGACTTTCCAAAACTACTTCCGCACACACAAGCCGCCGTTCCTGGCGGTGTGGGGCAAGAACGATCCGTTCTTTCTGCCGCCCGGCGCCGAAGCCTTCAGGCGCGACATTCCCGGTGCGGTCGTTCGCTTCTTCGACACCGGCCATTTCGCGCTGGAGACGCATGCCGAAGAGATCGCCGCAGCCATGCGCGAATTCCTCGCCCGCAACGTCTAGAGCGTGATCTTTTTCGGAAAACCGGTACCCACTTTTCCGGATCATGCTCTAAGACCAGGAGACATCACATGTCGAAATCAGTCGCGATCGTCACGGGCGCGAGCCAGGGCATCGGCCGTTCCACCGCCGTCCGTCTCGCACGGGACTTTTCGTCGATCGTGCTTGCCGCGCGCGACCGTCCCAATCTTACGAAGACGGCAGACGCGGTGAGGGCGGCCGGCGCCGAACCGCTGGTCATCGATATCGACCTTTCCGTGACATCGGCGGCGAAAAGCGTGGTCGACCGGACGCTCTCCGCATTCGGCCGGATCGATGCACTGCTCAACATCGCCGGCGCGGTGCCGCAGATCGACCTTTTCGAGATGACCGACGCGCAATGGGACGGCGGCCTTGCCCTCAAGCTCCACGGCGCCCGCCGGCTGACAATCGCGGCCTGGCCGGCGTTGAAAGAAGCCAAAGGCGCAGTCGTGCTGATGTCGGGCAATTCCGCGCTATTCCCCAAGGCGCCCTACGCGGCTGTAGGGACGATCAACGCGGCGATCGTGGCGCTCGCCAAGGCTTTTTCGGATCGCGGCATCGCCGACGGCGTCCAGGTCAACAGTGTTCTGCCCGGCCCGGTGATGACCGGCCGGCGCCGTTCCTACCTCGCTCATTGGGCGCCGCTGCACAACATGAGTGTGGAGGAGGCGACCGCGAAATTCCCGCAGGAGGCCGGCATCGCGCGCTATGGTGAGCCGGAGGAGATCGCCGAACTGATGGCCTTTCTGGTATCGCCGGGCGCCCGCTGGATGACGGGCTCGACGCTGCGGATGGATGGCGGCGAGGTGAAATCGGTTTGAGAGTTGGACTACCTGTACTTTATTAAACGTGAAAAAGTTCAGCGTCCGCTTTGCGCGCCCAACAACCGTCATTCTCTGTACCTTCTTGCCGAGCCGCAGGCCGGCGAGCATACTTTCGTGAATGACGCCAGCAGGGATTCGAGTCCCGTCGTTTACTGGAACGCGACCTCGGCAAAGCTCCTCAGCTTGCGCGAATGCAGCCGTTCTCGTTCTTGGGACTTGAGCTTTTCCAGCGCTCGAAGCCCGATCTCAAGATGCTGGCCGACGCGGCGGCGGTAGAAGTCCCCGGCCATGCCGGCTAATTTGATCTCGCCATGCAGCGGCTTGTCCGAGACGCACAGCAACGTTCCGTAAGGCACGCGGAAGCGGAATCCATTGGCGGCCACGGCGGCCGATTCCATGTCGAGGGCGATGGCACGTGACTGCGACAGGCGGCGGATGGTCGTCACGTGGTCACCGAGCTCCCAGTTCCGGTTGTCGACGCTCGCTACCGTGCCGGTCCTCATCACCCGTTTGAGCTCAAACCCGCTCAGCCCGGTCACTTCGCCGACTGCTTGCTCGAGCGCGACTTGCATCTCGGCTAGTGCCGGAACCGGCACCCACAGCGGCAGCTCCTCGTCCAGTACGTGATCCTCGCGGACGTACCCGTGAGCAAGGACATAATCGCCGAGCTTCTGCGTGTTCCGCAGCCCGGCACAATGGCCGAGCATCAACCAGGCATGGGGACGAAGCACTGCGACGTGGTCGGTGATGTTGCGCGCGTTCGACGGGCCGGTGCCAATGTTGATCATGGTGATGCCGCCGGAAGCCTGTTGAACCAGATGAAAAGCCGGCATCTGCGGCAGCCGCTCCGGTGGCGCATGCGTGGGGCCCAGGGCGTCGAAGCCCGCTTTGGCCGTAATGACGTTACCCGGCTCGACGAAAGCATCCGCCACCGGATCACCGTCCGCCATGCGCTCGCGGCAGATGCGCGCGAAGGCGTCGACGTAGAACTGGTAGTTGGTAAAGATGACAAAGTTCTGAAAGTGCTCCGGATCCGTTCCGGTGTAGTGGTAGAGTCGGTGCAGCGAATAATCCACGCGAGCCGCACGGAACATGGCGAGCGGCTGTCGCGGGCCGGCCGGCAGCGTGCCGTTGACGATCGCGTCGTCGATGGTGGCGAGATCTGGTGTGTCGAACAGATCGCGCAGCGGCCGGTCGCGAGCTGGTACGCTTGCTGCGACGTTAATGTCGCGTCGATAGGCAAAGTGAATCGGGATCGGTTCGTCCGACTCGCCGATCTCGACCGGCACACCGTGGTTCTGCATGAGAAGCCCGATCTGCTCAGTAAAATACCCGCGAAAAATATCCGGCCGCGTCACCGACGTCTCGTACACGCCGGGGCCGGAGACGAAGCCATAAGAGAGGCGCGAGTCGAGGCGGGCGTGAGTGCCCGTGGTGATCCTGACAAATGGATAGGCGGCACGCACGCGTGCGTCGAGCGGTTCGCCGCGGGCATAAGCTTCAAAAGCCATGCGCAAGAAGCTGACATTTCGTTCGTAGATTTCGGCGAGACGGGCGACCGCCGCGGCCGCGTCGGTGAAGGCTTCGGCGGTGATCGGCTTCGGCGACCGGATGTTGTCGGGCATCGGTGTGATCTCGTGGGTTGCCGATACATATAATCCAGCCGGACACACATCGTCGAGACCGCTACACGGCAGTCATGTTAGCTATTGTCGTTTGATCAACCGTGAGCGATTGCAAGCAAGGTCGGATTCAGCAATGGGTGGTTGCCGCCCAGGCGCGAGATGCGCATGCCTACGAGGAAAGCGAGCACCGTCGCCCGCTCTCCAGAATCGGTTTGTCGGCGAGACCCGAGAATGTCGGAGTTCCGTATTCGAATGTAACCGCGAAGCCGAGCACGTCGCGGTAGTGCTCAGTGCTCTTGGCTATATCCGTCACGACGAATACTGTGGCAGCACCAACCATCATTGGATCTTCTGCAATCACCTTGTGCCTCCAGGAATGGGCGCGCAGATCCAGGCTTAGCAGGAATGCCGATATGCAGCTTCCATATCATGATCGCTATGCTTATTCGCCGATCGTTGACCGTCCGCACTACTCCTGGCCGGACGGAAAGCGGCTGGCGGTCTATCTCGGTCTCAACATCGAACACTTCGCCTTCGGCGCGGGCGAAGGTCATCTCTTGACCGTAGCGGGAGCGGCTCCAGACCCCCGGACCTTCGCCTGGCGCGATTACGGCAACCGGGTTGGCGTTTGGCGCTGTCTCGAACTGTTCGATGAAATGAACCTCCCGGCGGCTCACCTGATCAACACGGCGGTGTTCGACTATGCGCCCCGTATCGTCGACGCATTGAAAGCGCGCGGCGATGAATTCATTGGGCACGGCCGCACCAACGCGGAGCGTCATAACCACATGTGGGAAGCTGACGAGAGGCGATTCCTGCTGGAGGTTCGCGACGCGATCGAGCGGGCATCCGGAAAGCCGCCGAGAGGCTGGATGGCGCCATGGATGGCGTCCACGCACCACACGCCCGACCTCTTGAAGGAGGTCGGGTTCGATTTCCTGATGGACTGGCCGGCCGACGATCA